>Ga0209700_100310_pt1 | contig 86913 bp, 50 predicted proteins | sample SiratroredBW_FD_187528 | JGI IMG/M metagenome (GOLD analysis project Ga0209700, IMG submission 187528) | Root nodule microbial communities of legume samples collected from California, USA - Siratro red BW (SPAdes) (version 2) | ecosystem: Host-associated > Plants > Roots > Nodule | place: USA... | reverse complement strand
ATACGTCAGCGTCTTCAACCGAGACAAACTCTTGGGAATCTTCCCCGACAAACTGTTAGTGCTTAAGCTCAAAAACTCCAAGCTCTTAAACTCCGAGTAACTCTCCGGTATGCTGCCGGAAAAGTAACTTCCGTCGAGCTTCAGGTATCGGAGTTTCTCCAGTTTCACGAATTCCTCCGGAAGCGGTCCGGTGAAGTTGTTGTCGTAGGCGTGGAGGACCTGGAGTTGTGTCAAAGGAAGAATGAGTTCCCCGGGGAAATCGCCGGAGAAGGAGTTGTGAGAGATGTTGAAGAGCTTGAGGGAAGTGAGGGCAGCGAGCTCCCTGGGAAGTTGGCCGGTGAGGTTGTCCTGCGCGATGGTTAGGTTTTGGAGTTTGTGGAACAGTCCAATCTCCGGCGGAAGGTATCCGAAGAGTGGAACGAAGGAGACGTTGATGGCAACGACTCGAAGGTCTTGGTCGCATTTTACGCCGGAAAATGAACAGTGCGCAGAAAGCGAGGTGGAAAACTTCCAGTCATGGAGCACCTCCTCTTTCGCTTTCTCTCCCTTCATGGACTCCTTCAGCTTCAGCAACGTCTCCATGTCACTGAACGATGAAGAAGTCGCCATGAGGAACCATGCCAAGGAAACAAAAAACAACATCCTTCTCGTGTCTCTCTCTGTTACTACTCCCTCTCTCGTTATCTTGGCGCCACACTCCTCCTACTCTTCCTTATATGCACCTTGTACTACTTCTAAACATGAAGTAAAATGTTAACCACGTGAGAAGAACAAGAAAATAAAAAGATGATTGATTGATGAATCATGATATTTGACTCTTAATTTTTTCTACTCATTTTACATCTATTATTTTATTATTGGTCATCTCTTTTATTTTTCAAATACAAAAATTTATTTATTTAATAAACATATTACCTGTAAAAGTAACTGGTGGTAGTATTTCACTTTACGAAGTAGGAAGGAGAAACACAAATCAGTACGAAGTGAAAAGGTTGTGTAAAGAAAAGTATAGTGAAAAAAATGAAGGTAATGAGTGAAATATTTTTAGTTTATTTGATTGATATTATAAAAGAAGAAATCAATTTAATTACGTAATATAATAACTACCAAAATACTTATTACTATTTAAATTACTTATTATCTTAGTTATTATGTTGATTTTGAAACACTAACTCGAATAAGGTTATGATAGTATTCAAAGTCGAATAAGATTATATTAATATTTTAAATTCATTAACTATTTGCTTTTTGAATATAGTTCTGTGGTTGATCTACGACTTTTAAATGTTGAAGGCATTTTTGAGATAAACTCGTAGTTCCTGTAGCATGGTGACGATAGAATCGTTCTAGGAATTTTCCCTTTTTCTTTTGCCACATTTCACTCAAATGGCCGAAGAGAATAGAACATCAAATTGTTCGCAAGGGCAAGCTTCATCCTTTTTTTCTAGATGATTCGAAATGAGAAAACCTTAAGAGAGTTACGATTGATTGATAGTCTCTACCACATTTAACTAATTACACATCCTATCTCCTCTATGTTCTTAACAACTTGTATTTGTCTCAATAGAATCTTTCGATTGCATGTTTTGGCCCTCTATTCCTATTTAGTAGCAAATAAGGACTTAATCAGTAATGAAAAATATTATATGGGTGATTTTCTAAATCATCGTGATTATTTTTTCCAAAATTTCTTATATTTCCATTCTCTTCAATAACCTTCGAGGAAAAGACTATTATAAAAAAAAAAGACTATTAATATCTATCAATATTCATTTTTTAAATCGATTATAAGAGAGTATTAATGAGATTGCAAAATATTTACATTAATACTTACGTAGTTTCCTAATTTTTAGAATGATAAAAAAATTGTTATATACTAGGATTGATTTATAACCTTTTTCAAAATTGCCATCAATGATCAAATAATTGATGAATAATTATGTAGCAATTTATATAATGTACTGTTTTATCTTTGTTATACTTTTCTTCATAATGGTTGGTTTAAATAATTTGGATCTTAACTTTATTTTATTATTTAAGTACACTAATTATAATCATATTGCCTCATGTTTGACTTTATATTATTTAATTACACTAATAATGTTTCTTCATATAGACTCATGAATCTTATACTTCATACTTTACATGCTAACATTTTTACCTCCCTTAAATGAATCATGAAGACACAAAGGCACCTATACCATGAAGCCATCACAAGGGCACACAGGTCATGAGAACACAAAGGGGCATGAAGACGACAAGAGAATATAGGCCATAAAGTTGATTAAGAACCTGAATTATTGAAAATGAGAATGGTACATATTGTTGCAAAGTGATAACAACCCGTAAAAAGTATATACATATATATAGCAAAACCATATAAAATAATAATATGAAAATAACAACATGTTTTATTTTTATCTTTTTTATTGATTTTTAGTTTTAAATACATAATAATAAACTATTATTTCTAATTTTACCATTATAATATTGTTTTGAATAAGTAAATAAATAATGTCATTTTTTTTCTGATTGTAATAGAATAATTAAAAAAAAGTTATTTTTTATTTTTCAATTCTACTTTATAATAAAGCCACATATTTAAATAAAAGATTAGGTGAGTGGGAATAACATAAATAATAGCAAAACAGAAACAATTTTTTTTCGAATAAGAAATTTTTTTTGAAGCAATATTAATTATTTTGAAAAAAACAATAGAAATAATGTTAATAAAATTTATTAAAACAATAAAATTTATGATATTAGTCAAGCTGTTGTGTGACACAAAACTACTAAAGACTTACTTAAGTAGGTAAAATTGGGAGTTCTTCGGTGAGCTCGTTAGTTGAAATTATTAGCTCGTTATTGTAGAAAAACTCACTATGGAAGCTGTTCTTTTCCCTTATCTTTTGTTGTATTGTTGTGTTAGAAGAAACTATATGAACACTAGTGATTTCAATCCAAAAAGTATACTGCAAAAATTCTTAGAATCAATAAACCATGCATTTGAATTACTTATAAAGACTAACCTTGAATGTTATGCTAATTAAGTCACAAGAATAAGCGCAATCTAACAATATTCTCTCTTTATTTTGTCTTGAACATGCCTTTCTGAATTTCTAATGACTCTCATTTAAAAAGGTTTTATGTACAACCTTATATTATACCCATATGTGTATATATTAAAATTAAATAACATATATGCATGTAGAATAGTGTACCATGGTGGCATGTACCGATTCTGTTGGTATGAAATGATAAAACTAATTCAAAGTTGATGCTGTGAATGGAAAAAAGAAAAGGTTATTATAAGTTTGGGAAACATGAAATGCAACTATGCTTTAACAAAAATGTACCAATATAATTTTTTAATGACTATTATACTGATTCTAGTGGTGTTGTCAAATTTTCTTTTTATAACTAAACGTGTACAAAGTTAACTATTCTTGGTATATTTTTTTAATATGACTAAAAAGTATTCTTACATTTTTAATAAAATGTGTATTAGGTGGCCATGCACTTTACAATTTTTAAGACAAAGATGCATTCTCTTGCTGACATTTGTGGAGGTTTTAAGCTTTTCATTTAGAATGAAAAAAAAAGTTGTTTTTACGTGATTCAGCAAATAAAAAGAAAAAGGAATAAAAGAAAGCTTCTTTACGTGTAAGTATTCCTAGTCACTGTGCTTTGTATATATCACTGGGATAATTATTGCCATGGAAAAGCCAAAGCATCAGTTCTCTGTTTAAGTTGTTCCGTCAACGATGAAGCACTGTACAATATTGCAGAATCTTATTCTATATGTGTGACATTATTGTACCAAACATTTCCATTTAAAAATGTAACTCTCCATGTGGTATTTTAAGAACAGAATGAAGACATATACGTAGAAGTTATGAAATGGGGTTTGCATGTAAAGTGTTCATATTGTTCATCACTGTGTGATAATCCAGACCTCGCAAAGAATAAAAGAAAGAAACAAATATGAAAAGAAAAATATTGTCCTTACTTTCTTTTAGAAAGATTCCTACGTCCAGAAATTCTTAAATACACTCTATATTATTGTATTATTGTATAAGCATAACTTTTGAGTAACAAATTTATATATAAAATTAAATAGAATAGATAATATATTTCAAAGATTTTCTACCCACTCTCACTTTTCTTGATTTAGTTCGCTTGCTACAATACTAAGTTAAATAAATTGGAAAATCTTTAAAGTAACAAAATTTTGAGAGTTACAGAATTACGAGTAAATAAATTGTAAATTATTTCATGTTAGAAATTTATGGATACAATGAAGTAAAAATAATAATGTATTGTCAGATTTCTTAATTGTTGTCATTTTCATTGATTTAGTTTACTTGCTCCACAATATAATGAAAAATATTGCTTAAGGAGTTAAAATAAATTGGAAATGCTTCAAAGTAACAAAATTATTAGAAAAAAAAATACAAATTATGGAAGTAACAGAATTATCATTAAATAGTAAATTATAAATTCCTTCAAGTCAGAAATTTATAGATAAAATGAAGTGCGAAAGGAAACGGACCTTCAAAGATTTCATAGTTGGTGCAACTTTTGTTTAACTTTGGCAAATGGCTCCGCAACATGATGAAAAATAATGATAAAACATAAATAAATTATAATTTGTTTCAAAGTAACAAAATTATTATAAGAAATATAAATTTTGTAAGAGATTATACAAATTTAAAATATATAAATGGATATCATTCAACATATTTGTTACTCACTTATTTGTAGAGTTATAGAATTATAAGTAGATAAACTATAATTTATCCTAAGTAAGAAAATTATAAATAAAATAAAGAAAATTCAACAATATACCTTCTAATATTTCTTTGTTGTTGATTTATACTATTGTGCGAGTTATAGAATAAAACTAGACCAAGATAAAACCATATTACACTTTTTTTCAATAAAAAAATTAAAGAAAATTAAGAACACTCCAAATCATTATTTATTCTACAGCAATAAAGTTGTCACAACTAACATTTCTCACTAACCAGTTTATATAATTTTGTAGTTGTATAATTGAGAACACTCTAATAATTATTTATTCTACAGCAATAAAACTGTCACGACTCATTCTCACTAACAATTTTGTTGATTTTTGTATAGAGGAACATATACGAGTTTATATAATTTTGTTGATTTTTGTATAGAGGAACATATTTGTAATTTGTAATTGTAGTTTTATAATTTATATCAACGATGTTGCCACGTTATAAGATGTAAAATAATATTTTTAAATAAAATGAGTGGGACATATGGTTGTAGGAGGGATAAAAAACATGTATTTGATTGGACGTTAGATTTACCCTTTAACCTTTAAAACATTAATACTTGAGAGAGTTTGAACCAAACATGTATTTGATTGGACACTATAGTTACCCTTTAAAATATGAGTTACGTAAGTGCTTCTCCAAAAAATTACTAGAAAGCTACATTATAATTTTTTTAAAAAATATTCACTTTTTATTCTCACCAATATTGTCAATTATGTTTCCTTTTATTGTCTTAAGTTTAAGGTGCTACACCAATGAATGATACCAGCGTCCAGTAACAAATACAAGAACCAGGTGGACAAGCTATTTAAGGTTTTCGGAGAGCCAAACCAACCATGCTGTAATAAGCGCTGCATAAATTCATTAATTATACTAAACAACATTATGCTACTGCTCATAACCTAGAACAGATAGCTCCACATAACTAAACTCTTGTTACTTGAACGAAGTTGGACATGCGAAAATAGCATTACAAAGGGTAGAACACAGCATCTTCTATGATTCACAAACATGATTGCATCAAATTATCCACCCAAGTCCGGAAAGAAGGAACGTATCCCATTAAAAAATAATAAGATGTATATAAGACTACAAGTTGCATGAAAATGAAAACAAAATTATAGCGAACAAACTACCGACCTGCCAGAAGTATACAAAAATGGTTGTCATTCACCAGATTGATTAGCAGATGACTACACCGCTATTACCCTTTAGTCCTCCGTTTTCTTTTTTTTCCCTTTCTTCTTGCTTGGCATTTCAGGAGATTCTTCCTGCTCTGCGTGCTTTTTCCTCTTTTTCTTCTTCTCTCCTGCATTCAAGTCATCATTCCCATTCTGCAACTCAGCACTCTCACTAGCCTCCTTCCTTTTCTTCTTCTCTTTCTTCACAACTTCGGGTTCTGGTTCCTCAGCAACATCTCCATCAGCTTGTACAGTTGAGTCCTCTTCATTTTTCCCCTTCTTTTTCTTCTTTTCCTTCTTTTCTTTCTTTTTGTCAGCAACAGAAAGCTCTTGTATATCCTTATCCATGGCAGAATTGATTTGCCCGATAACTGAATCAGCCGAAGGATTATATGTCTACAAGGAAAACGATAATCAGCATAAACAGAAACTAAAAGTTAAATTATTAACACCGACAGGAACAAGAAACTAACCTTAGCCGGGGTTATGAGTCCTCCCGCTCCTTTCTTTCTGTCCTTGTCATATGCTTCTATCTTGGGCTTTCCCTTGGCAGAACCAGCAAAACGGCCCAACTCTTTGCCTTCAAGATTCCTCAATCGTGCTTCGAGCTGGAACAAAAAACTTTTTAAAAGTCTGAAAGAAGAAAAGGCAAGAACATATCTAAACAAAATAGAGCAAGTACCTTGGCTCTGTTCTCCAATCCCATGGTGTTGTCTTGGCCATCTCCAAGTGCGTCACACCTGATAGCCAACGCTGTCTTTGCAGCAAGTGACCGGGAAATTTTCCCCTTGAACTTTGCAGCTGCCTGACCAATCAAGGATGCATGGTATATAAGACCATACTTGGGAGTAGCATGCTTAGTCTTCAGTGCCCTAAACAGAGCCTTCTCAGCACCAAGAATCTGCACAGTGCTCCCAGGCTGCTTTGCAAGATTTAATAAGCTACCACCATGGGCAATGAGACGAGCACCAACAAGCTCCCCAACCATCGCAGTCAAATTGGGTGCGATGGTGTTCATCCTACTCTTTAGATAATCATAGAGTTGTGCCCTGTACTCCGAAAGAGACAAAACCTGGTCACAGAGTTCCCTAATATTTGCCAAATCAAGCTCACCGATTTCAGTTCCCATTGATATTACAGATGCCTCCTTAAGTTCCGCCTCCACTTCCTCAGACAAAATCTGGGACAAAATAAAAGAAAATAATTAAAAACTTATTACGAAACATAGTTAAAATAAAAATAACATCTGTCACAAAAAAAGATGCCTCAATTGTCCACCAGTAGAGTAAAAATTAAACACTACTTCTGATTGTGAACCACATGTCAGCTTAAGTGCAAAAAAAAATTGGCAGCATTTAACTGAGATCACAATCATACCGCAGAGAAATCAAGCCCAGCTGCATTGACACGATCACCCATCAACTTGACTGCCTTTGCATATTGGATGTTGTCTTGTATTATTTTAGTGAGTTCTGGGAAATGCCAACCATACCATTCACGAACCCTCATGGCATATGTATTCAATTCTTTATCAAGATCATCAAGTAAACCAATAGCCTGGACAATCATGGTATCCACCTAAACAAACATCTTGAAGTCAGCAAACAGTTATTCAATAAACAATCATTTGCTGAGATAAATATTTCATTACCAAACTAAGTTTAAAATAGACACAATCTTGTTTGCATAGTCTACCTCTGAACACCCAAGGATTCATATTATTCAAACTCTATACAACTGATTACAATGAAATCCTTAAACTGCTACTTTGGTATCAGTTATAGCCAGTCAATACTCCTAAAAAATATGAAAACCTAAAAAATACGGTCCTCAATTGAAATAACACATGTGAAACAACATTCAAACTATGAAATATATATATAGATAACTGATCTTGCAATAGTACAAGCTATATGTGACAATATATGTCCTGTATGGGACATACTTTATTCCTAAAAAGCAAGATCTAATGGAGTTTAAACTGAAATATCAGGACAAATCATTGGAATTCAGATACAAAATAAAAAATTATAGCTATTAAGAAGTTAAAGCAAATATTTATTTCAAAAGCAAATTACACTAACATCCGTAAAAATTCATCAAACTCCCCACAATACCAATCTTTTTCTTTGTCTACACTAAACCCCTTAATTATTTAAAGTAATAAACCGTGTACTCCTATGAGGTTGTAATAACAGTTAAAAATCTAGGGGATCATGAGCAATTTTTCGAGAAAAGAAAAACAAAAAGGGAGCATATCTACTTTAATCGTATTTTAGCCATGTTACTTTCCTCACATAATGTGATTAACAAAAGCCAAAAATTCATCACAGCCTTTGGAACACTATCATTATATCTTCATTACTACCAATCAATAACCATATTTGGGGAGAATGCTTTGATGAATAACATAGTAGGATATAATATGAAAAATCTACAGGATGTCAATGTAATTAATAGGAAAACAGAATTGAAAAATGGTACGAGTACAATTATAACCTCAATCCTTATAACATAAAAAGTCAACAGAAAATACACCTTCTCTGCACTAAACTTCAACTTGTATCTTGATAAGCTATGGGATAAACCCAAGCTCATCGGAGCCATGTCTTGAACAGCTAGCCCAGATATGAGTTCAGTTAACTGATTTCTAACACCTCTCATCAACTCCATGACTGCATTGTTGTGAATACAGTCAATTTTCTGAAAGGATCACCAAAACAAATTAGTTTACCTATTAGTTGAATAGAACATAAATTATCATATCAAATATTCTATGGGGAACTAAGAAGGCCTACCAATTTCTCTTTAATGACATTCCCTAGTTTTGAATCAGCCACACCTAGCGTTTCATTTTCACAATGAACACGCAAGAACTTGCGCAGACCTTTGCTTGCTTTTCCATCAATTAGTAAAGTAGCTGCTTCCAGAGCTTCGGAAGTGTTCTCGAATTTAGAAAATGCTTTCAACTTGACCACCTAAATTTGCAGAAATTAGGATTAGTTTCACGAGCAATTAGAAAATTTCACTAAAGAATAAAAACTGGATTCATATAAATCGAGCACAGTTTTCCCACTGCCACATTGATAGCATCAGAAAATAGCAGTCAGGGATATATGGGTAAGAAGAAATGCAAGAGAAAAAGAAAACCTGTCTAGCAGTGTCAGCGCTTGAAAAGTTCTTCCATAAGTCCTGCGTTAAGAAACAAGTATAATTTCAACTGATTAATCAAAAGCTTGAGAATGTAGGAAAGAAAAACAAACGGCATGATATATATTACATATTCATTATAACACAAACTCAACGACCTTCCAAACTTCAAATGCTAAGATGAAAGAGTAAGAAAGAATAATGAGCCCGGAAATAAATTAATATGTGGATCGAAGCAATAATTTCAAGTAAGGAATTCTGTTAAAGTAATAAACTGTGCATTGTGTCGCAAGTCGTACTATAATCCAGGATATATTCAGAAATTCGTAAAGATGCAATCGTTTCAATAATTATGAAAAATAAAAATGCACGCCTCCTTCAGAAACTGAAAAAGTAACTGCAGAAAGAAATAACAACGGAAAACGTTCTACAAAAAATTTCAGCGATGCTAGCTTTAAATTTTCATGACAAAATGAAGAATGCATACCTCAACTTTTGAAAGCTTGCCTTCATCCAGAACTTTAAACAGGGCAAACCCCGCAGGCGTTTCAAACAACACAAGCATTTTTTCCTCCTCCGATAAACCTAAAAAAAAAAAAAAAAAAACTACCAAACATTAGTTCAATGAACTAGCAAAAGCAAATAAGAAGAGGCTCGTAACACTTGTAAAATTTGACCCGAAAAAAGTAAACGCTATTTTTTTTCTGGAAGAGTAGCTACACTGAAGCGTTGATCATCACAACAAGCACAAGTGACAAACAAACAAAGTTAACAACTACTTAAAAACCAGTAGAATATACCTTGAGTTAAAACTAGTGTTACGGCACGGGATGAAACGAAAGGAAAATGAAAGAAGAAGAAAACCTGGAATAGGATTTCGATCCCAAAGAGGGTTTTAGAGTATAAACCCTAAGCTAGGGTTCAAGAGAGGTTACACGTCGAAGAAGAAGAGGCGGCAGCTAAACCATTTTGGGTCTAGGCATGAATCATATATAATGGGGAAGAGTGCTATTATTAATGGGCCTCAATTATTGTCAAGACAGCCCAAATTTTACTTCGCTTATCAATCGAGCTGGCCCAGTAACATTGCTCTCCAGTATCTAGGGCTTCTTTTATTTTCTCGACTTCATACCTTTTGCCTGCCGTACTTCACTGAATTAAAGAAAAGTTGTTTTACAAAATATTAGAATTAAAGAAAAGCATGTCTTAATTTAAGACTTATAAAACTTAGTTCTTAAAATTAAATGAGAAAATATTTTAGCATAATAATTAAACTAATTTTTTAAGTTATACAAAATTAAAATACATACATAGAAATTATTAAATTTTATACAATTTTATCACTATAATAGAAAGAAAGTCTTAAAAATAATATGCCATGATGCGATTTAATTGAAATAAAATAAGATCTCATCAAAATTGAAAAATTTTGGACTAAAATAAGTCGCGTGTGTGTGTATTAAAAAATTAAATTATTAAATTTTATTTAAATGTTTAATTTTGACTAATATTTTTTTAAATTTTAGTTTCAAAATTTTATCTTGAATGATACATTTATTTATTTTTAAATAAAAATATAAGATATTTTAATTATTTTATCCAAATGAGATATTTAGAAAATGAAAATAATTCAATTACAAGTAGTTTAAATATAATATATTTTTAATTTATTGGAATTGTTGAAATTTCTTTTCAAACATGATGGAAGATGCTATGAAAATTTACGACAACTATCAAAACGAAAAGTTCATTAAGTAGTCAAGTCAAGTAAAAAATGGTTATAACTTAAATTAAATTAAATCAATTCTTATTTTATCTATTTAGTTCCGTGATGAGGTTGAGTCTAAGGTTATAGACCAGTCTATTTTTATAAAATAAAAATGATATTAGTGTTATTATTGAATTTTAGAAACATATTTTATTTTAAACTTTATATATTAAAAACATTAAAAAAAAGTTTAAGAGATTAAATTAGTCTAGTTAGATTGCACCTAATAATTCATTATTAAAACAAATTCAATTACATGACATTTTTCACGTTAAACTCTTTCATTCATAACATAGAGAACGTAATGTTAATATTGTAAATAAAACTAACTAATTTACGTCGAATCATATAAAAATTATCGTAAAAAAATTATAATTTATATCATATATCTAAGAGTTTGACGTAAATTTTATATTTTATGTTAGACTCTACATGATTTGAGATAAAAAAAAATTAAAATATCAGTGTAAACTTTTTCTTCTTTATTTTTTTTTTCTCAATATAAATAGTGTTTTTTATAAATTGTGTTCGATAAGAGGTACACGGAACTTGTTTGTTTCTATTTTCATTGATGATCCAAACTTTATTTTTATTGAGTTTGTGATTGATTGGATGTGATAGAGATTGAATTTGATAATTAATGTTATTTATTAAGGCTAATTCGTTAAACTTTTTTTGTTTATAATTTTAGAGGTTAAATTATAAATAATTTATTGTAAAGACTAAATTATAGATAATTTAATAATATATTTTAGAATAAGTAACGGAAAAAATTAAATTGATCACCAAAATAAATTGTATTATAATATGTTTGATTTTATTGTCTTAATTTTATTTATATTAAATATTATTAATGCACGTACTGAGAATTTTAATTTCATTTTTGAGATTTAAGGTTTAGTCGAAATAGTTAAACATATTGAATTGTTTATAATTTTTTGGATATTGTCGATAATGTGTATTACATATTGAATTGTTTAATTGATATTCAGGAAAAAATACTTTTCATAACATTAAATTATGTTTAGTGTAATTTTATTTTTTTAAATTTATATGACAAATAAAAATAATTATACCAATACATGCCTTTAATTACTTATCTCTTCTGTGATTCAATGTTAGAAGAAAACCAAAATTAAATGAAAAGGGATTTGACTCCCCTCCATTATCTTTGTTCATTTTTCTTAAAATTGAATCAAAAAATAATAATATTTAAAATATATATTTTTTATCCATTACAATATTTTTTAACCGAAGAGTAGGCCAAAGTAGTTGCTGCAAAACCTGAATTTTTTTCATGTATGATGATTTGTAATCAAAGAACCAGACAGAACTATTTTTTATTATCAATATATTATATTTTTTCTCTTCCCAATATTTTTCTATTATAACTTATTTTATACTTATTATGTAGTTTAATCTTTCACGTTTCTTCTACCCGTCTATATTTTCAAGTTTAAGTGGATATATTTTCAATTATATTATAAATTTTAATATTTAAACTTTTAGTTAGTATATTTTACTAGTTAGACTATTGTGAAAATATCTCATTTATTTAATTTCAAAATATGCTGATTTAATTAACAAAATTCATCCAATTAAGTTTGCAAATGTTTTATTGTAAAACAATTTTGTATTCATATGATTATATAATTATTCTTCTAAAATATTTTTAAGTTAATACAAGGAAGACTAACCTTTTTTTAAATGGTAAAAATTAATATTTTTCTTTTTTTCTCAATTTACCTCGATCATTTTACTGCATGGGTGAATTTTTCACAGCACGCACACTTTAATATAAAATTTATTGAAAACATAGAACTCCAACCATGTTTAATGATTCGAAACAATTTTATTTTATTTAAAAATAGACATATCCTCATGGATCACATGCAAGAAAAAAACCAAAAGAAGCATGTCATCCTAAATATCCAGTCAAGAACACCCACTTTTGTGGCATTTTTTTTTTAATTGTGTCAATTAATTCTGATCTATTTTGTTACTCTTGAAAGTATCAGTGAAATATTATTCCTTTAGTTTTGCTTATTAAAATAAAAAAATACAACAACCAAAACAAAAACAAGAGAGTAAGCATTTAAAACTGGGTCTTAGAGAAAAAAAAATGAAGTAAAGTAAAGACAAAAATGGATCATTTGATCTTCAATTCAAAATTGAGAATTCTGCAGCATGTTGTTCAAGCTAACAAGCGCTTCCTTATCTGCAAGACACCAACAATAACAACATATAAGTCTCTATTGAATAACCTTTCGATCTACCAATATAAAAGTTAAAATTCTAATTGAAAAAATCGAAACAAATAGGGATCAACAAGAACATGCCTCAGGTAGTTTCTGTCGATAAATCACATCCAACCGTGCATCAAGGGTGTTTTCCAACACAATCTTCCCATCTTCTGATGCCAACACTATTCCTCCAGAGCTTTATTGAAACAATTTAGCACACACGAAATGATTTATCAGAGTTTGGTTTAATATAATAATATGATGATGTTATCAGAGTTTTATGATTGTGTTCACGAAAAAAAATGCGTAGTGTTTGTTATAATCAAAGATAGCACACATAATCTGCTAAAGGTAAAAACTGAGAAAAAAGGAGATACCAGAAAGGTTCATGGGAATCCGCGGCAGCATTCTTAGGTGGTGGTGGGAGGTAAACACGATCATCAAGGGTAATTTTAGGGACTTGCACATTTGCTTTCTCTGAATATTCCTTTTTGGCTTCCTCTATCAAGGACTCAACTAGCTTACGATCCCCCTCTCTGCATCTTATCAGCACAGATGGTTCCCTCAAGCGTAGCAAACCCTAGAACGCGTACAAAACAAATCACATGCAATCATGAGAAGAATTTGTGTTTTGTGAAAAAAACTAAATTTGGATGAACAAAAAGGCACCCTTATATCACCATGCTTCAAATACCTGAACAATCATGTCTTTGATGAGTTTCCTGTATACTTTCTTATCATTTGAGATACGTAAAAGAGCCTTTCTAGCAGCGTCCCTCATGGAAACCACTGCATCATCTTGTGCTTGAAGCACTTTTATTCGGGATGCATTCAACTGTGTTGAGTATTCGCTGCTCATGAAATAAACAAGTTTTGTGAACATTTCAAAAAAATTTGTACGTCAAATAATTGATAAATTGTGATGAAAACGAAACGCGTAATTAAGCTTACATTTTTCTACGAACGTCGATTTGTTTGGCTTTTCGTTCATACTCTTGCCTGATCTTTTTCTTTTCAGCTTCAAGTAATTGCAGCTTCTCGATATTGAATTCCTGCAACGAATCAAAGTAATGTAATAAATAAATCAAACTCCCTAAGGATAAATCACCATCTCACTGTTGGCATTACTAAATATATTGGAAAATAACAATAAATGTAAAAGAAAAATATAAAAAATATTTATACTTCTTCAGCGGCGACAGATATTTCATTAGCTTTCTCCTCAGCTTCTTGGCGGATGAACCTAATCATCTGCTGGATCTGCCTTGACACATCTGCGTCCTTCATCTTTCCTTTCCTTTTTTTCAGACTCAACCTGGGAAGATGTAATAAACTTTTTGATGATTTTTGAAGCAAAGGAATAAAAATGAGAGAGAAAGGGAAATGTGGTGTCTTTGTGGATTATAACCTATATGATCAGTTGTCTTGTCCAAACCCAGTTGCTGCAAGGGAAAAAGAAGTGTTGCAAATACGATTCCTTACAAAAAAAATTGGAAGTTTCTATTTAATGCAGGTAAATATGTTTTACTTTAATCTTTGTGTTATTATAATAAATAAGTAGAGAAGTTTAAAACGAGAGGAAACACACACAAAGCTAATAATTAGCCTTTACCCGCTGATTTAGTTAGTTGAGATAATACCATTAGAGCATTGATTTCGGTCTGTTGAGGAATTGGATCTTGAACAAATTTATCCTACTTTTGGAAATTTGAACAAGCAAAACAAGGACAAAAGAGATTGAAGAGAACCAAAAGTAATTAACTCAAGAAAGATCCACCGATTATATTCTTCCGACACTTTTTTTTGTCCACAAAAAAACTACTCTGCAAATTGCAGGCCTACATGTGTTGTCACCTCAATTTTAACAGAAATTTTGTAAATATACCTTAATATGATTATGCTTTACATGACCTCTTTCTTAGGCTTTACTTTCCTCATCACTGGGATCTTTACCAGTTTTGTCAAAGATGGAGTGAAGTATTTTATTTTAATGACTTTTGTTATCCCTGTAATAAAAGCAGAAAACAATAATAATTTATTATGATGGGTGTAGTTAATTTATCATAAAAAGTGTTGCACGATGAAAATTTTTAATAAATATGAAATTTGTTTTTGTCAGTTGGAATTACAAATGACATACTAAGTATTTCATACTAATTTATTTATTATGTCAATTTTAATTTTAATTGACACATTAACTAAGTATATTCTCTGTAAATCTTCAAATCATCTTCTTTAACTCTAAACCTTTTTATATTACTTACCAATATAAAAAGTCTTGTACAATTATTATAAAACGTATCATTTACAATAGTAGTCAAAGTCTATTTTTGTAAAAAGTAAACATAAAACTTACATGGTTTTAGAATAAAAAAATGTACTAATTAATACAATTCCAACACTCTATGACCTTCACCATTAAGAAAAACAAAAACTAAGTATAAAAAAAGGATGAGAAATCAGCCTTATCATTATAGAAAGTTATATGGCATAACCACAAGGTTCATAATAGGAGTCATACGAAAAACTTAAAAGAGAAATAAGTTGATAAAAAAAAAGTAAGAAAAATATAAACTACGATATGTTATAATAAGAATTTATTATGCTCGTATGGTTGAAAGCATTTAAGAAATAAATTTGTGTATATTTATAAAATGTAGATAAAATTTCTATGTATTTATCAAATATAGGTAAAATATGATTATAAAATATTTAAAAAACATGATAAATCAAAGAAAGTATAAAATATGAAGTTGCTAGTCTCTTTAATGCCCTTCATATACAATTTCATGAAAAAAAAATCCCACAATGCAAAAAAGTGACTTCTCTAATAACAAATTTTTATTTATCTAATGTATTTAAAGTGAATTTTTGTTTGACGAATTTGATGTTTTGATAAGTAAAACTGACATGATAAATTTGGACATTTGGAGACTTTTTTTTTAGCAGCAACATCATCGATTGAAATTGATAAATGTTTCTTCAAATGTCACTCGTTAAAGTAAGATTTCAAAGTAACAACTTTTCTCTTCTCAAATTTTTAATATTTAATTTTACAAAAAAATGTGAATTTTTTTTAACATTTTATTTAAGCAATTAAAGGATTAATATAACCCTTTTTTCATAAAAAAAAACCATAATTTTTTACCATTATTTTAGAATTCCTCTTCATGTCTATCATTCTTTTCCCCGGTATAAAAAAAATGTCTACCGTTTTTTTTGTGTTTAGATATCAACACAAACTCTACATGGTAGTCAATAATTTTTTTCTAGTCCCTACACAAACTCTGCATTACAACAACATTGAATTGTTGTTGAGATTGCCACACGAAATCCATCATGTGCTTTGTTAACTAATTGATTATTTGACATATCTCAAATTTTGTGTTTTAATTTTTATACACATAACCTACATTCTTCAGTTTTTGTGTCTAAGGTTTTAGGTTTCCTTATAGGATATTTTGTATGATTTAGTTCCTCCAAAAGTTTCCAATAACATGGTTAACTTGATTGTGAGTGTTTTAACATAGTAACGAAATAAATAAATAAAAACATCAGAATACATAATTATTATAGATTTTATAATATTTAAACCCATATAGATTGGAAAACTAAAATGATCTACCATATAATTGTCAAAGGTAGGTTTTCAACCATAAAACTCTTTCATAAATTATGTTAGATTCAATTTTGTTTTAAAATTTTCAACAATTTTAACAATTGTTAAAAAAATCTTTAACAATTTTACATAGTCAATTTTAACCACTTGACAATATCAGACATCTAAAATCAACATAATTTATTTGAACATTAATAACAAAAAAATCTAATAGAATACAAAAAAAAATACTCACATGTAGAATAAAACTTAAAGTTTCTATTTATACAGACTAAACCAGAAAGTTTTACTAAATATAAAACCTGAATGTGTAATTAAATCATTGGATCTCCTTAAACAATATTGAAATATAATTAACAGTAATGATTAAAAAAATACTATAAAAATTAAAACATAAAAAATCAATATATAAAGATTAAAATGAAAATTTGTCTAAATATAAAGATCAAATAATTAAGTGTTTTTTTAATATTCAGTGGCCTTTTATTTTTTAAGTGTTTTTTTTAATTATGTATATTTTTTAAAATACCTACCAAAAAATCTTAAATAATAGACTTAATATACCACAATTATTTAGTTGATGTTAAATTTAGATTATTCATTAAATACTTATCCAATTAAACATAAAAACTAAGTGTAATTTGATTTAGTTTTAATTTAATATAAAATACAAATCAAACCAATGTTTAATTTAAATAAATTTTTCTGATTTTATTACCATACATTCTTAAACATTTTTTATAAAAGTAACGGTAAAACATGTTACAACAAAATTTTAAACATTTTATATAAAAAAATAGTTAAATAAAGAGTTATATTGTATTTGTTGTTATAATCATAATTATATTATAATAAATATGTTATTATGTTTAGACAAGTATAACTATATTATAACTAAAATACAATCGAACCATTAAACAATTTTTAGTAGATATATTTATATTAGTGGTTAATTAACTCTAAATATATAATACTATATTTAAATACAGTAAGTAGTTCGATATAGTTTTGATTTTTCCTTTGAAATTCAATTCAATCTCCAGGAAAAAAAGATCATATAAATTAAAAAAAAAATGTATTTTGATATTTTTGAATTAATTTGCTACAATCTTATTTTGCATTAGAAAGATTTTAAATGTTGTTAACTATTATTCTGATTTTTCTTATAAATTAATATATTTTTTTAATAAATAAAGGACTCATTATTTTTTTAAACAAATAAAACAAAATTATGCCCAACTTAAGGGAGAGGACGCATGAATATATTATTAAGTTCACTAATAATTAAATTTTGAAAAATAAATAAGAATTATTAAAAAGCCGAAACCATTCTCCTACACGAGAGAGAAGCGAGCGAAAAGATGACATTTGCGAAATGTATAAATTCCTGAGTGGAGCTAAACTTGAAACGTTTATTTGATTTGGTTCCGTTCCATTTCCGATCATAACTATAAGCCTTGCTACCAGTTTTCGTTATCACTCGCTGTTGCACGGTGCTTATAGATCCAGCACCAGCAGGTTACAGTGTTCTTATTTCTTGCGCATTTCGTTCCTTCCTAATGATTTCGTCCCGCTTTAGTTTTCGTGTGCGATAATTTCTTCGTTCTGTGTTTTGGTTCGTTAGAAGAGATCCTTCTCTACTTAACCTAGTATGATTTTGGTTCTAGTTATGCGTGTTTGGGAATGTAGCCAATTTGATAGGATCAGGGCGCCTATATGACGAATTTTTTAGGCTGCCTGAGATTCGAGTCGTTGTTGATTAGATTTAGACTCCGCCGCATGGAATGTCTTATATTGCTGTGTTTAGTTGTGTAGATTTGGATTCTTTGTTCAAGATATTCGATAGAGTTAATTATAAATGCTGTGAAACAGAGCGAGTTCCTTTTATGTGGTTGCGTTTTTTGCTGCTTTTGTTCCCTTGGGATGATAAGCGATGAATTCTCAAGGCGGTCTTCCAAGCGTGTGTGATGTGAATTACGTGAGTCTATAAGAAGAAAGAACTATGACCGAAAATTCTCAATAAGTTATAAACCTACACATGCAACGAGATATCTTCCGCAAATCAACTTCTGTAGAAGTTAATTTTAACTTTATGGAAAAACTAATTTTACTTTTCTTTTTATTTTATTTCTTCCTATAAATTCACGACTTGAACCTTAGTGATAGCTGCACTTTTATAGTTTAGTGTTGAACCTTTGAAATTACAGCATTTGTTGTTAATATTTTTCACGTAATAGACTTGAACATTGATCATTTACACTGTTTCCTTTATTTTTTAAGTGTCACTGTGTCAGCATAGGTGTTGGTAATGGAGAATTTATGGGTGGATTTTTTTAAAATAAAAATTTGTTGAGTTGATTGATTTTCATTTTTTGGTTAATCACTCGATGTACCTGATTTGAAAAGCACAAAGATATGCAAGGGTTGATTCCAGGCCTGTGGGATTTTTGGCCTTAACAGGCTTTTGATTTTGCAAGCTTTTTCGGCCATGACCGGAATATGCTATGGGTGTTCATATAGACCATATAATTGTATTGACATCTGGATCTGCTAAAAACATCATGGATTTGTTTGGCAGATTCAATTTGACACTGGAAGCACTCCCTCATTTCAAAGATCAAGTGAAAAGATGGTAACACTTCTTGTCTCCTTACAGTCCCCTGGTTAAATATTGAAGGACTTGTTTGATCTGCTTGACTATTTAGCATTAATTATTTGATTTTGCTTTAACTAAATTATTTTAATTATCACTTTTTTTACTTCTTATACTATATTACATTGTAGCTACTCCAATTTGTTATACATCGAGTTTTAAACCATGATCTAGAATTACAGCCTGAAGGAGCCTCCTAATATATTTTTATCTGCTTTGAAATTGAAATCTTGTATAAATATTTTCTCTCCTTCCTGTGGTAACATTCAAGCTTGAATTTGCTTTCAGATTACTCGTAATGTTGGATCTTCTATGTGTGCTGTTTTTCCTTCTTTTCATCTTAATTCTAGCTACATTGCTTTGAATGTTTAATTTAATCGTAAATTAATGGTGGCCTTGACTGTCTGATCAATTTGCGTATCAAAGGCCAATTGGTTGTTACTCAAATGTGGTGTTGGGATTAGATTTAGACAGAGGTCACAGGCTCAATCCCTTTTGTAACTGAAAAAAGTATTATTTTTTGACTAAGGAAAAAGAAGAATTCACATGGAGGGATGATAGTATTATCTCTTTCAATCTATTCACGACTTCCTTTATGTTCCATTAAAGTTTTGTTTTACTTGTTGAACAGGTTGTCCTAGCTGCGTCCATTGTGAGCAAATCTGGAAAAGGTGAGTTCTCCGTTGCCCTCTAGTCCCTGACCTTTTCCTTTGATAGAATAGTTGACTTTTTCCTTTTTTATTAATCTGAACCTGAAACGCATGCTATATGATTTTAGGAACTAAAAGGTAGAAAACCTGGAGGGGTAGTTGCTTTCCAGCAGCATATGCGTTAGTTTGATATGTGGGAATCTACTGCCACTACTATGTCTTTTGGTTTGGTTTGTGGTTCCTGATGTTGAGATAGCCAAATAACTGATATATATCCTATACTCCTATTGTTAAAATTGGGATACATTATATGTAATTTTTAGTCTATTTTTTCTTTTATCTGTAATCTATCTTCCCATTACCCTCTGTCAGCAACATACATGGAGTTATTAAATCCTTTTCCTACTTAATAACTCAATGTGTTAGTTGTGTATGTTTCTCAAATATTATATCTTATCAATTGGCCCATTACTTAATATTGTCAAATTCAAGATTAAGTTTTAGTTCGTACAGAAAACCTTAATTTGAATCGCTTATAATGTTGAATTTGCTGGTATCTAAACAAAATGGATTCAACATCTATGCACTTTTACCAACACACCTTTTTGTGTTGTTTGCAGTGCTAGTTTCTAGACAGTTTGTGGACATGTCTCGTATCAGAATTGAGGGTCTTCTAGCAGCATTTCCCAAGTTGGTAGGCACTGGAAAGCAGCACACATATTTTGAGACGGAGAATGTACGCTATGTTTACCAGCCAATAGAAGCACTATATCTACTTCTTGTAACAAACAAAAGTAGCAACATATTGGAAGATTTGACAACTCTGAGACTTCTCTCCAGACTTGTATCCTTTTTTTATGCTTTATGTTTAATGTATTATGCTATTAGCTCAATTTCTTGGTTTTGTCTTTGACTTGGTGAGACTCGCCCCCTCAATCTAGAATTTGTTCTGTGCCTTAGCTACTCATTTTGGTTTTCTTTTAGAGTTTTAAAGGTACAATCAATCAATGTAGGATTTGAAGTATATTAATTTTTATAGGAAGGTTCAGGATGGTTTAGGATTTGATCAATTGGTTAGTATTGGAAGTGTAGGATTTTCTTAAACTTTGTTGGCCAGTTTTAGAGCCATTTAATATGTATAGTTTTTTTTTGCCAAACTATCGTGCTTATAGTTATAATTTGTTCATTCCTTAATACTTTTAGGTGCCTGAATATTCTTACTCCCTCGATGAAGAGGGTATTTGCGAACATGCATTTGAGTTGATTTTTGCATTTGATGAAGTCATCTCTCTCGGGCACAAGGAAAATGTGACTGTTGCACAAGTTAAGCAGTACTGTGAGATGGAGAGTCATGAAGAGAAACTGCACAAACTAGTTATGCAGAACAAAATCAATGAAACTAAGGATGTTATGAAGCGGAAAGCTAGTGAGATTGATAAAAGCAAGGTATGATTGGAGGGACTGTGTTACATTGTTTTATATTCTGGGAGTGACATTATTTGTTCAAATTAATGTACGTTTTCTACAGATTGAAAAGAACAAAGGTGATAGAGGGGGATTTGGTCCCTTACAGTCACTAGGCTCTGGAAAAATTGAAAATAGCTTTAGCGATTTGAGCATATCTAGCAGCGGAACTGCTTTTGGAAGTGGCTCTGGTCTCGGATTTAGTTCTGATGTTGATTCCTTTCCTACCAAGTCTAAAGGTTTGGTCTTCATGGATTTTCATGAAATCTTGTAGAATGCTTCTAAACGTAATGACTGGAAAGGACCTTGAAACATGTTGTGTCCTCGCTGTGGTTTATTCTATGTTCAAATTAAGATGTTGCTAAATGAAGACTAGCCTTTTCATTTATGTACTTGTGTATTATTCCCTTCCTTAGGTCGTCCTACTTCTTCTGCTACCGCACCATCAAAAGGTCTCGGAATGAAGCTTGGTAAATCTCAAAGGACAAACCAGTTTCTGGAATCACTGAAAGCAGAAGGTGAGGTCTTTCTTGAAGATATTCAGCCAAAACTTAGCCTGTCTCAGGCAGCAGCCCCACCACCTACGGATCCCATCACTTTAACTGTTGAAGAGAAACTAAATGTGACACTAAAACGAGACGGTGGAATCAGTAATTTTGATGTTCAAGGCACATTGTCTCTCCAAATTCTCAGCAAAGAGGATGGACATATTCAAGTTCAGGTATCACATTCTCACTATCTCTTTCTACCTTGAAGTGTCTCCACTGAGCTTCTGGTTATCATAACTTTTGGTGTGCCTTAGTAACTGGAAAGATCGTTTCGTGAACAACCATTATCTAAAATAGTTGGATTACAATATATCAGTTTTAGTCTTCTAGCATAAGAAAGGTCACAGTTCTGAATGAAGTATGATGACATCATGACAACTACTACAAAAATAAAAGGGAAGAGAAAAGAAGGAAGGGATCAGATATAATTCAGTTAGGCACAAAGGATGAAATGATGAGGAAGATACTGGTGGTTAAAATTCCTATAAGGTGATATTAGTTCTGGTTCCATAGTTTGATTGATATGAAGTATTCTGGTGCTTTCGTTATGTCATGTATTGCTGAGGTTTAACTGAAAATAATTTTTGTCATCATGTATTGTTAGTGTTTCTTGCTTAAGACGGTTTTTAATTTATCAATTCAAGAGAACAATTAAAATTATGAGCACTTGCATACTGTGCCTTGTTTTTACAGGTCCAGACTGGTGAGAATCAAGCCATCATTTTCAAGACACACCCCAACATGAATAAAGAATTATTTGCCAATGAAAATATACTAGGCCTAAAGGATCCCAGTAGACCTTTCCCCACTGGTCAAACTGGTGGTTCTGAAGGTGTTGGTCTTTTAAAGTGGAGAATGCAAAGCACTGATGAATCAATGGTACCGCTGACAAGTAGGTTTACAACTATTGTTCATTGGTCCACTATTTGTATCTGTATTCACGCATTAATAACTTACAATGCCTGTTGCAGTCAACTGCTGGCCCTCTTCTTCTGGAAACGATACTTATGTCAGCATCGAGTATGAGGCTTCCTCAATGTTTGATTTGCAGAATGTTGTGATCTCAGTACCTCTTCCATCTCTTCGGGAAGCACCGTCTGTTAGCCAGATTGATGGGGAATGGAGGTGTGGGATTTGTTTCTTTATTTTTTTTTCTCTGAATAAATGTCAGGACCAAGGTTTTTGCATTTTGCATTGGACATTGCTGAAAATGAGCTGGTTTATATTAAAATCGATGTGTGTTATATTAACGGTTGGCAATCTTTGACATGCTGAACTAGAAAGCTCCACAGAATCAATGATGCTCCCCTCCCCACCCAAGATGTTGCTGGCCAAATTATTTTATTTTACTGTTTCTTCCTTTCTCTCTTATAATCCCCTATAAAATTGGTTTTGCAGGTATGACTCTAGGAATTCCCTTCTAGAGTGGTCTGTCCTTCTGATTGATAATTCAAACCGCAGGTATGTTAAATTTTGGGTGATCTTTTTGAGAGTTGACATGCAGTATTCACTATAAGTTAAATTTTTGAACTTGTTTTGTCTGAATATATTTTTCAGTGGATCAATGGAATTTGTTGTTCCACAAGCCGATTCATCAGCATTCTTCCCCATTTCCATTCGTTTTAAGGCAACAGATACATTTAGCAACCTGAAGGTTTGTTTGGATTTTCAGTTTTTTTTTTTTATTTAACTTATGGTCATGGATACAGTACCATTTAAATAATGTGTCACAGTTAAAACTGAAACATTTTTTGGCCTGAAGCTTTGTTGGCCGGGAAATCTTACATCATTTAATTCAATTCATTTGCCATCATCTACAATAATGGATTATAATTGACATAACATTTCTGAATATGCATCACTTCTCTTTGTAGGTTACCAACATCATACCGCTAAATGGTGGTAATCCTCCTAAATATTTTCAGAGGACACAGTTGATCACTGAAAACTACCTGGTTGTGTGATTGTTTTTCTCCCTCTTGAGGCTGATCTATGACAGTTTTGCTTCTACCATTGCGATTCTTTTATCAAAAGGTTTTTCTTCACCATGTTGCATCATTTATTAAATTCGAGTCATAATTAGTTTTACTTTGCAAGCGTAGTGCAAAGTGAGAAATTTCGCAACGTGAAACTTAAGAATGCCTTTTACTCTATAGCTTGTATATTTTATACGGAGGGATGCCTTTTCCATCTCTGTGCCCTCTGGATTTGAGAATGGAATAAATAGACTGTTACACCTTAAAAATACCTTTGATGCGAAGAGTGAGTGAGATAGAAGGGAACTGTGCCATGGATTTGGTGGATTGGAAATAAAGAACCCTGGATGGATGTTGTCATGTTTTATGCCTATTCTGCAAGAAACCAAAAATTCTCTTTACTTCATAACTGAGCCTAATGAGGGGCTCTCCCTCAACAAGAAATCATGTATGAAAAAATACTAGTTATAGTACATTTACAATATTGGCGTGATTAATCAAGTTTAATTTTGGTTTTGATACATTATCAAATAAAGATTTTTGTACTGTAAAAGTAATTTTAAATATTTTTTCTACTTTTAAATAATACTATTTATAAGAAAAGTAAATAAATAACTAAAATTAATTGAACTAATTTGATAAATTCAAGTAATAGTATTACGTAAGGGTTTTAGAATTTAGAGATATTAGATTATTATTTTTATAAAAGATTAAGTGCATAAGCTCATTTTAATCTTTGAGAAACTTTATTCATTTGATTTTATTATTTTCTATTACAAGTGTTTTTTAGAATTCTTTGTTTAAATGGGATTTATGTGATTTTTAAAGTACTTATTGTAAAAAACAGTAATCTTATCCTGTATGTCAATTTATAATTGAATGATAATGTAATTTTTATACTATTATTGTATTTATATTAAATTTTAAATAGTAATTCCTTTAAATTAAATGGTTGTTATTTATGATAATGGAGTAAGAAAAATAAATTAGATTTGTGTTTTTAGACGTGTAGCTTGATTGTGTTTTCACACGAAGAGTGCTACTAACACGTCCTTTCTAAAATATTAGTTATTGAAACTACTACGAAAAGTATCTTTTATGAAGGTGTTGTTGCATTGTTCTGACGGCAGCAACTGTTCATCCTTGACGACTGTTCTTTGTTCTCACGACTGTGGTTCTCTCTGCAGCGCTTATGGAATGGAGGTGTAGGGTAAAATGGGAATAATTGGACATTTCACATTTTTAATTAAGGTCAGTTTTGAGATTTTGATAATTTATGGAAGTGGGGAAGAAGATTTGGAGGTGGAAGAAGAAGCCGTCTGAAAAAGCCCATCTGGTTTAGGCCCATTAGAGTGAGTATGAGGAAATCCGGAAGTAACCTTCAGGTCCATTGTCAACCATCGTGCCAAGTCCCATGAATTTTAATCCATCATTTCTCAAAAATTAATTTAAGAAGTTTCTCTCTAACTTAATTTAAAAACAATGCAAAAAAAAATCCTATTTTTTATAATATTATTCTAAAATCGATCTATGAAAAGTCTAAAATAATTAATTTAAAAGGGATATTTTCTAGTAGAGTTGGGTTTGTGAACTCGTCTGCACCCGCATAAATACGTATTATAAAACAAATGTTCTAATAGATTTTAAACAGTTTTTAATTTTTACAATTTGTATCTGTCCGGCAAAATTTATAAGTTAAATTGGTCAACTAACACCCACAAAGATATATTATGATTTTTTTAGGATTAATTTGTATAACAGCAATTTATTCATTTCATTATAGTTGATGATAACTGATAAAAGTAAAATGTATTAAATTTTGATTTAAATTGAGCTTGGTGATGCATGTTGCTTATAATCTGCGAAATCTGTAAGTCAATTCTATTTAGCTCATGAGTTGTGTGATCTAAAAGATAAAGACCCAATTATTGAATGATTGAAAATTATATGAATGATTGAAAAACTATTTTCTCAAATACCTAATTATATTTTCTAGTATAGTTTTTCCTTTTATTTTGGAAAACCTTCTTAACACTTCAATATTTTCATATTTGTATCCCATTTTATTCACGATATGTGCACCCACTCCAAAAGAAAAACTCTATAAAAAAAATCAACATCAAAATGCTTTTAATTTGGCCCTTTATCGTGAGTAAGAAAAGTGAAACATTATGATTAATATCTCTTAGCTTTAATGTAACCCAGCTTGTTAATTAAGAGAGGGTGGCAGAGAAGTCATAATGATATATATAATTAGGATAAAGACCCAAAAAACAAGGACGTTTAAAGTAAAGTATAAAGAGTATAAAAAAAGTGTACTATAAAGCTATATTTTTTCTTAGTTTAAAGTATATCATGATTTTATTTCACTAAAATCAGGAGTAAATATATTGTTACTTCCTTCAAAATTAAACTAACTTAAAAAAAAAAAAAAGATTTTTCTTTTCTTTATTAAAAATTGTCCAGTGATTTTCTTTTGGACGAAAACTAAAACCCCCCTAAACCTCTTATAAGCCACTTTTCATATTATAACATTATGTTGTATGACAGTTTTTTCGTTTATATATATATAGTTTTATCTTTTAGGAGCAAAATGGTAGTGTTTTTATTGTAAAACTTAATAATAGGAGGTTTTTTTTTTTTTTTTCTGGTGAGGTATTTAGCTATTTATTTTACTTTCAATGCTAATTGCTATTACCTCACCACAATGTTTTCTCTCTTTTGAGTAATCACAACCAATGTATAAAATGAGTAGGTGATAATTTTGTATATAAATATAGACCCATAATACATAAGTTCTTAGTAGACTAATATAGTAGATAGGATACTATATCCATTATTTCAAATAACGCATTTTATTTTTTTTTCTCTAGCAACTAATTTTTTCAAATATTAAATAATTTATTTTAATTTTTTTAATAACTCAAATTTTCAAATATTTATCATAATGGAAAATAAAATTAATTATTTATGTTGTATTTTTTTATACATGAGAAATCATTAGACACACCGAGACAATTAAATAATCTCGTTAAATCATCTCTATGTATTATAAATTAACAATAGTTTAGATATCTTTAAGGTTTCAAGTTAAAATTAGATGAATATACTTTCTGTATTAGAAATTTTTTAAATATTTTATTATAAAAGTTTTGATTACAATTTATTTACCACGTATAATATTATATTATATGGGTATGTTGTTAAACTCTTTTAAAAAAATTATAAGTGAAAATCATGTAAAAATAAGCTGGTTTTAAAAAATAACATTTAGTACATCAATCTTGATATTGAGTGATGTAGTATAAGATTCCCTATATAAAAAAAACTCTACTACTTTTTTATATCGAATAAATCTCCATCAATTGACTGATATAGAAAATAAAACCTTTTTTATGTTATTGGAAGGAGTTCTTAGCTTCTAGTTAACTATATAGTGCTACAGAAAAATACAAAATGCCTAGCTATCAATTTGTATTTTTCTTGAGAAAAAAAAGGTGCTAGTAACCCTCTATAAGGAAATAAAATGATAAAACAGATAAAATTACTTTTACTTTTGTCATCAAAATTTCAATTAAATAAGCAACACTGGCATAACGTGTTTTCCAACATAAATAACTTTCATTAAATATATATCATAGAATTTAAAACAAAAATCAAAAAGATAAAAAGAGATAGTTGCTATGAAGTCTATATGATTGTCAAGTAATCAAGAGTTATTGTAAATTTCTTGACAACTGATACAAGGAACCACACATTTTCATTCACACTTTAAAAAAAATGCATATTTTCACACTTAACCTAAACATCATACATCATTTATAATAGTTCTTGTATCCTTCAATTTTTTTTATTAGGGAATAGTGGATCTCATCTTTAGGAAATTAAAGAAATTGTAGATCAATCTAGGTACTATAGCTAGAATAACATACTTGTATTGTTCTTGATAGAAAACGATGTCCAACAAAAGAAAGTCTTAGACATGGTTGGCCACATGGTCTTCCTCTTTGAAAAAAAATAAGTGTACTAAATTAACTTTCCTAACATGCAATCAAAACCAGAAAGAAGAGACCCTCCTGGGACATTTCTTCATCCTTGTCTCTTCTTTTCATATGTTGCACCTACACACATCTATATAATAATATAACTTCCATACTACTTTTTCTTCCACACAAAAAGAGAGCATGACTCAACTTTCATCCTTATTATATTTAGATCTTAATTTTTACACACTATCAAAGTGAAGAAAAAAAATTATAAGCCAAAAATGACATTAAATAAATTATAAACAAATGAAATCATACATTATACTTAACCCAAATAATTTGTACATATAAATATTCTCTTAGTAAACTTCCTAATGAATACTAAATTAATGAAATTAATATCTTTGATGAATATCTGCCTATAATTAATGAGTGTAAATATTTTAATTACAGTATCAATCAGACATGTAATCATTGTTAATGAATTTTATTTGAATATTTTTAAGAAAATTAAATAATCAAAGTAAAACTATTGATGAGATAAATAATAACCATCGATAAATTCTTTTAGAATTTAAGTTTATATATTTTTATTTTTATTTAGGCCTATAAAATTGAAATTATTTTTAAAAATATTGATTTTTTAAAACTTATATTATTTAATTTTTTTATAAAGAACATGTTTATTTTAACTAATATTTTACTATGTAATTTGATTTAAATCATAATTTAAAATCAAATTTTTATGTGAGTTTATGTTTTATAAAATTGGTTATAAATAATTTTATTTTAAAAAAAATTAAAAAGTATTTATACAATAAATATAAAAAAAAATTGTGAATATTTTTTCACCAATATCCAACTAGTAAAGACACATAAAGATAACAAATATGTCTACAGATAGGGGCACTGAGTAGGTAAATTGTTTAATTTGTTCAATTTATTATTTCTACTTCAAGAAAAGCTTTTACAAGGATATTAAATTTGAAAATTCATTCCATTTATAAATTATCCAGCTTGTTCAATTTCATTGACGAAACTCCACATTCACCATTATACTCTAACATGAACAAACTATTTTTTCAATGTTTTTCATGAATGTTGTTTTGTATTATTTTTTAGCATGAGAAAAACTTTTGAAACATGAACATGGGGTCTTAGTGTCACTTCTTCTTTTATATATGCTGTTTACAGTGGAGCAAATTATGAAAATCCCCAAGAGCCATGATACTTTTGTGCTGCATGTGTGGGAATCTAATTGGTCACACATTTTTACTCAAAATCAAAGAACCTGTTGTACCAATCATTTTTCTCCACACTTGCAACTAAAGTCTACCCTTCTGGAGAGGAGTACTAACTGCACAAGATAAGAGACCCACCAAGTGTTCGACAAAATAACATTAACTTGTATTTTCACCCTAGTGCTTGCTTTGCTTTCATTTTTTTTTATGAACGGTCCCAAATGCTAGATGGTTGAGTTGGGAGATAGAGAAACTTTATCAATCTATTCGAGAATTATTTCCCAAAGCACTTTCGTGTATGTAGTTTCCATTTTCGTTTATTTTCGTTCCTTAGAGAGCAATCTAGCTTGCGTTATCCCACAAATAATATATATAGTACCATAGAGCATCCCAAAAAGAAACTCTCTGCTTTCATTTCGATGCCCACCATTCTTTTCATTTTCCTTTTGCATATTGAGAATTATTCTTTCCATTTGAATGCATGAGTTCTTAATCAAAGAAAGAAAAAGATATGTGGATCCTCACCTGTAAAAGATATCTGGGTAGGATTTTATTCTGTAACACAGATCGAAATTTCAGATAATTCCAAACACCAGATTATATAGTTCCATGTTTCTTCTGAAAGTTTCGAATTATTCTTCCACATTTGCTGCCAACCCTCCATTGGAAATCTTGTTATCTTCAGACAAAATATACGCCAATCTAACCATGTGGGTCCCTAATGCATATATCTTAAGCTTCTAGTTCGACAACTTTATGGATCATTAACTGAGACGAAAAAAGAAGAAGTAACTAAGAGATATGCAGCTTCTTCAAATCTTCCTCTAAAAAAAACTTTTCTTTTGGTTCTTACTGTGTGGAATGTCCCCTTTAAACTATTGTGGATAGATTAAATTGACCTGTGCTCTTTCTTTCTGCAGTGGTGGCTACTGCTATTGTGTGGCAGCCACTCAGCCATTATGGTCAATCTAAGGCTACCATTCTGCATAACATAGCATAAAAAATGAAAAAGATAAACGCTTCATCTCGTTTTGTCAGAGGTTTTTTTTGTAGATTCCACCACTTTAACCGACCTTTATTGGCAAAATGTGACTTCTTGGCTAACTCTTCAGCATGCTTTTTCACTCCAACTAACGCCAAATCCTTTCTTGACATTTGTTTTATCACAACTTGCACAAATTCTTCCCCATATTCCTTCTCATTTTTTAGGGTTTTGTATGCTTGTTACGTACATGTTGTCTCTGGGTTCATCTATATTTAAGATCGTGTTGTAGTCAATACTTATCTTGAACTATTTTATTGTAATAAAAAACAAAATATAACTTATCCCTTTAGACCACAGGTTTCCAATATAGAAGTCCACCATCGTTTATAAATAAAATCATCACCATTGACATTTTTGTTTACAAATAGTTATTGTCTAAATATAATACTATTAGTTGTTATACAAATAGTTCATATTTACTCTTATAAATACTATTAATGTTATTATTAATTATATATATATATTTATTTGTAGTTGATTTTACTTTGAAATAATTTTTTTCTTTTTGTGTGTTTTTTTAGACTTATATAAGAAAATAACACTACTTTTAATTTAAAATTTTAGATATTAAATTTTTTAGTCTTCTTTTTTATATATGTTTAAGTTTTTCATATTTATTTAATGTGAGACTTAAACTTGTAATTGAATATCTAAAAATAAATAAAATAAAATATTAATATATAAAATCATGAATAATGAAAATCTAATGTAAAAAGTTTATTTTTAAAATATTATACTTTGATTCTAATAGAGTTACATTCAATCTGACATTAATTTTATTCAATAAAATAATAATTTATTTCAATATAAAATAATTATATTTTAGTGTATCAAGTGTTAAAATATTAACATTCTTAAAATATGTTTTATTGTGGTAGATTTTTTTGTATGTAGGTTTACCATTACTCCTCCTACCTATTACTTTTCAATAATTGAGACTAACCCTCTCACACCTCTGGACAAATTCATCTAAAACCAATCACAGAAAATCAGGAGGCCAAGTGCTATACTTAGGACAGAACAAAGTTTAAAGTTAATTAATTGTTCTTTTTCTTGATTTGCATGTGTAATTACTTTTGTTTTATTAGGGCATTGAAAGTCCTACAATGGCGAATTTATGATTTGAAAGACATGCTTAATTGGGGTGGTGGTGTTGTCTTATTCGAAGGTTGAAGGTTGACAACAATGAACAATCTTTAATGGTTACTCTCAAAGAACATTATTTAAACAATGGAAGTTGCGTAGGTGCCCTAGAAACCATAGTTTTTAATTATCTATGATCTGTGACTAAAACATTGACAACTCCTTAGTCGACCCCTTACAATGTTTTTGTCTTTTTGAAAGAAAAATGTGGGCATTCAAAGACAGTGATAGTGATAGGAAATTCTTAAAAAAATCTCTTAATTATTGTGTTTTGTTTTCTTTCAATATTTAAGACGGAGGAGTGCACACATGTTGGAATCTTGTTGAAACTAGAGCCTCAATTTTTTTAAGCATTAAAAATCAAATTGGAGCCACTTTGCCATGTTACTTACCCATTGCGCAGTAAAATAAAATTGATTTGTTTAACTGAAATGATCACATACATAATTCAAACAAGGGTGATTGCAATTTTATAATTTAATGTGATTGACATGTAATTTTAGTTATTTAATATTTCTGGCTTTTTTTTATAAAAACTAATTTGTAGTTTGTTTTTTCAAAAGCTAATCTCCCAATACTTTCACTAAAATCATTATTACAAGAAAAATAAAATGGATTATGAAACAATTTCCTTGTAATTTTTTATTTATAATATAATCCCTAAAGTTGTTTAGAAAATCACAACTGAATTTTCTCATTGATTCATTCGTTTTGTTGTGCAAACTTTTGTAGTCGTTTTTTTTTCTTTCTAAAAACTTTTGAATTATCTTTTTTTTTTCTCATTTTCCATAAGCTAAATTATTAAATCAATTTAAATTTGTCCTCCACAAAATCCAATAATTAAGAACAGGTTCAAGGAAGAAAGTGAGAGTGGGTCTAGACCTCCTCAATCACAAACACTATTACATGTGTCACGTTCAAATGGAAGAGATTTGGATCCTTTAACCATTTGATTTTAAATTCAATCATGATAAATTTAAAAAAAAAAAACTTTGTGGAGTATAAGTAATAAATATTGTTGTATGAAAAGATACACCAACTAAATTTAGAGAGGTACGAGTCTCGATCTCATAGACTAAGTTTTACTTCAAAATCTATCATTAATTTGAGAGTTCTTTATATACATCATATAATCTTTATAAATAAATATATCTATAGAGAGAGATCTTGAATTGTATAGTTATACTTGTGTAATATTTATAAAATTTAATAGAAATAACCAAGATAATATTCATGCTATACTTTTAATAGTTCTTATTTTAATTTATAATCCAATTACTCGTTCACATATACTACAAGTAACAAATTAAATGTTAAATTAGTTTAATTACTTCATCTTCACCATGTACTACATATTTTATACATCCATTTACAGGTTATAAAATTCTTCAAAATTTATTAATGTTTCAAAACAAATTCTATTTTAAATATTTTTTAGCTCGTGAACATTTAAATAGAAAATAAATCCAAAACTTTTCTGTAGAAAAAATCATAGAAAACTTGATAATAATGACTACAGAAATAAGAAACTAAATTTCGTAAAAGAATTATTAAAGCTTATGACAGAAATATGAAAAGATCTATAATAAAACACTTAAAAAATGATCGCAACACGTCTCAGAGATTTCTGATTAATTTCATTGGTATTTGCATTTTTTTAAAATGATCTTCTTACCATTTTCAATTTCGTACGTAAAATTAATTCGATGTTTACACGAGACTCACCATGAAAACAAATCATTCATATACAGGTGTTGTGTCTGTAAACATTTTTCTTCCTCGTTTCGCACTCTTTCTTTTTTTGCGTATTAGAGTGTCTTACGTACCACAATATCATAAAAATTCTGATAAAAAAAAGTGTTACCTGGAATAATTAACGAAGCATTCTAATTTCTAATGATCATTTCGAAGTTCTTGGAAGGAAATAAAAAGGAAAAAGGACATGGATGTGATTTTTGTTATAACTTATTTAATGAAAATTATATAACTAATTAATTAATTGCTACCTTTTCCTTACAAAAGGGTGATCTTCTCTATGTATAAAGAGAGCAATAAGATGAGAAATATTATATTGATATGAATGTGTGTGTGATAAACATTTCTCATCTGCTTTGAACAAAAAGGACGTCGTAACTAGAATATGTCGTGCCACAACCTTTTTGTTTCTTAGGATTATTAACTACAATTTTAAGGAGCAAGTAGCCTTTACTATATTATTGCATGAATCTCTTTCTCTTTTTCAAAACAAAGAAGGAGTGCTAATATAATATATAATGGATAGAATACATTGTGGGGAATCAAAATTCTCTACCTACAATTCAGCATTTTTGCACATGCATCAATGTATGAAAAGTTAAAACAATAAATATAAACTTTTGTGTAAATTAAATCATTTGATAGTTTTGTTTTACACTAACTTAAAATTAATAAAGAACAATCTATTTAAGTTAAGTATAATTTCTTCCAATAAAGTTCTTTTATACACACGGATAAAAATTCAATTCAATGATCAATATGCATATCTACCATCATTTGCTACTGTCTCTCAGTATGAATTCCAATCTGATACCAAATAAAAAATATATACATGTTTATAAATATATTGGTTTTATTAATTAGTAGTATTCAATTCAATAAAGAAGGAATGTACTTAAACTTAGTAATAGGTTGTATTTTATTATTTCAAATAAATAAAATTAAAAATGTAAAAAGTTATTTAATAAAAGTTTTTTTTTATCAAAAAGAGTTGAGATATTTCTTCTCCGTACATACATTTATGAGAAAAATTAAAAAAGAAAAAAAACATTTATAATTTTATTTTCATAATAAGTAATATCATGTGATTCATTAAATTTTTATTTCATTCATTTGATTATTATTTTTATTTGATAAAAGTTATAGTACTGTATTTTTTAGATATTATATAAAGTTAATTACTAACTAGTATCTTAAAAAAACGATTAATTCAAAGAAATTTGAATTTAATAAATCATGTCCCAATAATAATGGGTGAGTCTGTTTGTGTATATTCTTTAATAAAATAAATACATTTATTTATTTTTCATGTATTGGTTTAATTTGTTTATTTTTAAAATGAACAATTTTCAGTTTTTTTTAATAAGTGAATCCTATGTGTTACTTAAATAAGAAATTATTTAAAAAAAACTAATTTCTAAAAATACACATTTTAAATTTAAATAAGCTAATTCACTGTTTTTTTAAAAATAAATAAGAAGAACTAAAAACAAAAATAGCGATTAAATATAAAGGTTTTTATTATTAAGATAAGTATTTAACATTCTCTTTCTTTATCAAATTTGATACTCCGACTGAGTGTAATTTATAAAATGCTTTGTATTTATATAATGTCTCTGAGAGCAATTGGTAGAAAGTTTAAATAACAAAAATTTAATATACAAAATTAACGGGGAAATTATTATAAAGAAATATTTCCAAAGAATTTTGTTGTCTTTCTAAATATTTATCAGATTATATTTGTTTTGATTGATAAAAGTTCATTACGGTAAACTCTTCATTAACTGACGTGAGATCATATAATTTTTAAATTGCTTGACTTTATACTTGAATATTCAACCTGATAGTTTCACAAATTAGATATTTCGTTTCCACATCTTGGACCATCTAATTCAAATTTAGTTTTTTATTAGTTGCAAGCAATGCTGAACAAGAAACAAATTATAAACGAGAATAATCTTTAGTTGAACAAACTTAAAAACAAAAAACACTTAACAGGACAAAAAAAAATTCTTTAATATTTTTTATAATACACAATAAATATTAGAACCCAGATTTCTTTTCTGGGTTTTTGATGTTGTCTTCCACTACCTTTAAAATATATTAAAAAATTTAATATATCAAAATCGATATATTTTGAGAATTGAAGGACACACCAAAAAACAAAAAGGGGATCAAATTTTAAATTCTTAATTTCCTCATCTCTCTCTTGCATCTCTTTTAGATCAAACACGGGTAAGAAAAGAACATGTGCAAGACCATGTTTTCAGTACTGAACCATATTTTTGGGGGGTTTCAAAGTTCTGAGGTTGCAATTAACTTAACTCCATGTCCTTATATTCTTGCTGAAAACTTCGTTGGTTCCTCGCACGTGGGTCTTGTACCCTCACAAAATGGGCACACACACCCATCTTCCTCTCTCCTAAAAACATGTGTATCTTTTTCCAATAACTTGACCAACCAACTTTAAAACAAAGTTCCACCTTTTAATTACAGTTTTTCTTGTCACTTTTTTTGGTTCCTCAGTTTTTGTTCTCACTTTACCTCTTTACCATTAAACCATATCAATAATATTATTAATATGTGTGTGTTTGTTTCCTTAGACAAACCGAAAGTAAAATCGAAAATGGTAGAGCTGAAATGTCTTGCATGAACCCTAACCTAAAATAGTGGCTAGGACAATAATGGTTCTGAGTTGGAGGCAGAAACACATTGCCCATACCCTAACATGTTTAGTGTACGTTTCTCATTTAAAGGGTTTTTTTTTTTTTTTTCCAAATTATCACCCTTCTCTTTTATATATGCTCTTCGTGTCTTTTCCTTTTTCTGCTCTTTTCTCCACTTTTTCTTCTTAAGATAAGTATTTCCACAACATTCCATGAGACCTCTAGAAAATGCTAACACAATTCTAGTAACCTCTTTTTCAAATCTTCAAATATTCGCATTTGTTTCTTAGTATGTATGACTTTATTTATGAGATTATGTCTCTTGCATATTATATATTGAAGATTCAAGTATGGTAAACATCAAATTTAGATCTTAAATAAGATTTTGAGTTATAATAATAAAAAATACTTTTATATTAAAATTATTTTTGTAATAAGTTCTTTAAAAAATATTTTTTAGAACAAAGTGTTATATATACACACACTTTTATGTCCTAAATGTTGGAATACAATTATTTTTTCTTTCAAATTTAAATTGATCGTTTTAATCTTCATAATTTAAAATGAAACAATTATTTAGTTCCTCTCACTTAAATACCATTAGCTTAAAAGAATAGCATCAAAATTTCGCTCCATACTCACTTCAATTTTATATTATTATAATTAAATATCTTATTATATATTTACTCTTGTTTTTGAAAATACTTAAAAAAAAATACGTTTGAGCAAAACAATTAAAATACGTTTTCTCAAAGATCATAAGATTAAAAAATTAATATGAATTTGGAAGATATAAATAAACTTAACTTAAATATGATAGTCAAAAAATAATTAAATAGGTAAAAAAAACTTAATTGTACCTTAAGAATTAATTATTATATTTTATTTATTTATTTATTTATTATCACATTAATTATGTCGAACTGTGAGTCTAGAGTGGGGTAGATCGAGAAAAATAAAGAAGTGGGAATAAGAAAAAGTGAAAGAAGAAAACTGAAAGATAAAAGGAAATATAAAAAAAAAATAGTATACACGGTATATTTATAATTACACAACAATTTAATTGTTTTCTCTTTACTAGAGTGTCAACGTCAGATAGTGATGAATCATTTTTTTTTTCCTTCTCTCATAAATGTCTTGCTATCTCATTCACAAAAAATTACTTCAATAAATCAAAAAATTCCTCTCAGTAAAACCATAAATTCCTTTTATAAATTTGTGCAAGGAATCCTAATCACTCCCACTCTTAAGAGGATAACATCCATAGATTTTTATCTGGATTATTGGTGAAATATATGTGTGTATATATATATTGAATAAATAACAGAAAAATAATCCTAAAAAACATTTTTTATATAAGAAAATTTGTGAGTAAAATATTGTTAGATGTACATTTGATTTCATGTTAGACAAAGTTAAACGTGAATTCATATTCACACTCTAAACCTAAATCGTAAAACCAAACACTATACCAATCAACTTGGACGCAGGTGGGTGGAAAGTTGCGTTTCAGAAGAAATTATTAAGTAATCTTGGCTTGCTATCTATTTTCTAATTGTAATATCTATTTTACCATTTCAATTAATTTGTAAGTAATACGTGCTTAACTTTATAAATATAGACTAAAATAATAATATTCAATTATTAAGAAAAGGGAAACATCAACTAATCTTAGGAAAAGTGTGAACGAAATAATCATTAAAAAACACCACAATTAAAACATAGGAGACGGACTTAACCATGATTAGACTATTTCACCAATAGCCTATGTCCAGGTTCAAGGGAAAATTACTGTTATTATTTGCAATGAATTCAACTTTGTCCACTTTCACAACCATTCAACAAAATTGTCTACCATTTTGAATTTAGTCAAACAAAAACCTAAAACCTAATTTCAACGTATAATCAATAAGGATGGGATTATTCCATTTCCATAAGTAAATATAGGTGTATTAAAGCCATATTGTAGCAATAAATTACATAAAACACTGAATAGAAAAAGAAAAAGAAAAAAGATTGGGAGAATAAGATTTGGAACTAGGTCAATATTATTTTAATATATGAAAGAAGGGTGACAAATACAGTAGTGGCCCATGCCCCATGCTCCAAAGGACCCATTTACAGAACCAGCACCTAACAATTTCACCCCTTTTATGATACACATTCATTATTCCTTATCACCAGATGCAGGTGATTACAATTTCTCAACAGACACCAACAACCCACAAGAAGAAGAAATCGTCAAATCAACACACCCCTTTTCGTTTTTTCTCTCAGTACTGCAATATATCTGCAGAAGCCATGATGGGGTGGTTCAGATACCCCATGTTCATGGGGTTGAAGAAGGTGTTATTGCTGGTTGCTTCAACGAAGCTGGTGTTGCCAAAACCTGCATTCAGAACCTCGATGATCTCGTTCAGAGACTCGAGCCTGTGGCTCAGCTCTCCCACCTGAGCCCTCAGCACTGAGTTCTCAGCCTCAACGCTCAAGAACTGTTGCGTGGTGATGTTGACACTGGTCAGTATCTGCTGATTCTCCTTTCTCAGCTGAGCCACTTGGGTAACCAGATCGTCCAAGTGCTTCTGCTTCCTCATGCGAGATCGCCGTGCAGATTCGCGGTTCGATATCATTCTCTTCCTCTTTCTCTGATCCATTACCGCTCGCAAGTCCTCCTCAGAACCTGAGTTCTGAAGCAAAGAGGAAGACCCTGAACATGTTCCACTTGAGGAAGCCATGTTATGTGACACAAGACAAGAACACAATACAATACAACCCTTCTCAATTAACTAACACAGTTCGCAGGACCCAGACACGTAAAAACTCAGAAAATTATTGCAGACTTAGATAGATAGATAGATATATATTATGATGATAATGAAAATAGAAATAGCAGTAGATATTATAGATTTATGATATATATAGTAAGAAAGGGTTAGAAATCATGAAACGTAGTACAACCAGTAGAGGAAGGCAACTGAGAAGGATTGAACTAAATGGGTCCTGCGCCTAACAGTGGAATTGATCATACACCCGGAAAAGAAGAGTTCACTGAGAATCGAATACATGAATCTCAAACATCAACAACAAGATGTTGGACATTTAATTTGCGCTGCTAATATCTACTTCTTGGACAGGGAGAAGGAAAAATTGAGTCAAAACTCTCCAACCCAATTGAGAAAAGTTTCAGACTTTGGTGTTGAAAAATGGGATGGGACGAGATTGGTTATGTGGGGTTAGGGATTGAAGATGAAGGGTGTTTGATATAGGTACTCAGGGAAGAAGGGGGTTGAAACTCAGCATGTGTGAGAACATGTGGAAGAAAGAGTTAGTAGAAACGAAGAACAGTCTCTAACCATAGGATATATGAGAAATATCTATATATCTCTCTGGCTAGCTAGCAATCTATCTAGAAATTGTGATGGGAAAGAGGGAGAGAGAGGAAGAGGAGTGTGAGGGAATGAAGGGAGGAATTTATAGAACTGAAAAGGCCATCAAGTTGGTGAAAATAATTATTAATTATGAAATCCTAGACAAGAAAGAAAGAGGCAAAGTAGGGTCTAATTTACTTTGGGATCACTTCATGGGAAAACAAGTTGAAAAGCCTCAATTTATTATAAAAAGTGATGATTTTAAAGGTTGATTAAAGGGATTGGTGGAAGGTGAGAAGTAAAATTGTAAGAGGGGAGAGAAGACACCACAAGTGTCCAGAGACAGCTGGGAACCAACAATCACAGAAAATGATGATCACAGTTTAAGATACATCCAAAAGTGGCATCAGACTCTCACTCCAACACATCACAACTGTTTCAGGAACTTGTATATGTGTACGTATCCACTAGTACTACCATAGAAGGTGTGTTTTAGCTTTAAAATATACAAATATGGAATCATAAATTAACACTTCGATTACTATCCACCGCTATTACATAATCTTTTCATAATATGAATCAGCTGTAAATCATCTTAGTTGTAGTTTAAAGTAATTTTTGAAGGAGGATAAGTTTGTATTACTTTATAATTTTTTATAATAAAATTATTATGAATTTAAAGATGGTTATGAGTTTATCTTGAGTATGGGAAATTTGAATAATATAAAAAAAAAACGTACAAACTCGTAGTTTTTGAAATTCTTTTAATCATGTGTCTTGGTTATTTTATTCGAACTTTTTTATGTATCTTTTATTTAAAATATAAATAGTAGTTTCAGAATTAATAATTTGTTTTCGTAATTAACAGAATAACTTTTATATATCGAAAATCTTTTTATAAAGAGTCTGAATCAAGCGTGTCTCGCTGTAATAAACGATGTTGTAAATATGAGTTATTATTAAGGTATTAGCAATTAAAAATATTTTTACTTATAGAAGAGTATACTAATATTAAAGAGACTTGAAAATGACGAAAGTTCAAAATCACATATAAAAAATAAAAAATTTGTTCATGACTAGTTTTTATCGAATCTCACAAATATATCTCTTCTTCTCTCACAAATACGTACTTATTTTTATCCAATCCCCTCAATGCACCTCTTCTTCTCACAAGTACGTATGATCGCTTAAATTAAATATATGTAAATATATAAATTTAAATTATCAAAAGAAACATTTCCTTTTGTACTAGTATATAATGATCACAGTCAAAATAAAATGACAAAACAAAGACGGTAAACTAATGTAAAATAATTAAAACATAAAATGAATCATATAATTTTTGTAACACTTAATCATTATGTACCTCATTACACACATAGTCCCAAATATGTTTATTAATAAAATTTTCAATTTCACTTGGAAGCCTAATAATTTAAATAGACTGCATTACAACTAAACTGGTGATTTGATGACTTAAAAAAACACATTATTTATGCACTTAAAGGATACTACAAAAGAAACCGTGATAGCTCTTTAAATTTATTTTATAACAAACAGATTAAAAATCCAAACACATATTTGCAAATTTAAATTAACTTATATTTATCTTTCTACATCTGATCAATCCTATAATAACAAAACATTCTTCATGTAGACAAAATGAAATCAAAGGACTTGAAATATGAAAGAAAAAAATATATACTCTGATAAAAAATATACAGAATTAAATAAATTAAACCAATAATCTAGTAATCGAAATAGCAAACATTAAATTTCAATATTATATATTAAATTATTTATTTTGAACTTTCAAATCTAAAGAAAATTGGTTTTGAAATAGATACTTTAACATGTTAAAATACAAAAAGATAATTTATTTTGAGAAAGAATGATGGTAAGGGCATTGCTCTTAATCATAAAAAAATACTTATCATATTAAATGGAAATGCCTTATATTCACATAAAATGTACTTATTTTATTTTATATTTGTTTGCATAATTTATTCAATTTGGTCAAGATAGCATTGATGTAACAACATGTGAGGAAGTGCAACAAAAATGATTTTAGTAGATTGGTTGGGCTAAGTAACTTGTTTTATCTTTTTGAATAAATGAATGAATGAGTGGTCCCTCACAGAGTGAAAACCCTCTTTCACAAGACAATCATCTGTCGGGCCAATTAAATGATCCCCCACTTTTGCTGGTGTTGGTGAGGCCTAAGGAAATTTTTCAAAAATGGTATGTTTAACTTTAACAAAAAAAGTATATATTTATATACATCATTATTTTATGAGTAAATTGAGATTACATAAAAAGTTATTTTTAATCTTAATGAATTTTTTCAATTATTTGAAATTTGATTTTTTATGTATTGCAATAATTATTTTAAAAATATGGTATTAAAATTTCTTATAAAGTAGATATGTGTAATAGTTAATTTGGTTGAAGTGAAAGAAGACAAAAAAGAATGAATGGAAGGTAATAGCAGTTTGGTAGAATAAAATAGAGAAAAAAAAAATCAAAACAAGCATTTTTTTTTTTCTTTTCTTTTCACCTGTGTGAAGATAAAAGAATATCAAATTTAAGAAACACAGCGCAATCATTTTTTATTGTTTATATTGCTTTAAAATATCTTCATAATTGATATGAGTTTTTACTTTTATTTTTTAAAAAACTCATTTTTATTATAAATTAATTTCAATAATAATAATAAATAAATTACAAAAAATAAAATAACATTTTTTTCTACAATCAAATATCCTTAATTTTATTATTTTTACTTTTTTCAAGTATTTTCCTTTTATTTTATTTTTTTATCTTGATCAAACATGTGAAAGTAGACAAAGAGAGTTTATGTCATTTTTAAAATTTTATAAAGTATGGGTATATTTTATTCTTTAGTTGTTTTGTCTTAAACATGTCAATAAATGTCCACTTGTGCATCCTTGAGACTCGATTCAATGAACTAAGCTTTTTTCAGTCATCAATTAAAAATAGAATTACCATAGAATTCGTTGATTGTGGAGTGTTATCCTAATTGCGGCGTATTTTAAAAACATTTTTAAAAAAATAATGATAATGGATATTATAACTATACTTATTCTATGTCATTTTTTTTCTTTTTTATCTCACGACATTCCTTGTGATTTTGACTTTGTTTCCTATTTTTTTCTCCTTCTCTAATTGAAATAGGATAAATGTTAAGTTTCGTGTATAAAATAATTTGAATGAAATACATGATCATGTATTATCGGTTTATTTTATTATAAATTTAAATTTTGTGTACTTACTAATGTGATCATTCTGAAAAACAGGAGGGGGGAATTGTGTTAAGTGTCACCCGCCATAAAGGATTGGGATTCTAAAATTGAAAAAACTAAATCATATACTTTTTATGAATTACTTTAAGAAAAATTAAATTCTAGAATGTTAAGATAATCATTTTGTAATTTTTTATAATACATAATTATTACAAAAATTTTAAAACATGAATTTCAAAAGATATCCAAAATGCAGGTTTAAATTAAAGATGTTGCATACTTATAAGTGAGTTATATTGTTTAAATAAATAGAGTAAGACAAAGGAATTACATGTGATATTTTTCAGAAAAAATAATCTTTATTAGATTAGAAAGACGAAGATATTTATGATTGATAAATTATTTTACGTATACGTTTAGTCTTCTAATGAAAATAGTGAAGTTTAAAGTTTAAGCTTGATTAATCAAAAGAGAAAAAAAAGGAAAGATAATTTTGCTTATGATGGTATCTTAGGATAGAAGATGTAGATTGTTCATATATGATTTGATCACACTGATATATTTTATGCAGGAATATTATTTTTTATTTAAATTATTGAACTTGTATATTTTTAAAAGGTAAAAATATGTTATTATAATAGTTTTGATATATTAACTATAAAGATTATTGAAAAGTATTGATTTATACTGTAAATTGTTTGTGGTTGAAATAGTTATGCAAGTTGTGGACAAGATTGGTTGATTTGAGTTTGAAATTTATTTGTATTTCAATTTAACATCCTAAGATATGTGTTGATTTGAACATTCAACTATACTTTTAATGTAGAAAATATTTGTTCAATCATTAAATTGGAATGATTATACCAGAATGAATTTTTGAAACTTATTTAGTATGGGAACAAAATTATGTGTTATGGTATTTGTTCAAACAAAATTTTGTAGCTCAATTGAAAATTTTAAATTTTTCTTAATGTTGCTCTTGAGAGAATTTTTACTCAAATAAAAAATTAAAATATTTTGTGAATTTTGAAATGGAAATTGAATGATCTTTTGACAATTTTCATTTCAGACATTTCATTAGTTTGAAATGTGCATTTCTTTAATCAAGTGAATATGAAAATATAAATATATAAATAAATAATTATGTGGAAGTGTGCATCTCTTTATTTATATGATAAGCCGTAAATTATGACTTATGACACCAAAATAGGTGTGACGTTATATGTGTATTTATTTATCTTTTGATGAAATAACAATTAAGATGTAACAAAATATTATCTGAATATGATAAAATATAAAAATATTATTATTTTTTGAATAATTATATTTAAAGTATGATCGAGTTGTAATGTTTATTAAATATTGTTGAATCGTCATATCTAAGATGTAATCGACTTGTAATGTTTAAAGTAGTATTTGAAATGTTTAACAGGGAAACAATATGGAAAAATAGCATTTTATAAGATTCTACAATATAAAAGATCAAATTACATTTGAAATATAAGATCAGACTTACACAATAATTACAAAACGGTTTTAATGAGAATAAAGCATTAAAAGTAGAGACATTTATCAGCTGAATACCACAAAAATAGAAGGACCACAATTACTACATCACAGAACATGTCAGATTTTGTAGATCACCAAAATAATCAAAAATAACAAAAGTTAACAAGGTGGGTACTTGATTTGATTTATATATATAGATGTTCATCTTTTATCATTTTTAATTATTATAATTAAAACAATTAAAAAGAATACCATATCGAGTTTTATTTAAAAGATTTCTTTTTATTTTATTTTAAGTATACATAATTTTTAACTATTTCTTTATCTAATAATACCATATCCATAAAAAAATATTATTTTTTGTATTTTTTTATATTAAACTCAATCTAATTAATATAACTCTTTAAACATGTTGTTTTAAATCGAGTCAGTTAGATCTAAATTTTAAACTTTTTTATTAAAGTAATTTCTAAGTATTAACTTAATTTGAAAATAAGTATAAATACTCTGTAAAATTATTCCACTTTTGTTTCTTTTCATTTACTTCCTTTTGTTTCTTTCCTAAATCAAATATTAGGTGAGTGAAAGAATCTATCCAAATCCCATTAGACAATTGCCATTACCATCAGTTTTGCAAAGTACTACTATACAATAATATTACGATAATTTGTCACATTAGGTACCACAAATCTGACCAAATATTTGAATGAATAGTTGAATTGTAAAACAAATCAACATGCCATTGCAAAATATCACCAAGTACTAATGTTTCAACTTCAAACCATACACTTATGGTATATATTCTACATCTATGTATCTGCATACACTATACTACTAATATAATTTAATATCTAAAGTATTATTATTTTAAAATCTGGTATTTTTGTTACGATTTTATTAAAAAAACATATAAGCATGATAACAAATGAAAGTGTATATAAGTTATTTTTAATCCCAGATCTCAAATCCTATAAAATTTTGGAAGATATCAAAATATTAATTAAAACTAAACTTATTTTATATTTATGAGATTTTTTTTCGTTCATAACTAGTTCAAACATTAGTTATTCTATACTTTTTCTTTATAAATTTTATTTTAACCATATTTAGAATCAGAATTTTAATTAATTATTGTTTTAATTAATATCTTGATATCATATATTAAGTAATAATTATTTATGAGAATGTAATTTAGTGAGATATTCATGTGTTAGTTATTGAGATATTAGATTTTGAGAAATAATTATATTTACTTAAAAAGTTGATTGTTCGTAATTCGAAATCATAAGATCCACTTATTTATATATAATTACCTTATGTTAATAATTAAACTTAAAATACACAATTCACAGTTCATTTCTTAATAAGAAAATTATTATTTATACACTTCATTTAAGTATATGCACTTTCTCCGTACTCAATAAATTAACCATGGCTAGAACAATTATATTATATCTATAATATAATTTTTTATCTCAATCTAATTAATAAAAATCCAAACAAATTAGCACATGGACTTTCAAATGAGTTGCTTTCTCGTTAATAGAATGTCCTTTTAGTATCACCACATTTTCGTTAGATTACTACATAAAAAAATATAGCAAAATTCATTCATTTCGTTTTTTCAAAATATTAAGAAACCACAAAAGTAATAAACGTATATTTTTATTTTTTTCCAGAATAAAATAAAATAAACATTTTATAACTATTTACAACACTAGAAAACAGAGTATTTTCTTAAACTACTCATATCCAGAGTGCTTCCAATAAAATATGGTTAATTTTCACTTTTAATCAATATTATAAAAATACTAACAAGAGTTAGCTAGCTATCCATAAAAACTTATACGTATAAAAAATAATTAACATTTATAATTAAAAAAAATGCAGTCTACCATGTACAGTGGCATACACGCGAGTGCAGGGCTCTTGGTGGTGCGCGTGACACTTGCTTCCATAGTTTTGTCTGGTGGACACGAAATGTCGTTGTCGCCCACTCGCGAGAAGAGCGCTTACACAACACAGACGGTGGGAGTGTGGCGAGTGGTGAAAACGCGCTACTAGGTAGGGTGAAGAATCTAGACTCAGTAATGTTCTGACACGAGTCACTTTTTTCATTTCAGAAAAAATATTATTAATTAATTAATTAAAATATAAAATATTGAAATGTAGCAGTGGCTGGATGGGATGTAGCCTCGGTCCCTACCAATTCAATCTGGCTTTTCAGATCTGGGCCCCACCACCTTCTCATCACACTTTCTTTTCCAATATTACCCTTCATTTTTTAACCATTTTTACTATTATTTCCTTTTAACTATTTTAAGGTTGATTGAACTAGATTTTAGCTATAAAATATCTTTACCCCTACCCTGTCTCCATTAAAGTACTTTAACTTGTAATTAATTTATTAAACAAGATATTTTATATGTATATATATTAAATAGGAGTGAGAAAATCTCCTGGTTATTATATCTACACAATAATGCTTGTCATTTTCAGTTCTCAATTTGTTTTCTAGATTAGATGTACACACACTTAATAATGTTGGAGACACACCTGAATACTAAACTATGGAATTCTTGGTTTTTAAACTTTGGGTAAATTGATTTGCCTTATAAAAAATCCAATAATCATATTCTATATTTTGAAGTAAAAAATTGACTTTAATTAAATAAAAACCTAATTTTGTGAAACCTTATGTGCAATATGACTGCAAGTGGTGTTGGCTAAATCCCAATTGTTGGGTCTAGGTTTTGGTTCTTCACCCCAACAACATTCTGAAAATAAAATCTGTCATGTTGTCTTCCCATAATTTTCTTCCATGGCTTGTTCCTGTTGTCTCTTTTTCCTTCCACCACTAAAATCTTGGGTCCCTTCTACATGTCACCATTAATTCTTCATATGATTTAAACTTTCTAGAAGATCATTGATGTAATAGCAGTTCCAATGATATTTCTATGGTGACCATTCACTCCTTTCACCTCCATGTGCCATGCATCATGAAAATTTTCCTTTTTTTATTTATGTTTAATTAATGGTCAAACACCCCAGTGCATAGTTTTTAATCTACTAAGACCCCATATATGTTAAGGACCATGCATTTTGTAATTGAAAAGGTAAAAGGTAGAAAGTGGACAAAGACACAGAAGAAAGAGAGAGAAAAATGTTGGCTTTCAGTGTGTGTTTTATCCCAATTGCAATCACCCATACCTATATTTATGCATGCTTTTCTTATTGGTGAAGGCAATGTTGTTCTGTAGAAACAAAAAATATTATTGCATTTAATGTACTGTACCAACCAAAAAATAAAATCAGCAGGACAATTTGTGAAGAAAACGACAATTCTATGTGTGAGGGCAATGATGTTATGGTCACTCTCTATAATGCTTTGTGCTAATGATGCTCAATTTTTGGTCTTTCAATTTGAATGAAACCTTGTCTAGTGTAAAAAATGTTAGTCCCTTTCATATTTTGTGCATTTGGTAGGTGAGATAAAGTAATGGGAAAATGTTGAGTGCTAACAAGAGTCAGACACTCAATAAGGAAAATTAGTGATTTTGTTTCATTCAGTGATATTTATAGTATAATACATAACAATTTTTACATAATCCAATTTTGTTGTTGTAAAATTGTGTAAACACATCTATACTTCAGCTTATAGATTATGTTCAGACACAGGTATTATTGTTATAACTTACTAAAAATATGGCAAAGAATTATATATTTAGCTTCTCTCAAATTTTAATTTCGAAGTATACTCAAAATAACGTGGTAACTCATTCCAATGGGCCTTGCCCAGGCAGATTAGAGCACAAAAAGTTCTCATAAAAAACTTAAAATGGGCTAAAAAGGCTTTAGCAATGAGGTTTATGTATGAACCTTAAATGACCTCTTCTTCCTACACCCCCATTTTTCTTCCTGTACCTCCACAATTTTTAAAATAGCCCTTTTACTCTTATTAAAATGACTTCTAGAATACATTTTCCAGAATTCTTGGAATGGGATTTCCAAAATTTTAGGAATGAAATTTCCAGAACGAGATTTCTAGAATTTCTGGAACGGGACTTTTAGAACAAAAGTTTTGCAATAAGATTTTCATAATGGAATTTCTAGAACGTATAAAATATATTATGGAATTATATTTTTAGAGCAAAATTTTTAAAATAAGTTTTTCAAAATGTATATAATATCTTTCAAGACTTATTTTTCATAATGAGTTTTTCAGATCAAGTTTTCTGGAAAGAGTTTTTTGGAATGAACTTTTTTCATAACGCATTTTCTCTTTTCTTCTTCCTTTTAAGTGTTTCTCCTCTCTTTTTATTTTTCAGTTGTGACAGTGGTAGCGGCAGCAGTAGTGTAGTTTAGTGAAGAGATGACTGGTAAAGTAGAATGGGGAAGGAGAGAGAGAGAGAGAGAAAAATGTAAAAAAAAATGAGAGTAATTTTGTCATCCAATTGAGGGGTGTAGGTCGAAAAATGGGAACTGCAGGAAGAAAAAACAATCTTAAATTTAGAAGCCTTATTAGAGGAGAAGTTGAATATGTTTAGTTGAGATGTTGTTAGTTTATTTTTTATTTTGTACCAAAGTTAGGTTAAATATACTTTCACAAAGATGAAGCTGAAAGTGTTTTAATTAAAGCTAAGTTGAAGATGTTTTGATTTAAATTCAAAACATTTTAATTAAGCTCAAGTTGAAACAATTTGAGTGAGGGAGAGTTACAGATGTTATCGTTGAAATTGAGGTTGATTTGAATACAATGGTGTCCAAACTAGATTTAAATTACTCTCTATTCTGATTTCAGGTAAGTTAATTCTGATTGAAACAAAAAAAAAAATGATTTCAAGTTATCATCAAATTGAATATTTCCAAGTTTAAGATAAAACTAAAAATAGTTGAGTGGAGATCCAATTACAAATACTCAAGTTGGAGTAAAGTTAAAGACATCTATTTAATGATTAGGATTTATATGATTTTTATTATAACTCTTAGGAGAATCAATGAATTTTGATCATATATGCTATTGTTAATTTATAGTGGAGAGAAGTGTTATGATATATTCTTTTCCATAACAGTCTTAACCAACCTTTACCTGACAGTATTAAAGTATTTCAGTTAAGAAAAATAACAGTGTTTAATATGTCATGCCGGAGAGATTAATTTAGATCACATATTCCAGTTTCTTCAAATAATTTTTTTAACACGCTTTACTTAATATATATGCTCCATTATATGTAGGAATTCATTGAGAAAAATATTCTTTTATATGATATATATATTTAAAATATCTATAAAAATGACAATATATGTATCAAGAGAAGCGATTAGGACTTCAATAGAGATTTTTATATAAAGAATTATGTTATTAAATCAAGACATTTCAATGGTATAAATAAGTCCGGTGACATTCATTTATGATAATAATTTTTGTAAGAAGAACAACTAAACACACTGGTATTCAAACAATGATTTTCTAATTTATAAGAAAATTTAGTTCATATTCAAAAGTATGCAAACTTTTTTTTAAGAAAAATTGTAATGGATTCCATGCAATTTTGTAGCAGATGCAACCATGACAGTTTGCCTGATTCTTGGAACTTTTAAGATCACTTTTGTTTCTCTTATCCCATAACACATTATCTTTTTTACTTTGTTAAAAAAATAAAAATATTTATTAACGCTTGGTAATTTTTCTCCATGAAAAATGTTTGGATGAACTAGCACAAGTATGCTAAATTTTGAATATATTATTAAAAAATGTTACTAATAACATGTTAATACATGAAAACCTAACACACATGAAGTTAAAGATAGTCAGCTAAAAGATTGTAAGATCGTATAGTGTGTGTGTGTGTATATATATATATATATATATATATATATATATATATATATATATATATATATATATTATATCTATAAGTTATTATTTCTATTATTTTTCATTCAATTTCACAATTTTAAATGTTTTCTGAAAATTTATAGAATAATAAATCAAAATATTCTAAAATTTGCAAAAAAGGAGAGTTATGTAAAAATAATATTTTAAAATCTGAATTTAATACGCCTACTAAAATCGGAAGGTGCGCTAACACGAGGGAGCTCGCATGGCAGTAGATTGCTCACGAAAAAAATAAATGGGCTGTAAAAGCCCAATTCTGAACCTAATGGGTATATGGTTGAATTGTCACAATATTAACATTAGGCTTTTCTTTATGCACCCTAGGGTTTCCTCCTGCACCTCCGTAAGGTGTGGAAAATGTCAAAAACTCCCCCGTCATGCATTTTTGTTGGAAAACTCTGGATTGAATGATTGGGAAAGTTTTCCTCAGATTACAAATCTGAAAGTTAAAAATTATAATCTAGATTATTTATGTTTAATATTATTTAACATTCAAAATTTTACAATCTAAAGTATATTATTTAATAATATCAGATTATACAATTTAAAATAGAATATAAAAAAATAACTTCTAGATTATATTAAAAATCTTCAAATTATTTAATCTAGAAATTGTCCACGAAAATTGCATGGTGTGGTACTTTTCACATTTCCCACACCTTGAAGCCATGGGATGCAGAAAAAAAAAACCTTAAAATTATCATGATAAGTGGTGAACATGACAACTTTACACTATTTTTTTCTGTGTACCCCCACAGTTTTTTTCTTCAGCTAAAGTACTTTTTACACTATCAAATACTCATTGTAAAATATATGAAAGGTGTCACTAGAAAGTTATGGGATCCATTATTCAAACCCCTTTTCACCCAAAATAATCAATAATTGTGTTTGAATAATCCTTTTAGTTTCACCCGATAATTGTTTTTGTATTTCAATGTGTTAACAAAAAATAACGACACTGCTAATTGTAAAACAAAAGTAAATCTATATGAGCTTAACCCAAATACAACATACCACATTAAAAAGAACTAGAGTTTAAATTGATGCTGTAAAATGTAGAAGGAAAACAACTAAATCAATGAATCACATCTAATTAGTGAAATAATCATTAAATAATACCATTTAGTGAAAGTAATGTATTATTTATATATATATGGGACTTAGTTGTTAAGTCATTGAATTTGGTATTGAATTAAAATTGTTATCTTTTAAAAATATAAAGACTATTTAATGGACTCAATATGAGGTCTGAATAAAGCACTAATTATTTTTAAGAAAGTATTGATTAATTAATGAAACACACTAATTCATGACAATCTGATCTGAGTAAAAGGATATGAATCACCTCCATTGCTTTCTTATAGTAAAAAAGGTAGATACGATATTTTACATGTCTTTTAACACGTGAAGTAATTAAGATTTTTTAAGAAATACTTATTATGTAAGAATTATGTTACTATGTCATGAGTACTTAAAAATCAATGAGTTATAGTTCAAATATACACAATATACACATAGTTATAAAAAAAAAGTATTGTTATATAAACTCTTATTATATGACGTTGTATTATTCAGAAAAAAAAACTATAATAAAAAGTTAATTAAATAACTAATATACTATATAGAGAGAGGGAAGTATCTCATGGGAGAAGAATGTAGTTTAAAAATTAAAGTGCAGTGATCATGGTAATTTTAAAAGAAACATTTTGTTAATTTCTTATATATATATATATATATATATATATATTTATGTTTTAAAAATTACTGTTGTAACTATTATTTAAAATATTTATGATATTAATTTTCATTTTTTTAACAAGTTGGCCTCCCTGGATTTAGTAATGAAAATGGTTATTTGTCTATAGAAAAACAAATAGAAAATAAAAAATAGTAAGTCCTTACAAAAACTCTAACTCTATACAACATACCTAAAAAAATATAAAAAAAAAAACATTACAGAAATAGTGGCAGAAGAAGCTACTATGTATAGCTATTGGGATGATATTTATTTATGATCCACCAAGTTGTGTTTGAATTGAGGATGTTCTGCAACTTGAACTGTTATGTCGATTGTGACAGAACATATATGTTGGAATGTAGCATGGTGGCACAATTCAGAAGTTGATGTGAACTTATGATGGGTAAATCCTGCAGATCTTCATCAACCCTTCAACCCAAGTTCGTTCGTTGCCCAAAACATGCAATGTTTTTTTCTGCCATTTCTCAGACATTTTCAGGTTCTGACAATGTTTGACCTCTCATCAATTAATTTCACTCACAACCTCTTTCATACTTTCATCACGGGTCTGCTGCACTCGTTCTTAGTGGACTTATATTTTATATTTTATCATATGGCTTAATCTCATTTTCATTCTCATAATTATCCACTTTTTTTTTTTTTAAAAAGAAGAAAATTGAGTTAGTTTCTTCATGAGGTATTTATTCTTTATTTAACTTAATTTCTCTGAAGTTGAAGTTGGTTGTGGTGCCTAATAATTAATATGAATCCACCAAACACGCTTCACAAACTGAGGTAGTTTTTCTCGAAACACATGTTCTTGCACCATTTAATAAAGACAACAACTACCATGAAAACATTGTAAGTAAGACAAAATAACATTATAATAATAATTCTGTCCCTTACGTGTTTATATAAGAATAACACAAGGTTATAAAAAAAACAAATTATAAAAAAATCATTTACAATTTTAAAATATGGAATGGAATTTTGATTTACAGTTTTTGCATGATATGCCCTTAATAGTGGACAACCCAGTAATAATTAAGAATGAAGCAATTAGTGGACATGCATGAAGATGATCTCACGCGGGAATACCATTGATTGCTGCTCTTTGAAGCATTTATCATGAAAAAGAGGTTAGCAAAATCAAAAGAACTAATAAAAAAGTAGCAACTTGTTTGGAAGTTAGCATAAAGCAAAAAGCATTATTTTGTTACACGGAAGAGATTTGCTTTTCTTTTTATTATAGGTTAGGATAACAAAATTACACATGCAAAAAATTATATATAAAATTAAACGAATAATTGCAAGACCCATGAGATGTTTTCTATAAACTGATCTAATATAATGCAAAATAAAAATAAATAAATAAACAAACTAAAACCATATATAATAAGAAATTGCAGTACGCATTTTTTTATGATTTTATCCTCGAAATACATTTTTTAAGAAATAATATAGTTATTGTTAATAAGTGTGTTGCTGGTATTTTTCAAATACAAATCAACAGTAAAAAGATTCAGCCTTTTGAATTACGTTCAAATACGAATATAAATTTTTTGTTATAATAAACCTCATTGGTAACAATTTTCTTAAGATATTTTGCATTGTTTTAAACAACGAAAGGTAAAATATAGGGAATAATATCCCTGACATGGTATTTGTTTTCATCAATAGACTGTCGAGAGAAAATTAATTTTTATTATGTGAAAAAAACTAGATTCTTGAGTTAACATTAGTTATTATATTTTTAATCATACTCTTATCTCTATGTACTATTCAAATGTTCCATACAATTATATAAACGAGAAAAATATGAGCAGCTTCATGTTTAAAAAACACATTAAACATATTTTTTAAAAATTGATTATTTAACAAATGTATTACAAATATTAACTTGCAATTGAATGATAGCGTAAATGTTTGAAAAATTGTTTCTGTATAGATTTTATTGCAAAAAAAATAAAATAAAAGAATTTAACAAAGAAAAATGAATTTATAATACGAGAAATAAAAAATTAAGAAGAATAACGGAGTCCAAAAAAGGAGAAAAAGAAAGGAAAAAAGAGATCAAAGTGCAACAGTTACTCTCACCCCAAAAGGTGGTCAACATCATCCTCTACAACTGTAATGGCAATGCAACAACGACAAACTATTTCCCTGGCGGGTCCCGTTACGGATGTTTCATACGGATTATGCCCTACTACCCTTCTTTTCGGCGATAATTCAGCTTTTCCTTTTAATTTATTTTATAATAAGATCGTCATGTAACCTTTCTTAATTATTTATAACATCCCATTTTCTTCTTAACATGGAAATTGTTCCATGATTTTAGCGTATCTTAATTCGTGTATATAGATATCAAACTTAGATGAAAATTATTATAATAATTGAATAAAAGCTTAATCCTAGATATAAAATGTGAATACTAAATATTGATAATGACTTTAAGAAAAAGTTTAATTAGATTATCGGTAATAAATAAGGAAGAGAAGAATTTTGTTATTGTCTGGTCAGTGGTCAAGAGCAATAGGGTAGGCAGTAGCCACCAGTGATTAGGCCTGCTTGCTCACCAAATCACTGGAAAATTACCTTTCCACCGCCACGTGGCAGTCCCTTCTAGCCGTCCCCGGCTTTCACCGGCTAATCCAGTCACCATACCTTAAAAAACAAAAGAAAATATTCCATTAATAGGGTGAGAAACTGGAAAAGTAAAACTCACTGTACTCACAGTGTCGCAGAGGGACAGAGAGAGAGCAGTGTCTGAGTGAAACATCCATTCCTTCCTCCTCCTCCTCCTCTTCCTCCTCGTGATTCCCGAACATTCTCTTCTTATTCCAGCTCCACGCGCGCGATTCCACTCTCTATACTCGCGCCATTCTTCTTCTGCTTCTTCTTTCTCTATAATCTTAGGGTTTGCTTAATGCTGAATGTGGCTTTGCTCTCACATTGACTCTTCACACTACAATGTCCGGCCCTCTCGACCGTTTCGCCAGACCCTGTAACTTCCCTTTCTCTCTATCTCTCTCTCTCTTAGCGTGTTAGGTTTTCTTCTTGCTGATGAAACGTTTCGTGTTGGCTCTGCCTTGCAGGTTTCGAAGGTTTCTCAGGGAGCGAGGAGAAGAAGGAGCGGAGATCTGATTTCGAGAACTCCGAGGACGAACGGAGGACCAGAATCGGATCTCTCAAGAAGAAGGCGCTGAATGCGTCGTCCAAGTTCAAGCACACGCTGAAGAAGAAGAGCAGCAGAAGGAAGAGCGATGGCCGTGTCAGCTCTGTTTCCATTGAGGATGTTCGGAATTTCGAGGAGCAGCAGGCCGTCGATGCATTTCGCCAATCCTTGATCATCGACGAATTGCTCCCCGAAAAACACGATGATTACCACGTTATGCTGAGGTGTGCCTTAATCAGATAAATGTGAAGTGTTAAATAAACAAACTCAGTTGTTATTTTTTGCTTGATTTATATACATTTTGCAGGTTCCTGAAAGCGAGGAAGTTTGATATTGAAAGGGCAAAGCATATGTGGGCTGATATGCTACAATGGAGGAAGGAGTTTAGTGCTGACACTATTATGGAGGTAAGAGCAGATTGGATTCGGATAATAGTTGATGTTTAGTGTAGGGTTTTAAGATTAGCCTCTGTGGTGGTTGGATTTGTTTGTTGTGGATTGCTGCATACTCTGGATAATATTTGCTCAATGTTTTGTGTTTGCGTTAGGATTTTGAGTTCGTAGAATTAAACGAAGTTATGAAGTATTATCCGCATGGCCATCACGGTGTTGATAGGGAGGGAAGGCCTGTCTACATTGAGAGACTTGGGAAAGTGGATCCGAACAAACTTATGCAGGTTACCACCATGGATAGATATGTGAAATACCATGTACGGGAATTTGAGAAAGCTTTTAAGATAAAATTTCCTGCTTGCACAATTGCCGCCAAAAGGCACATAGATTCAAGCACCACGATATTAGATGTTCAAGGCGTGGTATGTTGCTGTTAATTGTTCCTCATTGTATGTGTCTTTGTGTTCCTGTGAAATTCGGGAAATTTATGGTGTAGTTTCAACTTTTAGGGCCTCAAGAACTTTACAAAGTCTGCCCGGGAACTTATTATGCGGTTACAAAAGATTGATGGTGACAATTACCCTGAGGTGTGTAATATCAGTTTCTGCGTAATCTTGTTTAGGTCACGTTCCTGTTTTGATTTCATCCGTTATGGGAAAATTTAAAGAATAAGATTTACTAAGGTGTCAATGGATGATGATGATTGATTTGTTTCTTCTTATTAATGATACAGACTCTTTGTCAAATGTTTATCATAAATGCCGGCCCTGGATTTAGGTTACTGTGGAACACCGTCAAGTCTTTCCTTGATCCCAAAACAACTTCAAAGATCCATGTATGTAAAAAGTGCCATATTCTAGTTGCATAAGGCTCCTTTTTTTTGTTGCTTTATGAGTCTATGACTGCTGACATTGCTTGGTGCCTGTTTGGAAATATTACTCAGGTTCTTGGAAATAAGTATCAAAGCAAATTGCTTGAACTAATCGATGCCAGGTACACAATGAGCCTATTTCTCTCTATCCAAGTGTTAGAGATTTTGTATTTTATATGCTTGTATTAATAATGTATTTACCTTTTAACCATCACTAACATTTTGCACCATCCTTAAAAACGCCTAATATTTTTGTGCACTTAATGAAGTGAGTTGCCGGAATTTCTGGGAGGTACCTGTACATGTGCAGATCAGGGTGGCTGCCTCAGATCTGATAAAGGACCCTGGAAAAACGCTGAAATTTTGAAGGTTATATAAACTGATGTTTCTTTCTAAAATGCAACTCGCGCTATATGATATGAATCTTGCTACATGCTAACTGTTAATTGCACGGGGAAATTTGCAGATGATTCTTAGTGGCGAAGCACGAAGAGCAAGGCCTGTGGTAAAAGTTCTAAACAGTGAAGGAAAGGTTATTGCATATGCCAGACCTCAATACCCAATGGTAATATGTTGTATGGCTTATTATTGCTTGAACCTGGTGGAGGCTGAATTGATTCCTCTGTATCTCTTCATGCACCTTTTCATTTAGTAACCTTATGGACTGTGCCAATTCTTTGTTGCAGGTAAAAGGAAGTGACACGTCCACAGCTGAATCAGGGTCTGAAGCTGAAGATATTGGTTCTCCAAAAGCGATGAAGAGCTACTCTCACCTGAGGTTGACACCTGTTCGTGAGGAAGTAAGTGTTGACCTTCGGATCTGTTTACTCATAGTTTTCATTAAATTGGTAGAAGTTTCAATTGATTGATTATGGTTCTTTCGTGCCCTGCCTCTCCACTTAATAACCTTACTGGCTGCAAAATTTTCTTTGATCATTCTTATACCTATTACCTTTTAATTTAACATATGTTTGATTAATTGTATTTATATGCAGAAGATATTCACTATAATTAAAGATTAATGAGGATGATCAAAATATGATGCTTCTCAAGGAACTTGTTCTTAGGATTTTCCCTGGTCTGTTCCAAACACAGAAATTATTTATATTTTGTGTTCTTTGTTAGGCTAAGGTTGTTGGAAAGTCAAGCTATGTTGGTGGTGGTAACTTGGCTGGGTATGATGAATATGTTCCGATGGTGGATAAAGCTGTTGATGCTGGCTGGAAGAAACAAGCAGCACTCCAGAGGGCTCAAACTTCAAAAGGTTAAACAACTCTAGCTTATTGTTACTGTGCTTACCTGTTGTATGAACTTCTCATGGTGCTTATTAACCAAAAATAATACCAATGCTTAAAAATAACCCCGATGTTAAAGAATTTGTATCTGCATTCTGTTCTAAATCTCAGTAAAAACTTGTTTCGTTACCAGCATAGTGACACTATTTGTGCTTTAACCTTTGCGGGACATTTGATGGCTGTAAATGATTCATTGTCATGAGTTTTGGCCTTATATTGTGTCGTTATATAAAAGATTATACCCAATTAAATAATGAATTTTGATTAATCAATGTTTGATTGAAATTAACTTATTTTTTCACAGGCTACTGAAGACATGACTTGATTTTCTTTTAACTCTTATGCTCTTGTTTTTAGTAATCCACCCCCTTGTTTTTATAATATAATGCCCTCGTTTTCTGAAATTTGAATTTTTTCAACAAGTTGATAAACATGTTAGTGAACTTAAATTTATGAAAATGGTGTTTGATATCTAGTGTGTTGTATAATTTCTAGTCCGTTTGAGACAAACCGTTTCGGGACACTTGAGAGTTTAAGGTATTGAAACAGTTGATCCCTGTCCAGGTATTTGTTTTGTCAGGGCGGGATTTATTTGGGATTATAAGCACTGGCAGGAAGTCCTGGCTTTAAGATTTAGGAAGAGCTAGTTCTTTTCTTGTTTTCTTGATTTGAATGATTTAATTTAATTTTCTTCAGGATTGTTAAATTTAATTTTGTGCTACAGGAACACCTTCTCTCCCTGACCCTCCAAAAACTCCTGAAGGGATTCGAGCTCGGACGGTGGTGGCTCTAACTGCTTTCTTTATGATGCTGTTTACTCTGTTCCATTCAGTTTCATATCGTGTGACCAAGAAACTTCCTGCCTCATCATCTAATGAGGATCAGAGCACTTCAGAGACACCCCTTAATACAACAAGCGAAGACAATCATCCTCCTTCACCAACTCCAGCACACACAGACGAAAATCTCCTTTCCTCAATGATGAAAAGGTTAGGTGAGCTTGAAGAGAAGGTTGACGCACTCCAATCTAAGCCATCTGAGATGCCTTATGAGAAAGTGGAATTGCTAAATGCTGCTGTATGCCGGGTGGATGCTTTGGAAGCAGAGCTAATTGCAACTAAAAAGGTAGGATGCTATACTTTTGCTTTTCCATAATTCTTGAAAAACGGCAGTCATGATAATTACGTTAAGGTGTTTTCATGTCTTATTTTATTTGTCATCTTTAAATGCAAAACTAAAATCCTATCTTTCCCGTTAGCTGGCTGCTACACGAATATATTGATGAGCACATTCTTAACGAATAAATGCTATATCTTTCGTGTCTGTTTATATTAAAATGCTAACCAATTTTTGTCTCTATATATGGAACTGAGGTATGACAGTTATTGTAAGTTGAAGGATTAAACCAAAGAGAAAAATCAGTATTTTGCTTGCCTATATCACCTTAGCCAATCAAAGCTATATGTAATGTGTTGGTTGGTAAACGGGTGTATTTGTGTTATAGCAGTTTCATTATTTTAGATTTTAATTTCTTTACAGTTTCATTTAATGGTGAATTATGCAAATTGGTTGTTGCAGTTGTGCTTTTGTTCTCTTTATGCATACATCTATTTTTCTCTCCTATTTATGTTTGGGTGTAAAATTTCATATTTGACCGTGAAGATGCGATGAGTACTTAGTTTCATACTATTTCCTTACCTGAAGAATACTGTTACATTTGTGCTTTCTGGATTGTTTGATAGGCGCTGTATGAAGCATTAATGAGGCAAGAAGAGCTGCTCGCTTACATTGATAGTCAAGAAGAAGCTAAGTTGCGGGTAAGTTTGTCTCTTTTATATTTTTAATACAGTTTTATGGAGGTTATGCAAATTTCTAATATGTATATATTGCTGTTTATCAGAAGAAGTTTTGCTGGTGAGTTTTGGCTGGCTGATAAAGGGGACTCTGGTAGAGAAGGTGTTTTCGAATCATGGTGTTCCTAGTGCTGACACCTTGCACATTATGCTGAACCCTGAACACTGATTTTCTGTTTAATGAGTACACTCGAGAATTGTGTCAAAGTCGTGTATAGCTAATAGCTTCTTTGCCGGATTAAACACAGGCCTTGTTTTTGCTCTGGCAGCCTTTGTTTTATTTGGTGTGATTGTCTTTTGTTGGGTGGAGAAGTGTATGTTCTTCTGATCTCATAACTTGCATTAAATACTAATCGATTTTGGGGATATCGAGGTGGGGGAAAAGCTTAAAATTTAAATAATCCCTCAACAACATTTATAGTTAAGGCATTTAGGAAACGGGACATATTTCGTGCTAAATCCGTATAAATAAGGCACTCACAACGGTAATTTTATTTCTCAACTGAAAAGGTAATGATGGTAATGGCTTGTGCGTACACGAATCTTGTCTTTACGAAATTCAACAATCTTGTCTTTACGAAAAATGTAATTACTTTAGTGGGGAGATGTAGCCCGTGTGAATCCATCGACTTTTAAATATCTATTTTCAAATTGTAGATTACAAGGAATAAATTGACGGGGTAAAAACGATTTTGCAGCTAATCTTCCATACGTTGTTATACATTCATATGTACACACACAATTGTGAGGGAGTGTCGCAGTGTATTTATACAGAAGATTTCATTAGAATAGAGGAAAAATTATAGAGGTAAATGTAGTAGTAGGATCCGATGGGGCTGATAAAACGAACGCCTCCAAGAATATACAACTCTTGCTAATGTTAAATATTTGATTGAGGTCAGACACCAATAGATAACCAACACTTTACCAGCGGAACTGCAATCGCGAACCCAAAGTCTTGTGTAAGAGAAAGCACTATGCACAAGTGATAATATATCAAAGTCAAGGTTCAGATGACTTACGAACTTCTTCTTTTTCTTTTTGTCAATGTGACCTTGAAGCTCCACTTGTCGGGTAAGGGCATCGTCAAGTGACTACAGCAAACAGAAAAAAGATACAAAAATATAAGATTCTTTAATATTATTCTCAAATGATGATGAGGTTGTAGTAAGAAGAAAAACCAATAATACCTTTTTGGTAATAGCCAACTCTTGTTCCAGCGTGCTGACTTTGTTAAGAGCATTATTCAGCAATTGTTCCATCTCAGGTGGTATAGCAGGTTTCTTAGAGAGGACATTCACCTTCTCTTCTAGTTCAGCCATGCGCTTCATCATGGGCATTTGATCGTCCATGCAAATGGCAGGTGCTTTCATCTCGTTGCTAGTACAATATGCTGTGCTACCAAACAAGTCAGCTCCAGTGATTTTCCTTGGCATGTTCTTCGCCATGCGAATCACTGTTATCACTCCCATAAGAATGGACATGATTCCACCACTAAAAGGGATTCTAAACCCATTAGAATTATTGTTCCTAGGTAAACAATCTTTAGAAAGTGCTAGCTGATCATTTTGTTGTGCTTTTTCCCAAGATGTATTCTCTGGGGGAAAGGCCACCTGCCAATATAAGGGGAGTACCCAAAGAGATGGTCAATTCTGCAGTCATGTTTTCATCAACCATTTGATTTATATTTCATGCAAAAAGTTCTTGTTCCCCACCATGAAAATTACTGAATGTTATTCAGATACATAGGCTAGAGTTTATAGTTAAATACATTTAGAATGGAAGCATCAAATGATAACCTAAGAAACTTACTCTTGGAGCAGCACTGGGATGATCCATTGCTGCAGATTCTTTGATTAAAGAAGCGCATTCCTGATATTATAGGAAAAAAAATCAAGTCATCAGATTTTCTGGCAAACAGATGATGGCAAGAAAGTGGTCAGAGCAAAACTGAATTTGAAATTCTGAAGTAGGTAACTGACTACCTTTTGACATGTTGTATCATCCTCAATGATGGTTTTCACTTCAATCCCGGATAAAGTTTTTCTCTTGCATTTTCCTTCGCCATTTTGAACCATCTAATGCATCCAAAGAAAACATCACTTCACTGCTATCTTTTCCTATTACACAACTGAAAAAAGACTTTGATCTTACTACCTTAAAGATTTCTGGGTCATTCCATGGTCCCTTGTCTGAACGCAAACAACCACCTTTGTCTCCACAGGTACATGTACCACCCAAGAACTCTGGAAGTTCACTGGTAAATAATATAAGAACAATGTGTTATGTATAGCCTTAAATAGCAATGTTGTTATTCAATACACCGACATGTTAAAAGAACGTCCTCATTAATCAATATGATCAGAGATCGTTATTACAGTTTACTCAATCTATGTCCTTAGTGTGATATAATTATATTCAGATAAAAAAAATGAAGAAAAACATTTACCTGGCATCAATGATTTCAAGCAACTTGCTCTGGTATTTGTTACCTAGGACCTGGCAAATAAAGCAGTAATCTGTTGAGTGCTCCTACTTAACTGAAACCAACATTGCTTGGTGGTGAAAAGTGTATAAGAAATGCTTACGTGGATTTTGGCGGTGGTCTTAGGATCAAGAAATGACTTGACAGTGTTCCACAACAGCCTAAATCCTGAACCAGCATTAATGATGAACATACGATTTAAGGTCTGAAAAGAAAAGTTCAGTCAGACTAAATTCAGAAGATGACAATTTAGTTAGGAACCTGAAGTAGTACCTCAGGGTAGTTGTCACCATCAATCTTCTGCAGACGCTGGATGAGATCCCTTGCAGCTTTGTTCATACTTTTGAGACCCTGAACAAAAAGATTCTAGTCAGCATTCGTGTGAAACTTCTTGTGATAATACGATATGATAGAATGTAATGTTATGCATGCTATGAAAAGTAAAAACTATGCATGCTGCATATTTTCATGCATACCACTCCTTGCACGTCCAAGATTGTTGTTGTTTGGTCAATGTGTTTCTTGGCTGCGATGGAACACGCAGGGAACTTAACAATGAATGACCTCTCAAACTCTCTCACATGGTACTTAAGATAGCGATCCAAAGTTGTGACTTGCAAGAGCTTGTTAGAGTCAACGTGACCCAACCTTTCTATGTAAACAGGTTGCCCTTGCTTATCAACTCCGTGATGCCCTTGAGGGTAGTATTTTAGAACTTCTTCTAACTCCTTGAACTCAAAATCCTTAACAAGAAAACAAAAGAAATTTCGGTCACAGAAAAGTATATTTATCAACATTGTTTTTTCTTTATACACAGGAAGTTACCTCCATAATTGTGTCAGCACCAAACTCCCTCCTCCACTGAAGCATATCTGCCCACATTTGCTTTGTTCTCTCAATGTCATACTTTCTTGCTCTCAAGAACCTGGTTGACCATTTAATAAGGTATTGAATGGTACAACAAATGAACAAGAAACTAAGTCATAAGGTCAGAAGAGTACCTTAACATCATATGATGATCATCATGTTTTGAGGGCAATAGCTCTTCCAAGATGAGTGTTTGGCGAAAAGCATCAATCGATTTCATCTCTTCTGCATCAACTTCATCCTCAATGGCAATAGACATAACCCTGCTATGCCTTCTCCCCTTCTTTTGCAAGGAATGCTTGAACTTTGAAGATGCACTGATTGCTACCTTCTTCAAAGAGGCAAGCTTTGTCTTCTTATCATCCTCTAAATATTCCATCTCAACACCTGCTTTTGCAAAATTACTCACAGAAGTTAGAACAGAAAGACAAAAGAAATTCATAAACTATACTTCTTCATCCTGCTGATTTATTTTGTTATTAACAACATTAATTTGAATTCTAGCTTCTTTCGTTTTGTTATCAACCACACATTACAATCACTCTACCCTTGTAAGAAAAAGATCTCTCTCGTATTTGTAAATATATATCTCAATAATTATGCATTGATCATAGGTTCAGAGATAATTGCAAAGGCAATCACAGAACTACATCATCTCGGTTTCTATCAATGATTTCTCTAATCGGTGAATAAGCTTTATAATAAGAGCATGCTAAAGTGCCTGTAAGATATAATCATTTGATTTCAGCTTCCTTTAATTTTCATTCTTCTCATCTTCATACATTGAACATGTCAACATGCAAAACTGTTAAATGTAATCATTATTACGTAAAGGACGTGTAAAAATTTATTTCACAGCACATGCATAACATATGTACAAGTAATCAACCAAGAATGCAAAGGGAATGAAATTGCAATAGCATAGATTTATCACCTTTAGCAGGTCGATCTGTTACAGGTATGGACGGCATAGCTATAGTGTCACACATGATTAATTATCGAACCTCGTAAGCTTCCTCAAACGTAAGGTAGTAGAGAATCAACAAACAAACGCGCCTACACTTTAGCTTAAGCCATGAAATAACATCATGCATGTTAGAAGCTGAAAAACCATTTCTTTTACACACCAATAGCAACCCTTTTGCAAATATATTCAGCATGCATTGCCAAAAAACGTAAAACCCAAAAGAATGTAGATATTCTTACAACGATATATATAATGATAAACCTATGGGGGCTTGAAAAGTTGATGAATCAACATGAGGGGGACAATGGAGTAGAATGAAAAGGAATAGTAGGAGAAATACCTGTGGTTTGCAGGAATATAGGCGTTGCAAAAGCAAAGAAAATGAAAATTTATGATCCAAATAAATCTGTGATGATATATAGAAGAGCCAAAAAGGGAAGCGAGGTTGGTGCAACTCATTTTTAGAGTTTGCCGTTTTTTGTTTTTTTACTTATATTATGATATGTTTCTTTTGAGCTTCTGTTGCTACTAGAAGGAATACAAATGGAGATGGTGCTGGCGAAATGCATGCCACTCCATTCTTTCATATCTTCTGCACTACGCAACCCAACCAATTCATCCAAATCTTTCTATCTTCTTTACTGCTATGTGCTATTCTAGGGTTTCTTTTAACATATATGTTTATCTTTGTTTATTTATAGTTGGTTAGTATCTTTAACTGTGATTTTCCATAAACTTATTCTAGTTACATTTGGATTAACTTTTCACTTAAATGTAAATCTGGTTAACAAGAACTAGTTATTTTTTGTTCATGTAAATGGAGAGTTCTATACCCTTATATGGGTTTATTTTTAATATGGACACACCTCTGTACTTTCACATGCATGCCAACTTGTTCATCTCCCTTGTGAGCAAGGTGGCTCTTTTATTAATAATTTAATAGTGTGTTTTGATAGAAATTTAAGCGAATAGTTTATTTTTATGATAAATATGTTGTCTAAATAATTAATTTTAAAATAAATTAACATTCTAAATTTAGGTGAGTACCTGAATGGCTTAAATTAAAGTTAAATAATTTCAAGTTTTATTTATGTATTTTTTCTTGTTTTTTTTTGTCACAATATTAGTATTGTTTTGTTCATTGATAACCGTTTTCAATGTTTTTAAGTGATTTTTTTATCAATAATATCAATGTTATTTTTTATTAATAGTTTGCTAGCTTTTTTTTCTAATAATTTCAGCAAATATTGACTACAATTTTTGAAATATTATTAATTTATTTCAATGAAAGGATTATATTTTTAATGTTTTACCTTGTTAATCATACATAAATTGTATGTATAAATTAGCTTTGTATAGAATTCTTTCTTTAAAATTGTATATGATTTGGAGTTCTTATTATGTAAAAAAACAGTATATTGAATTAATATTTTTGCTTCTTATAATTGGTTTATGTCTATTGAATATGATATTCTAACTAGACAGAAGATTGACCTTTCTTACCTTTCATCTTTGGAAATCTACAACCGTTTATTTCTTATTTCATAGATGATAAATCATTTTCTCAATTATTGGCACATCCCTTTTTATTTCCCCTTCTATGACCCTATCCAACAATATTTTACCAACTATTTCCATTTTCATCCTATCATTAGATGTAACCTTATGGTTTTTTTCTGCTTTACAGTATGACGATATTCATAATGTAGCTGGGAAAAACTTAAAATCGAAGAAAGCAATAAAAATTATAGAAAAGAAGCTTCTTATCTTGAATGAAACTTGAAATTGTACGTGAATATAGAAGATTATTCAGCTGTTAACAGATATTAGCTAGCAGGTCTATGATGATTAGTCTTGTAGTTCATACAGGTCTGAGAAGGTCAGTGTAGTTTTCTTTCAACTATTAAAGGCTTATTGGTCCCAAATGGAAAATAGTGAAAAAGACAAACAGGGAAGGTTAGGGTCATCTTTTCCAACCTACCTATAGGCAAGTTGATAGCAGGAAATGGTTCATTTTGTTAAAGTCCTTTTTCTCACGTATCCAGTCCATTAAGAATTAAAATCACGCTATGGTTTATTTTTCATTATGGTTTTATTTTTAAAAGAATACTTCAAAGAATTAAAATGTATATAAAATTCAATTTTTAAATAATATGAGACTATTAGATATATTGAAACAATTGTTATAAATCTTTAAAGAATTAAAATATATATAAATTGACCTTTATTTCGATTTTTAAATAATATAAAACTATTAGATGTATCTTAACAGCTATTATAAATCTCCAAACTTGTATCTATAAACGGTGATGAATGTATGAATGAGAGTTGAACTAACAACCCCATAAATTTTTGTTTCTTTCTTGCAAGTATTGTTGAAAATCTATAACTAAATCATATTATCCCTTATATTTTAACTTTGGTACTTTTGATATTATAGAGGGTGAACACCTTTCCACTAAAAGATAACGAGACAAATACTGATCCAGACAAGGGTTGTTGTGATTCTAAGCATCAGAGCATGGGAAGCCATTGCACAAATTATTGTTACATCATTGAAACTTTTTCTTCTGTGATATACAAAATATTTTATAAATAAATATTAAATTTTGTTCTCAACTAACGTCAATCATTATATTTGAAATATTATATTTTTATCAAAGTGTTATTTTTAAAAAATATTTTAGTTAATTAAAATAAAATATGTATATAATAATAGTAACTAACTTTAAGACGTAAAGGATGTAAAATGTTTTAGGATCTTGAAACAAATTTCAATCAAAATACAAATTTTTAGGTATTACTTTTAATAAAATATAGATTTTACCGAACTAATCTATATGATATTATAAAATTTACATTTAAATATCAGAATAAGAATAAGATATTGAAGTGAATTTTTTAAACACAAATAAAATAACATATAATAAAATATATAAATTTCTTTTATTATTATTTTTATTTATATATTAACCTAATTCATCACTAGCTTCGCGAGTTTACGATATACGAATTTGAACATTTTTTTATTATTTCTCTACTTTTCACTTATTTTGATATTTTAAAGAGGAATGATACAGTTATTTACGTTCATTTGACACCATAAAATAATATTATTTTATTTAAAAAAATAGGAGTGAGATGGTGTAATTTTACATTAGTGGTGTCAAAGAAAATTTATTCTATTTTAAAACGTATAAAAAAATATTTTTAATATATTATAGTAAAAACTCACAGTAAAAGAACAACACAAAAATTCAACAAAGAATCTAAAATGGCAATATACTCTATTGAAAGATTTCTTTAATTTAATTTTATAATTGAATTAAACTCGTTTAGGCCAACAGACATAACTTTCATATAACTGTTCCAAAATTGACACATCTGCTTCACATTAGGAAAGTTATGAAAAGGAAATCAACTGAAATTACATTTGTGTTTTGAAGATAAAGACATGGACGGTCAAGATTCCATCAGAAAAAAATTATCTGAAATAAGAATAAATTATAAGTGTTTGGATAACATAACAAAAAGAAGTCCACTAATTCGCATTATTTATTTATTAATTCCAATTAATTTACTAGATTGTACCATGTGATTGCCACGTGGATGACCGAGATTAAAAAGCGGAAAGTACAATGCAATTTGATTGGTGTTTATGAATTTCCCGCCCTTGAGCAATGTGGGGCCCGCACTTGCTTTTACTTGTTGCATTAAAATTACGTATCTGCATTTTTTATTATCCCTCATCATTGAATTCCAAAAATACCCTCACAACCTCCACATTATTACCAAATTAATTTTCCATTATATATAACCCTAAGCTAACTTTTATTGTTAGATTGATTTTTTTTCTTAATAGTAATTTTCATAAGGTATTTTAAAAATATAAATTTGGTTTTAAATTTTATTTATTTTACAATTTCAATTCAGATATATAATTCTTAATCATTCTTAATTTTTAGTTTTAAAAATATATTAAATCACTATTAAATTAAATATGGTAACGGGTTTCTACAATTGCTATCCTTTTGAATACTGTAAGAAGATTACCTAATGTATAATACCTATATCTAAAACAACATTATTATGGGATACATAATTAAATTTAAAATTAAATTAACTATATACATTAAAAATATTAAAAGGTTAAAATCATGTAAAAAAATTGAAAGCAAAATTACAGAAATTAAAAATTAAGGAAATGAATTTTGTGCAAAATGAAAAAAAAATTAAAATTACATATTTTATGAAATATGCAGATCAAAATTATCATTAAACTATTTTTCAATAAAAGTTGTGTATGATTCTTGAATTTTGATTACCAGTATGTAAGTTAAGTGGTCAATAGATCTTGTGTATCTATTGAAATAATAAGAAAATCAAGAAAAATTAAATAAATGTTTATTTTGAATAATATTGATTACCAGTATTGTTATATTCTAATTAAATAAATTAAATAATATTGATTACCAGTATTGTTATATTCTAATTAATGTTTATTTTGGTTTACTGTAAATGTTTTATTAAGAGAACACAGATAAATTTGATCAAATATAATCATTATAAATCATAAAAGGATAAGATTGTATATTTAAAATCAGTATTAAAGTTTCCGAAAAAAAAGAAATCACTAATAAAGATAAATTAATCTCACATGAGTTTAGTCAAAGGATGAATGAGTACTTAACATTATTTAATACATTATTTCAAATACATTCAATGAATCAATTTATTAAATGATTTTTATAATTGTATAATACAAAACCATTTGATACTAAATGATTTGTTTGATTAATCTTCCATGTGTATAGAATTTATTAAATAAACATCATATCAAATTATTAATTTTTATTAAATTATTTCTATAAATTTTAACATAGTAAAACAATTTAATACTAAATGATTTCTTTAATCAATATAGAAAATATTCAATAAGATTTAATAAATTGATAACATATATATATATATGCATGTATTATATACCGATTTGATTTTTTTATTAAAATAGTTTTCCATAAATATATTATTTTTATCAAATTTTCTTAACTTTTATCCTTTCAAATTATCATTTATAAATTATCTATAATAAATCTAAGATGTAGTTCATATGTAAAATATGTATCAATTATAAAACTGAATATAATTTACATATTTAAAAAATATTTATTTCTTATGAAAAAATAATTATATAAAATAAATATTCATTTTTCATAATGCAAACGTAAATTCTATTGCAAAAATAAAAATGACTATCTCCAACTGGAACATTCATATGAACTAATATTCAATAAAAACATTAAGAGGTTTTTATTAAAGAAAACATTTATTTATTTTGGAAATGTTATCATTCTCATTGAATGAATACACTTGCCTTATCATAATTGATTTTTGTAAAAGACTGTTTCATTTTAATTTAAAATTAATGTTTTTAATAACTACCTTTACCATTGAATTCGACCTTATCTTGATATCACAATTGTCCATTTAATTTAATTTTAATTTTTATTTCTTGAAAAATATTGCTTGATTCTAGTTTTAAAATTAATGTGTACCGGAAATTTAGAAGACAATTTATATATTTATTTAAAATATTTAATCTTAGTACAATTTATTATTAAAATGTTTGTTTATTACAATATAAATTTTGTAATATATACATAAATGTTTATCTTATCTAAAATAAATGGGTAAGGGGTTTGGTGGAAGGGTATTTGTGGAAAAGTGTAAAAAATGGTGTAGAAATCCACTATACGCTAACGTACACTGGAGAGAAACACACGCATACGCTTCTTGGCGGCACTTCACGTCAACTGTGGTTTTGGATTTTCTTCTCTCTCCATTTCGCATTCTCTCTCCTTCCGTTGTTTTCTCTACCAATCTGCGTTCAGAAGACTCTTATATTTGTCTTACGCACTCAGATTTTCAGTTTCAGCAGCTTCTTTTCTTTCACTGTTTTTTCTGCTTCAGATTTTACATTTTTCAGACAGGAGCAGAGAATAGCCCCCGAACATTGTTGTTAGGTCATTCCGGTTTAGATCCGCTACCTCCTTGTTCACATTTCGATTCTGTATTTCTAGATTTTTTTTTTTTAATCTGTTGCAGAATTTGTTTATGGAATTTTAGATTATGTTCGTTGGTATGGTATTGGCTGGCACGCAGTGTGATGATTTTTTTAGAGATTATGTTTGCTTCTTAATTTATTGTTTTTCTCGATTGTTTTGATGGTTTCATTGTGTGTTTCTGTTATTGTTGCTGAGTTATTGTGATGCGATGAGGAAGACGATAGTGGTGTGTTGTTTTTATGATTAATCTAGTTTAATTAGGCGACTGGATTTTGGAAATTTTCCTTATACTAATTTTTATTTTTAGAGTCTTTGAATTCGTGCAAAGAATTCTTTTTATGCCGACAGGGAAATGGGTGGGGGAGTGGGTGTATTTTTTATTAACTCGTTGTTAATTTTATACTGCACGTGTTTCATTTCATAAGAGTTTTGATTTATTTCTTTGTTGGATTTAGATTCCACTTTATTTGTTGTGCAGCCTTTTGAGTCTTCCTATGGCAATTGATTCTTTTGTCATTTCCAATGCCAATGCCAATGCCAATGGCAATGGGAAGTCAGAGCCTCTGCCAAAGAGAACTTACCAAGCAGTAGTGATTGCAACCAGAGATATGGGCATTTCTAAGGATGGAAAATTGCCCTGGACGTTACCCACTGATCTCAAATTTTTTGATGAGATCACTACTATAACGTCTGATCCGGGGAAGAAGAATGCTATTGTGATGGGTAGAAAAACATGGGAGAGTATCCCTCCTGAGAATAGGCCTCTCCCTGGTCGCCTTAATGTTGTTCTGACTCGATCGGGTAGCTTTGATATTGCAACTGCAGAGAATGTTGTCATATGTGGAAGTGTGTCTTCTGCTATGGAACTGTTGGCTGCTTCTCCGTACTGCGTGTCAATTGAGAAAGTATTTCTTACAGGAGGTGGTGAGATATTCAGGTATGTTTATATTTGTGTTACCTTGTAATCAAATTAAGCTCTTTTACCGGTGTAGCTGATGGTTGTCATGTACAGAGAGGCTCTTAATGCTCCTGGATGTGAAGCTGCCCATATTACAGAAATTGAGGCAAGCATTGAGTGTGACACTTTTATGCCTCGAGTTGATACATCTCAATTTCAGCCGTGGTATTCATCGTTTCCTTTGTTGGAAGACAACCTCCGCTATGCTTTCACCACTTATGTGCGTGTAAGGAGTTCTCCGGCAGAGTCCCTGGGAGAGAATGCTGATCCATTTTTTGATAATGATTCAGACTTTTTAAAATTTGAGGTCGATAAATTTTCGTTTCTTCCAAAATTCATTTATGAGAGACATGAGGAGTTTAAGTATTTAAGGTTGGTTCGAGAAATTATTTCCGAAGGCACAATTAAGGATGATAGGACAGGGACTGGTACCTTGTCGAAATTTGGCTGCCAGGTAACATCTTGGTTGTTCTGTTCTGAAGTTGCATGATTTATATGTATGCTTACACCGTTCTCTATAATTCCACAGATGAGGTTTAATCTGCGCAGAAACTTTCCGCTTCTAACGACCAAGGTGTGTATGAATTTGGGTTTTGGATTTGTATAAACTACTGCATAGTAATTTCTTATTTTTGTGTTTCGATTCTTTATGTTATTTTGATGTAATTGCTGCTTGTTTTGTCACTTTTAAAGTTTATGAAGACCGAAGAAGAATATATATTGTACATCATGATATAAAAGTTGACATGATTTCTTCATTTGGTTCCTAGAAAGTATTTTGGCGAGGGGTCGTTGAGGAGCTCCTTTGGTTTATCAGCGGTTCAACAAGTGCCAAGGTAATGATATCTGTACCAATTTTTTCCGCGCAGACTTACATACATGCCCTTTTCTAGTTATGTTACACTTGACAAAGTCGCTAGCATGAGCCAAATATTGGGGAAGTAGGTTGGTTTACTTGATACCGTTTTAGCTTGGGAAAGAATGGGGACAGACACGCGGGAAGCTTTGGAGTCTCCTACCAACTCATTATTCCCAATATTTTTTTTTTCTTTTCAAAATTTTAATCAACTTATACATTGTTGTAATAAAATAATATAATACAATTGGATCCTTATTAATCTATGCACTGATGAATAAAATATCAATACCTTTTATGTTCAACGATTTATTACTGACTAAACGTCGTGATAGCAGGAAACAACATATGTGTCATATGCTTCACGAGATCAAGAAGAGCTTGTTGAAGCTTTTCAGAGTTCTTTATGGAAATAGTAAAAGGCCAGGCTTTTGAGAATTTGTTGGCTGGCTTTATGCTAGTTGGCTCTAATTTTGATCGTAAATCCCCATGTTCATAAAATTGACATTATCGTGTATACTGAATTTTTTTTAAATCTATTTGCGATGGTTAAAATATTATTATAAAACGGTTTCATGATGACATGACTAGCACTGGATGTTGCATGATTAATATTGAATAATTTTACCAAAACACATCCTCAATAATATAGCTTAATAGCTTCCTGCTAACAATAATATAGCTAAAAAGATGCTAAACCAAAATTCAATTAAATCACTGCGTTAAGGGCTTATTAGTGGCTCACAGGAATGTCTCACTGGTTCATTAGATACGGCTAGAGTGAATTTTATTCTGGAATTATTTTGTATTGACAGGTGCTGCAAGAAAAAGGCATTCATATCTGGGATGGCAATGCATCTAGAGAATACCTTGATAGGCAAGCATGACCTACTGATTTTTGTAGGAACTACAATTTTTTCTTTTCTGTGCATTTGTTAACTGTATTTACAATTTATATACAGCATTGGTTTGAGAGAAAGGGAGGAGGGTGACTTAGGACCTGTTTATGGGTTTCAGTGGAGGCACTTTGGAGCCAAGTAGGTGAATGTACCTTTGTTTTATAAGTGACAGCATTTTGTTGGCTTGCTTAGTTTTTTATTTTCCTCTATTTTACAGGTATACTGACATGCATGCTGACTATTCTGGCCAAGGATTTGACCAGCTTTTAGATGTTATTCACAAGATAAAGCATAATCCTAATGATCGTCGGATCATTCTTTCAGCTTGGAATCCATCTGATCTTAAATTGATGGCACTTCCCCCCTGCCACATGTTTGCTCAGGTCTGCAGCAGCTATATTTGAGTTTCTCTTCAAATAACTGTCTCTCTTTCTATCGTTCTTTTCTCATGAAGTTTTTGTAAAACAAAAAAAAAAAAAAAACCTGCAGTTTTACGTAGCAAATGGGGAATTATCGTGTCAAATGTATCAGCGATCTGCGGACATGGGTCTGGGGGTGCCATTTAATATTGCATCTTATGCTCTCCTGACATGCATGATTGCTCATGTTTGTGGTAAGCAAATTATGCCAGTTTGCTAGACTTAAATTTGTTCTCAGACGTACACGGCATCTTAATCCCTTTTCACGGGTTCAATACAGATTTGTCATTATTTGATTTTAAAGGTCTTTAAGCTGATTAATGGGTTATGATTGACAAAGATTTTATATTATGATTAGCATACTTTTTGTATTGAAGAGCAAAATAGTTCTTTTGGATGCCAATAATCAGATTTTCTCATGAATTAGAATGCACTTAAAAAAAAAAAAAGATATATGTTTCACTGTTAAAGTTTGGGTGTGGCTCTGATGTTTTTAGGTTGTAATCTTACCGTAGAGAAATACAGCTTTTATATTAAAGGAAAATTGACATCAGATATCGGACTGATCTAACCATATCATATCCTGTTATTGTCAGACCTTGTTCCGGGTGATTTTAATCATGTTATTGGGGATGCACATGTTTACCGCAATCATGTGAGACCTTTGCAGGAACAACTTCAGAATCAGCCAAAACCTTTTCCGGTATGTGTAAATGTTTTAAAAAAAACATTTGCTTAACGTAGATGCCCACAAAATATTTACCATTATGTACTCATATAAACTGTCTTTTCCTTGTTGATTACCTAAACCTCAATTCAGATTTTGAAGATAAACCCGAACAAGAAAGATATAGATTCTTTTGTGGCTGCCGATTTCAAGCTCATAGCATATGACCCTCACCAGAAGATAGAAATGAAGATGGCTGTTTAGGGATCTTGTAAGATCTCAATCCCTGCTTTTATGCTTTCTGAAATGGGGCAAGTAATTACACACGTGTGTGTCTGTGTGTATATATATATATATATATATATATATATATATATATATTATTTTTGCTTGATTTTATTTATGTAAAGGATTTTTATATTCTCTGGTTGGCACTTGCACTTGTGGCCAACAGAAAAACAGTTATTTAGGATTCATATTGAAACTTGCTGATAAAGTAAAATATGCCAAAAAACGAAAATTGAAGTAAAATTGGCTTTTCAAAATTGTTTATTACATGACATAAAAATTTTGAAAAGCATACATAAAAATTTTGAAAACCAATTTCACTGGTCGTTTTCTGAATTTAAAGGCACGCATTGAAAATACGTTATTAATTTCTGCCTTGCGCAAATTTATATTGAGAATGCATCGGTAGTGCTGTACATTTTTTTGAATATATAGCCACTTGATTTTTTGTTCCATATTTTGCTCATCAAGCTGAAACATGGTATTTTCATTGTTTCAGGCGTAACCATAGGACCTATATATATTAAATTTATGGACAAATAAAAGAATCTTGCTGGATATACTTCAAGCTTTGCATGTTACTACTGGGAATCCTTTAGGTCCACATGTCTTGTGGCTCTAAGGTGATTTAGGTTAAGGGCTTTTTCATTTCTTTTCCATTTTCCTGGTATACTTTTGACTTTTGAGGGATTTTTTTGTGTCTTGTGTGGGCATTTCATTATGATTCTTTACCTCCCCGGCCCCCGCCAAAAGAAAGAAGAGGAAAGGAGAAGTGCCAGAATCACTATGGAGGATGTTGCATATTGCTACATCTTTTTTCTGGCTTTATTTAATGTTTCGATACTCTTCGTTGTTTCTTATTTTTGGTGCTTCTGTATATTGCCCTGGCCTTGTCATTTGGAGAGATCCCCGCGGCAATGAGTAAAGGATATTCAAAAAATACATACATGTATCAAAACTCAAAGGTGGTTAAAAGATCGTTATTTATATTATACCGACTTATTTTCTAAATTATCCATGGATATTGGGTACTGCTCTTTTCTTTATGCAAATATTAGAGTCTCCAGAGTCCACCATTTTGGATCTTCCGTGAATTAAATGCTAAACTGGCACAAGATCAGAGAAAAAAAAATAAGAGCAAAGGTAATATTTTCATGACGTTAAAGATCTTTATTAGAGTATCTCGATATTAAGTTAAAAAAATATTTGTTTTATCTTAAGAACAATCTTTCATTCAACAAGATAAAAAAATTATTAAAGTGAGTCTACTAAGATTTGTATACTGAAGTAAAATTTACCATAAAATTTTGAAAGTGATGTGGCATGAAATTAAGATTAAAATTAAAAAAGCATACATATCTTTATAAGTATTTGTTATTATTTTGTTTTAAAGCTGAATTGACTTAGTTGTGAACCATTGAATGTGATTGAAATGTATGCATTGTAAGTTGTATATCCGTATGAGTTTGACTTGTGTAAAATCAAACAGGTCGTTGATGAGTTTTTTTAATCATGGAGTGTAAGGTTATGCAATTACCAAATAAAATTTTTGCAAGAAATTACAGTGAGTATTTTTAACTAACGTTAGTACTTAATAATACAAATCTATACTACAAATGTTATTAAGACTGTATTATTAATTAAAATTTTCCGGGATTCGCGAAATGATGTGGGTGGCCTGAGCAATTATTTCTCACTGTCCCGAAGGTTCAGAAAGGGTATACATTTAACCGGCTGGACAGATTATCAAGTGAACAAATTTTGATTTTATCAAATAAAAAATGGTTGGATTTTGTATTCAGTTTTTAAAATTTACTTGTCCGATTCGACAAAGAATCTTATCTCCTTCCATCTTGCAACACTACGATGATGCAGCTGTACTAAAATTAGAACATGTGATCTTACGTACTTATTAAGTAATACTAATTCACTAGGTCGACCCTAGAGGGTTATATGAACTGAGTTTCAAACATAATTTTATAAGCTTTAGTAAACTTTAACAACGATTGAGTAAGAAAACGGGCTGTTAATATTTTTGTCTTCATACGTGAATAAATTTATAAAAATAAATTTCTGGAATACATTAATATAAATAAAAATGATAGACTTTTTCAATGATTTTTTAATGTACGTGTATTTTAGATTATGGAATCTACTTGAGTCTTTTTTTTTTTATAAAAATACATTAAAATTAAGTCCTTTTTAAATATATAAATCGTGAGGAATTAGAGTGGTCCATGAGGAATTAGAGTAGACCGTTAGCTCATACGTTCTATGATATGATTATGGACCAAATATTCTACCTATTCCTTTAGGTTATAACCGGTTTTCTACGAGTCATTTAAAAACTACAAACAAAAATATGAGCCTTGGGATACTAGGAGAGGGAGGTGGTAACGTGCATGGCAGTTGAAAGGTGCTTTCATCTTCAACGCACAGCAAAAAAAAAAAGTATCATCATTCAATGGTGAGAGGTGCTTTTAATCTTCAATTCATGATTCCGTTTCTTCTCAAGAAGGAGCTCTATCAGGCCGTTGAGTGCGATTTCCGGGTCCGGATCCAGCAAAAACTGCTCCCCCACCTCCGCAGGAGTGACATTGATCGTGCCAAGCAACTTCTCAATTTGAACAAAAAGTGAGTGTTCTGCAATTCCAAGGTAATTGGATGCCAGCATTTTGAACCCACCAGGGGTGCAGTAAGTCATGTCAATGTGCACATCCATTCGCCCAGGGCGCAAGAGAGCAGGGTCCAATTTGTCCTTGTGATTCGTGGTGAACACTATGATCCTCTCATCCCCACAACTTGACCACAACCCATCGATGAAATTCAGGAACCCCGATAATGTGACCTGCAATTCAAAACCATATCTTGATGATGCTTGAAAGAAAGTGTATAAACCCTAAACCCTAAACTACACAAATTAGTATCTGAAACAAAGAAAAGGAGGTGATTGAAGTATACCTGGGGTGCTGGATTGTCAAATGAGTGGAAGGGTTGTGATGATAGAGGTTTTGCAAGCCTATCATGCAAATGAAGGGAACAATCAATGTCCTCCACAACAAGTATGGAACGATTTCTGGTGGCAATGAGCAATTTTCTGAGGTCAGAATTTCCCCTAACAGCGGTGAGTTCCAAGTCATACACATCATAACTCAGATAATTGGCCATAGCAGCAATGAAACTCGATTTCCCAGAACCAGGGGGACCCGAAAGCAAGTACCCTCTCTTCCACGCCTTCCCAACCCTCTTATATAAACCCTTCCTCTCCACAAACCTATCCAAATCCCTAATTATCATCTCCTTCAATTCCCAATCCATCGCCACTGTATCCATCGTCGCCGGGTGATCAAGATTCACGCCCTGCCACAGGTCCCCCCTCCCTCCCCTCCGCATCCGCATGTCCTTCACCGTGAAGAGTTTTAGCGTCTTCCTCCGCTCACGCGCCGCCTCGGCCTCCTTTACCACGCGCGGTAAATACTCCAACAGAACCATCTCCCGGTGCTTCTTGTGGAACCGCAACTCGAAAAATTGCACCTCGGAATTCGATTTCACGCGTCGGGACACGAGCTTCCACCGGAACGGCACGCCGTTGAAGGAGTCCGTGATCTCCTCGTTGCCGTCCATTAGGAGGGACACGTGGCGCGATCTCGCAGGCATTGTGGCGCGGAAGCGTTTCGTATTCGGCGCCTCTTGCGGCTTGAGGTAGAGCTGCGCCGCGGCGAAGAGCGGGTTCGGAGTGAGCCCGTGGAACTGGTCGATGACGAGGGTGAGTTCGGTGGAGAAGGAGGAGAGGAGTTTCGAGAGTTTGGAGTAGAGGTAGTGGTGGAGCTCCGGGGGAATGTAGTTGCGGGTGAACGTGCGGACGAGCATCACGGTGGCCGCCACGGACGCCGCCGTGGAGACTACGTTCTGGAATTTGGGAGTCATTATTGGGCCGTTATTGGGCCGGAATTTGGCGGGCTGCTGTAAAAATTGGAACGTAAAGAAAGAAAATATTGATGAATATGGTGATAACCGGAATCTACGTTTTATTGTTGAAATCTGAAACTATCAACTGATGCTATTAATAACCATTGATTTGATTTTGAGAGTTTATATGTTTTCAGTATTGTTTTCTCATTGCATTTTCTTCGTTGACGGTGACTTCTAATAACTAGGTCTTCCTTCTTACATTGCAGGAAACTTCTTTTGCGCTTCACTACATTTACCGCCTCAATTCCTCATATACCCTTAACTTGGAGTGGAAGGTACGCTCTACGCTGAGTTTGTCATAACCAATTACGAAAATTTAGTGATATCAGAAATTTAATATAGTGTGGAGAAAAAAAGAAAAATATATATATTTATGATAAATAAAAGATATAAAAATTAATTATCAAGGGAATAATAACTCATACTCTTCTTTTACAAAATATGGAGACTACTTTAGTGTAATTAGAAAAAGAAAAATTCTCTTCGATTTTATTTTCCATGTAACTGAAATGACTTCACAATTTTATATCTTTTAAACAATATGATTAAAATATGAACATCGATGATTTTTTTTTTCTGTGACCTTGCTTTTTATTGAAAACTAATTATTAGCGAAAACAGTCATATTAATTATATGTTGCAGGAAGACAGTAACTAAGCTTTAGAATGACATCTTATTCAATTTTTTTTTTTTTTTACAATATAGAACATCATTTTTTTTATTTTTAACTAGTTGTTTTTTCTTGTATCCGTGAGTAGTTTTGGATGTGTCACTCTTCTTACATATTGTCAATAAATTACAAGTGGATTGTGGGTTTTACTTCGCGACATGTCTTGGACAATTATAAAAATTAATCATCATTTCAAGAATTTTTGTATCTACTATTAAAGAAAGATAATATTTTATTATTTAAATTTTCAAATAACAATGTAAATATTGTTGTTTAGGTTTTAGGGATTTTGTATGAAGATGAAAATGTTTGAATATGTTTGCAAATATTATTAAACTATATGAAGGCATTTGTTAACCTTATTATTATTGTTAAATATATACTTCAACTTTTAGGCGAATCACTTAAAAACAAAGAAACATTTGTTATAGATTTCTAAAAATGGAATTGAGTGAGTTGTTAATTCTTGTGAAGGCACAATTTAGAAAATAGAAGTTGACATGACAGGTATGAGTGGCATTGAAAACTTTTCTTATCCATTCTTTTCGTTATACCTAATTGATTAAAATCAAGTAGTTCCTTTTCCGGTGTTCATGGTGTATATATTTATATAGTGATAATTTGAAATTTTTTCAAAATTCAAAATCTTTTCAGGTTCTTTGTGAGGCTCCATTTTGTTGGATGTTCAGACATCGATTTATATATTTACAGTATGTTTCGATCTATGGACCCACTCTTTACGCAAACGATGTTTAGAGAAAGTGTGAATACGAAAACACAAAAACATAATATACTTTATTAATGAAAAACTTTTCGTGATCAAGTGATTTGCAAAGAAAAAATATGGTTTTCAAATAATTGATCATGTTCGAATTATAATCAATGTTTATTATATATATTATTTTCGTGTTTTTATTATAGTAAATGAATAATTAAAATAATTTAATATTTTATGTTTAAATTGTATACAATTTCTTCGCAAAGTAGTGAAGAAAGTTTACCGACATATTTTTTTATCGATTTTTGTGTTTTTCAAATTTCATCGTATTGATTTATGCACTTTCTCTTCTTTTTACCTGGCACAAAGTAATTTTATAGCTCCATATAGACTCTAAAAAGAAAAGAAGATATCACATACAGCAAGAGAGAAAAAAAATGAGTTTTACATCAAATATACAGAAGTTTTGTTATATGCCCTAAAATTATTACCTAAATGAATTCCTTTTATTACATATTTATGAACTTAGAGATAATTAACTAAGAAAAACGTGCATCTGGTATCATGATTTTTATGTTATAACATATGATAAAATTCTTCTTACACTACATGGTATTGTTAATTGTGGAAAAGTGACGAAGGAACCAACAAAATATCTCACACTTGTGTTCTTCAGGAATCAGCGAGGCCACATAAAATGAAAGTACACCATCATCAGATATCACATTGATATAATAGAACTATACCATAATTAGTAAACTATTTTTTCTACTTTCTTTCTACCACTTCACTATTTTATTTCACACTTTTTATCTCTCCTTTTTTTACCAGCTTTTATCTCTCTCATTTGCATATTATATTTCATGTTTGTTTTTTTTCATTTTTCTTTTGCATTTTGTTGTATATTATATGTAGAATTAAATACATGCGAGACATAATGCAAAAGCAGAATATCTATTGCTAGTCCTAGTGACAGTACATGATGGTGATTGGCATATTGAGCTTCTGCATATTAAAATAGTGTCTCTCCGAATAGGTAATTATATTCGATGCTGAAACTCTTCTATAATCTATTTTTCTTTCCTTCAAACTTTTTTGCTCAATAGATTTTTTGCTCAACACATTAGTATTTTATTAAAAATTTTATTTCTATTTTACTTTTCGTAAATCTAAAATTAAAATTACATTTTCTATTATAAATTAGTATCTTTTATTTTCAAAATTTTTTCCTTTCTTCTTAAAAAATTGTGAGAAAAAGTAGAAAAAATATACTCCTATTTTCTGCTGTTTATAGTTTTTTTTATCAGTTTGAGAAATCAACTTTTTGAAAAATTTCTCAGCTTGCTCATGTTTAGTTTGAGAGAAAAAGTGTGCCATTTGACGATCTTTTAAGTTGTCTTATTCTGAAAAATAATATTATAATTACTTCCTTTTCTTCTGCTATAATAGTACAGTCCTTAAAACAAATACATCATACAACTTTGCCTGCATGAAAGACTATCCTTAAAAATAGATGGGGAAATATATTCTTAAAAACTTAATACACATTAGGAGTAGAAATCAGAGAATAGCATCTATTATCTATTATCATGTCTTGTCTCTAGGGGAAGTCCCCTCATCTCCACACTATTCTCACATCTCAAGAATCAGAATACCCCTTTCACATCAAAATCCCATCCTTCTTCACACTCACCACTTCACTTTTTCATTTTATCTTAATATTCTCTTAACCTACCACCATGCATCTAAACAATTATTACCACCATTTTACACTTTTTCTTCACTTCATCTTTCAACATATGGATTTCTCTTTCTACGTAATTTCTAATCACTTATTAAACTTTTTATTTAACACTTTATTTACACACTTTTAAAAATATACATATATTTTTTTTACATTAAATAATAATCTTCTTCCCTTCGAATCCTCTGTTCCCTAGCAATGAAAGCCTCCACAGTGCGACGAAACTCCTCATTGCTCATCCCATCTTCAGGGCAAGAAATCCGCGCCACTTCTTTTACAGGAACACCTTCAATCTTCTTCCTTCCCTTCTCAGTCTCACACCTACGCAACACACGACGTCGTTTCCCCCTCAAAATCTCCGTCTCGCACCTTCTATAACCCTTTTCCAAACTAATATTCGCTTCCCCTGTTTTCATCCTCTGTTTCTCTCTGCTATACTCGGCCACAACTTCTTGGTTTTTCGTTGTATTTTGAATGAACTCTTGATAGAGATTAGGCTCCTGAACAACGTTGTTACCCTGAGCGGAGAACTGGGCGAAGAGTGCGATGATTATGATGTTCCCGATGAGGAAAACAAAGCGAGGACTGTTCATGAAGAGTGACAAGTCCCTGAAGTACTCGCCGGAGTTTCTCACCGCAACGGGAAGCTGCATGGAGAACCTTGAAACCAAGACCAAAACCGCACAAACTTCGATGATGCGTAACAAGGTCGCGACCCTTCGAAGCTTGCGGTGTTTGAGGATGGCGTTGGCTTTCTCTGTTTGGAGGTTATTGAAACTGAAGGAGTCCATTGCTTGAAGGGTTAACCCAGAAACAAACAACAACTCGTGTTATGTGATTCACTCAAAGGGGAATAGAAATTTGTCTACGGCAATAGAATATGTTAGTGATGTTGCAGAGAACAGTGAAGAAGCTTCTGCAGTTGGAAGCATGGATACAAAGGAAACAGGGGAATTGAATGTAATGTGAACTGTGAAGTGTGAACTCTGTTTGAACAGAGAGAAAACAGATTGCTTCTGTTTGGTGCTATGAAGTTGTGCTATTCCTTCTTTATAGAGCAGAATCCAAACTTTTAACAAAATAGTAAAATAAAAATCTCTCAATATTCCTTTATCTACTTTTTTTTATCCCTTCCCTGTGTATGTATTTAATTATTTTTAACTTTTTTCTTCAAGTCATGTCAAATTTATGATTTATATCTTAAACTTAAAATTACTTTAAACAGCTTAATTTTTTTTTTTGTCCAAATCTTCAAATAACCATAACATCGATGAATACTTTGACCAAATTGAAGAGAACATACAAGCTCTTCCAAATACTCAACACCCTATGTAAATTACACTAATCCGTAGGAAAATAGTTTTAGATCTGTTTTCGGAATTTAAATTATGTGGTCCTTGTTCTCAGGAATTACTAATTAGTATGTCACAATTGAGTGAAAAAATATTTTAGGAAAACAAGCATCATCACCTATTCTCTTTGTATACATTATACTCTGAATTATTTGTGGAACTTGGAATATTCTTCTTTCTAAAACGTCTTTGGACTGAGAGGAATAACTTGACGTGGATATTGTCATGAGAGGTGACAATTGGCAATATTTAAATAAGGTGTTATAGAATCCATTCTAAACTTAATAAAGTGAGAAAAACACAGTATAATTTTTAATTATGAAATATTATAAACAGTTTTAACCAACTTAATAAAAATTATTTATTTATGATTTGGAGATAGAGACAAAAAGACCGCAACACCAAAATAATCCAGTCTTATATTCTTTATTGCCTTGATTATTATAAATGGAGATGTATTATTTGTTGATTTATAATTAAATTAAACAAGCCTTATGGTAAAGGCAAAAGACGAGAAAAAAAATCATAGTTTCTTTTTAATATTTTAATTTTGTTATTCTGTTAATCATGTCAACATAAAATTTACTACATTTATCTTTATGGATGAGAAATGATTATTTAAGAAATGTAAGATCCAAAACAATATGGAGTTATATTTATAGATAATTATAATATATTTAATTCTATTTGAATTATGCAACGTTTTTGTTGGACTACAATACAAATACGAAGTTGTATATTAAATAAATAAATAAATAATTAGAAAAATCACAAACTTAAGGTTTTGCTCTTTTAAATGAAACATAGTATGAAGTTGATTTATGAAAATTGTGGGTGTAAACATTTGTTTAATGCATTGGTGCCTATTGTAGGTATTTTCAAAGCAGGTACCACTCAATGAAAGGACAGAAGAAGATGTTGACGAGAAGCAAACACTGCTTCTACGCGCCTTACACCTTTGGTCTTTTTTGGAATCTCAAATAATTTCTTACATTATTAAAATAGGTAAATTTTTAAACACTAAAAAATAGATAAATCATATTACATCACTAAATAGCAGCAATAGCATTACTATAAAGATGATAATAATAATAATAATAACAGTAATATAATAATTATAATAATAATATTTTTATAATTATTTTTTATTATTGTTATAATACCAATACTAATAATATTAATTATAATAATAATAATAATATACCAAAATTAATACTATTAATAATAATATAAAAATAATAGTTGTGGTATATATATTATCCGTAGATATGGTCGACTAATACTATAGGGTTTAATCTCAAATTAATGGTACTCAAACGTAGTTTGAACAAAAACTATTTTAATTAATGTAAAATTTAGACATGTCACCAGAATGATTCGAATTTTTAATACTTTGTGTTCAAATTTTTGGTTAATTAGTGTAATTTCTTTTAAAATTACTACATATGAAAAAATCATAAGATCAAAAATACATAAATTATATTAATGAAAAGAAATATGTTTTGATTATAAGAAACTTCGATTTTTCTTGTGGTAGTATCATATAATTGATATTTAACTCCTTGATCAAACTAAAGATCATTAGTCATTTCAAATAATTTTAAGATTAAAAATTGAAGAATATTTTCTTAAGACAAATAAATAAATAAATAAATATATATATATATATATATATATATATATATATATATATATATTTGTTTGATTATTGTGATTTTTTATGTAACAACTAGTTTAAAATTTAATTTTAATAATGATGAAAGATTAAAGATTAAAGGTTTATGTACTTCATTATTTATAAATCAGATATTATCTTTAATATTATAAGTTAAGTGAGGGCATCAATAATTTATTGAATATATATTTAAATGCAATTTAATACTTGCTACGATACTTGAAATCCACTACATGCCAGATTATTTTTTCTTAATCAACAAAATAAATATAATATTTCAACATATGGTAATGCAGTTTGGGACAATTGTTTAAATACTCAAAGATCAACCACCGATTTTTGTATTTTTTTTTTTTGTGATTTTCTATTTTTTTTTTCAGTATATCAAATAAGGTATTATATCAAAATCTTTTATCATAATATTGTATCTTATTATCAACTGTGAATGAAGTGGGTTGATTGCAATTATTCCTAACATCTTGAAATTTCAATTCACTTTACTATATTATTATATATTATTATGTGATAACAAAACTATTTACTTCTAATTTCTTTTGTCTTAAAATATTCATTTATATAAATATTAATTGTTAGTTTATTAATGAGTTTTTTAAAAACATATTAATATCAACTCCAAGCATTATTAACGTCAATACTAAATATCAAATAATTTTACGAAATAAAAAATGTAACTAAATCTTATAAAATTGACTTTAAAAATAAGGTTTGTAACTATTTATAAATTAACTATTTATAAATTATTAAAACATTTCATTTATACATTTATATGTAATGAAAAATCTACAACACTTATCAAGTTAAAAGTCTCATTATTTATCATCCAACTTAAAACAATATTAAAATTAAATATAATTAGATTATATAATAACTTGTTTTACTTTTATTTCTTTTCAATTTGATAGTATATTTATTATTATATATATATAATATTTTTTATGTAAATATATAAACATATACGTCTTGATTTAACGGATTATTTTATTTTTTCCTCCTAATATGATATGGTAGAAATAGAGAGTGATACTAAAGTTTAAGTTTCAATTTTTGCATCGCAAAAGAAATATTGTATGTAATGTAGTTATAAGGAAAAAATGGTCAGAGAAAAAAAAGCTGATTATGAAGGAAATAAAAGGAAAGTTAAAGAGTTAGAAAAATAAACAAGTAATAAAAAGCAAACGTAGGTGCCACTAAATTAAAATCAACACATTTCAATTAAAATATCACTTAAATATCTATACTATGTAAAACTCTGGATATTTCAGAGGTGAGATTTATTCACAGGTGCATGAACATACCCATAACTTCTTTCTTGAAAAAAATTTCTTCCAATAAATAGCTCAACGAGTTAAAAAATTGGAATAAAATTGATGTGACATTAATGTCTGAAATTGCATCACTCATTCTTAGCTTGTGTATGATATTTTTGAGTTATATTGTGGATATGGTTCCAGATTCTGCATTATTGAAACCAGGTCCTTCCAACAGAATCGATGAAACGATGGGTAGCATTTGAGTTATTGGTGTTCCCTTCAACCATGACTTCTCTCTGTACTTGCTTGCTGGAACCAAACTCTTCTTCGTATCTCAAAGAGGATGAAGGATAATGCCTTTCAATATAAAACAAAACTTCTAACTATTCAGTTCTAAAACTTTTTAATCCATAAAGAATTATTTTATTAACTTCTGTTGAAAGTTTGCAGAGTGTTTTTCGATTTTTTTTTGGATTTCAGTTGTATCACTCCAAAATTCAATTAAATCATTTGATAAATGTTAAATTTAACTGAAGTTTTTTAAGTTTGGGTGGATAGGAATTCGTAAAATTTTGAAGAATACTTTGTTGTGTTATCAAATTTTCGAAATTAAAGTTTTTGAATTATTAAATACTTTTTAAGCGTGATTCTTGAAACTCCCACTTAAAAGAAAAATATTAAAAATGTTATCTACACTTTAGTTTTCATAGAGTCAATTTTATTTATGCGAAGACAAAAAGTGGTATAAAAACAATGTCCACAAACATTTTAAAAGAAGTTAGTTACATTTATCTTTCTTCGAACTTGTACCAAACAACACTCATATTTTTTTTTAATTTTAAAATAAATAATTTTTATTATGTTTTTAATAAAATAAAAGTGTCATTCTTTATACATTTTTAAATAAATACAATTTTTTCATAATTTTAATTATACTATTTTTTATGTTTTTAATAGTGATATATAATTTTTTATTTCGCTTATAATTTTTAAAGTTTTTATAGTTTAGTGATTTAATTTTATTTTTTAATTTAAATTTTAATAAATATAATATTTAAATATAAATATATAGTATTAAAAATAAATGTTTCTAATAATACTTTTATCAATGAAACATATTTTACTCATTTCGAATAATCATATTTTTCAAGGTTCATTATCTCCACAAACTATAATTTTTGGATATGATAAAATAAATTTCTCCTTACCAAACATCCCATCAAATCAAACGCAACTCATAAGTATATCTTCAACCTAACTAAAATTAGATTTTAGCCCTAAAATTTTTTCTCTCCAAAGTCTAAACTAGTCATTCCTCACCTTTTTATCCTTTTATTTCATTCTTCAAGTTATATTTGATTTTAAAGATTGTAATGTCCGTCTTCAATCTTACATTGCGAATTATTAAAATTCAGAGTTAATATAATTTTTAAAGTACTTGTCATATGGTTTTAGTTGTAATTTATTCTCTCCTTTTACTTTTACTACTTTTACCATTTAATAAAAAAAAGTTAATTATTATCTGGCAACTATTCTATTTAAATAAATAAATAAATCAACCAAGTAAAAATTATCAAGTATCCTTTTAACCAAAAAAAGAAAAACAAAATATCTTTAAGAAATCTGAAAAAAGATGCATAAAAATAAATACCTTTTAACCTATTGAATTCATGTAAAAACTGTCAAAGAATGGTTAAAAGTTCACACACACACACACATATATATATATATATATATATATATATATATATATATATATATATATATAAAAATATATATA
>Ga0209700_100309_pt1 | contig 86945 bp, 40 predicted proteins | sample SiratroredBW_FD_187528 | JGI IMG/M metagenome (GOLD analysis project Ga0209700, IMG submission 187528) | Root nodule microbial communities of legume samples collected from California, USA - Siratro red BW (SPAdes) (version 2) | ecosystem: Host-associated > Plants > Roots > Nodule | place: USA... | reverse complement strand
AAACCAAAATCACTTGCATAACTGTAGGAAACGAGATATTCGACTACAAAATGTCTCAGCTTACAGAAAATCTCCTCCCTGCAATGCAAAGTATGTATAATGCTCTGGTTAATCTAGGATTAGCAGATCAGGTTACTGTTACTTCTGCTCATTCTTACAACATTTTAGCCTCCTCTTTCCCTCCTTCATCAGGGGCTTTCAGGCAAGATCTGATACAATATATTCAACCCATTCTTAACTTTCATGCTCAAATCAAATCACCCTTCCTCATTAATGCATATCCCTTTTTTGCATACAAGGATAACCCCAACCAGATTTCCTTAAACTATGTGCTGTTTCAGCCAAATTCAGGGTCTATTGATCCAATTACCAATTTGCGTTATGATAACATGTTGTTTGCTCAAATTGATGCTGTCTATGCTGCTATGAAAAGACTGGGGCATACTGATATTGAAGTCAGGATTTCGGAAACTGGTTGGCCTTCTAACGGGGACCCTGATGAAGTTGGAGCCACACCACAGAATGCAGAAATATATAACAGTAATCTGTTGAAGAAGATAGAGCAGCAACAAGGCACTCCTGCAAAGCCTTCTGTCCCAATTGATATTTTTGTCTTTGCACTTTTCAATGAGAATTTGAAGTCTGGTCCTGCATCAGAGAGAAACTATGGCCTCTATTATCCTGACGGCAACCCAGTTTATAACATTGGATTACAAGGTTATCTTCCAGAAATGGTTATGGAGTCCAAATCTAACGTAAGTAGTACACATGAGAAATTCAATCACTTCAACTGTGAAAAGTTTCTTCACTTTTTGTCTTTTAAACTTTCTTAAAGTAGATCTATGTGTCTATTAATGTATCTAATGTTTCCTTGCTATTGTTATGCAGGTGTTGTCCATCAATTTTTTTGTCAACATATTTACATTTTTGTTGTTCATTTGGGAGCTTTCAAGACAGTGATAAGCAATACAACAAAACAAATAACTTTGTAAATCATTCTGTTGATAGAGGTGAGGAAAATTTTGATATTGTCCCTCAATTTTTTATTAGCAATTGTTGATTTTTTTTTTTTTTTTTTTTTTTTTTTGCATTACAATTTCAGTAACTGTTGGAAAACCAGGAACTGTAAATAATGAAACTAAAACTATTGTGGTTTAGTTTTCTTTTTTTTTATTCTTCTGTGGCAGGATAACTAATTGAGCATGTGAACCCTGATGTATTAAGGTTACATTATGATAGTGAATTAGCAATGATCACGGTCATAAAGAGATGTGAAGTCTAGAAAAAAAAAAATTCAAAAGCGTATTTGATTTTAACAAGTTATTCTTTGACTTTTTATGCTAAATATGTAATCCAAAAAATGATATGATGGGAAAGTTTTGGAACCATAGCGTGCAAAAGTTTGTGTCCAATTGGTATCTCTTTATGGAGAGGCTGTCAAATGCTGTCCAATTAGTGCTAGTGCATGCACCAAGTGGACTCTCGTGCCACTATAACCACCCCCAGAAAAACCTTATTTTCTTCACTATCTTCATTAAAAAAATTGTGATGGGTCTCCACCTTCCTTATCTCCCACTTGCAATCATGCATGTGAATCTTCTGGTGAATAAAATTCTCCTTGTCTTCAGCCATACAAAAGTCCAAATTCGGTTATGTCACACTGGAAAGAAAGCCTTCAGGTTCCCTCTTGACAGGTAACCAAACCTCATGAATTCTGTCCTTGTTTTTGAACCTTATCTCATATCTGCCTTCCCTTTCCACTACTTTCTTTCCTTCTATTCCCATATAAGCTTTTGTACCACCCTTTGCTTTGAAGTTATGCAAAATCAATAATCACTGTAATTGGATTAGAATTTGAGGTTAATTTTTATCTACTGTCAAACTAAAACACTATCCACAAATTAATTTCAGTTGCATAAATTAATTTTAGTTGTATAATTGTAATCTCAGTAATCAATAAGGGACTGCTGTTGAACTGTTGAGTAAAGAGTTGAGAGATTCTCTTGTACTATCTTTATTAGTGAGTGATAGCTTGTGCTCATAGAATTTCCTTTGCTAAGAATTCTTTTGTGTGAACTGTTCCAAAGTCAAATGAGTTGTTATGTTACATTTACAAGGTATGTTGCGTATGATTTCCAACTCAGAGAACCTTATAAGGTGAGAATCTGAATGGAGAAAAGTTTCAACTTTGGAACATTATTTACAATTGTAACGGTGCCTCTTTTTTGGACTAGAATCAAGTTATGTTGATGATTCAAACAATAAAAAGTCATAAAAATCTGGCTGTAGGCGGCTATTAGTGATGGCCCAGGTGTGCTCAATTTAATTCATAGAGTTCTTACATCAGCATGCTTCAATTTGGATGATTTTAACAGATAGGTGCATCCACCTACAAACTTCAAAGCTCAAATGGTTGAGCAGATAATTCAACTGCAAATAAGAAACTTAATTTAATAAAAATTCAGGCACCTTGGGACACTAAAGTAATGATAACGTGTGCGTCATTTAATAGGTATATCCACAACCATGTACCATAAAGAACTGATAAAAAGTATTACACTATTTTTACATGAAAAACATAAACGAACCAAAGATGGAAAATTTGAACAAGAATTTCATTCCAATTTTGGCATTTTTAAATGATACTATCTTTTATGGAATGGTTGATTCATATTGTTGAATTGATATTTATACATCTTTTGCAGGGAGACAAATTCAAGGCAAATCCTATACTTTTTGTGCACAGCAATGGGAGAGGTTTTTGAGTCTTAGGTCTAATTTTTAGCTAAATCCATTCGTATAATTTTTTCTTTCACAATAAGCAATAGGCAGAGGTTTAGGCCAGAATTGGATTCATGGAGTACAGTTATTTTTTGACAGAAAGTTTATACAGAATAAAATAATTGTTGAAATGCACTGTTATGACTTTTTTCTGTTCCTAATCTTAGTTGGCAAATTTTATCTGAAACACTTAATCAGAATTAAATTTAAAACGCTAATTTTAATTTAATTTTTGTTTTTTATATATACCTACCAATGTCAACCATTTGTGCCAGTTTTCTTTTATAGTTTTAAATGCATTTAATAACAATAAATATAGCTGATAAATGCAGAAGATGGCGTGCAAGAAATCAGCAACAAAAGCTCTGAAGATAAAATTTATAAGGAAAACGCGGAAATGGTTTTTTTTAGTTTCTGATTGTCTTCTTAATTACAGACATATATCAAATAACATAAAAAAAACATGTTTTGATTCGAAGTAACAATTATATTATTTTGGTTTTTGGAAAATACATAAGAAGTATAACAAATGAAATTCATTTTCATATTTTTATTTTATTTATAAAAAATACTTTTTTTTATCTTATTTTGTATTTTAAAATTGTAATTTTTATAAATTTTCATTTAAGATATAATTAATATGTTTTAAATAAAATAAAAAAAGTGAATGTTACTTATCTAAAACCTTTTACTTTATTTATAAAAAAAAAAACAGTATAGATTTCATTTTCATTAAAGTATGATTGAACATTTATTTTAAATTTAGAGAATAGATGCAAATATTATTTGGCATGATATCAACAAAGTACGTACAATTTCTCATTACATTTCGTGTGTGAACATGCTTTGCTAATAAAATAACATTTTTATTATTATAAATAAAAATTTTCAATTCTAGTACTTAAAAAATTATTTATTATTCTTAATTCAATATTTATTATGGTGACAAGTCTGTGTCATGACATATTAACTACCATAGAATGTGATAATCACCTACAAAAATTTTTGGGTAAATTATATATATATATATATATTATCATTTTACGAAATTTGTTTTAGATTTACAACTTTTTTTTGACTAGTTTTAATTTCCATTATTCTGTTTGTTATTATTTTAAGTCTTTCCCATTAAGTACTACCAGAGACTAAAAATTTAAAAACAAGATCAATGTTTTTTTTTCAATACTAATAATTATATAATTTATTATAAACAATAGTTACTTTAAATTTGCTGTGCAGTTTGTTGAGGTTCTTTACTTTGAAGCATTTATTAGATGGTGGACCTCCCCCTCTTACTATTTTTTAGGGCTTTGAGTTAGAAAACAAAAATAGAACAAAGTTGTACGAATAATTAATATCAATATGAAATTTAGGGTCCACTTGGGAGAATGAAAGTTTACCAGCAATTTGAATGATTGTTCTAACATATTGTTGTTTAGTCATAATGAGTGGGTTTTTGAAGTCCTAGATATTAAGTTTAAGCTATCATATCATAACAGATTCAAAAATTGAAAATTAAAACTCATAATAGGGTTGCAAGATCTTTGATTATACTTGTATTGCAGATTTTTTTATTTTTTTTTATGAAAGACTACAAAGCTAATAATGGCTTCGAAGCTATTAATGACTCCAATGTGACCCGAGGGATGCATTATTTTAAAGAAATATTTTAATTGTAAATGTTAACTGAAAAATCATGATTTGACAAAATAATTCGTATTAAAGAAACAGCTCCTGTTAGAGATATTTACTGATTATTTAGTTAATTGATATAGAGCAACTTATATTTTGATTTTAAGTTTTTTTGATATAAACTAATATTTTTTACTTTAGTATAAAAAAATAATTCATTTTATGTTGTTTAATATGTTGTGGGTGGTTAATTTTTTGCATTTCATTTTTTTTTATGATTATCGCTAACGATTTTAATGTTTTTTTTTTCATTTTTTTATTCAATCACTTATTATGTGTGCTTGTCTAACATTTAGTTTGATAAGACCATTATACTTTTTAGAAGATAAGAAAATGAGCAAGAATATATCACATTTATAAAAATTAAGAGAGGCACGACAAAAAATTGTTCATGCTAAACAAAAGAATCATTTTTTTTTATTTTGTAATTCGTATGATTTATTTATTATATTTTAAAGTGTTTTTAGTAAGATTAGATTAAACTTAGTATAATAACTGTCATCATCAAGTAAGGAGTGTAACAAGAAAAAACAAAAAAGAATGTATCATATAAGGTCCAAATAGAAATCTAAATTGAAATGATTAATATTTGATCAAGAAAGGTCCATATTGGTGAGGATAACTTGTTAAGAGAGGCATTAAAAGTATGTGAAAGCATGGAAGATACTTCATCAAATTCAATTAGCATTTAAAGATTTCCTTCGATTTTTTTTTTTTTTAATTTTGAAATTCAAATTTTCCTCTTTTTCAATATTCAGATTTTCGACCTAGGTTTAGTGTAATAAAGAAGTTACATTTACGTGTCAATATTGGTGAATTTAGATGTTATTTAATGTAGTACTTTTAAATGGAAAGGTTATGAATTATTATCATCTATTATCAATAACTTTTAAGATATACACGAAGTTCAACTTGTGAGAGCATTTGGGTGAGTAAATTCTTACTTTGGATCTTATCTTAATCTCTTAGAAGGCAAGAAAGGAATTATCATGAAGATGAAATTATCTTTATGATAAGGAGTACTCACATTCTTCTATCTTTTTAAGTCTTTGTCTTTTTTTATTTTCTTTACTAGTTTTTGTTTTGTTTTCAGTTTTAATTCAATCCTTATTTCATTTTGGTTCATATTTTTTATTCAATCCATTTTAAATATTGTTTTGGTTATCTTTGATCTTTTTCTAATAGAATCATTTTATTCAAATTTCTAATGTGATATAAATTTACTAAAATAAGTGATGACATATTTTTGTTCTTTAATTTCTTATCATAAATTTTTGCTCTTTAATCATTCTCTCTAACTCATGTAAAACATGTTAACCAAGTATCATCTACATATGATTTACAATTTTTGTAGCAAGTTATGAGATTTATTGAATGGAATCTAATAATACTTAATCCTTATACCTATTCCTCTTAGTAGAAATTTATAGACGATTGTAGGTGGATGTACAAATTGAAGTTTAAATTTGATGGTATTGTAGAGTGATACAAGATTCACTTGGTAACCAAAGACTATAAATCAACATGGTGTCATTGATTTTCGAACATTTTTTTTTCAATGGCTAAGTTAACGTCAGTCCTTCTTTCCATTATAACAAAAAAACCATAAAACTTATGTAATTAAACATTAAAATGCAGTTCTTAATGTATTATTAATTATGAACTTGTGTTAAGTTAATTTCAAATCTTCCAGTTTTTTAATAATACATAATTATTAAACTTACTAACCAATAAAATATGTCAAAATGGTCAAATTTATTTACATATATAACATTTTAGGATAATGACACACATAGACATTTGTATAGTTAGTTTCTTATATAACTTTTTATTATTTTAAAACTTTGTTTAAATTTACAATTATGTTTTTATATACATTAATAATTGTGGATTAGTTATCTATTGAAAATATCTAGATTCGTAATTCATTATATTATGTTTGAGATGGAAAGTACTATTTACAAGTTCAGAATTATTTGAATTTTTTGAAAAAATAATGTAATTAAGAAAAGTTATTTTTAACAACGTTTATGTTAAGGGATTTTTAACTACTTTTCATACATAACCGTCTTTGTTTCTTTAAACTTTCTTTTAAAATTTTTTATTTCAACAACTCTCAATTGTATTGTTGTTATTAAATTCATTTATGTTTATAATTTTCTTAAAAAAATATCATTAGAATGTAATTTTATAACAACAGATTAGATTTGCAAATTTTGTAAAAGTTATCATCGTTGATTCGTTAAATTTACGACGAGATCTTGATTAACAATAGGTCCAGCATATTTTTTAAAAACCAATTTTAACTGTTGTTAAAAACATTTTGTAAAGTAGTGTTGTATTTTTTTTTATAAACCTCTCTCTGTTTGTGTTATTTGTCTTTTTCCTATTATAAAATCTATCTAGCCACTATTTTATTCTTATATGTAAGCACTGTGTATTGTTTTGACACTATTCTTATATCATTATCTTCCTTTTTTTATATATATAATCTCTTCTATTTTCTCTATATGTAGATTATCGTGGAACCCTCTAGTTTGCAATAATTTAGAAGCGATACAAAGATTCTTCTCAATTATCCCATGTCAGCAGGGATGGCAATAACGTACAAGTTAGTGTTTTGATTTTGATTTTTCGCTTCCTTTTATTTTACACAAAATTCATAAAATGTCGTAACTTTCTTTCATCACCACAATTCATTTTCTTCTTATTAATAAGTACTAAAACAAGGTCTGGGTACATACCACATCAAACCCCATCCATGTACAACTTTTACACAATGTTTAGAATCAAAAGTAGAGAAAAAAAAAAAAAAAAGGATTAAAAACATACATTCTTCTATATATACACACTTTCACTCACCACCTACTTTCTACTAATCACTTTCTTGCCACAAACCCCTAGCTAATGAATGAGGTATAAGTGAAATGCTCTTTATGAAAGTGTTTCTAGCATTGTCGGAACACAAATGAATATAACAAATTAAAACTTTCTTCACAATATAAACCAATGAATTGAATGTAGCACCAAAGAACTTGGAAATCTTTACTATAAGCATCACTACTTATCAATCATAAGATACTAGGAAAGGAAGAACCATGGTCATGAAGTCATCGTATGAAAGTGTAGCAGAACCAGTATAACGTGTGTCCTTCTCCTTGAATTTATCAGTGAGACCCTGAAAGTGAAACAAGTAGCTAACACTTTAACAAACACAAGTATATATACGAGAACATGTATTTCATCAAAATGCTAATTTGTACTTATATTTAGTCCTTCAGATTTTTCTTCTCAAAGTTTACATCTAAAAGAATAGACATCTACATATATCCTAAACCACATATACAAACAATGGATCATGTGAAAATTGGCCTATGTCAATGGAAGGGATGAAAAAGGAACACAAATGGAGAAATAGAGAAATAAGAAGCACGTCAATAGGGTCAAAATGTCCTTGAGTTTTACCTTAATAATCATCCCACACCTGCATACATCCAAAAAAGGAACATTAGATATATAATGACATTTCAAATACAACAAAAGCTAATTTAGTCCTTCTTTGAAAGATTTCAGGAGATCAATTTGGTGCTTCAAACATTAGCGATATCAATATGGTCCACAAATCATCATTTCATCATTGCATGGCAAGCTTACAACAGTAAACTTGTCTACTTTGGTGCAAAAATAGAAAAACATCATTCGAGGACAAGATTGATGTAATACCATTTCGTGGACCAAATTATGATCCTAAAGTCTTTCAATGACCAAAACGATAAAATTTACGACCAGACAAAAAGTAACTTACTCGACAAAACTGTCAAAACCAAGCTCAACCCTTCTTCCACTTCCATCACCATACTTGGAAAGCAGAAGTTGTAGAACTGAAGCAGGCACAGCATAACCAATACCATACAAAGCGTCTCTTAGCTCTAATGGATCAATTTTCCCACTCCTGTCTTTATCATATCTCTCGAATATGCCCTACAAAATTGAAGTAACACATTCAAAAAGGCAATTACATGGATGAACATCGATTATAATAGAACACAATTTATTCAATTTTCTGGTAGTAAAAGCGGAGACACCATGAAAACTATTCAGTATAAGGTTCATGACATGGAGTTGTCAGCATAAATCCCTCACCCCAATAGATTATTCCGCAGGTAAAAACATAAAACAGTTTTATCCGTTTAAAACTACTCAATTAGCTTATGACTCAAACACAAATTTCAAACTTTAGGCGATTCATCATAACATAGCATAGCATGAACCTTGATTATATTGAGAAAGAAAAGAATATAAGAAGAAACGAAAAAGAAACTCACTCGCCAATGACCAAGGCAACTCCAGAGTGCTGCAAATTCCTTTGGTCCTGCGAAAAGGCACAAGCAATAGCCAATTGATATCAACACAACGAAAGCCCCAAGAAAGGAAAACAATTAAAAAAGATAAATTGGAAGAGAAGTTAGCTACCAACTGTGAGGGGTTGGTGTGGATTCTTGAAGAGGAACATGAGGAGACGAATGGTCCTGAGACTAAAATGGTGAAACCCGGAAGAGAGAGCTTGTTGCAGTTCACGCTCATCGATGAAGCCACTCCGATCCCTGTCCACCATCTGAAAGCTGGTGATCACGTCCTGCGGTGTCCCCGGTGGAAAAGTTGAATACCCAGATGAAGAAACGTTGGGATAGTTGTAATTGGAGGAAGAATTTGAAGGCGGAGGAACATTGGAAGTGGAAGTCTGATAGTAACTAGAATATGGAGGTTGTTGAGGCGCAGATGGAGCGTACTGAGATTGAGATCCGTATCTACCGTAGGAAGAAGACATGGCTAGTTACAATACAACCTTCTTCTGGGTTCGAGTTGCAGAAGCACGCAGAGAGAGAGAGAGAGATGTGTCGGATAACGGTAATTTGTGATTTGGAAAAGGGTGTTGAAAAATTTAAACTTGAGGAACACATGTGGCTTTAAATGTAATGTTGTTATAAGATTAGACCTAAGAGACAAATTGGGACAAGCCACGACAACGTTGTTGGCAAAGACGGTGGTCAATATCGGCATGCCATACCGTGTTCATGTCACCAATAATTATCCTAAACAAACTTATTTTTAACAATTTGATTAATCTGTACCAGAGAAATTTTTTTTTTATAAAAATACAAAAAAAATTATTGTAGTTAATTATTTGAAAATTTTATTTTGACTGATGTTTTCCTTTTTTAATGATTGTGTTGTCGTAGAAGTAATTTATTTATTGTAGGAGGTCAGATTACTTTAGAAAGATTATTTTGATTAGTAGCATTTTCATTATTCTTTTTAATCTGGGTTTGAAACTTAAGCGGTAAGCGAGAGACCAAAATAATATTTTTTTAATGGCTTCTTGTGTAACTTTAATACTTCTTGCACATCAATTAAAAGAAGGATGAAATTATAATATAGACATATACAAATTTTAGTTTACAAATTGATTTTGTAAAACTGAATTAGAACTAAAACCTTTTTTAAGACATTGTTCATTTATATTTAAGTTATCTCACATGTGACTTTTCAAATAGAAAAATCTTTTCTCCTTCATATTCTTTTTCCGAATAATTTGATGAGAGACAAGAAAAAAAAAAGAAAATGGAGATAATGTGATAAGGAATAATGAAAAGCGGACATGAGTTATAAAATGGTATTGTAAAATATATTAAATGTTTGTGATAAACTGAAAATTAATTAAAAGAAAAATATTTTATGATTTTAGAAACAAAATACATGATAAATAAACACATGAAAAGAAAAATAGTAATTTACGTCTATAAGTATAATTCTTGATTTGAATAAAAATGTATGTTGTCCGTGACCCATAGTGATTTTGAAAAGTATTCCAGTCTTTTCGTTTTTTTTTTTTTTTAAAATCAATTTAAAATTTTAATGTCATAAATAAATTTATACTGGAAACATATCTTAAACATAAGTTTAATTTTCTTAGAAAACAAAGTAGAATTAATATATATTGCATAACTTTATGATAAGGAAAATTAGCAACTAGCTATCTCAAATTGGGCCTAAGACGGGCTTCATTGTTTTAGGGCTGGGCTTCATTGTTTTAGGGTTCTGATTGGTTCCTTGACAGTTTCAGACTAATACCTTCTTCCTACACCCCAATGTAAAATTTTAATTTCATAAATGCTCGTATGACATACCCATCTGGTAGTGGCAAAAAGATGAGAATTGGATGACATCTCATCCGGTTTACAATCCGGTTTACATTGCGAAAAAATTGATAAGGGAATGAGTATGTATACATAATTTTAATATATTATAACTATTTTTTAGAAATGTAAATATTTATTATTTTTTCTTTAGAGATAAAATTTATGTTCATGTTTATGATATATTTGAAAAATTGCTTTAAAGCGATTCAATATTATAACATTAAAACTAATATATAAAAAAAACAAAGGATTTAAATTAATTACTTTTTTAAAAATTAATTAATTTCTAATGCTAAATTAACTATAATCAATAAAAATGTTAAAAAACAATTAAAGATATTATGATTTAAAATTCACATCTGAATTAAAAGCGAAGGATTGAAAATTACAATTTTTTATTTATTTGTGGAAGTAATCTCACGCGTGTTAATATGACTTTAGGTAATAAATACTCTTTCATCATTCATAATCTAAAAGACGGATTTCAACAAATTCTTTAAATAAAAAAATACAACTGCATCATCTTACATTATCAGGTCATCATCATTTTCAACTATAAAAATGTATATTATGGTAAAAGGATGTGTGAGAAGAAGTTATTAACACAAAAGAAGAGGTTTTAGCAGAAAGAAGCTAAACATATATAATTAAATATAATTAAGTCTGGTCTACCAAATTAATACAATGATGACGAATACTTCTTACATATAAAAATTGTGCTCCCTACCATTCTATAAACACACACACACACCAAACTGATAAAACAATCTCCAGAATTCAAGGATAGAACTAGGTCATCACAATATTTTTTCTTTAATACCTTTTTTTATTAATAAGAAATTCAAACCTCATTTCATTTCATGTCAACTAAATATAGGTAACATGTCACTACATAATGTGGAATTCAGAATATAATTAAACCTATTTGATATATACAAAGAAGTTGGTGAGGTGAAAAATGAATATAATGTTATAATAGTGAACTGTAAAAGGTCATTATTATGGTATTCTTTTACAAGTTTTTACGTATCTTTGTCTTGAGTTTGTGTTGTTGTTGTTTATCTATCTGTCTTTGGTTCTACTCTTGGTGTCTCTCTCCACTCACACATGGCACACTCACAAGCGTGAGAACATGTTGAACGCTACACAACACGCAACATAAAGAAAAAACCAAGTTAATGATTCTCACGTCCCACATCCTACAAACGCTACTGCACTTTCCTTCAATCAAACTCCAACTCATAACTGTTAACCTTGGCATTTTCTGAAGGATCAGATCACAAAATCTTTGTGCTTTCGTTTTTTATATTCCAAGTAAAGGCCTCTTTCATTGCCAGCCATGACCGAGGTCCTCCTCTCCCCACCCCATTTTGCTTCTTCTTCTTCATCTCCACCAACAACAAAGACAACGACAACCACAACAAACTCATCTCCTTCTTCTTCCTCTTCATTCTCTCGCAATGCCTTTCTCCGACCACACCTCTCTCTCTTCGCCCTTCTGCTGACCCTTCTCAGGAAATCCTTCCTTCCCCGCAGAACCATCTCCTCCATCATGGACATAGGCTCGCCAACTAACGTGCGCCATGTTGCTCATGTCACCTTTGATAGGTTCAACGGTTTCTTGGGTTTGCCTGTTGAGTTTGAACCTGAAGTCCCCAGAAGGCCTCCTAGTGCTAGGTGTGTGTGTTTGTGTCAGTCTGTCATGCATGTATATTACAAGAGATCAAGACACTTCTTTCTTCATTGTCGAATTTGCTAGAGTCATTTCTAACTTCATGTTGGTTTTTGATTCGTTTAATATGCAAGAGGAATGTTATGTCTTATTTTTAATGCACATTATGGTTTGATTATAAGTTTAATTTCTATACACGTTCAGTTTTCTTTTCACATTGTTAATTAGAAATCATGCTATATATAACTTCTAAAGTAGTTATTGTAAAATTTAATGTCAATTAATCAGAAATCATGTTCGAAATGATGTTTAAGGTAACTCTTACTTTAGAGGATAAGAGTTAGAGACTTTTATAAGGAAACTAATATTAATTGTGTTATTCTATTTTGATGATAGAATCGAATTGTAATCAATTCTATTATTTTGATCTAATAATGGAATCAGAGTGATCATTTTTGTTAATCTCTCTGTTTTATAATATGATTTACATTTCATAGTAGTTACAAAAATTAACATTACAATTTATGCTTAGATGAGAATGTAGGAACCTTTTATACTTTTGAATGCATTTGAATTAGAGTCTCTAATTTCAAGGGTGTGTGTTTTGTTAATTTCTTTTGTTTTATTTTTCACTTGTAGTGCATCTGTATTTGGAGTTTCAACAGAATCCATGCAGTTGTCGTATGACTCTAGAGGGAACAGTGTGCCAACTATTCTGCTATTGATGCAAAGGCATCTATATGCTCAAGGAGGGTTGCAGGTTGATCTTCTGGATTTGTTGTAACTCGTAAATTTCACATGCTGGTGGTGGTTATAGTATCCAATTTGTGTGAAACCAACAAAAATTATTTGCTTTATAATGCACTGCTCTATGGGCACATTTTTGTTCATTTTACATTGGATTGCATCAATTTTCATGCTGGGTTAAAAGAATTTACACATGCAGGTAGAGGGGATTTTCAGAATTAACCCGGACAATGGTCAAGAAGAGCATGTCAGGGATCAATTGAATCTGGGAGTGGTTCCAGAAGGCATTGATGTACATTGTTTGGCAGGGCTAATTAAGGTATAGCATTGCAAGATGATTGCTTGCTTCTGGCACCTCTGTTGGTGTACATGTTTTATGTAATATGATCATTAGTTTTGCTTGTAGAAAACATAATGATCATTTTTACTACTATTTTCAATAAAGACCAAAAAAATCTATAATTCCTTCTCTTTTTTTTATAGATCTAGCATGTAATAGAATCATTTGTGAATATAGAATTGATTCAACATGTAAAGATAAGAGAAAGGAACTTCTCAATTTCAAAACAGTTTTCTTTTCTATGCCTAATAAATGAAAAAGAAATACCATTTCCAAAGTCCAGAGTATAACCTTGACCGGTGTAGTGTTGTTCTATCAAGTAAAACCTGAACTCATTCCATAATTCCGTTTAATCAAACTCTCATACATGACAAACTTTCTTGTTTATGATGGAATACAAGGTAAATGACACAAAACATTCTCTTGCGGCTGATGCTTACAAGTTACAATCTATTCTTTGTGCTTTTGTTTTTGCATAAAGGAGATGCTTAATGTGAACATGATAATTTATTTTGATATTCTTGTATTTTTCAAGGCTTGGTTTAGGGAACTTCCTACAGGCATTCTGGATTCATTATCACCAGAGCAGGTCATGCAATGCCAGACTGAGGAGGAGTGTGCTGAAATAGTGAGACATCTACCTCATACTGAAGCTTCACTCTTGGACTGGGCCATCAATCTGATGACTGATGTTGTCCAACATGAACATGTTAATAAGATGAATGCACGTAACATTGCCATGGTTTTTGCACCTAACATGACGCAGGTGAGTTTCCATATTTTTTTTTTCATTCTCAACTGATTGCAGGGAAGACAAGACGTACTATGTAAGGGTTATATGATTTTTCTTTCTACATTACTAAATTGCATATGTACATCTTTTGAAATCCAATTGAAGTTTTCTTATCTGTGAAAACTTTTTTGCTGTATTTAATGTTATGAGTTTTTTCAAGTGTAAATAAAGATGCCAATGTGATTGTTGTTCTATCAAATAGTAGTCTAGTAGGTTTGATGCAATGAAACTGTTTGGTCTTTCTGACTGCAGATGGCAGATCCTATATCTGCACTGATGTATGCAGTTCAAGTAATGAACTTCTTGAAGACACTCATATTAAGGACACTGCGGGAAAGAAAGGATTCTGTGGTAGAATCTTACCCTAGATTTTACGTAGAACCTTCGGGTGGTAATGGAAGCCAAAGACTTTTGGAGTCCTTCCAGGAAGATACTCCTGCAGAAAATGAAGTGGCTCAGGGAAACATTGTTCTAGAGAAAGCTGGCTTAGAGTGTTCCCCTGGATCAGTCCAAAACAACTCAACAGAAGGAGAACCTGACAGTCTGGCAAACTCTTCTGAGAATCTTGTTAGCAATGAGGAATTGTATTGTGAGTTTCCACCCGTAGGAAACATGGGAAAGGGTAAAGCTGGCCAATCAAGTAAATCAAATGGTAAAAAAGAGTCCAAAATGACTAGAGGCAGCAACCAGTGATCCATCAAACAGTGCCAGTTGAGAAAAAAAGGAATGGAGTTTATGCATAATGATTCAAGATATGAGCATATCAAAGCTTGGCTGTGAAGAAGCATTGAAATGTAAATTGATTATTTGACAATGTGGCATTGTAAGTTTGTTTGTCTCATGTTGCAAATTGCTAGCGGAAGTATGTGAAGTGGCTTCAGTATGTTCCTTTTTTTTCTTCTTCTTTTCCTTGTTTGTTTAACTTATCTGATTTCAACAATAGTACTATGAGATCACACTAACATTGTAATGAAATCTCATTCCCAGTGTGTTTACTTGTATCCATAATTATTCCTTAATCATAAATTCACCTTCTTTTGTACATTTGAAACGTCATTTTTGGATGCTTACTATACAAATTTGGTCTCCTGCAAGCTTATGTCTGGTCCAATAAGTTTAGCATAAAACTTGCATAGCTAAGACTAGCAATATGACATGGTACGCGTTTAGGTACAAGTGGAAACTTGTATTCTTGGACAATAATAGTGGCGATGCAACTTCACTACAAACTTTTATGGAAAAAATATTGCATGATTGATTTGGGAGGCATCAGGTCCACAAAGGTAGACCAATTGTAAGATGTTTTATGGAGGTGGGAAATATCAAGAGGAATGAAAACCACAAAAATATCAAAATTTAAAGAAGAAATTGCAAGCTACTTTCCCACCAAAACGCATCAAAGGGTAAATTGTATGCACATTTCCATAATGGGACAAGGCAGTGAAAGGGAGGGCTAACTAAGAACCAACCATTTTCCTTGAAAGTAGCCAGCAACTTTAAAGGAATGAATCGAATATTCCTCTCCCTCTTTACACCAATGACAAACAATGATCACAAGTGGGAATGGGGGAACTAGAAAGCATGCATGCATAGGTTCTTGGTTTGTGACCATTCTGTTCTGCACCCTCCTAGCCTTTTCCTAGCTATAGTGCAGAAAGCTGAATTATAATGTTAATGATAGCGAAGGATTCCAAATTGAATGAACCACCCATTAATTAATTTTAGCCCATTACCAGTTCCCTATAAAACAAATTTATACAAGAGTACAAACACCAGAATAGATTCATCTTAAGGACACATCGTGTATTATTGCAAGAAGGATAATACCCTGTGACCTAGGTTTAGGTGGTCTTTGGCCTAAAATCGCATAACTTTAACCACTGCAAAGTTGATAATGTGGTACCACTGGCTAGTCTACCAGGTGTGGTTAACAGACACTTGTATATAACCATGCCACGTTGCTTGCAATGTTCAAACCTTTGATAGCCACTTGGACAGTTACAACAAGTGAAAGTTGTTAATTGAACGTGTACACACATTTAAATGTTACATTTTAAAGATAGGAGAGAAGGGTGTGGCTGCAAGTGTATGTTTGCAATTTCACATCATTGTACTCTGGACAGCACCATGGAAGGATCGAATCATCGCTTGAAATTTGCCCCTCACAAACCAAGAAAGTTGTGGTCCTGTCCCTTGTTTCCTTCCCCAAAGGGAACGTCCAATTAGAGTGCCATCTGCACATCCAAGCTCTTGGTTATAATACCACTTTTATGCATTCATCTTCACAGACAAATTAATGACTATACAGTTTATTTTATGTATTTAGGTAGAAGCCTAGAAGGCTAAAACATTTGTTGCCTCATGCAATCCGTGTATTGGATTTACACCCAAGACCGGGTCCATGTTTTGGAAGATACCAAGTCATCAAGTCATTTCCAAAACCGAGTATAAAGGTTACCTTCAGGTTGGAAGCCCTTTAAATAAGGGTGTCAGAGTACCAGGAAACTTTAATAATACATGGTATACTAATATGAAAAATGATATTTTCACGCTGTTTAAAAACGCATTTGATACATGATAAAAATATAATATTTTAATAAATTATGAATTCACTTAATTATCAAACTCTTTTAGAATATATGAAATGTGGTTTGTTGATAAGTATTTTTAAAGTTGTCAAATTGAAAGTAATTTTAGAAAATTATAAAACTCTTTTAAAATATATGACACCCACATCTAAATAGTTTACTCTGTTTTAGTACGTGGTTTGTTAAGAAAGACTTTTGAACTCATGTTATAAATATGAAAAATAGGGAGTGTGTTCATGTTTTTCCTCATTTTAAAAAGGATACAATTATAATTATAATGTTATAAAAAGTAAGATGTTAAAGTAGTTTCATTTATTTTGATATGTAATTTGTTGATAAGTATTTTTGAAACACAAGTAAAAACTAAAAATAAATATAAATATAGTACACACCTAAGTGAATAAAAAATTATTATTTTTATCATATAAAAGTATCAAATGGATGTAATAACAGGTAAAAATATCAAAATATGTCCCATACTAATTTAGGATGGATACTTAAGAAATCAACTTAGCACAATTTTATTTTATTTTTTTAAAATTTATTGTGGATAATGAATAATTAAACAGACTTACGATAAATTTTATCACTGCGCAAAGAATTAACTGATGTAGAATTGTCCAACCTAACTAGCAGTTCTAAAGTTGAGTTTGAACATTAGATATGTGTTTAAATACTTAACAAATAATTTTATTGTTTAAGTAGTTTCAATCAACTTGAACAAATTATTTGTTACAAAGGATCATGTTTTGTCAAATCTCAGCCTATAGTTTGTTACCTAGGACTTTTATATGGTCAGAAAATCTAAAGCTAAGCTACGTAAGCATAATCACCCGTTGGCCATTTATAAGCCACACCAACGGAAATCAGAACTTTCCACTACATATATAATAACATCTTCCCCTTGATTTTTTTCAACTCATGCTATGTACGTGCCTCTTTACTCTTTTCCCCTATCTCTCAACTACCAAAAGTTAACACTTTGAACACCCTTTTCTTTATTTCTTGCTTTCTTTCTTTGTTTCAGTGCTTTGTTCTACATAAAGCACCAAATCATACAACACTGGCTACCAAGAAAAGCATGACAACATGTGGGAGCTTGCATGACATCTTCGATACCCTATTGCCAGAAAACACAACGCTGCTTGAATCCCTCTCATGGAGCCCAATAAAGCCCGTAAAACCCACAGACCAAACCCTTTCCTTCGCTGAGATATTTGGAGAACCCCATTTCAAGGAGGCTTCTATATCATCACCCTCCATCCACCCCTACGTTTCTACTTCATCATCAACTGAGAAAACAAACTACACCAACAGCCACAAAAACAGTGATAGCTTCCCATCCTTGAGTTGTGAGAGTTTGCAACTTTGCACTGAGGGTCTTGGCTTTGAGAGTTCGGATGATGTTGAAGACTTAAAGGATGGAACGAATGAGAGTTGGGAAACGTTTAAGGAGAAAGAGGGTGTCAAAAGGTATGTGATTTCAAGGGTGAGTGAGTACCCTCCTCCCATTTCGAGCATAGGGAGGAGTGGGAAGCCTTGGGTTTGTTTCAAGTCCTACAGGAGTGAAGGGAGGTTTGTTCTCGAAGAGATAAGGATTCCCACGCACGAGTTCCTCCATGCTTGTAGAGAGGATGGAAGGTTGAAGCTGAATTTTGTTCACCCTGATGATGAACTTTCAGAAGAAGAAGATGCTGATGTAGAAAGTATAGATGAAGAAGAGGAAGAAGAAAACATGGGAGAAGAAAATGATGATCATGAAAATGAACATAAAGAGATGGATGCTATGTCACTAGTCACTCACTTGATGAAAGAGCAAAAAATCTGAATGTTCACTGTTGTGATTTTGTATCTTTTCTTTAATACATATGTTAGTTTTTGTCTGATACAAGTTGTCGGATTTGGTCAAGTTTTTGTTCGTACTTGTTCTAACTTGGGTTTGAATTTGTTTTTCTGACTTTTTTTATTATAATAGATAATATATAAATATCACAATAAATCTTTGGTAAGGTTGATGGACTTTGCTGATGTTGTTTCTTAATCATGGGAAGTGGAAGTTCGTAGATTTTCACGTGAGACCAAAACAAGTAGTAAGAAGAGGGATGCTGTCAAAGGATTATCCTAATGAATAGGAAGAAAAAACTACAGTGCTATTATTACACGTGGCAAAGCTCTATGAATTGAACTTACATGTGTTTCCGAATGTTCTATCAGTTGAGCTATAACATTTAATATTCGGTTACATCTTTTCAACGGAGTATTTCTCTGTCAAATTCATATTTCCTACCACAGAAATTACGAAGAAAAATGAAGGGGGAGAAAGATAATCTAGAAACAAACCAGAGCCAGTAATCACTGTAACAGAGATAAGATTGGGAAAGGGACTCAACACAAGAAAAGGGTTCTTCATTCGGATAAAATCTTTGAGCTTTGTTCACGGATATCAGGAATCTGTTGAGGGAAGAAATGTATGAAATGATAAGAAACTTAATAAGAAAATAAAATGAAGAGTGTAATAATATCGTTTGTAAAGGTGACAAGTTGTCTCAATTTTGGCGTGGTGTCTTAATAATTTTTTTTTTAAATTTTGTTTTTATTTTTGTGAGTACAATCCGTGAGTTTGCTAACATTTATTAAAATTTACAAAATGTAAGATAATATTCCAATTATTTCATTAGTTTTAATAAATTATCTTTAATAATGAAAATGTATATTAAATAGAAAGTGTATAATTACTTTTCAGCACATTCCTCCTTTTTTTTGCATATAGTGAAATCAGGTTTGCCGAAACGATGAGGAGTCTTGTAATATAAAAATAGAAATAAAGTTTTAGAGAAAATATAGAAAATCTTTCAGCCCAAAATTAAAGCAAAATATATTCACGTAACATACAAGATATTTTTCTACTGAGTCATGCTATTTTTGGCAGCATTTTCTCTTAATATATCTTACTACAAAAGAGATGAAAGAAAAGTATAAAGCTATATAATAAAGATAAATGAAAAGAACAAATAAATTGTGAAAAAGCAGTGTAAAAAAGTTGAATAAAATAGTGTACTCCTTTTTCTTTCTGAATGAAATTCAGGGAGAATGTACAAATATCTCTTTGACCCCTTTTTTTCTTCCCTTTTTGTACAAATATCTTTTTGTGCAAAAAAAATATTTCTTTTTGTGCAAAGAGACTTTAGAGTTGACCAATCCATTATTCTTAAGATGTGATTCTTGGAAAACAAAAAGTGCTACAACCAATGGTGAAACATTAATTAAAATTTAAATATTTAAAAAAATCATTAAAAAATAAAAATAGTAAAACTTCAATATATCTAATTAACAATACAAATAAAAGAGGAGAGTGTAGTTAACGGAAAACATGTTTTCCTCTTCTGGAAGACAAGAATTGTAGAAGATTCTATGGTAAACAATACAATTTAAAAAAAAAAATGTTTTCATATATATTAGAAAGATATCAGGACATGACATTAGTTTAAAATTTTAATTTAATACGTTTTGTTCATATTCAAAAGATTAAACCTCTCAAAAAAGTTGTTCATTAGTGAAATGACCAAAATAATGTATATAAAGTGATAAAAAAAAAATCAAACTCCAATCACTTACCGACAAAAAAGCCAATTTAGAGTACATCAAGATATTGAACAAAATGAAATATCATGTTGATACATGGTCAATGATTTATATGAATTGTCTATGACTGAAGTGCACAACAAAACATCAAACTACTCAGCTGATGATATTTTTTTGTTATCCCTTGTTATTGCCTTCTTGGTGAGTGATAAATGCTCTAGAAGTTTGTAAAGGTTTAAAACATTCCAGGCATCATTCTATAACAGTTACAAGATAAGATGTTTATCTATCACGGAACAGGATTGTTGCCATCTAATGTTAAAAGCACCTTGTATAGATCTGGACGCCTATCACGGAATACCCCCCAACTATGTCTAGTCGCTTTGATCTTGTCCAAATCAAATTCTGCAATAAGAACTGCTTCCTCTTTATCGTCAGCAATTGAAACAATTTCTCCAGTAGGTCCTGCATGATGGTAGAAAAGAGTTAAAAAGACAGACAGAAAAAGAGAACTTATGGCTGCAGTTAAATCTTCCCAAGTATATGAACAAATGAAGTAAAAAAATATTACAATATAAAGAGGAAAGGGGCAATGGTATACAGCAAGATAAGATTAGTTAAAGGTTGATATGAATGCTGAAAAAAGTACAGCATATTTTCAATGAAAAGCTTTCCATCAGTGCACTGGTAAGCGAGTAAAGTGTATTTCTGTGCCAAAAAAGAAATCTGTTCAGTCAAATTACCTGCTATGAAGGAGTTTCCGTAAAATGTTATCTCACTTTTTCCATGCTCAGTCTCAATTATCTCCTTTCCAATCCGATTTGAAGCCACTAGAGGTACCTGCATTTTCCAAAATTATTTGATAAATTATGTTGGAAGTTTAAGTATTAATGTTTACACAAATGGTTCAACCCTTGACATTTTTCAGAAAAGAATATCAAAAAGTAAATTTTCTCTTCTCTGATTTATACTTTAGCATTGTATTTTCTGTTTTTTATCCAAAACTAATGCTGAAGGAGTTCTAGAATCTAGATGCGGAAATAGAAAGAGCTGCAAGCAGATTATATATAAGACATGATATGCACCTTACAGAAACACATCATAAATGACAAAATATTTGAATGAATAACCACTAACTTGTGTACAAAACCTACCAAATTGGCCCCAGCATGTCCTTGCATTACTCGTTTCCAGTGGTCACGTGAATCAATGCTTGCATCCTGTGGTTCAGTCCCAATAGCAGTAGGATAAAATAAAATCTCAGCACCTTGAAGCACCATTGCACGGGCTGCCTCAGGAAACCACTGATCCCAGCATATAGCTGACATGAAAATTAATTAAAATAGTAATAGAAAAAAAGAATGTTAACTTCAGTTTCTATCTCGCAGAAAGACAAAAATGCAGATTCCAAAATGTGTTTGGTTGCTTTAGCAAAGATAAAGTCAACATTGGGAACATATCTTTTGTAGATTCAACATTTTTCTGTCTGTCTAAAAATCCTGATAGAACCACACTTAATAGAGGTTTGAGTATAGGAAAAAAGAATAGAATGCATACAGTTATAGTAATTATAAGTTCGTACCAACTCCAATTTTTGCAAATTTGGTCTGGAAAACCTGTTAAGCCAAAGCCTCAATGTTACATGGTGATCAATAGTCATAAAACGACCACAAAACCAAGGTCATTCAAAGCAGTGAATATCAGTTAAGACTATCTTAAATACCCACCTTAAATCCAGTATCACCTGGGTTGAAGTAGAACTTTTCCTCATAACCTGTAGGAGAGATTGTTTGATGTGTTAGGATGTACACATTCTAAGTGACACATAAATGACCAGAATATTGCATACCTGGTCCATCTGGAATATGGGACTTTCTATAAATCCCAAGATCAGTGCCATCAGCATCAATTATAGCTATTGAATTATAGTGTGCATTGTTTGCCTCCTCAAAGAAGCTAACTGGTATGACTACGCCTAACTCTTTTGCAAGTTTCTGCATCCTACGTTATGAACATTGAAACAAGAATAAGATTCACTATAGACGATGAGCGTAAAAGACTATGCCAATATTTGTTCCTCTGCCCGTAAAAGCACTATGTTGAGTGGCATGGAAGTAGTGACCAATAAGCAGATCACAGAAGCTAATTTATATTATTTTACCTGAGGATTGTGGGATGGTCCTTATATGGCTTAGCTCTTTGAATATAATCCGCTCTTTGTGCCTGACAGAAGTAATAGCCTTCAAAGAGTTCCTGAAATTAGTCATACATTATTAATATGATCCAACACAACCAATCAGGGTTTTCCATCAGATTAATGAGTCCATTAAAATTACTATCCCTACAATGATGGGATAAAGAATCTGTTTTGTCAATATGAACATCAAAAGTCATAAAAACTCATTAGTCTGCCAGTCAGTAGTTCCAAAGATAAATAATTTTCAGGAAAAAAACTTCTGACAAGGTCAGGAATTACAGTCAAGAATCATGAGCATTATTATGAAATCAACATTGAGTGTAAGAAAACAATGTTTACTAAAATAATAGATAGTGAAGAAGTAGAGATGTAATTTATTCAAATCTAATCCAAATTCCATTTTCCACACGCATATGGCAGAAGAACAACTCTGCTCACTGTCAAACAGATTCACTCATAGTCTCACTAGATTTATCATCTATCGCGTCCCATAGTTTGACCCATAAGTCCTGGACTATAACCTGTCAAGATTTGTAATATAGTATTGTATTATTCACGGTAAAAAATAGTTGTAAGAAAGAAATACCATATTATAAAATGTTTTATACAATCTACCAAGTGATTTATAAATCAAGACAAGTTATTTTCATGAAAATTGATAATTTAACCAGATCTATGCTTCTAGTCCACAATCTCAATATGTGCATTGTTATGTTCGAGCTTGCTGCTCTTAAATCCTCATATTCTTTAACCAAAGAATACTGCTAATTGATGTTGTCAACAAATAATCACACGGTTTCGACACCCAGTGAATGAAAAATACACTTATAATTAATTTATGCACATATCCTATTTGATCCGAACCTTACCAAGAAATTACGGGAGTTAACAAAATATTGTATGGAATTAAATATTCTATAATTGACATGTAACACAAGATGCAAGCACTGTCAGGGAATGGCGTCCCATAAAAATGCACACCTGAATGAGAATGATGTTTGCACCCTGTTTATGTGCAGCTCTAACTAGCCTGCAGAAGAACCAAAAGAATCACATAACATGGATAGAAATTTCATTTCTGACCAATCTACCAATTATATCTTATATACTTAAACAGTGTAAGGGAAGAAAAACTGAAGCTCAAAAAGTTTCAATTAGAAGCAGAAACAGAATCAAAACGACAACCGAACTATGGTCTGCCTGATTCCCTTCTCAATTTTTGGTCTTAAAAATTGTTCTCTAAGAACTACTTAATAATCAATTTCTCATTATAAATCCATCAAGTTCTGAAAACTTTTCACGAAACAACAGAAAAAAGCTGAGAAATGGTATATCATATTTTCATCTTGTATAACTTCTCCCTCAATTTCACACTTTGCTTTGAACTTTATATCACCCTACACTAACAGTCTGAGAAATCTTGTTTAGTTGCATTTTGAAAACTAAAAACAGTCAGCAAAAAAAATTGAGATTTTCAATAAATATTAGTCACCACCAATCCTCTTCTCAAATATAAATCAAACACGCCCTTAATCTTTTACATACAAAAGGCAAAACAAGGGATCAAGGCCAACATTAATTAAGAGTAATTTGCATAGATAAAAAGTTCACAAGCTGCAAGCATTGATGTAAGCACGGGCAGGGTTGTCTGTGTCCCAACCCTAAATAAAATATTGCGATGTTTCCTTAATGTGAGCGATGTTGAGTGGAAGCAAGAGCTAAAAACTAAATCTTTTAATCTGGGCAGCTTGTAATGTTGTAACCCTAGTCACTAATTCAGGATTCAAGGCATGGAATTGAGGTTGCAAGGATAAAAGAATCCGAAATAAATTGAAAGTGAAAGTGGGAAAATAAGGAAGGAGGCGAAATGGTCACCTCTCGGCGGTGGCGACATTTGCTGAGACATCATCAGTGCAAGCAAACTGCAGAGCGGAAACCACCACGGTTCTACGCTTCTCCATCCGCAGAAACAGCGTAATTAGACTCAGATTTTGAGAAGAGGAAATTATCGTCCCTTTATTCCCTTTCTTGTGGAAGTGCACTGCATAGAGTGAGATACAGTGAAATTATATTCGGACAACTTTTCTAAAGGGAATAAATTCCAATTTCCATCCACAATTCTCAAACTTTTAGTTTAGCTTTACACAAAAAAATTAAGGATTTATTTTACCTTAATTTTAATCCATTTAGGCGTTTTCAGTTGAATATTTATATATGTCAAACATTCTTAATTTTGCTGTTAGTTTGATCCTAAACGTTTGATTCTCATGAATATAAGAGATTAAATTAAAAAGAATGTATTGAATTGAGATTTTGAAAACTTTTAGTGTAAAAAGTTCTAAAAATCATCAAAACTGAATAGTGACACCATTTAAAACTATAAAATATTATTATTTTATTAATATGTAATATTTTATTAATATAAAGCAGTGTTAAATAGATATTTTTCCAACAACACTGTCAAATGTGGGTGAATAATAATGTTAAAAGTATCACTACCCTTTTCAATAATTATGTGAAATCTACTTAAATCCATGTTAAAACAATAATATGTTGAAATTTCTATATACTTTTAAAAGTTATAAGAGAATATCATTAGACTTTATTATCTCTTTGATAATGGTAATTAAATACAACAATACTTATTTATATTATTAAGTCTTAATTGAATAACATAATACATTTAAAAAAAATCTTTAAAATCTTCTTAAATTATATTGTAGCATACTCTTAACAATTCTTTACACTATACATCGAATTTGTGATGTGTATTTGAAGGAAATTAAGAATGGAAAGAAATTGAGTTAATGTGCGATGACAGAATCTAAATTGATAATAGTTACTGTGTAAATGCCAAATTAATAAGTTTTATGTATGAAAACCAAATTGAAAAAATAGTTATATTTCTAGGGATTAAATTATAAGTTTAAGCTAAATAAAAAAAAATTATCTTTGATCATCTAGTGGGAAAAAGATATGAGAGAAATCATAGAGATGTCAATGCTTGTAATATAAGAGCAAACTTCTGATCTCAACGATTTTTACAAGCTACATTGCTGTACTTGGTTTTCTCATCAGGGTCATTATTGCATTTTTGTATCAAGTTATTGACAATTTGCATTAAAAAAAAAAACTGACAGAATTTAGCAGGGTTAATTTGTAAGTATTAGTTGCTCCAATAAGTGATACCTATTCTGCAGCTGGATCTGATGTTTACTAAGCTCATTCTTGTTTTCACTTTGGCTGTCTGCAAAATTTAACAACTTAAAACAGCTAAAAGCAAGTAGAATATGCTCTCTTCCTTTTTTTTTTGGATAAAGAGTATAATACTCTTTTAATTATTCTACCGAAATAGTATAGTGCGATGAACTTAGAGTCCTTCTTTTGTACTATTCTGTGATTCTTAATCAAGAAAGTGAAGTTAAAGCTGGATCTGTTATCTGTTGTGTTTCTCAAGGATATCACAATCACTCTACAGATAGAGCAATTATCCATTCTAATAGGTTCAAACAAAAGAAAAACTACAAGTAACTTTGCCTCTATTATTGGAATTGGACATGAAGAGCTACTCATGCAAACATTCTTGTGACCTAGGTCTCCAAAATCTACTTTGAAAACTTCATAGTTGCTATAATACAAACGACCAACATACAGTGTAGAAATCCCTATAAATAAATGTTCATGAAACTTGATACACACCTTCTTCAAACTACATCCTTAGATAACAATAGGAATAATAATCATGTCTTCCACCACCTTTAAAGTACTCACAGTGATCATATCTGTTGCCACCATCATGCAGATATCATCTGCTGGTGACCCTGACATCCTCACAGACTTCATAGTCCCTCCCAACACCACCCCAGATGGCAACTTCTTCACCTTCACAGGCTTCCGTCCCATATTTTCACCAAGCACTATCTCAGCTTTCAAAGTGCTGAAGGCAAGCAAGGCAGAATTTCCTGCTCTTGAAGGACAAAGTGTCTCATATGCAATCCTTGAATTCCCAGGTGGCAGCGTCAACCCTCCACACACACACCCTCGTTCTGCAGAGCTACTCTTCAACGTTCAGGGTTCCCTTCAAGTGGGGTTTGTGGACACCACCAACAAGCTCTTCACTCAGACACTACAAACTGGAGACTTGTTTGTTTTCCCAAAGGGTCTAGTGCACTTCCAATACAATTCGGATACCCAGAAGCCTGCAGTGGCTATATCTGCCTTTGGAAGTGCCAGTGCTGGGACTGTGTCGATTCCCAGCACTCTCTTTAACACCACCATTGATGACAATGTCTTGGCTTTGGCCTTCAAGACTAATGTTTCCACCATTCAGGCTTTGAAGAAAGGCTTTGCTCCCTGAGCGTGATGAGGGACAGAATCAGCTAGTTACCACCTTTAGCTTCCACATTGTTACATTTTGCACTGCTTGTATTTTTCAGTTCAATAAGTTGTTCTATAAAGGGGTGTGATATGCAAAATGCTTGATCCAATTCTTGCTGTAATTGTAATCACCCCAAATGCAATAAAGAACTTTCTTTTGTTACCAGTAGATAACTTTTCTTACACAAATATACCATCACTTAAACTAGTTTTGAGAGATTAAAATGAATCCATACCCCAATCCTAAGAGGTTACCCACCAAACAAAATTTTAGCAACTTATGAAAAATCAAACCTTTATCTACAAGAAGAAAGAGAAGAGTCAACTAAAAATCCTTGATCACTCGTGTCAACTACATTCAATTTTCTAAATCCTTGCATCCATTGAATATAAATAAAAAATATATATATATTTTTAATTTTTATGTTTATAGTTTAACACAATTAAGAGTCTTGTAATTTGATATCAATGGATTTGGTCATCGAATTTAAAAAAAAAAAAATGTTGATGTAGTATATTAATGGGAGGTTTTTACTAAGTGCATTAGTGTTTGATACTGGTTGTGTTCTGGTTTGAAAACAGGTAATGCTGAACTTGTAAAGAATATGCTTCTAATACAGTGCTGCTGCTGCTGTTGCAGTCTTTGATGCACGTTTCATGTACAACAAAAAAGTATGGTGTTACATGTACAACCACTATACTATTAAAGAACAGCCTAGTGTTTCATAGTAGAAATGCTTTATTCTTAGAACACTGCAATTATTTTTAAGTAACTGGGTGGAGTGGGAGAATATGGCATCAATTCCTAACACCCTCTTTCACACTACTATTGATGACAATAATTGTTGCATTTTTATGAATGATCCTATTTCATTTTTACTAAATATGTTGAGAAAAATTTACCCACATTAAAATAAAATAAATGTATTTGGAAGTATGAAATGATATTTGGACAAAAAATTAAGGATGGTGTTTGATAAAAAAGGACAGATGTTAATACTTTACCTTTTATTGAAATACATTAAAAACAGGACTATAAAAATTTAGAAGTTATTTTGGAGTAGAGTTTTGTTACTCTTTTAACAATCTTATATAAATTAAATAGTATAGTACTATACATTATATAGGATTAATAATTATTATGATAATAAATATTTAATTTTTTATTTTGATATGAAAAAAATGGACGGAGATGGGTGGAGGCACATGTGTTTTAATAATGCCAACAGAAAAACCAGAAAAGCAGAGCCATTATTATTTCATATCCTCTGTCAATCTTCTTCAAAATTCGCCTCGCCGTTCTCTAGCTCCGAACCTCCGAACCGAACCTGCAAATGGATCTAAAGGACCCGAACCGCTTCCGCCACCGTAAACCCACTCTCTCCCCTACGGAGCGCTTCCTCGGGCTTCCATCCCACCCGCCGCGGGTCCAAAATCCTTCCTCCACCACCGCCGCCACCGCCACCACCGAAGACGAAGACCTAATTGAAGACGACGTAGTTTTCTCCAACAATAACCACGAAAACGACGACGAAGATTCTACCGAACCCTCTTCTTCCACTTCTCCAATTCCCAACCACTACCACTCTCATCACCACAAGGCCTTAGCCTTCGGTGGCCCCGACGCGTCGTTCGGCATCCTCGCTGCGCTGCCGGAGAACGACCACCCCTCCCCCAACGGCTCCTACTTCTTCCACCAAAAACCCTCCGTCTCCGTCTCGCTCTCCTCCTCTTCCTCCTCCTCCTCCGCGCGCCTCATTCCGGTGATCCCGAAGCCACCGCCGGACCGGCTTCCCTCCTCCTCCGTCAAGTTTCACCAGTCCGCGCCGGTGAACATTCCGCTTTTTCCGACAAGGAGGCGCTGCGAGTTCGAGGAGGAGGACGACGCGGTGGAGGAGGAGGAAATGCTGCCGCCGCACGAGATTGTGGCGCGAAATTCAGCGCTGAGTCCGGCACTTGCATGTTCGGTTCTCGAAGGAGTGGGGAGGACGCTCAAGGGGAGAGACTTGCGTCAGGTTCGGAATGCAGTTTGGCGCCAAACAGGTTTTCTCGATTGATTGAACAATGAACCAACCAACGCTCTTCATTCTTTAGATATCATTTCTTATCTTTTAGGAAATTCTAAAACCCTAAAACCTCAATTGATTGTAAAGTTGAAGAATTCGTCAATAATTTGCTGAGCTCTTTGTAATTGGTTCTTGGTGTTTGAATGCTGTACATCTTTCACTTACTATATAATTATTTACTTTTGCGATACATAATGCACCATGTTGGAAGATTTATTTTGTTTGCTGATGGTTTTTGGAATTTGTGTGAATCAACTTGATCTTAGTTTTCGTTTGCGTCTTCCATTAAACCACATCTTTTGCAGAGTCTTGTTTAACCTTTGTGGTGTTTGGTAAATGTCTAGTCATTGAAACTAGCGAAAGAAAACAAGATTTGTTTAGTTCAGTTCTTGGTGTCATCCTGAGATTTGTCAGCACTAACACCTGGATATATGCTGTGATTGTTTTCAAAACAAGATTTGACCGTTCTTGGTGGTAAAAGTAGGGTGCAATGTTATGCCAAATCCCGAATTCAAAGGAACAAATAAAGAATGAAGGAGTAATAATTACTTCTGATAATTACTATATAGTCTGACAGTCTAGAAAGAAACCTGTGGACAAGGAGCTAATGTTGCTCTGATTGTGTAAGCCTGTAAATTAGGGAGTGGCAACAATCTCTGGGACTTAGGTATTCATGTTGTACATCTAGGAATGGCAAATGATGACATGGAAGATAAGTAAAGATGATGAATTAGAGTCTATTTCCACAAACCTCTACATATGTACTCTTAGTAGAAAAAAGTAAGATGAAAAAAGAAATTAACTATAATTAGCTTATAAGTTAATATGTGTAAATTTTCTTTCTAAATAAATTTGTTCAATCAAACCCATACTGCTGTTGTTTACATCTTGTATAATGCTTCTATTATACATTGATGATTTTTTTAACAATAGATTGAATGCCATGTATTCTTTTATACCCTTTTAATCTAAATAAGTTTGATTAACAGGTACTATTTGTGAAAAATATAACACTCATACTGAATATCTTTGACTTATATATAATATCTTATTCCAATCCACTTATTTTAGCTTTTGTTGAGTACTATTAACTGTTTCGATACATGTATTCCATTCCATTCCAGTGTTCCCAGTGTTTGGATCAATTAAATAAGAACATGATAAAAGTAAACAACAGAATCTTTTGTTATTGTGTTTTGTGGTCACTTTACAACTTGAGTAGTTTTGGAGATTAGAAAGGGGCATTGTTCTAAGCAGTAGCTGTAAGCCTAACTGTGCTAGCTAGTTGTTCAAAGTTGCATTGACCATATTTGGTCAAATTGATAGGTGTTTTGTCTGTGGGTGTTGTAGGTGGGAGTGGGACCAGTTCTCCCTTTTTTTTTTTTCTTCTTCTCAAAAACATATAATTTGACCTTTCTCTGTGCTTTATCTTTCGTTTTGTCATTTGACCATCTCTAAAAAAATCATCAAATAAATCATCAAGTAAATTATTTTGTCTGGTCCACTCCTTCCGACCTTAGCAAATCAAATGCACCCTACGGGCTTTCTAAGAGGAATTATTATTCTTTAACAGAATTTTAAATTTTTATGATAATATATTTTTTGGATACATTTATAAGAATAATTTAATTATTTAAAATTATATAACTTTTATTTTTATTTGAAAAGTAAGAATTTGAAAATGTTTATATATTTTTTATTTTTCAAATTCATGTTCACTTTTTTATATCTCTCTTTTTGGTTTGACTTCGAATGCAAAGTTATAAATCCAATTTTGGTCAAGTCAATACGTCAAATTGTTGAAGTTGTTTGTTATTGATATAGGTAATTGTTATTTCGTATTTGACGTTTTCTTTTGTCTACCATCAATATGATTATTTTGATAAACATAAACAAATACTATTTTTAGTTAATGTTTGGTTGAGAGTTGTTTGCGACAACAAAATGTAGGTTACAGTTTATTTTTAACTTATTTTTAACCAATATTAATGAGGTTTTTCTTGATTAATACTAGTCGAATTTTTTTTACCTATATAAATTAGGGCTTTTTTATTGACATTAATAAAACTCTTTTTTATTGAAATAACTTAACTTTTCAGTTGACGTCAAAACATTTTTTTAATTGACATGGTTGGGATTATTTAACTGTCAATATAAACTTGAGCTATTTTTTAATTAATATTTGTTAAGTTTTCACAATCAATATTAACGCTAGACTATTTTTCTATCGAGGTCAACCAAATTTTTTGAATTAAAATATTAATCTTTATATATGGTATTTTTATATTTAGTAATAATTAAAATACTTTATTCAAAAGTGAAAATTAAAATTTAGTAAATTTGAACTACTTTATCTAACTAAAACATTTTAAAAAGTAAATAATTAAAAAAATTAATTTAAATTTAATATATTTTAATTTTCTAAAAATTGAAAATTTTAGATCCAAATATAAGGTTGTGAAGTGAAGTACATGCAGCCCAGTCATGTTTGTGGGATGAAAATTACATGATTAGTCATCATTGGATCTTTCTATTTAAGTCTTCTCTGTTGGAGCTGAATATTGTTTGTTGCACTTCCGTCAGATCCTAATTTTACTTAAGGTTAAATATATTTTCTTAATTATTTATTTTATCAATATATTTTAGTCTCCATACAAATTTAATTATACATTCAATGATAATAAATGTTAAAACCTGTCATTAATCTTTGTTAACCCACTACCAGTATGCATCTGTATCTTTTATTATTCTGTCTTATTTTAATTAATTAAACTTAATGTTTAATATCTTAGTTGTTAGATGATCCCTTGTCACCAAATTAGAACAGAAAACCTCCCTGCACCTCCATTTTTTTTTTTCAAAATATCAAAACTATCTTTATTGGATTTTTTTTATATTAAATTGTATAATATAGTATATATATATTTTCTTATATTCTGGATTATATAATTTGGTATGTAACTTTTGTATACTGGATTATATAATGTCAAATATATTTTTTTATTTCAAATTATATAATTTAATATATAAATATAAATAAAAATTATATAAAATAAAATTATATATCGAATTGTATAATCTATATACCAAAATTTTACAATCCGGTATAAAAAATTCAGGAGGCGTATGATTTATTTAATTTTTTATTAAGGATATAGTAGTCAAATTGGTATGTTTATGGAGGTGCAGGAAGAAAGTATGGAGGTGCAGGAAGCGGTCGTAAACATATCCTCCGAAAAGTAAGTTCAGCAGAGCGATTTTGGGCCATAAGTGTGGGCCTTAGTTTTCAGAATATGTTATTATATTTAAAACATATGAATGGAGTGACCTAATAAATATATGGGGTGTAAAAGGAACAGATGGGAGCGTAAATGGAATCAAGTGACCCAAATTGCCGATGCGTCGAGCCCTCCGTTCTTCCTTCTTTGGTTCCTCCCTGAGCCTTGTGTTAACGTGGGCGAGAGTCTAGCTAGCGACTAAAGGAACGGCGTGCGAATCAGAATTAGAACCACACGCCTCCGACCTCACCACCGTCGCCGCATCAGCCGCCGCCAAAACCACCCTCAAACCCCTCGCCGTTATCGTTGCATCAGCCTTGAGTAACATTTTTATCTCCCTCTCCGATCCTCTTGTGATCCTTGGTAGAATTATAGTTTAGTGTGCAAGGTAATTTATACTTCATTTCATCTACATATGGTGTCATAGTCGTATCTCGAAGCCTGAAAGCTTGAAATTGTAAATATCTTTGTTTAAATAAAATTGTTAAATGTTTTTTTTTTCAGTGTTCTGACCTAGAGTCACAAATATTTATGGGCTTTTTTGGCATGATCTGTTTGATTTGTCTGATTCAACAACAATATTAGTATGAAGATATGTATTTATCTGTAGTTAAATGATGTTTACTTTGAACTGCATTAATATGATTGCAGGGGTTTGTCTCTGTATAAGAAAGCAGTATGCCGCATAGAACCCGCCCCATGACAGCACTCTTGTTGTTCACTTCACTAAATGCAGTTTTATGTGCAACCATTACTCCAGTCTATGATTTTGTTTGCTTTCTTCCGTACTGGGAAAGAAGGGTGAGATTTTTCCTCATTTCTTTTTAGTTTTCGCTTCTTATTTTAATAAATTATGTGAGAGAGATTACCCTAGTTCAGTTGGAGTTCTGTAGATAAGATTTTAATTTCATTAATTTTTGAACTTGGTTATCGACTATGATGAATCTTTTTATGTTAAACTTTAAGCAAAAGAAAACTCTAACAATGATCTCATAATGCCCTCTTGTGGTGCAATGTGAGGAAATTATCAGCGTGGACTTTCAGATGAGTACGTCTGCCATTTGTAATCATGTTAACGGCTTCTGATCTTGAAGGTGGTCTTAATGTAAACCGTAAGGTTGTTGCCTTGTGACCTAACAGAACATCACAGATTCAAACCCTCCTCATATCCCTGTTTTCAATGGCTTTTGATCGTGAATTGACCTTAATGATATTTTGGATGTTTGTTCATGACCAGTTTAACTAGTTGCTGAACATAAGTAAATCAACTCAGATTTCCCCTTTTAATTGCCCGCTGTTTTGAAACTAAATCAAATCCATGCAAGGAATTATCACTAAGTGTAATCTAAAACCTTAAGGCAATGAGGTCTGAGTTTTCTTCTTTACATTTTCTTCCTTACATGGGATTCAATTTTCTCATTTTTATTCTGAGATTTAGACTTTTATTTAGATTTTTAATAATCTTTTTCTCAAACGTGAGTCCTTCTATATTGGTACATTCTCTTTTGAATAAAATCATTTTTTAAACACGAGTAGATCTCATTATAACGGAATAAACTTGCCTAAAACCGGTCATTAAAACGAATTTGATACTGTTGTTGCGGGTGGATTCGTTGGAAAGATTATATAAGAAATTGACACCATGACTCAAAATCAGACAATGAGTTTATAGATTTTATTTCTTATATGATTTTTAACTTTCTGATAATCAGACAATGAGTTTATAAATTTTATTTCTTATATAATTTTTAACTTCCTGATGTCGGAAGTTAGACTGGTATTTGAATTTCTAACTATAAGAAATCTTGAATAATGTCTCTGAATGGTATGTAGTGAATAGTGATAGCCATTGTTATACCTAGTACTTGAAAAAATAGGTGTAGATGAACTGGCAGAGAAGATAGCTCTCAGTCACTGTAATGACTTATGGATATATTGGTAATGTGTTGCTTGGGGTTGACTAGTTTTGAATATAGATTGTTAACTAGGCTATTTGGCTAATTCCTTACACAATCTAATGTTACAGAGGGAAAGGCGTCGCCAGCAACGTGAAGCTACTATAGCTAACAGTACAAATTAGCCATGACAGGATCTAATAGGAGAACCCTTCTGTACTAAGATTTTAATTTTACTTACTTCTTTCCCTTCATGATGTAAATAGCCTAAGAACATCTTGGAATGAAAATCTGACCGACTTGGCTGCAATCGTCGGACATTGACATTTATTGCAACATTGCTTTATTGAGGTCTGAAACCAAATATTCAATTCAATCGTTTCAAAAAAAAAATTTTCGTGTGGCCTTTGATTTACATGAAGTTAGTGCTGGCTTTTTTTATGCAGAATTCAAGTTGGTAAATTTGAGTTTTGTTTTATGTATAAATGCAATTGCCACATGGTAGGCAATGAATCCTCCTAAAAATAATTAAAACTTCATTCTGTTCTATCATACTAGAAGAGTGAAAGGTCTTAGGAATAGAAGCGCTTGTGTTGCATAGACATTTTTCAATAAGCTCAGTTTAGTAATATGTCAACGTAAATTATTCACTTCTAGTAGTATGTGTTTGTACTCAAGCCCTGGTTATATTTTAGTCATATTATGTAACTTAGACAGCTTTGTTCGGATTTGAGCCAGTGAAAAATTAGTGTGGAAAAAGAAAATTTATTTGGATATAAAATAGAAAATAGAGAAATAAGAGTTTTATATAGATTTGGTTAAATAAAAAAATAAAAGTACTGGGTGATATAATGAATGACCAAAATATCTTTAATAAATATTTAACGAATATGAATATAAATTAAAAGTAGGATATGATTTAATATGAAGTAATTATTTAACAAAATTGGAAATAATTAAAATTTATTGTAAAAATGAATTTTATATTAAATAATTAATTATTGCAAAATGTTATTGTAAATAATGTTATTAAGAGAAAAACTAATAAAATAATGTTAATATATTATTTTTTTAATTGATGTTTGTAAGAAATGAAACGTTTCTTTCTTTTATTATTTCTATTATATTGAATATATATGTTTATTAAAACAAATAATAAAACTAAAGATAATAATTAAGAAGAGAAAAACTTATACATTTTTTAATATATTAATTTTAATTTTTTTACTTGTTGAAATTTGTAAGAAATAAAACATAAATCACGTATATTATTATTATTATTATTATTATTATTTATATTTTTAGTCTAAAGTGTACTTATTCTATATTTTCAGAAATTTAAAAGCAGATGTTAAAAGTTAATATTAATAATATAGAAATTATTATTATTATATTTTAAACAAAAAAAGGTAAAAAAATATTAATTAACTCTAAAATTTCTACAACATTAGGACTAATATTTTTTTAAGAAAAAAAATTAAAATATGAGTAAATAAAAAGTTGATGAATAATAATAAAATAAAATTATACTTGATGATAACAATAATTTCATTAATTATTAATAAATATTTTTAATATAAAATTTGTTATCTTAATTCTTATTTCATTTCATTTTTAATATTATTATTATAATGCATATATAAACATTGAATTAAATTTAAATAATGATAATATACTAACATATTTTATAAAATATTTCTCTGATAAAATTTTTTTTACATTACACGTAGTTTTTCATGTCAATCTTTTGTAATGAATCTCCCATAAACTTTCGTTATACATATATTTTATCAAGCAAAATCAAACAACAACAATCTTATATAAAGGATCCAACAATTTTATGATCACTGCATAATGACAAGAAAGAGTTGAGCGTCTTTTATTTCCATAAACTATTTTTTTTTATTTAACACCGAAGAATATATTAATTGAAAGTATAAAAGGGATGTTTAATCCTTCCATAAAAAAATAAATTTCCATAAACTAATTGAGAACAGAAAAGAGAAAACCGGAGGCTGCATACTTTCGAAAACACCACCAGAAATGAAGTTAACATGTTTCTTAAAATTTTAAGAACTATATAAGATGTGAGATTAAAAATTTTGAAAACAAATATTAATCATACTATACCATATTGATTTGTGAGAAAACTTGTATGACAATAAGTGGTTGATGGTGGCATGGTGGCTCTTTCAAAGCCTCACACTAACACACTGCCTTTTCATTTTTAGGGATCTAGTCTTATCACCAAATGGTCCATCTTTTTTGAATTCACATTCAACCAAACAATTTGCCTTCATTATTTAATACTGGTGCTGTGGAGATGCTAGCTGCTTGCCTTCACAAATTTGTAAATAAACACTTTATTTTGTATCATGTGCTGCAGTTTTTTCTTTCTTAAAATGCCCTATTATTAACAATGTTCATGAAAGCCTCCTTCTTAGATTCTCATGTGCATTGGGATAAAACAGGTCCTCAAATATTTCTAATTTGTCAAAGTAAATTATGCATGTACTCTGATTTTTTATTAGTTAGATGAATAAGCTTGTACAAATTAAGTTTGACATATAAAGAAAAGTCTTTTTTTTTCTTGTCTTCTTAATGTTTGTTGAAGAGTTTATATAATACATTGGGCGTTTAACTATTATTATTATTATTATTATTATTATTATTATTATTATTATTATTATTATTATTATTATCATTATACATTTGTTTTTAGCTATTATAATATTTTTTAGTGAATCACTAAAGACTTTAGGAGTTAGTGTCTGAATAGTTGGAGATTTATTTTGTTTAATATTTCCGATATGATAAGTTTGTTTAATGGGCATTAATCAATCACTGAGCACATTTTTCTCATATTTTATGTTTAATTTACTTTGCATTATACTTTATTGCTGTCTTATTTAAAAAAAAAAAACATTATCTATGATAATATAATGAGAATGCCCTATTTTGTGCACATATTTCATATTTTTGTTTTGTCATTAATACTTTAAAATTATAATATTTTAAATCTCATAACTAGCTTATATATGCAAGCGTAAAAAAAAATAATGGATATAACTATACATCCACTAAAACTAACTACACACATTTTCACTTCTCCATATTATATTTTACACTTTTTTTTCTCTTCCACACAAATCTATAGTTTATATTGGTTCCACATTATTTTCATTTAAACTATAAATTACAAAAAAAAAAATACATAAAGTTATTTAAATACATATATAAAATTAAAACTAGCATAAATATTAAATTTTAACTCATTAAAATAAACTAGATAATAAAAGAATGACATATCATCAAAGCTAATTTAAGAAACTGAGGCATAAACTTGTATTCTAAACAACGATCATGAGTTCAAGATTTGGCAAATAAAAGTACAATTCTGTCAATATCTTTACCACTACATATGTTCGTATTAAATAGCAACTCTTTCTTGTTTTAATAATTCGGTACACAAGAATTTGTGAGTATAATTGTTGGAGGTGCAGTTGAAAAAGAAAGAGCATAAAGGAAGAAAAGGCGAAGATAACTAAGTAAGCTACTTTTGTAAGTGTTGGTGGTAAAGCATCTAAAAGGGTTCGTGAATTTCTTCTTCCATTGGTAACAATTTTTCCTTTTCCACGTGAAAGCATTCAATTAAATCTTGCAAGGCGTTGAATATTCAATGTTCTTCAAAAGAGAAATTTCAATGTAGTTCCTCTTACTGGTTTTACCATATCCCATAGAAAAAAGTTTATTATTAATGAGAAAAAAAGTTAGATTATTATTTATTAAAAATATACATACGATGAGATACATAGTTGGAATAAGCTCTGTGATTTTTATTTGGGATGTTTGTTAGCTAGATGAGAGAGACGATGATGACTGTTCATGACCCACCAAGAACGGTTCATTAATATGATAGGCAATTAGTGTGATGTGTCATTGTAGTTCTAGGGTTTCCCTTTAATACCATGGCAACATTGAAATGCATGGTGTTCTTCCACGTTGAAGTTCTTAGTTAATCGGTGGTTGTTATGGATTCCATGTAGCAAGACCTTTCTTACCTACAACAAAGCTACTTTATCCTGCTTAATAATGGAGCACAATCGGTGCTCTTCTACCTGCCATTAATGCATTCATTGCAAACATGTTTAAGCATCCTCATTATTAAACATTGCCCACATTAATTAACCAGTATTTGTAACCGTTAATCTGGAATGGATTTAGTTATATATCTGGACATTCTAAAATTGATTTTCGCATGTGTTTAGATGGAATTTTGTAAAATTAGATTATCGATGATTGTTTGTAAAATTAGATCTAACATCATCATAATAAAAGGGAGTGTAACTCAATTTAATCTTATAAAATTGATTTGTACGATAATATTCATATAATATTTGTATAACGTTCTGAAATTTACAATTTTATATTTTTCTCATATAGTAAGATTGTATCGTAATAACTTTGTTTGTGAAACAAGATATGAATCTAAGCATTTATTAATTTTAGATGACAAATAGGAAAAATAATGGTAGAAAGTGTTAAATAGAAAAATATGTACTATAAATTTTGGATTGTAAAATGGTAATACATATGCTTTATATTTTCTTGTGATGAACTAAGACCTCATAAAGTTCGTATAGTTAAGTAAATAAACTGTTTAATAAGAATTGTATTATTCATGGAAACGTTTTAAATGACACAAAAGAAATATAAAATAAAAGACATTATATTAAGATGTAAGTGATATTCTGAAATATGTTGGAGAAGCATTTATATAACTTAATTTTAACATCCAAGAAATAACAGGTTTACAAGTTATAAATGAGATAAAAAAGGACATTAAAGTTTGCTTTATTTATAATTTGATTTTGGCTTTAGTTGGTATAAGATCTTCACTGAAAATAAAACATCTCGTAAAAATTATATATTTATGATCAGATAATGATCTGATAAAATATAATTTAAACCTAACAAATTTCACAACAATAAATTCTAATATCATATTATAAAATAATTTTAAGTCTAACTCAATATCATATAATTAACCTATAATATAATATTTGTAACAATTTATGTTAGCCTTATATAATTTTGTTTATATTGTAAAATAATATGTATATATAAATAATGGAGCACCTAGAGTGCTTCCACCCATTTAAAACTACATATAACAAGGAAATTATAACTAAAAGCATTACCTTACTTTTCTCAATATAATAATAATTGGGTTGTGCCATCAAACTTAATGTCATTTATATATTATTATGTTGGAAGTGTTGTGTAAATTAATTTTGGTATAGTTGTCAATTATTTCACAACTTATATTTAGAGATAATATAATCGTTACAAAAATAAAGTTTTGTATTTATAAAAGAAAAGAAAAAATGAAAGGTAAAATAGTGATTCTGAGATGAATGTAAAAATTTATTAATTATTAAAATATCATTATACTTAGTTCCAAATTCTATTAGTCGTAACTCTTTATTATTTTCTAGTTATCTTTTCATCATATCATGGGTTATTATTTTCTTCTTTTTTATCACTTTAATAAAATGTGTCCAAAAACCATATTTTCTAAAGGATTAAGGATTTGTTTTAACAAATATTTATCACAAAGAATTTTATAAAAGAAAAATAAAAAAGAATTAACAAATAAAATACAATTTCCATAATTTAAAACTAACATGTATAAGTTATTAAAATGTAAAAATTTGAAAAAAATTATATTAAAAAATGTGTAAAAATATCTTATATATTAGAGAAATTATGTAATTTTATGAAAAAAAAGAAAAATCTTGTTGAGAGGGACCTTATAAAGCTTGGCTGTGTTATTGATCACTTTAAAATAATGTAGACCACTAGTTTGGACATGTTGTCTGTTGTAACAAACCCTACGTAGGTAAGTATAACATAACTACAGTTGTTGACAGTTGACACCAACTACCACATCAGCTCTACCTCCCTACATTTAATAGGTTTCTGTCTCAAAAACTGCCACTATATATAACCTTCAAACTATCTTCTTTTCTTTCAACTTCTTTCTCTTTCTTATCTCATAGCTATGGCGTTTGCTCACGTTATCACAGCACTTCTTCTTGCATTCACTATGGCCAGAATTAGACCCTCTGCATGCCAAACAGTAGAGGGCAAACTCTCTTGCACTGACTGCACTCACAACTACGATTTCTCTGGTTTGTATCCACTCTCAATTCTCACACTTATAATGTTCTCTCACTTCAAACAAAATGATGATAAAATTGATAAAATTCTCAATATGATTTTTTAACAAATTCTGATAATGCAAACTTATATTATATATCACAACTTGTAACTATAGGTAACATTGCATTGTAGTACAAATGGATAGTGTTCATGAAATGACAAAGAACTTGAAGTTTAAACTATAATAGTACTACATAAGAAACACATTTATGCAGATTTTACAACTCTTTGTGTTTTCAGGCATTATGATCTCAGTGAAGTGCGAAGGTGTAAAAAACCTGGCTATGGCGATAGCAGAAGACAAGGGTTTCTTTAAGGTAGACCTTCCCAGAGACCATGCAAAACCTCCCTCAGTGAACTGTCTTGTGAAACTTCTTGGGGGGCCAAATCATCTCTATGCTACAAAGAAGAACCAGGTTTCTGAAATTGTGAAGGGAAAAGAGAAAAACACTTATACCATCTCCAATCCTCTTAGTTTCTTGACATTGTGCCCTCAAAACACAGAATGCAAGGCTACTAATAACCACTTTGGTTCATCCAAAACCTTGGATCTTCCTCTTCCTCCACAGTGGGGTTTGGCACCCTCTAGCTACTATCTTCCTTTCTTCCCCATCATTGGAATACCTTAGTGTGCATGTTTAACGTAGAATAGCTGGGAAGAAAATAAAAGTGGTGTTCATATATGTATATCATGTGTGTAACATTAAAGAATGTCAATGCATGTCATGAAGGAAGTTGATTTCTCAGGTGGAAGAAAAATTGAACTGAACTCAGGCACAGAAATAAAATATCTTTTTAAATTTGATCCAGAGATATATATGTGAGTTTCTGGATAACTTGAAGTTTATTCTTTTTTATGGAAAGGCATAATTTTATGCTTGTGCACCAATGCATCTGAAAGAATCGTAGGAAATTACCATTACAAAAAGGAACATAATTTCAAAAATAAAATAACTTTCTTCGGCATAATAATTGAATAAACTTGTGCTTTGAGAGTGAATTAGGTTAAAAAACTAGTTCCATGCTACATGAGTAAATATGTTCATTAAGATAGAAAGAACATAACTCAAACTGAATAAGAGATGTAGTGTTAAAATTTTTCATATTTTATGGGATTTTTTTTTCTATTTTGTAAAATTTTAAAAACTGCAAGAAACTTACTTCACAATATTTTATATAAAACTTATAAGAAAAAGGCTCATAAAATAAAATATGAAAATTTCTATTATTAAAAAAAGTTTAACTGCTAGGGTAACATCAAGATTCAGGAGAAGTTTGCCAACTAGTGATAAAAAAAAGTGAATGGTTGTATATATATTTTTTTCGAATAAGTTTTCTCGAACCAAGTAGATTATTGGTCCAATGGATGTTCGTCGTTTGGGTAATTGATTATGCACCATAGTAAATCGCTTAAAAGACTATTTCAATATAAGAAATTAAAAGGACTATCTAAATGCTCTGACTTGTGAGATTTTATTTAAAAGATACTAAAATTAAGATTTTGCAATTTGAGTTTTAATAAATATATATCGCAAGAATTAAAAACAGCAGAAAGAAGTTTATGTATTTACAATATTTGAAAGAATTTCATTAAGTTAAAGAAAACATTAAAAATTATGAGTTAGAGAAAAAAAAAAACTCAACACAATGTTTATAAAAGAATTTTATTAGTTAATTTAGTTCTAACTCAAAAAAATAAAGTCTCAAAGAGTTAAATAAAATTGTTTGATGAATGTGGTATGTAATCCTATTAAGAAACTATGTGAAATATATCGAAATTCCTCTTAAGAAATATTTCATCAAAATTTGTATATTTCCGAATACCATCGGAATTTTTATAAGTGGTATAAAAAATTAAACGAATAACATAAGATTTTTTTTTTTTCATCCTTTAAAAATCCAATTATCTTAATTAAATACCATAAATATTACTTATATATTTGAAAAAATTTTATTGAATATAATAGGATATTTTAAAAAAAAATTAAAACTTGTGAAATTTTAATCACATACACTTATTTGGAATATTCATTCCGTGACGAAAGAGGGTGAAAAAAATAGGTTGTGAAAACTTGGAAACCCATTATAATACAAATTTTAGTTTGGGCTTTATGACTCACATCTTCCATTCTCCATTTTTGATTCCGTAGCTAAGCCTGTCACAAATAAAAGAAAAAAAAAATATAGTGAAAAGGAAAAGCACGTCTAACATGAAAATGAAAATTGATATGATTATTTGAAAATTTTCAATTCATAAGTTATAACTTCTTGTTGTCATATTTTCAAAATTCATAATAAAGTAATATTCTCAAATTATACTTATAAACTGATAAAAAAGTTAATGTACTAAGGAACAGAGTACGGTGTGTATATAAAAAAAAATCAGACTAAAATATTTTGTTACGAATGAGATTAACAGGAATGGGATTCTTAAGAAATTTTGTAAAATATATGCAATTATTATTCAGGATATTTAGGAATAATGTATTTACATTGCTATCAAAAAAATTATTTTCAACTATGAAGATAATAAAATTCTATTTCAAATTAACTCCAAATTAGTGTAAGGAATTTTTCGTCGCTAGAAAATACTTTTACTTTCTTCATCTAAATATGAGAAACTTATATTTTCAATTCACATCACCTTTTAGAAATATTAAAGCGTTTCTTATATCAAACACCTAGATGCAAAAAAATTATATGCTAATAATTCCACAATCAAATGAAAAAACTTTCTAAAAGAAGAAAAATCTTGAAGAAAAACCCACACACAGCACCCTAATTGATTAAAAATTGCATTGCCAAAAATTACCACCCAAGATGCAAGCAATTGATTTAGTCCACAACTTACAGACTTGAGTTCCAATTAAAGAGTGGCAATGTTTGTGTTTTATCTATGATATTGCCACGAAAATCACATAAATATATAATGATAACTCATTTTCAAATTATTTTTTATATGTGTATCGAAGTATTTTATCCAATATGTCTTTTTTAAGTTTCATATTTTCAGTTTTTGACGTGAGATAAGACATGTCGGTCTTTTATCAAGCATTTAGTTCTTATATTTCTAATGAAATCTGAGCTCTCGATAGCTTTAGAACTTAATATCAGTCTTCAGTTGGATGTCTCAATATTTAATTAAGAGGTTAATAATCTTTTAAGATTGTGATTACCTTTAAGTCTTTTTAGAAATCATGTGTAATAATATTTGGCTTTGGTCCTCAAATAGTCGATTTTTAGATCTTAATTGAGTTAAGATGTTTATGTTATTTCGATAATATGACAAGGTTGACAAGTCAATCTTCTGTTAGGGAAATATCTGAAAAAAGTCCTTTGGCACTTAAGTTGGTAATCAATATTAGAAGAGTTTGAGAGTTGGTGTAAAATCATACCTTTCATCAGATGTATAGTAGGTTTATAATTGAGAGATCAAACACAACACAGTTTGGATGTGCTTGACATTATGTTCTACAGGACCTTTTAGGTTAATTCTGGTAGTACGGATATGTTTAAGATGATTAATTATCATGATTAGGTGTATTAATCATTTTAGATACTCGATGAGTACTCAACACAATGTAGAGCGCATCTCGGACTGTGTTTGATCTTGGCCGAGCACATGTCGGCTTGTATCTGAGTACCTCTCAATTGTAGACTTATTACACATATGATGAAAGGTACACTTTATACCGGCTCTCAAACTCCCTGAATATTGATTACTAACTATGCGTCAAAGAACCCTTTTATAGGTATTCCTCTCAATAGAAGATCGACTTGTTAATCTTGTCATCCTATCAAAATAATACCAACACCTTAACTCGGTTGAGATCTGAAAACCAACTATCCAAAGGCCAAAGCTAAAGATTATCACATAGGATTCCTTATAAGACATAAAGAAAATCACAATCTTGATAGATGATAAACCTTTTCTAATCAGATATTGAGACCTTAGTTGTGTTAGGTATTCAAGTGTGAGTCTAAGTCTCACATTGAGTAGGAATAAGAGATTTGAGCAACATATAAGAAAGAAGACCCACAAACCCAATGTCTTAAGGTTTTGGGTTGAAGGTGATGTCATTCTCTTGTGTGGGTTTGACTCAGTTCTCGTTCTTGTGAGATCTCCTCGGTTTTGCTCTCTCGGATTTTTTCAACAAGTGGTATCAGGGAGAGTGTATCAATGTAAAAGAGACTCTCATAAGGAGAGATTTATTAGGTATCCAAGTGTGAGTTTAAGTCCTACTTAAATTATAAGTCTAAGTCCTTGAATTTTCCCAACAAATTAAAGGATAAAACTATTCCGTATAAGATCGAGAGTTGATAAAAAGACTAAGAAGTGAGTGTTTGGCAGAAGACCAACACACCTCATCTTACAACCGAAAGCCGAAAATCGAAGAACCAACATATTATACAAAAAAAAGTCCTTCAAAACCTATACAATAACCGTTTGGTTTTACGATTTTAAAACAAATTGTTGACATATTATTTGTTGAATAATTATTTAATTTAAAAAGTATTAACAATAAATGAATTTTAAAAAATTACTTAATTACGTATGTTTGCGGGAGTTTGAAACATGCGATTGAATATAATCTTAGATGGAAAAATAAAGTTCTTAGTATTTTCTTACAAAAGAGGACATTTGGCAAGACACTTAGGTGTGAGGAACTAGGAAACACAACAGGAAATTGGGAGAAAGACATGTCACCAAATAAACCAACACCTTTACCATCTCTATCACTACCCAAACTTCCAAAGACCTTCCTCACCCTACTTAATCATCAACCATCTTTCACTCATCATTTTCAAGACCTTCCTCAAATTACTCTTTTCAAAATATGCTAAAACAAGTAACAAACAACATTCGCCTTAAATTGAAGTAATAACAAACTTTATTTTCATCTCTTTTTCTCCAATTCCAGAATCCTGTGATGCCGTGGTGCGAGGGTGAATGATTTTTCATAACCAAAATCCAAACAAATATCTAGTTGAGACCAGACACAAGAAGCCAAAATCACACTAAACATAACTTTCAAATAGAGTCACACCTCTCTGTGTACCAGTTTATATTCCAAACCTTTCCCTTTCATTCTTTACTATTCAGATTGCATCGTCAATTTCACGTTAATGAGTAATTCATCCCTATAATTTACATGTATACTTCACTAATGTAATCTCTATTGGACTTACAAACAAGTTTTTTTCTAAGTTCTACATATGATCCCAAGGTCCCCAGAAAATTAACTACGGTTTGCATTCATCTACTTAAGAACATTAAGTTCTACAAATTATTTTTTCAATAATAATATAGGTAAAAGTTATTTCTCAACTCTCAGCAACCAAATTTTAGATTGATATTTGTGAAGTTTTTTTTTTTTTATCAATGTCTATGTAAATTATTTTTCAATTGATATAACAAGTATTAACTTTTTGTCTTAAATCAATTAGGGAAGTTTATATCAAGTTTTCACATGATCGAATAACTTATTTTAATTTCTCCTTGTTCAAGATATAATCACTCCAAATATTTTCCTCTTTAGTTTTAGAAAAATTTATTTCGTCCAAAGTAGGTCTTCGCTATAGGTTTACGTGAATTTAAAAAAAAAAAAAAAAAAAAAACTCTAGTCTCCCTTTTCATTATATTTGGATCCTCCATCCACCTATCATCCCTAATTAAACATTTGATGTCGATACCCCTCTTTTTAACAATCAATAAGTTTAAATTTTTTCTGTTTGTAATCCTTCCTTCCCTTTTATTTAATATCGTTTTTTTTTTTTTATTTTTTCTTTTCTTTTTATTTTTGTTTTTTTTTTTTTTTTTTTTTTTACAAATCGTGTTATTTGGAGTTATTATCATAAAGAGTTTTGTTTTCTTACCTGAATTTTTTCATTATAAAATTGGTAAAAATGATAAAACATATTTTATACGTATATATGTTTTTAATATATGATCAAATTACTCCCTTAGTAGGAATATTTTAGTGATAGGTTTAAATCCAAATATTTATATTATTTGGAAACTTTTATTTAATTTAAGTAAGTATCACAACTATTAGTTGAAAATATTTTAATTACTAGTTATTATTAATAATTTATTCCCACATATTGGTGTGTGGTTGCAGTGAGGGTGTTCAAGTTGATGTAGTCTCTAGTTTTAAATGTCTTACTTTCACACAGCACGTGCATATATAAGTATTTAAAAAAAAAAAAAACTTTTCATGAAACAAATTTGTCCCTTTTTCTAAAACGATTTAAAAATGTAATTCGAAAGCCTTTGAAATTTCGAAGGATTGAGCACTGAAAAATCACGTCATTACCTTTTGTGACCGGAGCCAGACGGAAGAACGTACTTCAAAAATAAATATAGCAAAAGTTAAGAAGGTAATGGTTGACCATAATAATTTAGAAAAAGATAATAATACTCATATACCCACCTTTTATATATTCTTTTCTTTTGTTTATCTCTCTTCTTGTTACGTTATATATCTTATAAATCTATATTATTATTATTATTATTATTATTTTCTAAGTGTAGATGAGGTTTAAATTCATAAATTCTTTCATTTTAAAAAATTAATTAAATTTTTCAGAAAACTAAAGAGTAGTTTAAAAACTACTTTTCAATAAAATAAAACGATAGATTATTTTATGTATTTTATCGTAGTAACTTGAAACAATGGGATTAAAAAAAAGTGGTGATATTTTAACACTGTCAACTTAGTACAAAACAAAAGAAATCAACGAAAGAAGACAGACATTTCCAGATAGACACGAAAATGAAGACTTGTTCCACCCCCAAGATTCCCTGGCCCAGCTGATAAGCAAAAAAAACCAGTATTCATCATGGACACAAGGCTGAATACAGCTCGCAAATCAAGTGAGGATACACCAAAAAAACTTTAATTGGGTTGGGCTCCCACAACAAAACGAAGAAGAAGAGAGATGACCAATTCAAAGTTCATATTTACAGCACAAAAACATATAACATAAATATATATGCATGAAAAGGAAAGAACAGTTTTTGGGGGCACAAAGACGTTTTCTTGCCCCTGCAACCGCGTGGAAGTTTCCAACCAAACCCTACTCAATAAATTTTCTCCTTTCACTCGGCGAACCTCTCTGCCCCACTCATCCATAGCCACGCCATCAAACCTTTTTCTCTCCATATATATGTATTTATTATTCCAAAATATTCAAACGGTAACTTCCCAAAACAAAAAAACCAAACATGGCAGATCTCCCACCTGGTTTTCGATTCTACCCGACAGAGGAAGAGCTTGTTGCCTTCTATCTACACAACCAGCTCGAGGGTCAAGGCCAGGACACGAGCAGGGTTATTCCAGTCATTGACATCAATGGCATAGAGCCTTGGAGCCTCCCATGTAATACAACTTACCTTAAGCTTTTTCAAACTCTTTCTATAGTACGTTTCAAACCTAAAAATGTTGTCTTTTTTTTTTTCTTTTGTCAGCACTTGCAGGGGAGCTTTGTCGTGGAGACACGGAGCAATGGTTCTTCTTTTCGCCGAGACAAGAGAGAGAGACGAGAGGAGGTAGACCCAACAGAACCACCGCAAGTGGGTACTGGAAAGCCACCGGTTCTCCTTGCCACGTTTACTCTTCCGACAACAAAGTCATTGGGATGAAGAAAGCCATGGTTTTTTACAAAGGGAAGGCTCCAACTGGAAGGAAAACCAAATGGAAGATGCATGAGTACAAAGCCATCCAACACTCTCACCAATCCAACACAACCTCTCCCAAGGTAAATCATTACTATTATAAAACCTTCTAGTGTTAAGGTAGTTGTTGTCGGTTTCACATTTAACAATGTTCTTATAGTTTTTGTTTTCGTTATGTGTGTGTAGTTGAGGCACGAATTCAGCTTGTGTCGCGTTTATGTTGTGTCGGGAAGCTTTAGATCGTTTGATCGACGACCTCTAGAGATGGGAAGAGGTGAGTTAGGAGTTGGTGGTGCTTCAACAAGTGCTCAGCAGAGAGCACCGGTGGTGGATGGATCAAGTTCTTCTGATACTTCCCACTCCGGTGATGCTCATATTCATGAGGGTGGAGCATGGTCAAGTGGTATTGTTGAAGAACCACTTTGGGAATGGGAACACTTAATTGGACATGACCCCTATCTCAAGCGTGCTTAAACACAGAAAAGCTTCTTAATTCAGTAACATGTTTAGATTCTGAGTTGCCAAGGATGAGAAATTAATCATCTAATGTAGTTGGGTTAAACTTCCTTCATCTCAAGGAACATGTAATGTAACATACGATAGGTACAAGTTAGAATTTTTTTTAAGAGCTTTTTTTGTTAGATATATAGAATTTGTTCTCGTAGGGAAGTTTTTAAAAACTTTTCTAAGGTTAATTATTGCTATTTGTTATTGATTTGTCCCGGGAAAACAAGTTGGGAATAAGATCAAAACATAGAAAGGGAAAGTGACACGGATATTGTCCTTTTGTTTTAGTGACTTTGCTAATAGTTTTGTTTTTTGTTCTCTTGCATCGATGATCAAATGAAATTAATTGACATGTGGCTAGATAGTATTCAATGATGTCTACATAAATATGTCTTTCTTTCAAAATCTATTTCTAAAAAAAAAAAACTTGACAATTACAAATAGACTGTTACTTACTGATCTCGTTGATAAGAAAAATGACAATTTATCTACTAATTTTACCCACCACTTTGAGTTTGTCTTTAGATTTAATTTATCTATTGATTTATATATACGTAATAGAAGTTATAAATTAGAGAATATTGAAAAATTAACTTATTATTGAATTAATTAATATATGTAATATTAATAATGTTTGTTTTCATTTTATGTGTAAAAATAATTAAAAAAAACTTTAATTAACTTTTTTAATTTCAACTGTGATTACCTTCTGCTTGAAATTATTATTTTTTTTTTCATATTTTGTCTCCTTAACAACCCCTTCCCCTCATTTTGTATCATATTCTTGTATTACACTTTTTTATATCGTGGTCTCAAGTGTATATTTGTTGGTTTTCCAGGTTTTGTCTATGCTTCACAACCCCATACCAGGAAATATATAAATAAAAACATATATGCATTCCTATTTTATCTTTAAGTAATCTTTCTCAATAATGCATTAATAGGTAGTTATTCATAAAAATAAAATCCATTGGTAATTGTTTTATATGAATAAATTATCTAGGGATTTTGTCTATTGAAAACCATGGAAAATACTCAATATTTGTGAACTGTACACAGATTTTGACATCAGTAATATTTTTCTTTTATAACTCTAGTTCGTTTACATCAGTTGTGAAAAATAGACCGCGTTTGAAGTCTTTAATTTGGATGAAAGAAAGAAAAAGGAAACATAGTGGTGTCTCTTCAATCGATTCAAAAAATTAAAACTTTGGATAAGATTTTGAATTGGGATGTTTGAGCAGGTTCGTATTTCAGAGGAATGGAAGCAACAGTCAATTAACCTAACCTTTTAATATGAATGTATTGAAAATTTGGTCAAATTGCCACTGTTCTTCCTACATCTGGAAAGGGATGGGATGAGAGGCATAAATTTTCAAATGCATGTTCTATTGTTCATATTACCACATTTTATTTCTTTCTAACGTGTTAGTGGATTATGTACAGAAATTAATGGCCTATGGCCTTATGAATTATCTAAGAGAAAAGTATATTCAAATTGAGAAGTTTGAAAATAGAGCTTTTGTTGCTGCAAAATTGGCATTAATTTTATAACTATTAGTCAAAATCTATGACAATTTTGCAATTAAAATTATTTTCTTTTCTAATAATAATTTCTCGTCAAAGTTCGTAACATCGAGTGAATGGATTTCTCGTAAGGATTGAGAGTAAAATAAGTTCGTTATTCCATAAAAAAAAAAAAAAAAAAAAAAAAAGTCATGTTTTTATTTTATATAAAATTATCGGGTCTTGGTTTTGTTTGCTTATTTTTATTTCTAAAATTGATTATTACTATTAACTCATATATTACATAACATTAAGGAACTGCTAAACAAAAGTTAAATAACAATTTCAAATAATAAATACAAATGTTGTAATAACATTGACATTTGTTATTTAAAAAAATCTAAAGATTCCTAAATTAAATATTATTGAAATATTTACATTTCATTTTAATTATATCACTTTTATTTTTAAATAATTTTTCAAGCCCTTCTGTAATGTAAAAAAATAAATACGACAAACATTTCAAAAATACGACAAACTCTTATGTTTTTGTATGTTTGGATCAAAAATTAAAATCTAAGAATTGGTTTCTGTGAAAATCTTGAACATATATATACATTTTTCATGCAAAGATTTTGATAAGTTTCGTGTTAAATCTTAAATAAAATCATAAAGTTGAAGGGAATGTAATGTATGGAGGTTGATAACATTAATATCTATGCATTATTTTAAGAACATTATAGATATTAAAACTATATGAGATTAATGTCTTTTTCAAAAGATAAAATTCTGGTTACTTTTGTGAAGATATTTAGTGTCTGTTTGGTTGAACTGATTTGAGAAGATTTACTGTTCAAGAAGATGGATTTGAGGGGATGAAGGCTGTTTGATTAATCTAATTTGAGAGAATGGATGAGGAGGGATTTACAGGATGTCATATTCTAAACATATATAACATTTAATGATAATCATATATATGTTAATAAGAGTATTTAATTTTAAATAATTACTTTTAATTAAATATTATCTATTAATATTTTTTATTTCAAATTTAAGTACACCTTTCATTTGTTTTAGTCAACTGTTTATATACATTCTATTATAACTTATTAATATTTTTATAGAAATAAAATAAGAATTCAAAAAATTCGTATTTAATCTCTTAAAAAAATATTTAACTTTTTAAGTAAGAGAATTAATAAAAAAAGTAAATTTAAAAAACATTGCAAACTATTTTTATTTAGACTAATAATTTTAAAAGTTTCAATTTAGGTAAAATGTAAAAATAATTTATACTTACAAAAATAGCAGTAAATTTTAATAAAAAAAAGTAGTTTAGATTGTAGGAATTTTTTTTTACAGATTTCAGTTAATTATGATTTAGACTAAATTGTATATTTTAATAGAATAATAAATTTGTGATTTTATTGCATTATTTAGGATTTATGTTTAATTTTAAATAATGTAGAAGATATGTTTTAAATAATTTTAGCAATGTTTTTTTATATTAAAATCAATTTAATCCAAGTCATTTTAATTTTTTACCATCTTATTTCATAAGGGTTAATTAGTAATTTAAGAAATATATCAATTAAAACAATAAAAACAAATCTATAACATCTATCAAATCATTCCCAAACTTTCATAATCAATCTCCTCAGATCCCTTCAAATCTTATCATTCATCTATTAATCTAAACAACTCTTTCATCTCCATACAATCCACTCAAATCCCTTCAAATTCATCTCTTCAAATCTACTCTGTCAACCAAACAGAGCCTTAAATTGAGTTATACTTGTCGAACTCCTTAAGGCACAAAAAGAAAACAAAATCTAAAGTCACTTACTCTATTTTGTGTAAAACTTTAAAATTAGGAATAAAAGGTGTATATTAAGAAATTAATTGAAGGTGATAAAAGTGTATGATAATAATATGACAATATGCAAATTTTAGCTGTTAATCTAAAAAATATGGTGTATTTTTTTTCAAAATTACTAAAATAGGTAAATTTTAAAATTTTACGAAGATAAATAAATGGTATGTGAAAGTACGACTTTGAATAAATCATATTTCCAAATATGATAAAATTTGGTGAATTTTTTATTTTTTAAGTCGTGCTTTAAAATATATTTTATAGTATTTTCTTTTATTCTTATTAAAGTGATGTTTAAAAACACAATTTAAACTTTTTTTTATTTTTTTTGCATAAGTCATGTTTTTATACTAGACATGATTTTTAAAAAGAATTTAAATAATATTTTTAAGCATGAATTTCATAAAAATAATTTAAAAAATATTACAAAACATGTTTTTAAGCATAATTTTGAAAGAGAAGATATCATCTCATTCAAAATCGTGTTTGAAATCACCGTTTCTTTATTTTGAAGTTGTGCTTCCAAACTATTCACCCATCTTCATAAAATTTTTAAATTTACCCATTTCAAAAAATTTGAAAAAAAATAAAACCCTTTTTATAAATTAACTAACTTTTTAACTTTATAAAATAAAGTTGACTATGAATTTCTACCCATTAATTTATTATTGTTCACTTTATTTAACGCATCTTTTCAAGAGGTTACTAGTAGGTCTTCTTAACCCACTTTTTAAAATAAAAATATATTGAAAATTTAGTTCAAAGTTTTATTTTGCATTTTTTATAATTTTTATCGATCTTAAAAGTAAAATATATGCTTGTTATGGTTGCTAGTTTAATTTTATAGATTTAATTTCTCTAATGCTAACAAAATATTATTAATATGAATTTAAATTTATAAATTTATCTTACAAATTAAGTATAACCAGTCCATCCTAGAAATTAAACAAAAGAATGAATACAATGAGACACTTTTCATTTTTTTTTTTAACTTAGTGAAGTTAATTCTCCAATTCCCCAATCTTGTTTTTAGTCAAAAAATTCTGTATAAGACTCATTGATTTGTCTTTTTTTGGCATACTCCCATTTGTTACTCTTCATTGACTTGTCTTTTTCATCATTTAAAATGTGTAATTTTTGATATATATATATATATATATATATATATATATATATATATATATATATATATATATATAAAGTTAAAGTTAAACCTTTGTTTACAAAAATTTGAAAATCGTAATATGAATGGTCATGTGATGATAAAAAAGATAATTAGTTAAATTATAATGGTGTTTTGTAGGATAAAGAGATTATGTGGAGTGAAATATCATAATACAGAAGAAACATTTTACTGTCATGAGCATTACAATTGGATTAAAATATTCTCATATTTAAAATAAAAAATATTTTTCATAAAAATAAACATATCGCTCTTATTCAAAATAATTTACTAAATATATATCTTTACAATAAATTTAATATTTTATTTTTTTAAGAATATTATAGTTTTACGTATTTAATTAATGGCATTACATATACGATTTACATTTTTATAATATTTTATTTATTTTTACAATTTAAAGAATTAATTTAATTATATAATTACTTTTTATTCTCAAGGTATAATTTTTTTTACATATTATTTTTTTTAATTCTTTTAATTAAGTATAAGACTTACATTATCATCCTCCAATGAAAATTTTCTTAATAAAATTTATATCCAAAATTTAAGACCTGACTAATACTTTTGCATTACAAGTGCACTTACGTTTTATTATATAAATAAATTGGTAAATATATTAACTGTTATTATTAATTTACTAGTGTAATTATCACTTTAAATAAAATGTTATAGGTTTTTAAAATATATATTTTTATTTTACTACTGTTCAACTAAAACTTCTTATTATTGTCCATTATATTATTTAGAAAAATTTAATTCATCATATAATATTTGAAAGAAAATTAATGCTTATTAAACACTTTATACAATTTACTTTAAAAATGAAAAGATTGTTTTTTAAATTTACATGACTTAAAACCTATATTTCTTTATTTAAAAATTAACCATGCATAAGTTAAGTAAAAAATAAATAAAAATTACAGCAACATCGGTGATACGTTTATTTTCTAAATATTAAATACATCATTCTAAAAACTTGTGAATGATTCAATTTTATTACCACTAAATAATTAATGTTGAGATAATGTATTAATTGCATAATGAATATTCTTCACTGACCCATTAAATAATAAATTGCAATAAAAAAATTCATTTATTTTAAAAAAGTTAAATAATTAAAACGTTCGAAATAGAAGACTTGCATAAATGATAATAATAGATATTTTAAATTATTTATCAAATATCGAATATAAATTATGAAAATATCTCTCATTCAGGTTCTTTTCTTTATAAAATAAAATGTTATCAAAATATTATTCTAATCATTATAAAATTTATAAATAAAGAGAGGAAGCAAAATATTTTTATTTATTTGAATTTGGTATTTTTGTTAAACTCTACATTTTTAAATATAAAAAGTAATACAAACTAATAATAAATAAAGGTCTTGCTAATCGCTGTGACTTGTTAAAGAATAAAAATTATTTAAACTTATATAGGATCACAATGAACAATCGTAAAGAAACGTGTTTTTCTGCATTCAAATAAAGAATTGAGTAAAATTATAGTGATATTCTTAAGTTTTTTCTTTCTCATTTTTTAATGTTTAACAAATACCCCGTAGGAATACAAACTTAGTATATTTTTTAAACAATTAAAAAAATTATAATATAATGTATAAGAGTGGAAACATAAAGAGTTTTGTGTAAATTTATAAAGAAGAGATGTATAAGACGAAATAAAATTTTAATTTTTTAACCGTGTGTGAGATATTGATTAACATTGTTACAAATAAATATAGAAATTAAAATATTTTTACTTCTTTGCTTATCTTCTTACCATATTATATCTCTTACAAACCTTTTTTTTTCCTCTCTCTCTATATGTGGATGAGTACTTTGTATTCATCAAACATTACCCTATTTAATAATGAAATAAAATATTAAATGAAAAATTAAAACAAAATAGTTTATAACGCAATAATTAAATATTTACTTTACCTTAGAGGAGCTAGTAATTAATATAAAATAAAATTAAGAGATAGTAATTAATATAATTATTAAATAAACGAGAAACAAACTTTGAGCATCGTGTTGGTGTGTCAGCTTTTGATTCCTATTTGTCTGCATGTATCTTTCATTTGTCAAACTCCTTTCACCATAGACAAGATCCTCCTTTCTGCACAATTTCCATCACCTTTTCTCCATCACTCACATCAGAATCTCGGCAAAAAAACATGGGAACTCGTTTAATGTTGTCTTCCCAAACTTCTCCCTTCAAGCCTCACCATCCCCTCCACTCAAACTCCCCTCCATTCCCTCTAACCAAAATCCATTACACAGCATCAAAAAAGTTGATCAGAGGCAAGAGGGTCCACAGCACTAGCAAGTATGGAAATTTCCTTGGCTTGAAGCCTGAGCGCCAACCTGAAGCCTTAGATTTTGATCTTCCATGGTGCCACCCTTCTGATAGCGCTTGTTTTGATGTGATCATCATTGGTGCTGGCCCTGCAGGCATAAGGCTGGCGGAGCAAGTGTCCCTCTATGGAGTTAAGGTTTGTTGTGTTGATCCTGACCCTCTTTCTGTTTGGCCTAATAACTATGGTGTTTGGGTTGATGAGTTTGAGAATCTTGGTCTTGAGGATTGCTTGGACAAAACATGGCCTATGGCTTGCGTTTATGTTGATGATAGCAAGACCAAGTATTTGGATCGTTGTTATGGGAGGGTTAGTAGGAGGAAGCTGAAAGAGAGGTTGATTGAAGGGTGTGTCTCCAACGGGGTTAGATTTCACAAGGCAAAGGCATGGGAAGTTGAGCACCAAGAGTTTGAGTCTTCTGTTTTGTGTGATGATGGGGTAGAATTGAAGGGGAGTTTAGTTGTTGATGCCAGTGGATTTGGTAGCCGTTTTATAGCATATGACAAGGTGAGAAACCAGGGTTATCAGATTGCTCATGGTGTTTTGGCTGAAGTGGAAGAACACCCTTTTGATTTAGATAAGATGGTTTTGATGGATTGGAGGGATTCTCATTTAGGGAATGAACCTTCTTTGAGAGCTAGCAATTCCAGGGTTCCTACTTTCCTCTATGCAATGCCATTTAGTTCCAATTTGATATTTCTTGAAGAGACTTCACTTGTAAGCCGTCCTGTGTTGTCTTACATAGAAGTGAAGAGGAGGATGGTTGCAAGGTTAAGGCACTTAGGCATTAGAGTGAAGAGGGTGTTGGAGGATGAAAAGTGTTTGATCCCAATGGGAGGACCTCTCCCAAGGATCCCTCAAAATGTGATGGCTATTGGTGGCACTTCTGGAGTAGTCCACCCTTCCACAGGGTACATGGTGGCTAGAACAATGGCTGTGGCACCTGTTGTGGCTTTTGCTATAGCTGAGTGTCTTGGCTCCACCAGAATGATTAGGGGGAATCAGCTTTATGCTAGAGTTTGGGATAGCATGTGGCCACTTGAGAACAGGATGGTAAGGGAATTTTACTCTTTTGGAATGGAGACTTTGTTGAAGCTTGACTTGAATGGAAGCAGGAGTTTCTTCAATGCCTTTTTTGACTTGGAACCTTATTACTGGCAAGGGTTCCTCTCTTCTAAGTTGACTTTAAAGGAGCTTCTCTGGTTAAGCATGTCACTCTTTGGACATGCCTCAAATCCATCCAAGTTTGATATCGCCACAAAATGTCCTGTGCCATTGGCTAAGATGATGGGAAATATTGCTTTGGAATACATAGGATGATCATGATGGAAGGTTGTGAAATGCATGTATAAGTTTTTATTTTCTTCGTAGCTGAACCTTCATGTTGAGTTATCATTGATAGATGCATGCACCAGATTTCTTGAGTCTAAATTTGAGCCTGCTAATAAAAAATTTATCAGTTCACTCCTTGTGCCTTTTTTCCAAATTTTCCAAATTTGAGATATAAGCGACTTCACATCCCCTGTGAATAGGTATGTTAAATCAGATAAGTCTAGCATAATAAAGAAGTTATCAGATAAGTCTACCAAACACAAAACGAATATACAGAACATAAGTTGCTTTAACAAATACAGTATGATAGGAAGTTACCACGTTTTGGATATGTGTCAAGTTTACATAATGATGCAGAAGCTCATAGCTACTGCATCTGAAGTTTGTGGTGGCAAAAGTGCCACCAAACATGCACTTACAAGAAACAATTGAGGTAACTAAGGTGATTGGTGAATATAAGAAACAGTTGCTTAGATAAGTAATAGATATTAAAATTAAATGATGTTTGAAACTCGTTACTTATTAAAATGAAATGAAGTTTGAAACTCATTAGTATTGCATTGCTTGAACTGATAAGAAGTGACATAAGTGGTTAGTAGTTTAGCAATTTGAAGTATATGAAAGGAGTGTTCATTCTTGAATATGTAAATAAAACAATACTTGTAAGTAGAGAAATTATCTTTTAATTGATAATCTAGTTTGAGATTAATTAAAAAGGGAATTGCATTGTCTTAGGAGTAATTGTTGAAGTATTAAAGTTGAAAAATAATAAGTTTAGGACATTTCTTAATACAAAGTTATAAACAAATTGGTTGAAATAGTATCTATTATGATCTATTTAAATATTCAAAATATAATAAATCATAAAGAAAAAACTTATAAAACCATAAATCACAAGTTATGAAAATTCAATATATTATACTTTTAGAAATGCTATCAGATTATAAAATTATATATAAATAATAGGATAATAATAATTTTAATGATATTTTCTAACATGAGGTATATATATTTATATTATAACATCTTTTAATGACTTAAAAAATTATAATGCATTTTTTATGAAAAATAATATATTTTTACACGAACATGAAAGAAAAATTTCATTCTAAACAATTCTCACCATAACATGATGTCACCAATTTTAAATCTTTATTATGGGTTTTGGGTTTTAAAATAAATACTTTTAGATAAAATTTCAAACTCAACAACGATAGTGTTTGAAATTGACACTAGACCGATTGAAAAAAAATCCTATTATTAGAAATGGCTTCATAATTAATAAACAACTTTAACACACTTTTTTTCTGATAAAAAAAAACTTAACACACGTTATTTGAATTTATTTTTAATACACTATCAATAAATTATATTGTCAATTAATTACAGATATAAATCTTAAAATAATTGTTATTAAACTTAATTGATCCAGTAGCTAAGTTGAATCACCTCAGAAGCTTAAGCACCAAATTAGAGGTTTAAGTTTAAATTGATTTGCAACTAACTTGGTGAAAGTGAAAAGTGCGGCAAAATGCAACTTCCTTGTTCCCCTTTTCATGTCGCTATGTATCGTTGATTCATTCACCTCGTTTCTTTCCTTCTAACTTCGAAGCCACGACAATGAAGCCAATCCAGCTTCCGGAGCCGCCCAGTCCCAAGGCAGCGCGTGGCACTCCGGACATCTTCGAATCCGGCCTTCATACCATCGTCCGCCGCGCCGTCGTCATCGGCAACGGCTTCCCCTCCTCCGAGAATCACAGCATCGGTTTGCTCCGCGCCCTAGGCCTCTCCCACAACCATCTCCTATACGTACGCTATTTATTTTCCGTACAATTTCTAACTAACTATTTCTCTCTCCACTGATTCATCTTTTTATTGCAGCGCGTTACGAGGCCGAAAGGTGGAATCGACGATTGGCTCCAATGGCTTCCCCTCTCCCTCCATCAAAAATTCCATTACCTATTTTCCTTTTTTCGCGCCTTCTCCTCCAAATCTCAGTACCTTCCCATCACTTCGCACCCTTACGGATTGTCCTCTATCCTCGAAGCTGATGCCAATCATATAGTCAAATTGGTTCGCGAAACATACGAAAAGTGAATTTCTATTCCACTTCTTTTTAACTGTGATTTGATGTGTTGGAAATAATACTGTGATTTGATATTTTATTGTTTTTACAGGGAGGGACCGTTATTGGTGGTTGCATCTGGAAGAGACACGATTTCTGTTGCGAGTTCCATAAAACGTTTGGCTCCTGACCTTGTTTTTGTTGTTCAGGTCTGCTCTCACGTTTCATGCTCTGAATGAGTTTGTTCTTTGATGTGATGTGCTGAAAAGTCTGGTGGTGGTGCTTTTGTGCAGATTAGCAATGTGATTGAATTCATACTTATGTGTTTACTTGCTTGTCTTTGGTGCTTGTTTGTTAAAAGTAACTGCTGTAATTTAGTTGGTCTTTGATTTGAATCTGCAACATGAAGTCATGAAAAAGGTTCAATGGTCTAAAAAGTTTGCCAAGAGTGAAATTCAGTGTGTGGTTGACAAAAGTTAGTGTTGCGATTGTATTCCAAAAGACGAGTAGCAACCTACTCTTTTGGCATGGCATTTTTCTGTTTGAACTTTTGGCTGGTATGCTAGTTCAGTACTTGGATTCCGTAGCATGGTCTTGGTCTTGATGATGGGAGATTGAGAAGACTCTTCGCTTCTTCAATACTCTCTTTCCTCGCATCTAGAGCTGTTTTTTTGCTTTATTTTCTTTGCATGTTACTATTTGTTTTAATGTCTTTCCAATATTTTTTGGCAAATACTTTTAAGATACTGAGCTGAGTGTTTTCTATTCTTATTTATCCAATGAAAATAAGTAATATGTGCTTGTTCCTAAGAATATTAGATTATCCATGTATTAATCAGTCTAAATTTTCATTGTAAGCAGTGTAGTGACTTGTTGTACTTCTACGCTTCTGGTGGTGCTTATTGCTTCATTTAAGTATTGTTTGATTCATAACTTCAATTATTTCTTTTTCCTTCTGGGCAGATACAACATCCAAGGTCTCATTTGAATAGGTTTGACATGGTGATTACACCTCATCATGATTATTATGCTCTGACTCCAGAAGGTCAGAAGCAGGTTCCTAAGTTTCTTAGAAGCTGGATAACTCCACGTGAGCCTCCAGATAGTCATGTGGTACGTGTTGTGTGCGGCATATGATGTGACTGCTATTAGATTTTACTGCTCTGGAGAAAATGAGATTTTACTCTGATGTTAGCTACTGTCTATTGCTGAGGATTGTATATGTGATAATGTACATTAGGTTCTGACATTGGGAGCCTTACATCGAATAGATTTTGCTTCACTTCGCAGTGCTGCCATTACATGGCAAGATGTGTTTGCTCATGTTCCAAGGCCATTGCTCGTGGTCAACATTGGAGGACCAGCAAGTAATTTCTATTATACTTGTCCTAGTCATATGTGGTTATTCCATGCAGTTTTCCTGTGGTTATATTCCAATATCTTCCTAAAATGCTGGATTGCATCATATTTGTAATGTTTGTGAAAAAGGGCTACAAGTATACCTCGAGGAAGAATGGAAAGTTTTTAGGATCAATTCAAGGTGTGGGTCATAAATCTCCCATTAGAAATATGGGATTCTATGCAGGGTTTTATAAGGCTTTGGGCTCTCCAACTCACGATGTCTAGTTTTTGTTGTGTAGTTCACCCAAGGTTCTGATACAAAATCCTAGGAAATCAGAGGAATTTGCATAGGGAAGACAGAGTACATCACAAGAAACCTTATGGGGACTTAGGAGACAGTGGGCTCACATTGAAATATACATTTTACTGTACTGTATTAATTGTTTAAAAATGACTGAACGTTATGTAGAGTAACGGCCCTGGGTCAGAATTGCTGTACTCATTATTTTCTTTTAACAATAAACTTTCTCATGAATTTAATAATTAGAAATGTTCGTGATTATACGTGGGGGGAGGTGAAAAAAAGTTTGGAGTTGTTTTGAATTTCAGTGGCCAAAGACATACCTAATTTCAGCTCTATACAGAAAACTGTCCATATGGTGTCGATCTTGCCAAGCAGTTAGCAACATCTTTGCTCAGTGTTCTTGGTCGTTGTGGGAGTGTAAGAATTTCCTTTTCGGAGAGGACTCCACCAAAGGTATACCATGAAGTTTCTTATGCAGATATCATTTAGCAATGTTTTTATCTCTGACGCACCTTTTTGTTTCCTTTTTTTGTCTTTTAAACAGATATCCAATGTTATAGTGAAAGAACTTGGAAATAATCCAAAAGTTTCTGTTTGGGATGGGCAAGGTAAATATTTATTCAGGTATAGATTGCTGTATCATATTCTTTTAAAAATATTTAAGAGATAAAATGTGGTTAAGCCCTTTCGCTAGCACAATTTTCAGAACCAAACCCGCATATGGGGCTTCTGGCTTGGGCGGATGCATTTGTTGTCACTGCAGATTCCGTTAGCATGATAAGTGAAGCTTGTAGCACTGGGTATGTCTGTTAAAAGTATCTCTATGATAGATTTTCCCTACTTTGGCCTCCAAATGAGTTTACTGAAATTTTAGTTTTTATACAGTTCACTGGTGTCTATCGGTAGTTTATCCCCAGAGACTTTGATGTTGTTATTGTTGTAGATTGATACATGTATTTTCATTTCTGCTATTTGTTTTTAAGAAATCAGTTTTGTTTCTCCCACAGGAAGCCTGTGTATGTTATGGGAGCTGAGCGTTGCAAATGGAAATTCACAGAATTCCATAAATCATTGAGAGAACGAGGGGTTGTTAGGCCTTTTACAGGGTCCGAGGATGTAAGTTGGAGTTCTACTTATTCATCAAGTACATAAATTAAAATTAAATGTGGAAGGACATTTGTCTTAGAATTATACATAATGTTTTATCAAGTATCCATGTTTTAATCGGTATATTTTTTCTTAAATTTTCAGATATCAGAAAATTGGAGTTATCCTCCCCTTGATGACACTCCTGAAGCAGCTAAACGGGTTCATGAAGCGCTCGCTGCCCGAGGATGGAAACTGAAGATATAGAACACAATTCTTAGTTCATATAATACTCGATTTTTTTTCCTTAAAGGCGGTAACCATTTGTTGTTTGGAAGATAGTTTCCAAAATATCAAGGTTCTCTGATAGCACGAATAGAAAATACAATTTTGGTGTTCGTCATTCTTTCCACCACAGCAATTTTCAAGGATGTAATGTAATATAAGGTTGTTTTCAAGGATCGCAGCTTGTAAACTGGGAGGAAACTTTGACTCTTTTATGGCGATCGACACATTTTAATTAATGAGGTGAATAAAAATTTTGTTTGTGCTGTTAACAATTACTCTTATTCTTCTATATGTTATCTGCTCCTTGTGATCCTTTTAGCTTCGAGAGGTGGGTTTACTGACTAAATATGGTACAATTTAATGAACTGAGATTTTTCTTTTGAATAAATGTAATGCTAAAACTTATGTTGTCTTTCAAACGAAAAATTTATAAATTTCTGATAATTATAAGAATGATCTATAATGCTTTTAACTATTATGCCTAGATGCAAAGTATAACTAACGACTCAATAGTTTTATGTATGGCCAAAAAACAAGATTCAAATTGCGAGTCAAACCACTCCTTTTAATAATTGCTTGGTTTTATGTTTTTTTTTTTGGCTTAAATCCTTCCTTGCAATTGTTTTCGTTTGTATTGCACTACTTGTCATCACCTTGTCATCACCTGAACAAATTTGAGATATATGATATACAAATGAATAAATAAATAAATCTTGAGTATGTTTCTTTATTGGTCTTAGCATTCGTTAGTTTGGTTGGCGGTTGTCACCTTCGTGGTAGGAACATTACAGAATCAAGGAAAAATGCTTTTGGTACGATGTGGAGCAAGTAAGTTCTGAACAACTCCTTCATTACGCCTTACAGAATTAGACTTGAGAAAGCAACATAGACTATCTTCACTAACCAACTCCGTTAATTGAATGTCTCAACTTTCTCTATGCGTCTTCTATATATACACAAGTAACAGCTTCCACAATACATACCACAAAGAAAAACTTTCTCCTTCTCCAGACCTTTCAAAAGAGTACCTTCCATATCCTATTCTGATGGACTCAAAGAAAGAGGGTGTGGCATCTGCACCTACCAGCCCAGAATCCAGGAGGACAAGGAGCAATGGCAAAGGGAAAAACATTGCTGAGGCTGCTCCACCTTCTGTAGCTGTAGTTTCCACAAAAGCTACCCCACTCCCAAGGGGGGGATGGAGAAAGGGCGTCGCAATCCTAGATTTCATCCTTAGGCTCGGAGCCATTGCTTCTGCTATAGGTGCTGCTGCCGTCATGGGGAACAACGAACAGATGCTTCCATTCTTCACCCAGTTCTTTCAGTTTCATGTTCAATGGGATGATTTTCCAATGTTTCAGTAAGTTTATGTTCCATAATAAAGATGGGGTCCAATTTCGGATTTCACCAAACATTTTATCGTCATTAGAGCTAATGCAAATGCTATGTCACTATATGCATACATACTCCCTTTCTAGCACACAAATATACACACATAAATGAGCTCACAAATAGTTACACTGATTAGATGCAAATACCATCCTTTTATTTTGGTCACGCAGATTTTTTGTATTTGGAAATGGAGCAGCAGTTGTATTCCTCATCCTCTCACTGCCATTTTCAATTGTCTGCATTGTTCGGCCTTTTGCAGTGGGGCCAAGGCTTCTACTAGTGATCATAGACATAGTAAGTAGAGATAATGCATTGACCAATATGTTTTTTCTAACAATCACCTCACTCAATAATACTTACTAGAAAAAGATTTGACTACACCATTGCAGTTAAGTATGGCTTTGGTCATGGCAGCTGCTTCAGCTGCTGCAGCTGTTGTGTACTTAGCGCACAATGGGAGCCAAGATGCCAATTGGATCGCCATTTGTCAGCAGTACGGTGACTTCTGTGAGGTTACCAGTGAAGCTGTGGTGGCTTCTTTCGTTGCAGCGGTTTTCTTAATGTGCTTGATTGTGGTGTCCGCTGTGGCTCTCAAAAGGGGTTGAAAAGAGAGATTGGATGGTAATGGTGGTGCTCCATAGAAGTTTCCCTTATAAAATTATTGTAAAGTTGCAAGAGTTTGAGGTGTAAGTGATGTGTGTGTTACATTAAAATGAAAAATCATGTTCAACTTTGTCGTTCCAAAAACTTCTGCAATGCAAATCCGAGGCTGGAAAAGTCTTAGTGACATGCTTTGTGTCAGAAGCAGAGTAAAGACATATTCGATGAAAGTTGATTAAAAGTCATTAATAGAACAAACAAAAAGTAGTATTAGTTATGTAAATTTTGATGAAAGCATGAAGATTACGTTGTGGGAAATAAACATTTAAAAAGACGAAGACTACTTACATTGGTATTGATTGAAAGTTTTCAAAAGAAAAACAAGTAATAACACGAGATGTACCAACATGTTGAAACTTGAGAAGGAAAATATGTGGATTGAAGATTATAAACACACAAGTTACCGAGTGAGAAGTGTCAAAGTTGCATATTGTATTAAAATTAAAGTGAAATAAAGGAAGTATAAGCATAAGTATATAAGGAATTCATTCACTCAAGTGGTAGCTCAACACCTACAATTAAATTTCATGTGAAATGCAGAGAAAAAATGGCAGGTCGGTGTTGCAAAGTCGTGATCATATTCCTTAGCGAAAAGTATATGTATAGTTTAATAAAAAGAATCAGAAGATTGATATTCTGAAAAGTTAATTTCTCTCATCAAATAGAGAAAATATTAATTTTAAAAGTAGTTAGTTTATTATAAAAAAAAGTTATAATTAATAAGCATTTTAAGAATATTCACAAAGCTTCATATATTTGATCACACATTTTTATTTATTTTAAAAAATTTAATTCTGTTATATTTTTATCGCATCTTTGTACTATTGTAGTATAAATACATAATTAAATACCTTCAAAAATATTTATATATTGCAAATTTCCAGTATAGTGTTTAAACCGTTTTAAATTGAATTATTCTAGATTTTAGTTTTTATATATAACGAAGTGAATGATGATTTAAAAATAAAAACTGACATAATTATAAAATAATTATATCACAGGATTTTTTTTTTTCCTGAAATTTATATAAGACTATAAAATTTACGCGTATGGATTAGTTAGAAGGTTTATTTTGTCATTTAGCAAGGATTTTCTTTGGGAAGAAGCTGAGTCTGATCGACTCAACCTCAACCTTCTTCTCCTGCATTGTGTTGTGCTCTCTCTAAGGTTTCAGAATCGCAGAGACCCTAACCTCAAATTTCTAGGGTTTGGTACGACACAACCACCCAAAATGTCTCAGAATGGGAAACTGATGCCGAATCTAGACCAGCACAGCACCAAGCTTCTCAATCTCACTGTTCTCCAACGAATCGACCCCTTCGTCGAAGAAATTCTCATCACCGCAGCGCATGTCACCTTCTACGAGTTCAACATCGACCTCAGCCAATGGGTTCGTTCGCTCTCTCTAACCTTTTCCCCTTCGTTTTTACTTTTTCATTCCATTCTCATCGCTCTGATTGCTTTGCAGAGTCGCAAGGACGTTGAAGGATCTCTCTTCGTTGTCAAGAGGTTCGTTTACTTTTCCCCCTTTTATATCTCGCGATTCATTGCTTCAACGATACACGTGTTTTGATTCGAGGTTTATCTCGTGTTTATGGCTTTTTCTTTTTTAAATTTCAGGAATACGCAACCTCGATTTCAGTTTATTGTGATGAACCGTCGCAATACTGGTTAGTGACTCAATCTGCTTTTGCTTGTTGCCGTTTTGTTTAAAAAATGGGAAAACAAATGGTGTTTGTTGGAGGCTGGCGTATTGTCCAATTGATCTTCGTTGATAACATGAATCTGTGACACTTGATAATGCGTTTTTGGGTTTGGTTCCGGAAATTTATGTTTTAACATAAGTGCATCTTATTTTATTCTTCTATATTTTATCGGGGCAATATAATAATATGGTTATGGTAAGTGGGTGTGCTTTTAACCTTAAAATTATAATTGGGGCTGGGGTATTGGCTATCGACAGACATTGCGCACAGCAACTTGTACTCAATCTTGTGAATATTACGAATTAGTAATTGTGTAAACTGTAAATGTCTTCTAACAAGGATAGAAAAAATATGCTATAGATAATGTGTTGACTGTTGATACTAGACTTTGTGCTAGAGAACAGCCTAATGTCATTGCATGTAACTTGCATTTCGCCCTTTTCCATGATGGCATAAGCAGAGAATTTAGTGGAGAATCTCTTGGGGGATTTCGAGTATGAAGTTCAGGTGCCATATCTTCTCTATAGAAACGCTGCTCAAGAAGTGAATGGTATCTGGTTCTATAATCCACGTGAATGTGAAGAGGTTGCTAATCTTTTTAGCAGGTATTGCTCTTATTAATTATGAAATTACTATGTTCTCCTGTGATTTTTTTCATAATGCTAAACTGTCAAATTTTGTCGTGTTTAGTGGTTGTGATTAATTAATGGAGTATTTTTGCATGTTTGGATTGCTTTATTTTGTGATAAAAAAACATAATATTTATGAGAGTTTTTGAAAGAGAAAAAGATAATTATTCTTCCCAATAGATTAAGCAAATTCCTCATACTTGTGTATTGCTTCAAAACTTGATGGAATGTAAAGTTTAGGGTGATTTGGGAGAATATTTGTAATAGATAAGCCGTAATTTTCCTGTCATTTTTTGAAAGTCAAACACTGATGTACATGTTAAAGAGGAGAAAAAAAGAACATATTGGGCTGAAACTTATGACACTGATGTACCTGTCTAAACTACACAGCGGAGTCCATTTTATATAAAACTTATTGTAATTAATGCAACTAATTATAGGAGATTTTTTTGATATATACATGATATGATATGCCAATAGCTCAGATTCTAAGAAATTTGATGCTAATGAGATATCCCTATACTTATAAAGATCCTAATTAAATGAGGGAACTAATTATAAAATTTAAAAGAAGAATAAAGCCTAAGAAATCATCTAGGATACTCTAAAATATTCTAAGGCAGGTAATATCATAGATATTTCTCATATTTGTAGGGGTACCTATTAGCTATAGTCAACTCTCCCCCATGCCAGTTCCTAATGGATGATTAATTCAACGCAGGGGTTCCTAACCAAAATATGATGTTTTGTATGACAGTCAAATTCAATTTTTCTTACATCCGTTGAATCCTTGAAAGAATCCTGAAATTAGTTAATGATATACGGCAGATAACATATAAGCTATGTGCAACAATTAGCTTTAGTTCTGTTTGCTTCCTTGTCATTTCTTTTGCACATTATCATGAATTTTAGGTATACTTGACTATATATAGTCTGTTGACATTTTCCTATGTACTTAGACTTTTAAAATATGATGTCACTTGCTAAAAATAGGAAAACATTGATTAAATAATACTGATACTGTATTATGTAGATGATTTTCATCATAAAAACTGCAAGAAAATGTTCAAAATATTGGACATATACAAAGAACGGGAAAACAAAGATTTAACTAGCAGCTCCATCCAATGGCTTTAGTTGTTGATGTTTAGCATAGAGACCCGGATTTGTTGGAATTTGTAAATAAACCATGTATCTATACGATTCATATATTTGCCTAATTTTCAGGATCCTTAATGCATATGCCAAGGTTCCACCAAAGTCAAAGGTTTCTTCTACAAAGAGGTAATAATATGCTCCTAACTGGTTAAGTGACTCTGTGCCTGCATCTGCCTGCTCCCTTATGATATTAATTTTTTTTAAGTTGTAGTTTATTTATCTTTTTTGAAAATGTATTCATATTCACGCTCCTTTCGAATTCCATGGATTTGAAGTGATCTTGATTTATATGTTTTATCTCGAGCATGCTGTTGCATGGCAGTAATTTGGAAAGAACGGTGGTAAGGAAGCACACATGCCTGTAATAGATGAAGCATAAGAGATAGGGACAAGGAAGAGCATGTGACATAAATTCATTCAGTAGCACATACGATGAACATACTTGTAGTGTACATGTTGATAAATAATGACTATGCAACTTACACCTAGTAACGTTATCATATAATTATACTATTATTTTGGTTGGGAAAGGCATTAAATACCTCTATTTTCCCATTTTTTATAAAATTGTATACATTGCTATTGCACAGGATTATGTTTTTGCCTTTATTCTGGTGCACTACCCATGCCTGTTTCAAGGGCATTTGCATTGTTCCTGCCTTTGATGTAGAAATACTGGGCAGCATTGTTGCTTGTTTAGTTTTGTTCTTTTTTTTTTTATATATATATGCTTTGGAGAAAAATTTTACCTTCATTGTACTGTAGTCATTTTCTCTCTGGGAAAAGGGCATTTTTATTGTGTGACCAATAGGTGATTATTATCTTGTTGATAGATTTAGCTAGCACTCCTTGGACATTACTCATTAGCCATTTATTTTTGCGCGCATTATACTTTGAATCTTAGTAAATGAGGTTCTGCTTATACTTGTTGCAGTGAGTTTGAGGAGCTTGAAGCAGTACCAACTATGGCAGTTATGGATGGTCCTCTTGAGCCACCATCTTCTACTACTTCCAATGCGGTTGATGTTCCTGATGATCCATCCTTTGTAAATTTCTTCAGTGTATGTACCACTGTTAGTGATGTTATTTGCTTCTAATACATGTTATTCTGATATGTCAATCCCTTCATTTATTTCTAAACTTTCTTGACAAATAAATGTGATGACATTCGTTCAGTGGAGGTAGATAATTGCATGTGCTTAGCATGATTTGGTCCTTTGGTTACTGGTACCTGTGTGCTTCTTTTTAATCATTTAATATACTGATATATAGCAGTTTCAACTATATCTTAACAGTCTTTTCTTGCTAATTTCTGTTGAAGAACAAAGGAAATGAATTTAAATTTCCATTCACATAAAACTATAAAAGTTTGGCTTATTCCATCTTTAGTTATGATTCTTCTTTCACTACGTGGTTCAAGTTTAGTATCTCTGGTATTATAAGATATACAGTTTTACATTTATCTTTTGAAAAGCGGCTCAATTGACAAAAAGGAAGAGTATCCCTGCAAACTAACTATGAATTCCCGAGCAATTCTCAACTGTTCAGTGTTTTCTTTGCTACACTATTATAGACAATTAGAACAGCATATAGCTTTCAAATTTTCTTCCTATTCCTTGCTGAATTGTGACTTTGGTGCTTCACTCATGATTATTTACTTATTCAAATTGACATTGCAAAGATTGTTTGATACGATAAGTTCAATATTTGTAAATGAGTTCTGATGATGAGAATGGTTTTTCCTTACACTTTATTATTGCAGGCAGCCATGGCTATTGGGAATACTTCAAATGTTCCAATTACTGGCCAACCTTACCAGTCCTCTGCTACACTTTCTTCATCTTCAGTGCAAACTCATGCTGCTACACCCACTGTGCCAACCTTACAGATACCCCCGCTTGCAGCATCTACTCCCCCAATACCCCATCATGATGCTCCTGAATCCGTTGGCAGTAACCGAACCACAAAACTTGTGAAGCCTTCTTTTTTCGCCCCTCCCCCTTCTTCAGCAATGATGATACCCCCAGCATCTTCATCCACACCTACTGCCCCTCCACTTCATCCTGCTGTTAATGTACAACGTCCATATGGTGCTCCACTGCTACAGCCATTTCCACCACCAAATCCACCACCATCACTTGCTCCTGCTCCCTCGCCAACCTACACTCCAGTTATTTCTAGAGAAAAGGTTCGAGATGCTCTTCTGGTGCTTGTTCAGGTTAGTCTACTTGCTTGGTGCTTGTGTTATATTCTGTGTAGGGAATACAGTGATCCAGTCATTCTATTTCCTATCAACGCAAATATTATTATTGTACTAATTTTTTATTTTGTTTTTTGGCTGTGGTAGGACAATCAATTCATTGATATGGTTTATAGAGCGCTGCTGAATGCTCATCAATCATGACTTTCAAGAGGTTTTAAATTAGCATCTCACTGGATGAATTGTTTTTTGGGCTGAATTATATTTGCTATAATTTTTAGGCCAGGCTATATTATGTCCTGAACTTTGAAATGTTTCAGTCATTTTCAATTTGTAAAATTGGTTGTGCTTTGTGGTTACCATTTTGATCTAGCTAGTTTCCTATATGTCACAGTTTTTTAGAGAAGACATTGCAATTTAACTGCCATATCAATTGTAGTGGCGTGACGTGACAGGAAATGGTGGGGTCCAGATGAATGGGTAGCAATTCAGAACTGATTTCACAAATTATGTTCATAGACTGAAACAAATCACCAAATTGTGTAGGGGGTGCAAAGGTTATTATTGAGCCTTGTTTATTGTGTATTTTATTAAATTGTTATATCGAAAAGACTTTGTATAGCAAGCACCATTGGTCAGTGTTTCAAAGAAAATGGACTGCTGCATAATGCAAGTATATATATAATCAGCCCAATCTTTTTGATGGATTACGAGTAGCTGAGAATCATTCTTCTGATGACAAATCAGCTCCTGTTTCCTCACCGTATTGTAACATTTTTAGGTCAATCAACCATCCAGTAGTGGTGGACTCACTTCAAAATGAATACTCACTTCATCACCTCGTGTAGGTAGAAAACGTCTGACTGATACTGGAAATAAATTCGAGCTTAAGCATGTTTTTCAAATACAGTGCACGGAGCACAAATTCGCATTTGAAATTCGATTACGTACGTAGGACCATATGGTGCGACACATATAATTTTTAAGACTTAATGAAGGACACATTACTTCTCACATTTTCATATAAATTTTGAGAAAAAAAAACTTTTTTTTGAAGTGTTTTAAAATTTATTCATATTTTTCATACTAAGGAAGACTTTCTTTTTGGGAATATTCGAGGAACAGTTTAACTAGATGGCTTGTCTGTACGTTGATATACAGGAGCTGAAGGTACAAGCAACTGCATTGAGAAATCCTTGGAATTAATATTTAAAAACTTTTATATTCATAAGCCAGCTCAAATCCAGATTCGGGTGGGGTCACTGAGCACGAAGCTTATTGATCATTACTTAAGTAAACCTTAAGTTGAGTTATATATAAAGTTAATACATTACCCAAACTGTGTATTGATAGATTAAGAAAACAACATGCATTTGAGTTTTAACTGTTGTCTTGACAATATGGCACTGATTTGAAAGTGGCATAAGTAAGGATTAAGTTGGTTTTATAATGACAGACAAAAAGATTGAATGATTAGAAGCAGTTGTGGTTGGCCCAGTTATCAAACAGTATCCACTTCAAGCCACTCCAATACCCAATATTTCCCTCTTCAGCCACAATGACAAAGTAACTTTGAGAGCAATAATTACTCAGATTACATAAGAAAACGAATGTGGAAGAGTCTTGTAAGAGCAGAAGCCTGAAAAGGGTAACCATAACATCAAACTGTTCAACCTCCTTCATCATTCCTTTGCTCAGTTCTTCATCAATGCAAAACAAAAATAACTTTTTTGCAGATTACTGTGCTTTCGACTCAGTTTCACTTGCAACTTATGAAACCAACATTCACTGGACAAATTCCTTCGATAAGATAAATTAATATCGGTAAATCGCTTTGTTTTATTTCTATTATTATATTTTTATTTCACCTTTATATCATAATACTTCTGCTTTGGAATGGTTTCAATTTATTGCTAGATTCCTAAAAGAATTGTTACATTAAAATTAAAGAATAATATAGGTTTTTGTTTAACTCTTTAAGTTTTCAAGCTATTTTTTATTTATGTATATGTTTATTCAATGTAAATATATTTGAATTGAAATAAAAAAAATGCTTTACAACTGGCATATTATTGAAGAAATTAATAATGTTATATGTGATTATTTTGTATGATTTTTAGTAATAAGACTATTAAATAAAAAAGATGATGATATAAAAATAACAATATAAAACCTTGTTTTCGCATTTTTTAATAAAAAAAGTGAAAACGAGGTTAAAATATTGATTTAAAAAATTAAGATTTAATAAAAAATATTTAAATATTATTTGACACACATGTTATGTTTACTAAACCTTTTTAAAAAAAGTTTCAAGATACTTCACTTTCCGCAACTTTTTTCATAATATATATATATATATATATATATATATATATATATATATATATATATATAGTGTGAAATTTAAATATTTTACCTAATAGATAAATTTTTATTTGTTGATAATGAATAAGATTTAATTTTTCTAAAATAACGGGGATTCTAAATAAAAAAAAGGAAATTATGTAGTATTAAATTCTGTTTTTTCTTAAAAAATGAAATTATAAACCTTACAGTAGTTTTTAACATTGTGAACTTTTAACGTAGTTCATTTATAATTTTAATCCCTGATTTTATATAAAGAAAAAACTGTCTAGTTTAATGTTCAATAAAAGTACAAAACTAGGATTAAAAAAATTAAAATAAACCAATTTGTATAGAATCATTTTTGTTAAGTTTCAAGGCGAATTTGAAAGTTTATAAATTCTTCTTTTGACTTAACGAGAAAGTTTTATCGTAATATTAGTATGTTATTTAGTATATTCACCAACAAATATACATGTCAGGATAAAAGGACCTAATTATTTTATTCTTTATTCAACTATTAACCATTTTGAACTTAGTTGGTAATTCACGAATTTAGAGTTTCTGGTCCATTATCAATTGATTTAATATATACACATATGTTAGTTTTTTTAAAAATAAAAAAAAAATTAATTCAACTATTTATTCTTCCGTTCTTAAATATAAAACATGAATAATTAATTAGCATTAACATTTATTAAGAAACTCAGTTAATTTATCTAATAGTATTAAAAATATCTTAACGTATATTATTTTTCAAAATAACCTCTAAATAATTAATGTGTGTAAAGTGAATAACAGTGACGATATAATTTATTTTTAAAATTTAACTTTCCAACTTTTTAACTTTGAAAATTCCAACTTTTTAACTTTGAAAAAGACCGTTATTTGCGAATAAAATTAATTACAGTTTTTGGTACAGAGATAAAGGAATAGTTTGTAAATAATCTTGTAAAAAGAAATAAATAAATTCAATATAGTATCTTATAATTAGAGACAAAAAAAGATTCATTTAAAGAAAATAAATTTATTAAAATTAGGTTTACTGAATTTTTTTATTATTACCAAAAAAAAGATAGGGTTTTATGATGCGAGAAGATAGGTTTAGAAGTTCGATTGCCCTTTTGTAGGTTAGTGGCAACTTCGTTGAATGACTGTGTCTGTGCTGTGAAAGAGAAGAGGCAATGACTCGCCTCAGCTCCGACCAAGTCTTGAAGGACAACAATGTCTCCGATCCAGTTTCCGTCACCACTCTGAATCTCACTTACAAAGCTCTTTCCGATGTTAGATTCATTACCCTTTTGTTTTATGTGCGTCTTTCTGGTTATAACCACCAAAAAATTTAACTTTTTTTACTTTGGAATTTACCCAGATAACGTGCTTGGCCAACTTCATAAACTTGGAAAAGCTTGACCTTAAGTTCAACAACCTCACTTCACTTGAGGTACTTCATTTCTTGCCTCTTCTTTATGGAAGAAAAAGAAAATACATTTTTATTTTTTTAAATTCTTGCCATTTTTGTGTGATGTGTTGTGCATGCTACACCAGGGGCTGAGATCATGTGCTAATTTGAAGTGGCTATCCGTTGTAGAAAACAAATTAGAGAGCTTGGAAGGAGTTCAAGGACTCACTAAGCTCACTGTAAGCTGCTTCAGTTTTATTTTGTTGCATTTTAGTTTAACTGTTAATCTTATGTATGTGTGTTTTATTGACAATTTGAACTTGCTGGCGTGTTTGTTGTGAGAATGGTGGTACATCTTTTTTCCTTTCAACAATTGAAATCTTTATAAGCGAAATGTTTCTATTCCGTGTTTTAGATATCTTGGCTCTCCCTAGGATTAGGTTGTTCAAACTTGCATTGGAAAAACAATTCTGCATGAATATGGTCATGAAGAAGAGACTGGAGAGTCTTCTTCTTGTCTTGAAATTGATATGAATGCAACTTTCAACTCCCAAGTATAATGATTCCCGCTTTGATACTTATAATTCTGGAATTATAAGTACGATGTTTAATTTGTGCATCCTTGCTGAAAACAGAGTTGTTTCCAAGGGTTCAAATTTCTAGTATTTGAGATTAAATTTGCAAGGATTCTTTCATTTCACAGGGAATGTCCAATTGTTTAATTTAATTAGGTTTATTGTTCTTAAAATCTGTTTACTATCATCAAAGATTTTAGAAATAGTGACACCAAACACTAATTCTTTTCTCTTTTGCTTGATGTGCTTCCTTTGTTTGGGCATGTAAATGTCCAGATTAATGAACTTATTTCTTCAATCTTTTCAAATAATTTGCCTAATCTTAGTTCTTCTGATTAAATTCATTGAGCTATATGGGGATTTAGGAGTCACTTTTGTATGAATATGTGAACCAGGTGCTAAATGCAGGCAAAAATAAGATTAAATCTATTGATCAGATCGCATCAGTTGTTAGTCTCCGAGCTCTGATTTTGAATGGTGAGAATTTTTTCATGATCACCTGCTAACCACATCTATTTTAGAACAATGTGAAAAATATTAGTAGTGATTATTTATTTCTATTTACCTATATTTCCCTTTTCTGCACTCTTATACTTTTTTTTTGGCTTTGGCAGAGAATAACATTTCCTCCATTTGCAAGTTGGATCAGTTGAAAGAATTGAACACTCTTGGTATGACTAATTATACCTGCAGTTAAAAGTTCTGTTGCTTTCAGCACCTACTAGTGGGATAAGATTTGGTTGTTGCTCATCATTTTATTGACTGATGTGTCTTGGATGATGTTATACTTCTATCACAAATGCACAATAGGCTGTATTAATTTTTTTATTTAGTTTCTTAGTTATTATCTTCTTTATTCTTGAAGCAAAGTTTACATGAAAACAAGTATAAAGAACCCATACCAATGAGGATGAAATAAATTTCAAATTTGGAAGTACTTTCTTGATAGATCCTGATACATTAGATATATTTTTTACTAAATTACAATGATACCTCCCGAGATTTTCTTAAATTACACTTACATCCCTTTTTGTCATATTACAATGGTCTCCCTTATAAGGTGTATGTGTAATGCTTTTAAAACATAAGGGAGTGCAAATGTAATGTAGAAAGAGGTGACAATGTAATATTTTTGAAACAAAGAGGAGGTTTGTGTATAATTTTAAAGGAAGAGGGATTTCAGTGTAATTCGAGAAAACCTCAGGATTGTCAGTGTAATGTACTCTATTTTTGGGAGGTTTAGCAGCACATTTTCATGTTGTAAAAGGTCATTGTTAATTTTATGTACAAGAGGCATATTACATGTTATGAAGTTCATCTTTGACCTTTCAATCTTGCTTGATACACACATACACATACATACATGGAAACCAATACCATTGTACTTCTTCTTTTACTCTATGTTTGTGTATGTTTGAAATGTGTAATTATTTTTGGCCAAATAATATCTCACCAACTCACATGGTTAGAACTTGCGTATGCACAAAAGGTGTGCATAAATGTTGTATAAAGTCATCGTTGATTTTATTTGTAAGGGGCATATTACGTGTTGAGAAGTTTGTCTTTGACATTTCGATCTTGCTTGATATGTATACATGGAAACCCACACCATTATACTTCTTTTACTCTAGGTTTGTGTATGCTTTGAAATGCACAATTATTTTTGGCCAAAAATATCTCATCAACTCACGATGGTTAGAACTCGAACATGTACAAAAGGTGTACATAAATGTACCAAAAACCTTGAATAATCTTCTAATGTCTACTTGTGCAGTTCTATCAAAAAATCCTATCCGTAAAATTGGTGATGCTCTGCTGAAGGTGCAATCTATCACGAAGGTAGGAGGTGCTCCAACATGTTGAACTCCTTTGATGCCTATTTCAGTATTGTATTCCTGTTGCTCATGAAATCTCTCTTGGTTCCAGCTTTCCCTCTCTCATTGCCAGCTTGAGGGTATTGACACCTCACTCAGGTCTTGTCTTGAGTTGAGCGAGCTCCGCCTTGCTCACAATGAGATTAAGGTGTGCTTTTAATATGTGACTTTGGATCAATACATGATACAGAATTCATATTTATTTCATGATTGCATTGCTCAAGATTTTTTTTAATATTATTTAAATTGGATTTCAGTCTCTTCCCGATGAATTAAAGCTCAATTCAAAGCTCCGGAATTTAGATTTGGGGAATAATGTGATCACGAAGTGGTCAGAAGTAAAGGTTTGATATTCATATCTAGGCTTTTCACATTTTCTGGCATATTTTACAATTTCCTAGACCTCCCTTTACCATGTTTATTCATCATGTATTACATTTATAGGTGGTCAAATTGCTCACAAATCTGAGAAATCTTAATCTACAAGGAAATCCTGTTGCCGCAGTTGATAAAATTACAAGAAAGGTGATCCCATTGTGCTTCTTATTCTATGTCAATCCATACATGATTATTGAGTTTCATTCTTTTTGTATGATACAGATTAAGAAAGCACTGCCAAGACTACAGATATTCAATGCTAGACCAGTAGATAAAGGCACTGAGAATAAGCAAGGTGGCGTAGTTGATGGAACTCATGATTCTTCAGCAGATCAGAGGGGTCAAAATTTGAGAGAAAGCAGCGAAGGAAAGAGTGCAAGATTTCATACAATAGATAAAAAGAAGGATGATCACCTTGAAGCCGCAGATGATCTTGACTCGGAGAGAAAATCAAGTAAGAAAAGGAAGAGAGCTGTTGATGTATCCAAGAAGGAAGACAGGGTGATTGCTGATGGAAATAAAGCTCATAAAAAGGATAAGGCAGACAGAAAGAAAGACAGTGTTATAGTTACTGTTGATCCTGACATGGAGAATAAATCAACCAAGAAAAAGGTAAAAAAGGATGAGAAGCCCTTGGACAACAAGGGCTTTACTCCTGAGGAGAATGTTTCTAAGGTTGGGAAGAAACTGAAGAAGAAACATAAGAATGAGGAAAAGGGTGAACTTGACATTATTGACAATGCAGAAGCTTCATTTGCAGAGCTTTTTAAAATCAATGATGCAGAAAATCAGAATCATGGTGATGAAATGAAAGCACAGTACAAAGTCCCTAAGGATGTGAAATTTGCAGGAAGCACAGTAACCTCATTTGCCAAACCTAAGAATGCTAAAATGCAGAATATGGAGTCTCTATCATTTCCAGTAGCAGATATTGGAAATGGAGGACCATCAACATGGGGTGATGAGTGATAATATGTGAACATATGTTCATGCATGAAAACTTGTCTCCAAGAAGATACTGTCAAATTTTTCATTGCATCTCAGCTATTTTCTGCTTTTGCTATGCTTTTAGTTGGTGATTTTGTTGTTAATATGTGAAACTGACAAATATTATTAGCATTCCATTTATATTGATTTTATTATAATTTATTTAGAAGTAAATATTATTTATTAAGTTTTATAAATTAGACAGTGACAAACATTATATAAGAAATTGACTGTTTAAGTTGTTATAAACAGTATTCTATTCGCATATATATTGTAACAAAATTGTATATAAATTTTCATTGAATTCATTAAAAATATAAGATATTGGGAAGCACATAATATCAAATTAAATGATATTTACCATTGAGATGTAGATTGATAGGTTCTTAAATAATTTCTTTGTTTTTTTGCAAATGATTTTTTTTATTTTTTTTAAAACTCTTAACAAAAGTCTACATTAACATTTAAATATTATGGTGACACATCTCTTCCTTCAATATGAGTCCCTCCTAAGCACGACACATAATGAAATGAGTCTTAAATATAAATTTAATTATTTTAAATATAATTTTTTCTGTTTCTTTTAATATTTTTTCCAATAATCGCTCTTGTAAACCATCTCAAAACTCTCGTCATTTTAGGCCCCTCTCCTCCTGGGACTATTCAATTTGGGAATATTATATTTAAATTGATAAATCATTTCTTAATAGTAATTTAAATGTTTAGAGTTAATTAAACCAAAATAAAAATGTAATAAATCAAAACTCAAATTACTATTTAACCTATATTGTATCTAATATAATATGCATTTTATATGAAGTTTTAAAAAATAAATAACTAGAACGTCGAAAATTGTGTTGCTTTGGATAAGCTTTCTTTGGAATAGATGCAAAGTCAATATTCTTCAAAGAAAAAGTCCAATCCAACGTGGCACTGACAACTCTTTTTTGCTGGCATGGTTTCTTGACTCTTCTTTCAGTTGCTTCTCAGTCTGAATTAGTGTTGGAATATTAAGTATAATTGATTTTAATCAAATTAATTTTGAATTGCAAAACGTGATTAAAATGTGACTTTCAATGTACCTCTAATTTGCACCTTTTTTTATTCATTTTTTTCTGTTTGTAGTTTACAGCACCCAAATTGTGGAGGAGCTATAACAAAAAAAAAAGTCTTCTGTTAGTTTTTCTTTTCTTTTCAACATGCTAATGTCACCAAATGGAAATTTAATTAACCCATTTCTTAATTTGAGTTTACCAAGATCGTCTAAATTAGTTTTAAAAATTCTAATTCATCAATATATTTTAAAGTAAATATATAAAATAAAAATGACACTATAATCATTTAAATTAAACCATCTCCCAACCAAAACCATCTTAATCAATACTGAATGAACACTTTTTCAATTAATTAAGAGGGTCAAATGATTCTCCATCTAGAGAAAGCTGGACTAGTTTGAGCCGGCAGAAAAAAAAGAGTTGAGTCCATAAAATACCACCATGCATTAATTTGCTCTCATAATTCAAATGACTTGAGTTTTGCTTCCATGTTCAAAACTCATTCATTAAATAGTGCCAATACTTATATGCACATGCTTCTAACACAAATTCAAATTTGACTTGAGGGTGTGTTGGTAAGTGCAAATTGGAAGGGTATAGTTGGAATCCTAATTTCCAGCATTGAGATGCACTTCAAAGGGTTGGCAGAAGAAAAAATGGTTTTCAAATTGCAAACAGTTGACAAAAGAATTTGAACAGAATGAATGAAATTGAAGCAGCAGGAAAAAAAAAATAATGTCAACTACAAATTAACCACCATCACCAAATTGCATTCCTAATTATTCATATCGTGTTCTATCTAATATAATATCTCATTGTTTAAGGGTACGAAGATACGGTCAGTTTAAATATATATATTTTTTTAATTTTTTTAGATATTTTTTAAAGATAAAATAGTGAGAGAATCTTTAGAAATTAAAGTCAAAATCAGTTTAAATATATTTTTTTTAACTTTTAAAATAAACAATATACCAAAAATTAAATAAAAATAAAACATAAACTAAACTTAAAAAAAATATATCATTTTTAATTCAAAACAAAACAATAAATTTATATATCTCTTTATTCAATTTTTTATTTTTATTCAATATGACACTTAAAATCTATTATTTAATCTTCAATATAAAGTATGAAAACAATAATTTTACAAGTTTTCATATTCAACATTTTCATTCCAATCAGACTTGAAATCAAATTTAAATTTCTTGATTTTCAAAAGAAGTTATATTAAGTATTTAATATTGGTTAATTAGATTTTGAAAATGGTGTTACATTCATTAATTACTACTAACAAATGAGTTTGGCCGACCCACAAAAATGTACTAATCTCACATTTCTGACTTTTTGATTGGTCCAAACAAACCTTAACCTCCGGCCTGAGCCTGGCACTGAAAACGTTCTTTCACATTCACACCATTCATTCACATTTACCAAACTAACCCTCTGCAACTCTGCATTGTATCCACACTGCAAACACAAATTTTAACAGTTGTTGCTTCTTTAACTCTTTCTCTTCATCTTTCTCACAACCAAAAATGTCAAAAAGCATACACCTCAATATCTGCTACAACTTCTAAATCAAAGATGCCTTACAAATACTTACAAATTTGATCAGTTAGATTCCAAAACAATAAAAAATTCAAAAAATTACAATAGTATTTGTAGATATACTTTAGTTATTTTTTATGGTGATGTATGTCTTATTTTATTCCTATAACTATTAATGAATTTTCTTTCTCATTATCTCATTTTATTCAAATATTAGTGCTCACCAATAATAAAGTAATAGTAATACTTACTAGTATGATCTTTTTTAATTAAACTACTTTTAGTGATACAACTCTTTTCATGTACTTGACTATGATGAAACTTGGGTACTGATAAATTCAATATATAAAACTTCTTGTCTGCAACTTTTTGCTTTTTAGAGGTACCATGAACTTTTTTTGTGTATTTTTTTTTTTAACATTTTAGTGATAGAGCGTGTACGAAGTTAAGTTTGACATGTAATGTATCTTCTTTTTCACAATTAAAATATTCTATAAAATTATATTGCTTTCACTTTTTTCCATGACGTCCAAAACTGTGGTCCAGGTACACAGTACAGTACTAAATCCATTTTTTAAAGATCATATGTATCAAGGAAGGATGATATTTATTTTGGGCCTCCCACTCCTTACTCTTTAATTTTCAAAATTAAACATATATATATATATATATATATATATACTACAAAAGAAATAGTGATTAAAAATTTATAAAAGTAATTTTTATTTTACAATTACATAAAAATATTTTTTATTATTTGTGGATTTTTTTTTACTTTTAATGAAATATATTGTTCTCTTTTTATAGTTTTAATTATAAATATTTTGTTTCATCGTCTTTATTTAAGATAATTATATTTTTTTCTTGTTTACCCAAAATGTTCGATATAACTTACTGTTAATAATAATTTTCTTTTATTATCTAATATTACTATTTAAAAAGATATAAATAATTATATACCTTTCTTTTTATTTTAACGATTATAAGATATTCGATAATTAAATATTATCTTTTATCCGTTTGCGAATCTTTAAGCTAATTAAGAATACTGTATTTGGAATTGACAGCTTAAGTTTTTATATTTTAATAACTATTTTTTTTCCTAATTCCTTACGATTTTTTTCCTATTTTTTTGTTTTACGGATATATAATGCATTAGACTGTAACAAGTTCTCAAGCTTAAAGAATCCATCCAAACAAATCCTTATCTTAATCTTTAAAACATAAATTAAATATTGAATTACATTAATATTTACTACAATTTATTTTTAATATAATTATTATTACGTATTTCCTAATAAGAAATAAGGTTGATATACAAAGTTAAAAACTTATTTTTAGTGTGGGACTGATTTCAAATACTCAAAATGTCTTCTTATACTTGTTGTGTCTAGTTATATTAGGTTGGAGATGTTTGCATAAAATAAATATTCTAAATATCAAGTTAGTAAGTATTTTAAAAAAAAATAAAGAGATAGTAATCTTATTTGTGGGATACTTCTATTTATAAGAATGATAGTGCATTTTCAAGTATTGAGCCAATGTAGTACATTGTTCATTAAAGCTCTGTACTGATCAGTCATGATAGCTAATTGGATTGGAGATCTCTGTATAAAATAAATATTTTAAAGATCAAGTTAGTAAATATTTAAGTATTTAAAAAATAACAAAGAGATAGTAGTCTTATTTGTGGGTACCCCTATTTATAAGAATGACAGTACATTTCAGGTATTGAGCCAATATAGTATATTATTCATTAAAATCATGTACTGATCAGTTCTTTTAATCATGATAGCTAACACTCTAGATGATCACACAACCAACTTCAACTAGAAGAATTAATTAGGCCTTTAGTAAAACATTTTCTCTATGAATAGTAAAATATATTTTTTGTACACTAGAATTATTAATATAATTTTCTATTATATATTTGTACACCTACCCACATTGTCTAAGAGTTAAATTCAGTATCAATTTAAATACATTTTCCTTTCTTAATCTTTTAAGGCAACTTTTAAGGATAAAAAAATTAGATCGGAACTCTGAGTTCCAAAACGATAATACCTTGAATGTGATAATTAACCTTAACAATATCATATCAATAAACTTGAGGTCCCAAATTGACACCATCTAGAGATTTTAACACTTAAGATTTCTAAAAAAAAAATCAAACATATTATAGATTGTGAAAAACTTTAAATTGACATCAAAAGGATGTTATTTGTAATATTGCATTTCATTAAGTGATGTTGAAATTTATGAAAAGATTAAGCACGTTAATGTTGCTTTTTTGATAAAAACAAAAAATAAGACAGTTACAACCAACATATAGAAGATGTTCATCTTCTTTAATCTAAATTTAACGGTATAAGTTACAAATTAAACTAAACGCTATATAAGTCTAATATACCTGAAAGAGTATATTGGGATAACTTAATTGAAACATTTCCCAACATCAAAGACTTAATTGAAACATTTCCCAACATCAAAGACAAAACAGGTAATGATCCAAATACTCTTACAAATTTGAGTATAATAAAGGAGTTGACAAAAAAAATAAAAAAAGATAAATATACATATTTCCCTTAACATGTTAGACTTTATCTAGAGAAGAAGAAAACAAACTTTTACTAATGTCTTAAAGTCATCAAAGTGTCAGAATGACACTTTATTAACCTTAATAAATAGGATAAATTATAAATTAAGATAAGAGATTTTTATTATATTCTGTCAACTAAAAGTATATCTTTTTGTTATTTTTTATATTATGATACACTTGTTTGTCTATTTTATAAGAAAAATCTAATTATGTGAGCTAGTATATCAAAATGTATATATCTTTATATAAAGATTTTAAAACAATATAAAAAAATAAGTATTGTTCATAAGTTTTATTGTTGAGACATGCATTAACAAATAACTTATTAAATTTTGTTTAATATATATATATCAAAAACAAATTTTACAAAAGTTAGCATTTTATAAGAGTTAACATTAAATATTAACAATCCCAACAATCAAATAATAATGAGGAGGTGTAAATATAGTAACTAAATTAAAGAAAAAATAAAATCTTGAGATATATTTCTATATGTTGAATTACAAAGAATATATACTACTATATTCTTCCTTTTTACTTTTTAGCAATGTATTACAAATATATGATTTCATTGATTGAATAGATTAAATATAAGTTACTAATATTTAAATCAATATGATTATAATTTAAACTAATAAAATGCCCAGTCGTTGAAAAGGTGTAAATTTAAAACTAGCTGAATTTGTATGATAATTAAGAAGGTTTTGAACCTGTATCTTCTAGCACAATTAATTAGGGAATTAAATTTTTTTAATTGTATATACTATACACCGGGTGAATCCTCAGGTAACTCAATGAATATTGATGGTCACAAAAATTGACTAAAATACTACAGATAATTATCAAATAAAAACTAAAAAATTTCAGTAAGTACATACAGATATTCCGCTGCTAATTCATTTATTTTTGTGTCCCTAATATCAAATCTGTTAGCAAGCAGTTTTACGGTCACCTATTATATATTTTGCCAATAACACGATTGTTGCTGTTTTTAAAAAAAATATTATTATTAACTAAAACTAAATAGTATTTTTTTTTCAAATGTATTATTATTAGCAAAAACGAAATACTAAAATAGTGATACAAACTATTTATTAATCAAAAATACATGAAGTACATATAGAATTAAAAAAAAAAGGAATGGAAAAAAAAATGGAAAGTGAGGTTGGATAAGGTTGGTTTCTTTTGTTTTCTTGAAATGACGGATGAGGTTGTTGGATGGAGCATCGTGTGTGCGAGGAACAAACAAACATTTGTATTCATTAAAAAGATTTTTTTGTTCCATCTCATTTCTCTCATCTGTGCCATCCTAATCCGCTAAAAACTTCTTCATTACCGATTATGCTCTGTCACCACCTTCTCTCTTACTAATTTTCATTAGAAATTTTATTCATCATTTTGAGTTGGATCTCTCTTTTCAATCATATTTTTATTGAAAAAAAAACTCACAACAAAATCAGAATCTTATCGTATTTAAATGAAAGGAAAAACTAATATTAATAATTTATCTTTTCATTTACGTAACGTTAACAAATATTTAATAAGATGTATCGAAAATTAAGTATCCATCAAGAAAACAATTATACAGTTTATATTGATTGTAGATTTTAGATATTTGAAAACGGAACGAGAAAAGTAGAAAAAGTAAAGTAAATAGTTTTATAAATTAAATTTTGGATGTGACGATTCACTTGAGTCAAGCATAATCACTTTAAGCAAAGAACACACGCAACTTTATGAAAACATATATAAATGGAAAAAGAATAACCAAAAACTAAATGTTTACACAAATGAGTCCAATTGAGTTGGTTGATAAAATGCATAAATTATTGTATTGATGTAACATAAAAGATTAAGAAAGAAAGTGTTGTGGTGGGAAGACCCTTTATTTGGAATTTGAAGAGTGTCTAAAGAGAAAAATATGGGTGAAAAAAAAAAAGAAATCTAGAAGGCAAATATGATGAGTAGCCACAGTTGACCCCACTCTCATCTCAACTTGTTGTTATGCTAAGAAAAAGTGAGCAAAAGAACTCTATATATCACCAATCCCAATCCTAATCCTTCACATGCGCACACGCATTCTTCAACCATCATCAATCATCAACCTATATAACACACACACAAATCCATAATATCATAATATCCATCGTCCTTATCCTTCTCACTCCTACACATAACCTTTTTCACTTTCTGTTTCCTCAAAGATTCTAACTTTTTCTCTTCCAATGCTGCCCATGGACACCACTTCCACTTCTTCTTCATCGTCCCACATCACCACCCTCCACCCCGACATCATTCTATTCCACATCCTTAATCGCCTCGACGGTCCCACCCTCGCCTCCGCATCCTCCACCACCCTCCACCTCCGCCATCTCTGCACCGACCACCATCTCTGGCGGAACATCTGCGCCGCCACCTGGCCCTCTCTCAACCAACCACTTGCGGCTGACCTCATCGCTACCTTCCCCGCCGCCCACCGCTCCGTCTTCTCCGACTCCTTTCCCTCCATCCACCACTCCCCTACGCCCGACCCCAACCCAACGCGGCTGCTGCCGCCGGAGCTCGTATCCGCCGTGGACCTCTACTACAAGGGCAAACCCGTCTTTTCGCGCGTCATCACAACCGAAACCCACAAGAGCTGGTTCCTCTCCTCCCCGCTCTGGGTGGACCTCCTCGACCCCAACGAGGTGGTCCCCACCCCCTTGATATTCGCGAAGTGCGATGAGGAATCTTCCTGGCTGGCCCACCTCGAGGAGAATCTGGGCCTGAGCTGGATCCTCATCGACCCGACGCGGAAGCGCGCCGCCAACCTCTCCAGCCGGCGGCCGGTGGCGGCGCGGCGGCACTGGCTGACGGGGGATCTGGAGGTTCTGTTCGCGGTGACCATGGAGACTGTCCAGTGCGTCATCAGGGTCACATGCTGCGGGAAGGCCGGCGGCGCTCTGCATGTGAGGGAGGTGGGTCTGACGATGGAGGACACGGAGGGGAGACACGTGATCAGCAGGGACAGTTTGGTAATTTTGCAAGACGCCATGGAGCACGGCGAGAGGCGGAAACCGGATCCCGAAGAAGCCAAAGCAAGGTTTGAGAGATTCTGCTGCGTGAAGAGAGAGATTAGAGAGAGAAAACTGCGGTGGGACAATGCAATGGACATGGTGGCCATGTTGGTCTCTTTCACCATTTTCGTTTCACTGTTTTGGATCATGGTCTTTGGGTTTTGACCAAAGAAACAGCTTTTGTGTTTGTTCTTTTGGGTTGGTCGGTTGCACTACGCAAGTTTGGACGGAAAAGGAAAAGAAAATAGGGACAGTTGAATAGCAACGTAAGAGGAAGAAGATACAGCATATACGACGTAAAAACGTGTGTATTTTATTCCAGTTAGTTATTTCATTTTCCCTTTGACCAATACCATGTCACCTAATTCATTTATATAAATTTTTACCTTCCATATATACCCTAACTCCATAACTGTTTTCATGTTTACTGGTTTGAGTTGTATAGATTAGTATTTTTTTTATGTCAGTTAACAGTACAGTAACCTATGCATGTTCATGATTAATGATTTAATGATTAAGGTAAAACACATTGTATTGGATTGCTCAGAACTGTGATACTAGGATTTGGGTTCAACTAGGATTTGGGATTTGGCTCGTTGACAAGTTGTGAAGCCTTTATGCTGATCACGATATTTATGGTTGAAGTTCTGACTTTTAGGCTCCCTGCGAGTTGGTGATGAATACAGTGTCTCTGGGTGTGATGTTTGAACATGATTGAACATATGGGAATACTAGAATGGGAAACATATATAGTAGTGTAGTGGATCACAAAAGGATATACACAATGCATTCCATAGGACTGAAGAGGGTTTAAAGTTGCTCTCACAACATTCTTTTACCAAATTGGTGTGAATTTTTGAAAATCAAGCATTTTAGGAAATCATGCATGGATACAGTTTTGTTATAAAGAAATAGTATTTTCAAACGTGAACTTTTTTTTTATCAAAATCTGACATCAAAGAAGGTTTTTATTGTTTTTAATTTTTTATTAAAAATTGTGCTTAAAATCACGATTTTTATTAAGTTAAAATCTTGTTTAGTTTATTTAATGTACTGTTTTTTTAAATATTTATTTTAGTTTAAATATTTTATGTCTAAGAAACTGATTATTTATATGTTCTATCTCCTTAATCTTTTTATTCACATTATTAGCTTATTTTTTATTTTTTATTTTTTATTTCGCAAATTACATTCAATTATTGTTAATATTTTAATTAATAAGTCACTCTAAAAAAATACAAATTAAAATAAATGTAAAAATTAGTTTTTAGTTTTTCAACATAACTATTTTTAAATAAAAAAATTAATACATTAAAAAAACTAAACAAAATTTAGAAATAAATTCCTTAAGCTTAAAATAAATATCAATCTAAAAAATATATAAAATCTAAAATATGTGTTATATAATATATATATATATATATATAT
>Ga0209700_100308_pt1 | contig 86990 bp, 32 predicted proteins | sample SiratroredBW_FD_187528 | JGI IMG/M metagenome (GOLD analysis project Ga0209700, IMG submission 187528) | Root nodule microbial communities of legume samples collected from California, USA - Siratro red BW (SPAdes) (version 2) | ecosystem: Host-associated > Plants > Roots > Nodule | place: USA... | reverse complement strand
ATCTTTCCTCTTTTTCTACTCTCAAATTAGTAAGATCTGCTTCTTCTTATGGATGAAAACACCATATACTACTCTGTTTTTTGTTTTCTCAACTAAAGCACTGATGTCTATGATTCATAATATTATTCAAAGAACTCTATTAGAAATACTTATATCAGTAAAAGTGGGAGCTAAAATTATACTTTACCCCACTTTTTATCACTTACATCCATTTGATATTAGTTTTATATAATAAAATATTATATAATAATAAAATAATAATTTATTTTAGTATCAAATAATTATATTTTATTGTGTAATATAAAGTATCAACATCAACACTGGAATAGACAGAATATCTTAAGTAGAGGAAGAAAATGAGATAAAAAAACTGTTTACCAACTTATTAAAACATGGACTTGAGAAACAAAATAGAATGAAAAAAAGAAATCAGTGCAATAAAAAATAAAAAAGAAATTATGAGACTTAGAATAAAATAAAAAAATGAGAGTCCAAATTATTATTTTTATATTATTTAATTTAAATATAGATAAGTACATTTTTATTATTAATAATTTTGGTATTATTTATTTTTTATTATTAGTGTTAATTAATTTAATATTATTTATGGTAAAAAATAAAACAGAAACTACTCTTTTGTGTTATTGTTTTATATATTTATGTTTATTTATTTTTGTAAATATAAAGATCGTGTTAAAAATAAAGTAATAGTAATGTCTTATAATTATAAATATTTTCTTTAGGATTAATCACATAATTTATTTTCAATCAGGTATATCAGATTGAACAATTTTATTTTTTTGAAAAACTATTAAATACCATTTCAAGCACAAGTGGAATTGAGAGAATCGTTTTCATTTAGCAATATTAATAACAGTTCATCCCAAAAATAAAATCATAGCACATATAGCCTACAACATACATATTAGATAATGCAACAAAATTATAGTTTTAAAAAATAGTAAGATTTTTTTTTAAATAATAATTAGCTTAAATGTATTTTTATTCATACGAGGTGTCATGGTATTTTACTCTTTCTCTTCCGCCTATTATTTACTCTTCTAATGTTCACAATATTATTGCCTTCTTTATTAAGCACATAAACACTTTCCAGTATGAAGTTTTGGACACCAGTGGGTTTTCTCTTTTGTTGGTCATTTGCAGAAGGTATTTTTGAGTGAAATTGATTAGTATTGTTCTCTGTTTATGTCAATCGTGTCAAATTGAAACTTTCTTTTGCCATTTGTTTAAATAATATTATATTAGAAACATGATCTTTACGTGGCATTCCATTATCAATTGTGGACCATACATGTAGGACCATATCTGTACAAAATGAAGATTTTTTACATATTGAAAGCTTTTATTAAAAATCACATGCAATTAGCATATGTGAATAATATAGGGATGAGTAAAATATAATAAGGCTCCTTGATATTTTGTCAAATTATGCCTACATTCACTACTTCAATGAAAGTCCATAAAAATGTTCCTTTTATTAGACAATAAAATATAGACACGTAGCTCCAATACTACATCACAGATAACAGGTTAAAAAATTATTCCCTGCCCATATATAATTACAAAACATGGAACATATGTTATATTTGTTATTGCCACATAATAATCTATATTATAAAACAATAAGTTATATTAATCTTCAAAATACTATTTAAGTATGATACATTCCAATTCTGTCTTCCTGTAGTCTTTCTTTTCCAACCGTTTATGAGAGTTAAAATTGCATTATAAAACTGAAATTCATAATCTGGTGGTCTTGTATTTGATCCAAAACTTGATCAATCATTAACACATATACACATACATCGAACACCAACCTTTCTCATATTCTTACATCTTTATATGGAGGTGAGGTAGCTATCATGCGTATGAGTTTAAATAAAAAACAAAAAAAAAAAAAAAAAAAAAAAAAAAACGAAAAGTAGAAGAGTTTATTGTCACGTACCACATTTGTCATAAATCGAGTACATCTTGATATTTTAATATTATTATTTATTTTTAATACTATTTAACATTAATATATATTATTATTTTATTTATATATAATATTTTATTAACAAAATACAGTATCAAATAAAAATATAATATGAACAGTGATATTAAATTAGTATTTTTTATCTAAAATAGAATACATGAAACTCGAACTAAATTCTAAAAACTTTATTTTTGACAATTGTACATAACTAACTTATGACATATGAAGTTGAAATCTATCCCTACCATATCAGCAAGATTTCATGAAAATAGGCTAACATTTGCGATCAAAATTCATCTATAATCGGTTGACAATGTTATCCATTTTTATATACTGACGAGTTTGAGAACTAGACTCAAAATAATATTAATAACAATAATAATAGTAGTATTAGAATAATAATAATAGCAATATAATAGAGTACTAATAATATAAATAATAATAATAACAGTTTAATATTAATAGTAATTATAATAATAAAAATTATTGTAATTATAATAATAATAATCATAATATAATAGAAAAATTTTCTTAATCTAATGTTATACATTCTGTCAAGTAATTTCCATATAATAATAATAATAATAATAATAATAATAATAAATTTTAATATATCCATAAAATAATAAATATATAATATAATATTTTTATTTTATAAATAATTGGCATAAATTATCATTAATTTGAAATTAAAAAGTATAAAATATTTGATCACTTCAGTGACTAAGAAATTCATCATACATTTAATATCAATCCAATATATAATACCTATTAGGACTTTCATTTTCTCATTCCATGTCAAATGGTTCATATATTTGTTTCATCATTTTATCTCTTTCTCTTGTATAGAAAAAAAAATTAACGATTTTATTATAATATTAATCGTATATGTTAAAATAAATTTGAATGAGGTTACAACGGAAACTTTATGAAACAACAAAGAATACACAACTTTATCATCCAATCAAATAATGTGTAGATGGAAAAGCTCTGTATTGAAAATATAAGATAAAAATAAATTATTTTTTCACCCACAATAAGTAAAAACCCCATAAATTAAAAATACCTAAATTTCATAATTAGTATTCATAAAATCGGCAGAAAACATACGAGGAACGTCATTTCAAAACTAATGTTTTGATACCACGTATAAAATACATAGGGTGAAACTTAACAATTTTCTTATAATCTATGATATAGAAAACCAAAACATAACCTTAAAATTATGTGTTTCTCATATATATTAAAGAGAGGGTAAGTGTACATTTCTTCATGAAAAATTACCTTTTAGTGTGTAAATGTACCTTTCTTCATGAAAAATTACCTTTTAGTGTTCTAAAGATTTAATGTGATGAAATATTGCTCTTTAGTGTTATAGAGATTAAATTAGATGAATTTTGATCTAGGGCTTCATTTTCTTTGACTTTATTTTATGATCTCTCTTTCTTAATGATAGTAAGATAGAAAAATGTACGTATTTTTAAGAGATACCTTCTCTATATGTTAGTGATTTATATAAATATAAACTATATAATTTTACTGTATTCATCAAATATTATTTATCTTCATAATAGACTTTTAATGATTTTGATACAATATTAAGATAGTAAAATTTAAACATAACTATCCTACTAGACTAATATAGTAAAGTAATATTTGTATTCATCTATATATTATAATTTTTTCACATTATAGGGTGTAGAATCTCCAACATCAAATTAAATATATTTTAAACTATTTTTAATACACATTCACACTCATTTGAGTTTTTAAAACACTCTTAATTATTAACTAAATTTTTTTAGAAATCATCAGTTTTTGTGAGACTTCTTTCTTTAATGCTTTCTATTTATCGTAATTTTGTAATTTTTAAGAAATTTAAATCAATAGTATATATTAGAAAGATTGCGTCAAAGGAAAAATCCTCTTTAATGAAAAAAAAAATGCAATTAATCAAGTATCGTTCTTTTGAAACTATTTATAACATAAATGTAATATAATATTATAATTTAATAAATAATTAAGATCTCATACAAAGTTAGATAATCATTGTTGAAAAAGCTCTATTCATGTTTAAGCATGGTCACCAATATTCTTTAACCATCTTTATGACAATTTATTCAGTTAAGATGTAACGTGCCTCTTCTAATCGAGCATAATTATTTTTTTTACTAAAATATAATTTTTATCTATTATCGAGTTTAGTTAGTTCTAAAGTTTAAAAGTTTCAGTTTTATGTTTTCTTAAGATTTTTGGGTGAAACCAAATTAATACTTTTGTTAGCTTAACAAATTAATTTAATCAATTTGATAATATATGATAAATTGCGAAAAATGTTACCTTAGTCAAAATTTTCAATATTAATGTCAAAAAATGATTAAAAAAATTAATTTAGTGTAGTAAGAATACTATAAGAAATTAAAGTGAAGTTTTCATATTTAACAGAATAAATTGAAAAATTAAATTATAGATAGGAAATCAAAGTATCTTATATTAACGGAAATTTTTGCGGTGAAGGTATATGATAAACTTGATCTTAACTGTTAAAATGAGGGGAGATGATGATGAGGATGAAATAATATATTTCAACATAATGAAATATATATAAGTAACAAGTGTAGAAGATTAAAAGTATGGTTTTGTATAACGAATTGTTTTTAAAGTGGTTTTTGGGTGTAAAGTGCAGAACTTTTGTTACTCACCAAGTTACTAATCTGTTGATGCATGTAATAACTTAATTCCTAAAATCCTCTATAACACTTAACGTTTTAAAGAATTACATATTTTTATTCATTTCCTATTTGGAAATTTTATATAAAGTCGATATAATCTAAAAGTGTTGATATAAATTTAAATAAATTTTAACAAAATTAAACTTCAAAAAATATATAATATTGATTTTTTATATAATACATGTTTTAGTTGAAGCTTTGGTTAAATATATTTTGACTCGTACAGTTGTTTTTTCCTACTAAAACAATCTTCCATTTAAGTACATGTTTGAATATGATTTTTTTTTCCGAGGGAGGGTAGAACTTTTTTTAAAATAAAATATGTTAGACAAAACTATCAAAGTGATGAGAAAAAACATATTTAAAAAAACTCTTACCACACGTAAAATTTTAAAACTAATTATTAAAGTTATTAGAATTTTTTTTATATACATTGTGTATCCAATAATTGATTAATTAGGATATAAAACATTAAATTTACTAACTACACATGACTTGATAACTTTTTTGTGTGATTATACTATAAATGTGACAGTACTAGAAGATGTAATAAATGATCTCAAAATTATTTTCTATCTAATCTAATGTATCTTAATATAATTGTAAAACTTATAGAGTGTATTTATCTTCCCTTGTTTAGGTGAAAAACATTAATGGAGTGCCTCTGGGGTTTTGCATCTTCTGTTTCAAGAGATTTAGTGTGTGGAGCATTAAATCAATTACGTTATCCTTGTTGCTTCAACAATTTTGTCAAAAAGCTTGAGCAAGAAGAGGGCAATTTGATTGTAACCAGAGATAGTGTCCAAAAATTTGTTGCACATGCCACTAGACAAACGAGAAAGACTAGTGAAGTTGTTGACAAGTGGCTGCAAGATGCTATCAGTGACGTAGACAATGTGAATGAGTTGTTGAAAGAGGCAAGAACCAAAAAAATATGCTGCTTTGGGCACTGTCCAAATTGGATTTGGCGATACCGTGTAGGAAAAAAGTTAGCAAATAAAACTGTGAACCTTGAAAAGTTTATTGAAGAGGGTAAAAAATACGCACCATTGGAGCGCATTGCTACACTTCCTTCAGGCACCCTTCATATTCTCTCAGAAAAATGCATGAATTTTGAGAGTAGACAATCTGCATATGAGCAACTACTGGAAGCAGTGAAAAATAATGATGTTGCCATGATTGGATTGTATGGGATGGGGGGTTGTGGTAAAACCACTTTAGCAATGGAGGTTAGGAAAGTAGTAGAAGCGGAGCATCTTTTTGACAAAGTTCTTTTTGTGCCTATTTCTAGTACTGTGGAAGTTCGAAGGATCCAAGAAAAAATTGCAAGTTCACTGCAGTTTCAATATCCGGAAACTGAAGAAATGGAGAGAGCCCAACGATTGTGTTTGAGATTAACCGAGGAGGAAACAATTCTTGTGATTCTAGATGACGTGTGGGAGAAGCTTGACTTTGGTCGCATAGGGATTCCCTCCTCTGAACACCATAAAGGCTGCAAGATTCTCATTACCACTAGATCACAAGATGTTTGTACTTCAATGGATTGTCAAAGAAAGATTTACCTGCCAATTTTAACAGATGAAGAAGCTTGGTCTCTTTTCCAAAATAAAGCACTTATATCTGAAGGCACCTCTGATACCTTAAAGCGTTTGGGAAGATTAATTTCCAATGAATGTAAAGGATTGCCTATTGTCATTGCAACTGTTGCTAGTAGTTTGAAGGGAAAAGCTGAGACAATATGGAGTGTTGCATTGAATAAATTGAGAAGTTCTAAGCCAGTAAATATTGAAAGAGGTTTGATTGATCCCTACAAGTGCTTGCAGTTGAGCTATGATAATTTGGATACTAAAGAAGCTAAATCACTTTTCCTATTATGTTCTGTGTTCCCTGAAGATTTTGAAATTCCAATTGAACTTTTAACAAGATGTGCAATAGGGTTAGGAGTAGTTGGAGAAGCACACTCATATGAGGAGGCAAGGAGTGAAGTAATTGCAGCCAAAATTAAACTTGTTAGTTCTTGTTTATTATTGGATGAAGAGGATGAATGTGTCAAAATGCATGACATAGTTCGCGATGTGGCCCACTTGATAGCAAAGAATGAGAATAAGATCATCAAGTGCGTATTTGAAAAAGATGTGACTTTAGAGCAAAATTCAGCAAGATATCTATGGTGTGATAAATTTCCAAATGACTTTGACTGTTCCAATCTTGAGTTTTTATTCTTAAGCGGAAAATTGGAAGAATTGGATGGAAGTTTAAAAAGAATGGGAATGCTCAAAGTTTTGATTCTTATCAATGATGAGGAGGAAACAGTACTACTGTCAAAAATGTCTTTCAAAACATTAACAAATCTTCGTTGTCTACATATTGATGGTTTTGAATTGCGTGACTTCTCATTTGTAAGTGATATGAAGAAACTTCAAAGTCTTTCGCTCCATGACTGTTCATTGTCTTCATTTCCTGAATTACTGAACTTAAAATTGTTACAGTTGGATAGATGTGACATTAAAGGGAATAAGTTTGAAGTGATCAAAAGAAGCCCACTACTGGAAGAGTTGTACATAGTTGATACTAAAGGGAAATGGGATGCTAATATTGAGGACAATATTGAATTCTTTAACATGTTTAGTCTCCCAGAAACACTGCAAAGGTATAGAATTATGATAGGAACCCATTATTTTGTTGAGTATAATGATGGAGAATCATTTGGTTCTAATTACAAAACTTTATTAATTGACCATTTTCACATATCAAATGAGGTAATTAAGAGTTTGGCAAAAAAAGCAATTAATCTATCTGTAACCAATATTGAGGGAGGCGCAAAAAATATGATCCCTGATATATTTCATATTGAAGGAGGAGGTTTGGATGAGTTGATTAAATTTGAGATACGAGATTCTGAAGAGATAGAGTGTTTGATTGACACTAGTAACCATTTGAGTGAGGTGGTAACTCCCTTCTCCAAGTTGCATTCCCTGAGAATGGATAACATGGAAAATCTAAGAGCTTTATGGCATTGTTTTTCTCCTACCATTGGGCCTTTTCAGAACTTAGAGAAACTATATATAAATGATTGTCCACGGTTGACATCTCTCTTCACGTATGTGGTTGCTCGAAGTTTGGTACAATTGAAAATATTAAACATATCAAGCTGTGATGGACTAAAGCATATATTAGCAGATGATTACAAAACGCAGAAAAGTAAAGGTGCACAAATCTTCCAAAATCTTGAGGAAGTAGAGGTATATAGATGTAGAGAATTAAAACTTATATTCTCAGCCAGCATTGTCGGAGGCTTAGGTCAATTGAAAGTGCTCCAGATAATAGGATGTGTTATGCTAGATCAAATAATTGGGGATATTGTTCCATCAGAAGAGCAGGATAAAAAAGAAGTTGATGAAATCACTGAGGAAGGTAAGCATTCACATTTGTATAGCACTTCAATTCCATCAACAACAGTTGTGAACCATAGCTCAGGTACATTTTTCTTTTGCATTTCTAAATATGTTTAAGCGTGTAGTATTATGTCTACATGTTATTGCTTTAAGATATTTACAGGTTACATGAAAACTACGAATCCATTATTGCATATGAAAAAATATAAGCATATTAATTGTGCACTGTCTCATTCCTATCATTATTTTCCATTCTTAAGGTACTAATCTAGTTTTACTTGAACCAACTACTTGTTAATACACTACCAGCAAAGTTGTCTAAGTCAAAATTAAAGACAATTATATTTGCATTTTAAACTTTTTGTACAATTTACAATTATTTAAAGAAAATTGTCACGTATTATTCTTTTCATCATCATTATTAATCGATCATTGATGCTTAGGATTGTGGTGTTAGACCCTAGAACCAATGTTTTTAAAATCAGAATGTAACTTTCACACAAAGCATATATATAATAAACTCTAATATGCTTAGCGATATTTTTCTTATTTAGTATTGCTCTTCAGGAACTCTTTCAAGCCTTGCAAGACTTAGGATATGGGATTGTCCGAAGTTAGGCTCAATTTTTACAGCATCTACAACTAAGACCTTGAGTTCTTTGAAAGAATTGTTCATAAAAGGTTGTCATAGTTTGACGAACATTATAGACACTGATGATGAATATGGCAAAAAGAATTCAGTCAGTCTCCAACATCTTACCACATTAGAAATAATGGGTTGTGGAAAATTAGAAGTAATATTTCCAAAGTCTCTTTTAAGATGCTTACCAGAGTTGAATGTTTTGAAGATAAGAGAATGCAAAGAATTAAGACAAATCATTGAAGAGGATGTGGAAGATAAAACATTGTCTGATCTTTCTCCTCAACCATGCTTCCCAAAACTAGAAGCATTATGTATTGAAGGATGCCACAAGTTAAAAACTTTATTCTCTGGATCAGCATCTAATGACCTTCCCAATCTTCATCTTTTGATCATTAATGGAGCCTCTGAACTAGAAGAGCTTGTTGGATGTGGACAAGGAAAAGGTGAGGATATAGGAAAGACTAAAGCTGAGCTTCCAAGACTCAAACTTTTAATATTTATGCATCTTTCAAACTTTCGCCAAGAGACTGAATTGCCCAATTTGAAGAATTGCATTGTCTTCAAATGTCCAAAACTCTCTTTGACTTCAACAACTACTCTTGAGTATCTCTGTGAAAATTTTCCTCATAAAGGTAAATACTGTACAGAGTCTTTAAATATAAACTGTTATTGGAAGGTTGTCAAACTCTTGAAGTAATCTTAAGCTCTTACAACTAGAGATCACTATCAAACTTTTTTATGAGTAAATGTTGGTGTTAAATTTATAAACTCTTAAATCAAGAAGGAAGATTTATGAGTTTGAAATTAAATGTGATTTTTATCTTACTTTATCCTAGAATGATAATATTTTATTGACTCAAATTATTTGAAGAATTAACTCTTTTTTAGTTACTTTCACATTATGAACTTATGTTTGTATCAATTTATAGATGACTTAGTTATCTATGTAATTTAATCTATCTTATTTAGCACTAGTGTACTATTACAATTTATTTTTTGATTTGCTACTTCTTTTTATTATGATGCCAAAATATTAAATTATTATTGTATTAAGTGTATTATGTTATATATAATTATATCATTTATTTTTTATTATTATTTTTAATATTAGGTAAATTGTTGATAATTCTCTAGTTTTAGTACCTTGTGCTAGCAGAATATAGGTAATTTTCCAAGATGTGTTGAATGCACATGTAATTTTGCAATATGTGTTGAATGCACTTGTTAAATTCGAATTCAACAACTAAACTTGTTAATCTTTCATAGAATATGACCACATTTGAAATAAGTCTTGTCAAATCTTTCCACAGGAAACTATCCGAGAATCACCACTTTATCTTTATTTTCCTATTATGAAACTTTGTAAACCATTTTTCATTTTTAACTGTGATGAGATAATGATCCACCAGGGAAAGTTGTGGTTGTTGTATTTCCCTTTTGTTTGTGTTTTATTGTCACAAGAATTCCATAATATGTATATTTGTCACAGATTTCCAAAACACTCAACTTAGAAGTTCGGACTTAACAGAGTTGATATGGCATTCTATAATTACGGACTACAGTGAGTTCCCTTCATCACAGGTTAGAACCAACCAATATTTGCAATGTAAATACAATAAAAAAATTATAATTCCATTAAATAATAATTACTTGTAGTATATGTGTCATTACTTCATTGCATATTTTCTACATTTGCTATGACTCAATCAATTAATTGAAAAAGAAAAACATTCTCATTTATAACTTCACTATATTTGTTAAGATGGTTAACTGAGTGAGCTTTTCATTTAGTATATTTTGGCATTGTTCATATTAATGAGAAATCAAAGACGAAATTTATTGGGAAAGATCCTGGTGTAGAGGTATTGGTTACTGCAACATCAACGACTTTAGAGCAACTAACTCACTCATATTTTTTCAATTTGAAATACATAGGAGATTGGGGACGTAGGAAATGAGATCATTAAAGAGGGGTCTGCAGTAGAGGAAGTTAAGACAAAATCTTTGTCAACTGGTGTTGAAGACATTAGCATTGGAGGTGGTGTTGCAACTCACATTGAGTCTAGTGGCCTGGACATAGTTGCACAACATTCCAAGGTTGTTGAACAAGATGATAACATGAACGAAGGCAAGACAGGAATAGTGCCACGCCAAGAAATCCAAGTAGAAGAAGGGTTGAACCTGTTGGATAAACAAGAGGGAATAAATATTGTTTCCAACAACAACCACATTTCTCCAGGTTTTTTATTTCTCATTTTCTCGTTTCCATCTTATATTTTCATATCACCCTCTCAAACTTTTTACAGCTTCTGCAGATATCCGTACAAGATTGGCAGCATATAAACATTTTGTTGATCTGGACGATGCACTAATTGATCTTCTGGTGGATGCAATAACAACATATCCTCATCTTTGGAATGCTTGCGACAAGTTTAGTGAGCGCTTTCAAGCTTGGAGGTTCAAAATTTTGGCAGATATGTTGTTGTTCCTTCAAAAGGAAAGTTTCGACAGTGTTATTCCTCAAAGAGAACAAGACTTCCATAAACTATGCGAAGAAGCTGTTGAAGTTGGATTTGAGAGTTCATGGGTAGATGAAATGCGTCAACGTGTTGTGGCAAAGGATCCTAAGTTGAGAGAGGGCACTGCACAGGAACAAATGGATGAGAATCCTAAGAGGTATGATCGTTTAACTTCTTGACTACGCAATGTAAAGAATGAATGAAATTAAGACTCTTAAATGACTTTGTTTGTGCCCAGATAAAATGTATCAGTTTTTTGTGAATTGGAAGTCATATATCTATGTTGTGGTTGTGGATTTTCCGTGTTTGTTTATATATACATTGTGGTGGTATCTGAAATTCTTAAAAAAATGATACCATAACTTTATGAGTTTTCTATTCTTTGGGATGCATAAAGCGTAAGTTTGTTACACAGGTCTAGTAGTGTGGACATGGAACTAGATTCCCATGTCGTTGAACAAGGTGATGGGCCTAATGAAAACTATAAAAGAACTTTTGTATGTTTGAAGACCCAGAATGTTAAAAGTAGCTTGGAAGAAGGTTCTAACTTGGTTGATAAAGAAGGTGAAATAAGTGTTGTTTCTAATGACCGCATTGCGGCTCCCAGAAATGAAGAACCAGAGAAGGAATTAGTTGCAAAAGTTTCCACTTTAGAAATACCAAGAATAGCAACATCATTAACAATCTCACAACTAGTTGAAAGGCCAACTCCAAGTTATTTGAATATTCCTCTACGTGAAACCCCCTTAAATGTGAGTCTAATAAATATTTTTCCAAGTATTGGATGAAATAAAAGTACTGAGAGTATAATGATTTTACACCTGTTCATTACTTTTTTAGGTATTGGTGGACGAACAACGAATTAGTGAACCGTGTATGATGAACCAACAAAAGCCACTTGGAGAAATTGTAAGTAGCCCCGAACTTCCACAGGTAAATGGCAAACAAAAATAACATCAATTATTTTAAATTAAAATACATGTCCACCGACCATCAATAACAACTTATCTTTTGTTCTTATGCAGAGTATTGAGCCAGAAGCTATAGAGGAAACCATAGCAAAGAACACCAATATGGCAGCTTCATCAATTCATTCTGAATCTGCTAGTTCAGAGTTGGATCAAATAGTTACTTCTCAAAGTAGATCACATCCACATGTAAGTTTATTTTATGCCATTCACATTTCCAACATATTTGGTTAGCATAAAATAATGTTGTCATTTGCCACAGGAGTGGAATTAAAAAAATAGGAAGTACTGAATATCAACTTGAAATTTAAATTTAGAGCATTTGTTGTCATCACACTCACATTTTAACTTCTACTTGCACTTAAATGATTTTATCCAAAATGGTATTAAGAAACTCAATGCTTTGCAACTACTGTGACTTGATGCTAACGTCTTTTCTGCTATATTTTCTACTTATTCTTCCCAGAGAGAAATTAGGAGCAACTAAACTGAGACACGCATTGCTAAAGCAAGTGAAGGACATCCTAAAATTATTCAAGACTTTAGGGCCAATGATATCATGAGTTTATTTGCCCCCGTTGTTGTGGAAAGAGGGTGAAGATAACCGAGTTGCAAAGACCCCTGTTGAGCGGAAAAGTACCTAAAGGTGTCTCTGAAGGACATAGTTAGCTCTAAGACTAACATCCTTCACCTTTTGTCTGCGCTTAATTTCCTGTCCAACCTTCCTTTCATAGATAAAACTCTATCAAACGGACTCAAAGATATTATAGACACTATGCACCAAGAATTCCCAAGCATTCTATGTTCTTTTAAGCAAGGCTTTGCTACCACTGACAAGTTGTCAGCACTTGAAGCTAGTCGAAATGAGGAGGCCATTACTCTTGTTTCCAAAATTTCTGAGGCAGATAATTTTTATGATGAAGCTCAACTGAAGGAAGTAGCTCTGAAGGAACAAATCATTAGGTTGAAGGAAGAAATAAAAGTTTGTGAGGCTGCCTTCTCATCTCTAGAAGAAGAAAAAAATAAATGCATTGCGGAAACTATAGGGTACAAAATGGAGCTTGAAAATGTGAGGAAAGACAAATCTCAAATGGTGGAAGATCAAAGAAAAGTTCGAGAAGAATTGTTAGAGGTGGCTTATGAATGGTCAGTTTTGTGTAGTCAATATGAGCACAATCGCATGGCTACTAGAAATCCCTAATAAGAATTTTTGTTGTTCATTGTTATTATAGACTAAATTGTTCATCACAAAAAACGAAGACTTGCCTCTATACTATCTTGTTCAATCTTTTGTTTGTTCCTGCTAATGTATGCTTCAATTTTTTCATGTGCGCCCAACCATGAACCAGTTCCAGTCATCAAATAGTTTCAATTTACATTCTAAATTTTGATTGTTCTATTTTGTTGTATGTTTGTTGTTGTGTAAGAGGTTGTTCTTGGTGAGACAAAGACAAAACAATTTTTATGAAAAATCACAAGGACTATTTCTTCTTTTACGTAACTATAATGGTGATCAAATGCATCTTATTTTTTCTTCAAAATTGCAGAAACCATTATTTTTCTGTTCTCTTCCTTCTGTGAGTGCCTTATATCTTCTTTGTAGAGACGTCCAATGGAATAATTTTCATTTTGTAATACTTTATTTCATATTGAAAACATTATTTTTCTGTTCTCTTCCTTTAGTGAGTGCCTTATATCTTCTTTGTAGAGACTTCCAATGGAATAATTGTCATTTTGTAATACTTTATTTTCATTTTTACTTATGTTTTATAATAGATTTCTTTTGGTTCTAATTTCCAAATCATTTCACCCCATCTCTCTCGATATGATTTCAGCAAGCATAACAATATTCACTCCTATTATTGTGTCACTGCATTTAAGAGAATTTTTTTTTTCAGCATTTATGTTTGAGACAAATGGAGTTGCATTGAGTGCTACATTAGCGCATTTGGCATTCCTCTTTCTCTTATAGCCGCAACGACCTCACTTTTTTAAAATAAAACTTCAAAAACTTATCTTTTTAATTACCCATGTCGGACTACCTTAAAGATATTCAACATTCAACTATCTTACATTATGCAACCAAAATGAGTTGATAACAGTTCGTTTATATGCTTTGTAACAACAAGAAGATATCTTAAACATCTTTAACAATCCAATCAAATTATTTTTTTTATTATCTTTATTCATGGAGGTATATCATCTTTATTTATCTTTATTCATGGAGTGGTCGGAATCCTTTCGGACCACCACAGTTCGACTCGCTAGAGTTTCTAACCTCATTTCTACCTCCGTTATTCATTTCGGTTACTAATTTATTGCTTGAAAAATAAAGTTGTCGTGATTAAGACATTAGAATTCAAAGGTGAAGATTTGAGCTAAGTCTTAAGTGGCATACAAGTTCTAATTTGATTAAAAATTGGATGCTTAAGGTTGTAAAAGGTCGAACCTATAAAAATTTGAGCATAAAAATTTTACAAAATAATAAAGCTTATTCATCTTCAAAAGAAAAGAATCAACAAAATTGCTTGCTTGTTTAATATAAGTTCTTCAGATTTTAAACTTGGTAGACTTGTGTTCGTATCCACTACTAAGTACTTAAAGATATTCAACATGTGGGTATATTACGGATATGTAACCAAAGTCAGATGATAACAAAACCTAAAAGAATCGTAAACATCTTTAGCAACCCAACCTAATGGCCTATATAAGAATATCTTCACTCAAGAGAGTATCATTAATGGTCTACTTATGAAAGAGTTGAGTACATACGACATTAACATCATTTATTACCCCCAACATACAAATGTAAATATATAATTATTAGTAAATATTCTTTTTACTAAGATCTCTTATAAAATATGAACCAACTTGACCCCTAACAACAAATTTTGATTCTTAAAAATATAATGCAACACTTAAGGTTCTTTTGATGTATCTAAAGATTCTCCTACTATCATTTAATGATATTTTCCATGAATCTATTAATCACTCTCACTATTTCTGAAATGTTTGGCATTGTATAGATCATAATATACATAAGGCTTCACATTATTAATGCATATGGTACTTGAGACATTTTCATCTTCTCTATTTCATTTCTAACACTCTTATTTGAGAATAACTTAGAATTGACAGGAAGTTGGATAGAACTTAGCTTATATATTACAAGTTGAAGCATTACAAGACTTTCCATAAGTAATTCTTCCAAGGAATTCAAATCTTTCTATCTTTTTTGTCTCAATGAATTTGCATATGTAAATCTTGTTTATTGATTCGAGTCTTTTACATTAAACCTCCTAGCCAATTGCATCTTTAATTCTTGGTTTCAATCTTTATTAGGGCCTACCAATGATATCAATATCAAATTGATACTAAAAAGTCTAATTTTTACAATAGAGAATTCACCTAGGTTGATTATTAGAGACATAAATTCATTGTATTCAACTTAAGTTGCTTGTGAGACAAGTAATCATTAATGGGTTTTTTTGAATTCAAAGCAAAAATTAAAATATGCACAAAATTAACATATTTTGATCTACAAAACCATAAGTATCTATGTTAGGAATTAGTCTCAAACAAATTCACTACAATGTTTCTACTGCAAAAACAATGAATGGTAACAAAGAAACATGCAACTATAAATGGTAGAATGTAAATAATTGAGGAAGAACAAGAAAGAATCACACACAAATAATGTGGTTCAATTGAAGTGTTAGTAAACTTTAATGTACATCCACAAAGAAATCTATGATAAAATGATATTATAACTTTTATCTTTTTTTGTCTCAATGAATTTTCATATATAAATATTGTTTATTGATCCCAAGTCTTTTATATCAACCATGTCTTTAATTCTTGGTTTCAATCTTTGTTGGGGCCTACCAATGATATTAATATTAAATTGGTACAAAAAAGCATAATTTTTGCAATATAGAATTCACCTAGGTAGATTATTAGAGACATAAACACATTGCATTCAACTTAAGTTTATTGTGAAATAAGTAATCATCAATGGGTTTTATTGAATTCAAAATGAAAATTAAAATATGCACAAAATTAACATATTTTGATCCACAAAAAATTGTAAGTATATATGTTAAGAATTAGCTTAAACAATCCATGCATAGTTTTTACCACATAAACAAAGAATGATAACAGAGAAACTCATAAATATAGACAATAAGAAGTAAATCGTTAAAGAAAAATAAGAAAATAGTACACATATATTAAAAAATTTCTCATAATGCAAGATTCATTTTTTAAATAAAAATGTAATTATAAGTTTTCTAATGATGAGTGCGGCCCAGGATTACGCAAAAATAATTAATTTTAAATATATCATATTTAGAATAAATTCAATCTTTAAGTTTAAAATTAAAAGACATTTTTGGTTATGAAATTGACAAACTAAATTATATAACGTAAACCTTTAAAGATACTTGTAAAAACATGTTGATGCTTAAATTAAAGAGGTGTTCATGCAAGTATAAAAGGAATATTATAATCTATTTATATATCCTTTTGCTTATGCCTTCAAATCTTACCATCGATCCATTAATTCAAACAATTCTCTCATCGACACACAATTCACTTAAATTCCTTCAAATTCATCCCCTAAAATCCACTCCTCCAACCAAACAAAGTCTTAGAGATTGAATTTGAAACTCTGAGAGAGTGCACTAATGTGAACCATTCAATATACTATAAGGGTGGTCTTGAAAGGTTCTCAAACTTCCCAATACAATAAAAATAAAATAAAAAATTTACATATATTAATATCAAATTAGGTTATAAAGACATAAAAAAAAGTAAAAAATAATATTCACTCAAAAATTCGTGGGTTTTATATTATTATTATTTTTCTCTTTTTCTTTACTTTGATTTCAAACAAAGGTTAAGAAGATTTTTAGGATAATAAAATAATATTTTTCTTAGCATGTCATATTTGAATTTGTTGTGAAATATAATATTTGTTTTAGTTTTAATTTTTGGTGAATGCGACAATGCGGGTTTGGATTATGTGGGTGAATTAGCCGTCTGCAGTAAATTAATGTCAGTTCATTAACATGCATAATCTGTGGTTTATGCACACCAAAGTGTAATTACATAAGTTTTTTTAATACTTTATTATTGTGAATAGTTGCTAGTTATTATTTTATCAATACTATTTATTTACAAATAAAAATTTAATTTTATTTCTTGTTCTACTCTCTTATTTTATAACAAACTTCTTTATTTACTTACACTAAATAAAAAATAATTCATTTTTAATTTTTCTTTTAGCTATTATATTTGTAATAAATTTGTACTTTTTATGAGATTTTTAAATTTGGGATGAAAGATTTGTTAATCATTTTATTAATTGTTTTTTCAATTTATAAAAGTCTATATGTAGGTTTACAAACCCGGAATTATGCAAGACCAATAAGATATAGTAACTTGCATTTGAAAATCAACTTGGTTTTTTTTTTTTTTATTAAGATATTAAAATAAGTATTTATTTTTGTAAGAGTAAAAGAAAAGGGTTATGTGGGGCCCACCGCGCTATGCATAGATCTCAAAACGACAATGAGAAGGAGACAGTATAAGTGCTTTTAGGCCTCTTCGTAATCACCTGTCTTCATCCCCACACCAACTTCCTCTCTCTGTAGCCCTCCGATTGCAATCAGACGCTCGCGGTTCAAACCCATCATATACGTTTCTAATTTCTCTCAATCACCTAATCAAGTACTGAAATAAAAAAAAAAAATGATAAAATCTGCTATTAACTCAATTTTTTTTAAAAAACATATTTTAAAAATCTGCTATTAACCTGTGACTGTCTCCACCCTTTCCAATTGTCTCCACCATAAAATAACAATATATAAATAAATAAGTTTTTTTCCTTTTTTTTAAGACCAATTGGCCACATTACCTTATTTATCCGTCAACAACTTGCTTTGTTTTTTTTTTCTCTTTCCACTTGACTTCATGCGTTTCTTTCTTTTTCTTTATCTTTTTCTCCTTTTATTTTCTCCTTTATTTTTTGATAAAAAAAATAGAAAAAAGAACTAATCACTTTATCATTAATTTTCCTAATGGATATTTCTATGAATATATGAAGAACGGTAGTTTAGAAAAGAATTGAAGGTGGGCTAATTTATATATATAATAAATAAAATTTACATTAATATAAAATGGAGAATTTATGTCATTACTGATATATTGGTTGTCCAATAATATATAATAGTAAATGTGTTATATCATAATTTTTTAATTTAGAAACAATCAATGTAGTTTAACGTATAACATTTTTATAATAATTAATGATTTTTTAGATGTTGAGTTTAAGGTGTGATGAATGATGTTTTTTAATGTAAAAATAGAATACTTGTAAAATATATTTTGACACTTAAACCAGTTTTAAGATAATTGGAATAAATAAACATTATTAAATATTACCTGTTCTAATATTAATTTATTTATAAAATTGGGATGAAATTTTTTTATAAATAACTTAGATCAAAACCACAGGATTCTTTAATCTTGTGTTAATCAAGATATAATTAATGTTTTAAGGTCGTTATTTAATCAGCTGTTATCTCATCTGGTTTGGAAGTTGCTTTATAAGTTTTTTTTTTTTTTTTTATTGTTGAGACCAAAATAATTTCAATCATACAGAATAATCGTATATGAGATCAATATCAGTAATGTTATTTAATCACATTATTCTATATGTGATGTCCATTGCTCTTCATTGTCAACTAATTATTTATGTATGCTTTATATATTTGTTTTATTGTTAAAAAATTGAATCCACATTTAATACTTACTATCTCAGCTGCAAACTATACATTAATGTTTCCATAAAACATGTTATTATTGTAATTACCATCACAGAAAGAACAGACTACATGTATTCTAGTTATTAGTAACACAATATTAAAATAAAATATCTTTGCAATAATTTTTCATTTTCTCAAAAGAATAAAATGAAAGTGGTTTAAAAATTTTATTTACTCAGATTTAATACTTGTGAATTGAGAAAAAAAATTAACATTTAAGAAATTAAAAATATTTTATAAGTGGAGAATCAAAATCAAATTTATTCCGACATTAATTTGGTGATTAATTTTTTCAATATTCAGATGCTAAGTAATGAGGATAAGTAACGTTTTTACGGGAAAAGAATTGATACTTTCCGAAGGGTGAAGTAATGAAATAATTCACCAACCTAATTATAATATATGATATTTAATTGAAATGTAAAAGTTCTCTAACTTTAGCCACACCACTCATTTTTTGAGCTCAAAACACTTCACATTTTTAATATTAATATTTCTTTTTTTTATGATAGAGAAAAAACTAATGAAAATAAATAAATAAATAAATAAATACTCGGTTAAATATATAACTTACGTTACAAACCATCGGTGATCTCACACATTGTTGTCATATGATATTGACATAGTAATGTTTTTTTTTTCTTTTTTTTTTCTTTTTCCCTTTTATACATTTTCAAGACAAAGCAACAAAATAGGTTTGAAAAGAAAGAAGTCCTACCAAATTATTAATTAGTTATTGAAAAAAAAAAAACTATTCCACAAGCAAGCAACTCATTGAAGATAATTACAAATTTTAGGACAGATAGATTGGGTTTAATTATATCTTTCTTTTCCCAAAAAATGCAATTATATTTATTGAAGTTTTACTTCTGTTTATCGAAATTCTAACTATAGCACATATACAATTTAGTTTAAAATTTCAAGTATATTAATTATATGTATGATCTTGACATCTTTCAATTAAAATTCCTTATATGACAATATTTTATATTTAAAATTGTAATGTAACACCAGATACTATATGGTATTAAAATTAGAGTTTTTCTATAAATTGAAATTAAGTTTTACTGTAAACAATTAGAAAAGTTTTGGTGAAAAAATGATTTTGATATTTTCTTTTACCATTTTATAACAGAAGTATTCATTTATAAGGAAATGTCCAAACATAGTAAGAACGGATGATGAAAGATTTTTTGTGAGAGGATAACGAGCATGCAATTATATACTCAATTAAGACAATTAAAGATTAAAATTACACAATGGTTAGAAATTAAAGTGTAATTAAATGAATGATTAATTAGCATGATGGTGTGATTAGCTTGTTAAAAATATTTTATCGTTGGACGGCGACGGTGCCGCACTATTCCAAAATTAGAAGTCAAGCCTCCGAGGGTCAATTTCGTCAATTCCATTGTCGTATGCATTGAATTTTGTTTCAAATTTCAAAATTGGTTGGCAAAAGAAAAGAAGAAAAAGCATGAAATTTTAAACGCCACAAAATTCCATAAAGAAAAGATAACATCCTTTAAATGCATATTCTCCATCAAATTAAAGAGTAATAAAATATTTATTATTGAGATTAAAAAATGACGAGAAATAAAAATTAAAGCTCAATATAAAAAGAAAGGGAAAGGAAAAAAAAGTGGTTGTTCTCCAGAACGCGTGGATGGTTGGCGAATGAGTAATGAATGAATGAATAATTTTGATTTTCTCTCTCTCAACTTTCTCGGAAACCAAACAATTACAAACATCCCTTTTGTCAGAGAGATTGTTCTCTAACTTCTCACTCACACCAACACGCCAACAACAATCTTCTTCACTCACTCACAAGATCTTCTCAATTCTGAATTCTTCTTCTGAAGTTGAGTTTGTGCTGTGCTTCATCAAGCTTCGTTTGTGCAGTGCTTCTGGATCGGTCAAGAAACTTTGCTAGGTGGTGTTTGTTTCCAGCTCAGCTTTCTTTGTTGCTTCTTTTTGTTGTTTTTAGCTTAATTGATTACAGAGCGGCAAATGAATTGGAGAGTTGTTATGCTCAATTCTTGAGTGAGGAGTTCCGTTTTTGCTGTTTTCTCAAGTCGAGAATTAGGAAGTGAGATTGTCGAATTTTCGCTATTTTTTATGTTGATTTTTTTAGTTTTCGTGATTGGGGAAATCGGAGGATCTGTTGGTGCAAATGTTGCGGCGGCATTTTTAGTTTTTGAATTAGTTTGAAGCTGGTTTTGAACTTTGAGAAGATGTTTTGAGTGTCAGATCGGGGAAGTTTTGGGCTTCGTTAAATTGAAGGTTTTGCTTTGTTGAATTGATGGTGTTGAGTTTTACAGGTTAGGTGTTAGGATGAGGTTGAGGGAGGGAGCGAGTGAGTGACAAATTTTAAGGGATGGGCACAAGGCTTGAGAGTTGAATATGTATCTTGAGCTATGGTCCCCTCCATTATATGTTTATCTGAAATAGCCATTCAATGGGGCCTTGTTAAAAAGTTTGCGAGGCACTTTTGCTTGAAAAGGGAACTCTTTTATTTATTTATTTGGAATCAAATCTATCTATTTGTTTACTCTACCGTTTTCAAAATCTATCTTATGCTCGGTTGTGTTGTGGGCTTGTAGCAGAGCTATTTAAGGGAAAATGTCTGTGACATCCAAGGTCATGCCTGCACTCCACTCCATCAAATCGTTGCCTCCTGAGTTCAAGATTACTTCTGCTAAAATGGAGAACCATGGAGATGCTAAATTGAAAAGCAGTGATGCCACTAGATTAAGCAGTCCGGATAATGATGTTTTGGTAGGGGAGGTTTCTGAGGAAGCTCGTAACCATGCCGGTGAGGCGGGTCTTTACGATGAGGATGTAGCGTACAGCAGAAAAGGTGTTTCATTAGAGGACAGATCTTCCATTGCTGATGAAGGCCGGGAAACCGTTCCTCTGTCCTTCCCATCAATTTCAATGTCCTCCAGAGAACGCAGGTGGAGTGATACAACACCTTATTCTTCGAAAAAGGTACTGTTGGCTTCGGATTTCAATTTAATCTCAGGTTGAATTTTTAATGTGTTTATGGATTTCTGTGATATAATTATTCAGTTGTGTGACTAACTTGATTTTTCTCAAAGAATGTCCAAGAAATTGATGTATTTTTCAAAAATATTTAATTTGGAAGTTTGCACATTCAAGTTTTGTCTTGGTTTGTTGTACGCTATTATTTATATTATACTGTACATGATAGTTTTTTACATGTTGGAGTTGTATTCAAGACCTTCAGAGTACTGATAACTATGTGAACATCTTTCCTTTATAGCATAGATGTAGTGATCTACCGTAATCGCTACAGAGTTTGCTTCCAAAGCCATGAGTGTTGGTTAGCAAGTAGCAACAGTAGCAGAACCTCTTACTAAAATTTGACTTTAGTTCGTAAAATATTACTTAACACAGGCTATCTAGAACGGAGACAACGGTAGGAAAGTTCACATTCTGTCAATTTTGGGTGGGTGTCAGATTTGGATCATGATCAAAACCAATTGCATGTTGAAAGTACACCCTAAACAAATGCAGTTCAAAAGGGACAAAAGATGGGAGCAGATATTGATCTGGGCATCTAGCAGACAACATAGAATCCATGGGTAACACCTTAAAAGGAAGCGAAAAAATTCCTAAAAGCAAAATAATCTACTGGAGGCAACTTATTGTGTGGTAAAACAACTAAATAAATAACCGGCTATGAAATCACAACAAATACCATTATGATAGGCCCCTGTTGCTCGTGCATCAACATGTTTCTTACGTAAGTCAATTATTTTAAAACTATTTGACAATTTGTTTGAATTGACGTGGATTGTAGGATATTAAGGATTAGAAAGAGCTGATGAGGAACTATTGTGTGTATTTATCTTTGGCACCAGTAATTAGTTAAGAAAACTATAGAAAAGTTGCATTGAAAAAGTCTCTATTCATTTGGAAGTTGCATCTATAAGAACTTTTATTAGATCCATTACTTTTTATTTGAGATAGCTCTCTTTTTTCCTGTGCATCTGTGCTAAAAAGTTCACAATGCCAGGGTAATAGCCTTAAAAGATAGTGTACATACATGGAATATTTATTTACATCCCAATGTCTTTGCTGCAGCAAATTTGGAGGCCATTAAACGCTAGGGGCCATCGTGTGTCTTCTTTTGTCATCTTCTATATCTTTAATTGGTGTTGTTTTTGTCCGAATATCCTTATGTTGAGGTTTGAAAATTGAAGTAGAGTCATTGTTCAATATCCGGACGTTTTTCATTTTATTGGCTCAGTTCCTCATATTTCTTGACAATTGTCTTATTATTGAGTAATTTATGTATTTAAGCATTTGCTATTATTGGCTATTAATCACTATTCCAGTTGGAAACAAAAACATCTATTCCTTGTTATTTTGATTTTTGTTTGTTTGATGGTTTGCTGTGTATTTTGCTTTGTGGAGCCCTGTTATTTATCTTTTCTTTTGCCATTTTCTTATAAAAATGTGAAAACAGTGAATGCCATGTAAACAATTCAAGATAATTGTTTTATTTTATTTGAGTTATTCCTCATTACTAGGTAATTTAAATTTGTTATTTCTTATCCTTACTGCTGAAGTTCACTATTACAGAAGCTTCAGTCTTGGTTTCAACTTCCGAATGGGAACTGGGAGCTGGGGAAGATTATAACAACTTCTGGAAATGAATCCATCATTTCACTGTCTGATGGGAAGGTAAGATAAATTACAATATTCCTCAAGAGTGGTACTCTTCATTTTTAGCTTTACTAATTATTCTGTCTCTGCCCCCCTTGTGGGCCTTATAATAGGTTTTGAAAGTGAAAGAAGAAAGTTTAGTGCCAGCAAATCCTGATATCCTTGATGGGGTGGATGACCTCATGCAACTTAGTTATTTAAATGAACCGTCTGTTTTATACAACCTGCAATATAGATACAATCAAAACATGATTTATGTAAGTAATTATGTCTCTTTAGTGTTTTCCTCAATTATTTGTTTCATGATCATAACTTCTAATGTATTTATGTGCGTCACAATGTACAATTCAGACAAAGGCAGGGCCTGTTTTGGTTGCAATAAATCCCTTTAAGAAAGTTCCTCTATATGGTAATGATTATATTGAAGCCTACAAGCGTAAAGCAATTGAAAGCCCTCATGTATATGCAATAACAGACACAGCCATCAGAGAAATGATACGGGGTAACTTATTATTTCTTTATATTCACATTCATGGTTGCAACTTTAGTGTGCAAGACCACTTCCATTTGTTTTACAAGAAGTTGCTGACTCTTGGTCTGTTTTCCTTCCAGACGAAGTTAATCAATCTATAATTATAAGGTCAGTAATTTTTTTGTTGAATTATTATTTTTTATGAGCATCTCTGTTAAGACAACTGTGGTTATTTTATTTTATAAGCTGCTTTGATTTAACCTTTTTATTATTTTACATCTATTGTAATTTATATGAATACTAATCTTAAGTTTCACTCTTATTTTTAAATTCTGAACTGAAATTGTCATGATTATTGCAATTTTTTGTGCAGTAATTTCTGAATAATTAAATAATATTTTAATTTTTTAAAAGCTACTCTGAATCTCTGACTGTTAATTTCCCCATGAAGTTAGTCCGGATCAACTGAGTCAGGGAACATATAAAAAAGGAAAATTCAGTTAAAATACTTCCAACAGTTTAGCAGCAATTAACTACTCAATCACTTAGCAATATTTAAGGAGCATTTAAGAAGTAGCCGCTTGAGTAATTGATTTTAATTCCCTATGCTTAGTCTTCTAGATTTTTCTGGAAAGCTTATCTGTCCATACATATTCATAATATTCCAGATTCCACCTACCTCAACCCCCAACCCACACCAAACGGGTCAGGTTTGTCCCTACACGTCCCAAAAGTTTGACCAGGGTCTTTTATTTGATCTTGAACCCAACCTGATTTAGATTTTATAACTGATTCAACCTGACTTTTTAAACATTATATAAATTTAACAATATGTATAGTTAGATCATAGAATATAGAATAAAGGAAGGATAAAACTTAAAAAGTATATTTACAATACATATTTTAAAATAAAGTGTCATTATAAATAGAAAATCGTATTGAACAAAATATTGTTTATCAAATAAAATGCTTTTATTCGATTGACAACTAGAAGTGTATGTTGGGTCATGCTGGGTAACATTTTGATGGGTGTAAAATGGCTTCTTCCTGCTGTCTGCAGATTTTTTAGTTAATGACATGCTCTTTATTGGATATCAATCTTACATGCCTCTTGATTGCTGTGTTTGAGTTGGGACCTATAGTAACAGTTATCATGCACGTTTTCAGTGGCGAGAGTGGAGCAGGGAAGACTGAGACAGCAAAAATTGCAATGCAGTACTTGGCTGCCCTTGGTGGTGGAAGTGGAATAGAGTATGAAATTTTGAAGACTAATCCAATATTAGAAGCCTTTGGTAATGCAAAAACATTGAGAAATGACAACTCAAGTCGTTTTGTAAGATTCCTGACTCCTGATATTGATTCTTTAAGTTGGCATTCGTGTGAATTGCTGATACATACCGTCACTCTAGTCGCAGAAATAGTTGATAAATTATGAGTGACTCTAGACGGCCATAATAAGGTTCACTAAGTTCCACATTAATTCCCACTAAATAGTATTTAATGTCCATTAGTAATTAACTCTCATTAGTGTGGCCTTTATTTCCTGTTATATGCAATACTATTTACCCTTCTCTTGTGATTTTATATCTTCCCATGTACAATTTCCCCTTAATTAAAAGAACATAATAAAAATTACAAAGAAAACCCACAATTATATTGACACCTATAGATCATATCAAAATACCCCTAGCACTTTTTACACTTTCCCAAGCTTGGGCCTAGGCCAATTACCTACTTTGGCCATGATGTTTGATGCATTTAGTAATATGGGTTGCTTATAGTTTCTAGTTGTGATCCCATATCCTTTCGATTCTGAAAGTTCTCGTAATTTGGTTGAATGTGACAGGGAAAGCTCATTGAGATTCACTTCAGTGAAACTGGAAAAATCTCCGGTGCTAATATTCAAACATGTAGGTTTATTCTGTTTAATAATTGAAACCATGTGTCTTTTCTCCCACCAAAAGTTTGCAACTAACCATTATGTTAAATGTTTGCATCTGTGTTGGAATACGTGATTCTCCTTGCATGACCGAAACAGTCTTGCTGGAAAAGGTAATTCTTCAGAGCTAACTTTTGTTATGCATCAACTCTCTCAAAGGCTTAGACACATGAATGGTTTTATAATACATTTATAACTTTTTTGGGTTTTACATTGTGCTTAGTTAACACTAGTTTTATTTGGTATGTGAACAGTCTAGAGTAGTCCAATGCAATGAAGGGGAAAGATCCTATCATATATTTTATCAGCTATGTGCTGGCGCACCTCCATCTCTCAGGGGTAATTACTAGTTTATAATAGTATTTCACCTCTGCTAATATATTTGTTGCATGTTGTGGGCAGTTTTTGAGTCTGTATATTGTCAATGGAAAATAAATTATTCCTTGGAAATGATGCAAATTGTTTCTACGTATTGTGAAAATCTTCTAATTGAACCCACAACAATGGCAGATGTACAATGTATTTAATATCCAACGTTCAGAATTTCTCTTTTTCAGTTAATTTGTTTGATAAGAATAATAATTTCATAATAAACTATTTTACTATCAAACCCAAAGATGCACATAGTTCGCTATTTAATGCTTAAATTCTAATTCAATAACTTTTATTTTATGTTTCCAATTAGGGATTTTGTTCTCTTTTTATTTAGGGTAATACTGATAACAAATTAACAAAAACAATTGGAAAATCAGAATGAAGCTTAAGTAATCTTGGTATATTTGTGTGTCTTGTCTGTAACATTTGATGTTGTGTTTCTATTTAATGGTTTGTTTGATTTATAATTCAGGGAAGCTAAACCTACAAAATGCGGAAGATTATAAATATCTGAGCCAGAGCAATTGTTATTCAATTACTGGTATTAGTGATGCAGAAGAATTTCGCACAGTCATGGTAAACTATCTTTGTAGATTAAAGATCATCTGCCTTCATAGACTTTTCAATGATTTCTTACTTCTGCTTCACACAAAAATGAATATACTATTGCCAACTTCCAGGAAGCTCTTGATGTTGTCCACATTGGTAAAGAAGACCAGGAGAATGTATTTGCAATGCTTGCTGCAGTATTATGGTTGGGAAACATATCGTTTACTGTAATTGATAATGAAAATCATGTTCAAGCCGTAGAAGATGAGGGTAAGAAATTTTAAGAGCCTTCACTGCCAATGTCTACCTAATTGTATTATGAACATATTATTGAACATGTCAATATATTAAAGAAGGGTTAGTTCTCTAGGTTTTGTGAAGATATTAATTAACACATCAACATATCAGCAGGTTGTCATACATCTATCTTAATACGAATTCAGTTTTTCATTTTTGTATCACTTCCTCTCTTCATACCTAAAATCCGTTAATGTCGACAATAACAATATAAAGTAGGATCTATATCAATACGGTATCGTTGCACTATCAAATTGTATCTTATTTTGTGTTTGATCTCCTCTTTTCTTTGTTCCTCATCTAAATGGTATGATTTTAACTTAGTATCAACATCTATGATCCAGTGGATGGGATCAGGAGTTTGATCCTTGTACCCATTCTTCTAGATAAAATTTGAATTTTAGCCCAATACAAGGTGCACTTTGCATTGTCCATGCTTCTACCTCAAAGGTTTATGTGTGAGGGAGTGCGCTTGATGCAACTTATAAAGAATTTGTCATCCATTACATCTTAAGGTTTTAGGAGAATTGGTCCTCTAACACTGAACCTGTCATTTAAATTTTTTACAGTAGTAGTTACTCGATTTCATTTTCATCTGATAATTTTTATTTACTTATGATATATTTCATGACTAGTTTTTGGTACTTATGTTTTGAACATTTTTAGATGCCTTAATGTCTTTCAAGTTATTCAATACCTGTTTCGAAATGACCTTTTCGCTGGCTTCTTGTAGGTCTGTTCCATGTAGCCAAATTGATAGGCTGTGACATTGAAGATCTCAAGTTGACTTTATCAACTCGCAAGATGAAAGTTGGTAATGATAATATTGTCCAAAAGTTGACACTATCACAGGTAAAATGACTGTCATGCTAAACTTTACATTGGTCTAAAAATATGGATGGAAAAATTGCAACTTCATATTGCTAGAAATATTTGGGAACATGAAGGTGTACTGCATTCCTGTGTGTTCGAATGCCAATTTGTTATTTAAAGAAAAAGGAAATAAGGTGGTTGTTGGTGAACACTAACTTGTTTTATTTTTCTTCTTGGGAGTTCTATTCAGCATTTAAATGTGAACAATTCATGCATACATGGGGGCATTAATCCTGCTATAATGAAGCCCATTGGTTACTTCAAACGCATAGATCATGTTTAAGGTCTTGGTATTGCTCCCGTGCCTTTGCAAGACAGTGATTCATTCTGGAGTCTCTGTATTAGTACAATGTAGGTTGTATACCTCTATACCGTCAGTGGTTTAGAAATAGCTGTTTGTACTTAATAAAAGAAAAGAAAACGGATAGTGTTTACATTTGAGACTCTGAATACTGAACTGCATATTTGATGTCAAAACATTTTGTAAATCATTATTCTCAACATACCTTTGATTTGTGAAGTGCATGATGACATGGAAGCATAATGATACATTTTTTCTTTCTCAATATCTCAAATAATACTTTTTTTGTTTTACAGGCAATTGATGCAAGAGATGCTTTGGCAAAGTCAATATATGCATGCCTGTTTGATTGGTTGGTTGAACAGATAAATAAATCACTTGCTGTTGGCAAAAGACGTACTGGCAGATCAATCAGTATTCTAGATATCTACGGCTTTGAATCTTTCAATGTATGTTTACATTAAACCTTGTGTCCCACTTTCTTCATGTTTATTATTTATCTTACTGTCTTCATCCTGTTCGCATATTAAATATTTTAGTCTGCTATGCCTTTTATGCCTGCAGAGAAATAGTTTTGAGCAGTTCTGCATAAATTATGCTAATGAGAGATTACAGCAACACTTCAATCGTCACTTATTCAAGTTAGAACAGGAGGTACATATACCATGCTTAAACAATTATTGAATGTCCTAGTACCTTAAATAAAAGAAAATACTGATACCTCTGGAAATCTAAATATCTGGTTATGCCTGTGGATTGTTGTTTTAAGGAATATATACAAGACGGCATTGACTGGGCTAAAGTTGAATTTGAAGACAACCAAGACTGCCTTAATCTTTTTGAGAAGGTACAAATATGATAGTTCCCCCTGACTCCTTTACTGCATAATCTCCAGTGTGCTTGTTAATTGAATGATTTCAGTGGGAAAATGTTATCTAGTTAAGCCTGGTAGGATAAGTAGGGCTACTCGAAGAAATTTATGTCATTTTGTCATGTCTTGTATGTATCAACATATGCAGTGTTAAAAGAAAAAAACTCTGAATTTAGAAAGGGAAAGATATATCATTGTTTTTCATGCATTGGTTTAATGAGCTCTAAATATTCTGAAGCTTGATCAAAAAATCCTCTATTTACAAACATGCATCACATTTATATTAGATGCAGCACTTGTAGAATTACTCTTTCCTTATATCAATGGGTGTGATTAATTACCTTTATTTGTATCATTTTATTCATTATTTTGTACTTATAGATAACGTGTACTGTTCTAGACACAATTACCAAAACCTTGTATGGTATCAATAGTCTGATCCATTTTTTGAGCCTATAAAAGCCTCTCTCTTTCTTCTTTTTTTTCCTTTCACCTGAGACCCCATGATAAGGAGCGCCCTTGTTATGACGACTACACTTTTATTCCTTGCTGTGAATACTCTGACATTCATGATTAGAAACTAGAACTCTTGTGACTTAAACTTGACTTCTGAAATATTTGCAGAGGCCACTGGGGTTGTTGTCCCTGTTAGATGAAGAATCCACTTTTCCAAATGGCACAGATTTAACATTCGCCAATAAGCTTAAACAGCATCTGAATTCTAATTCATGTTTCAAAGGAGAAAGAGACCAAGCCTTTACTGTTCACCATTATGCTGGGCAGGTATTATTCTGATCATGTTCTACAGGAATGAGAAATGCTAGCAACGTAATCTTTGGCGTGCTCTTGTCAACACACACTTATTTAGTTGTTGTATTGACAACTTCAAAGTCAACCACTATTAAAGAATGTGCTAAAGTGGGTGTTGTTGGCATTCCTCTCAGTATATTGGTTTAAAATCTATTGGTATGTTTACAGGGACAATCAATTTAACCTTGTGATCTCTATAATGTGATATGGCTAGGTTTTAAGGAGGATACTAGTAGTAAGATTATTCTACCAAATTTGAATACTCATATTAGTTAACCATTTCTTTTATTTAGATTTCATACTAAATATTTTTAACTCCCAAATGCAATCTTTGTCCTTATAGAGAGTGGAGGGTTACTCATTTCTTATTAATTTTAGTTTTCTCATCTGACCTGACTGTTTGATAGTTCTACTTGTTGCTCCACTCAGGTAACCTATAATACAACTGGATTTCTGGAGAAGAACAGAGACCTATTGCACTTGGATTCCATCCAACTTCTATCCTCATGCACATGTCCTCTTCCTCAAATATTTGCATCTCATATGCTCACTCAGTCTGATAAACCAGTAGTTGGTCCTTTGCACAAGTCAGGTGGGGCAGATTCGCAAAAGCTAAGTGTTGCAACAAAATTCAAGGTACATTAGCTTAATTATAAAGTGATAAAAAACTTCGTTTTTCACAAAAGGATCTAACTGATGTGTGATCTGCAATTATATAGAATTACACTGTGTAATTTATCATTCACGTGAGGATTGTTACTCCAGAACCGAGTTCAAAATCAGAAGAGTGTGGATGAGCATCTGCTAAGTGAGAAACTAAAATCACCAATGAGAAAATTCACACAAAACAAGAGAATTTCCGAAAACAAGGTGAAATTCACTATTTAGGGCAGTTAGGGTCCAATTCATCTCAGTCTTAGCTCATGCAATCAGTCCTCTTAATTCAGCTTTCAAATTTTCAAGGCCCAATTGATGATCCAATTTACAAAGTTAGGTCAATTCCAATCCCTTGGTAATTATACCATCTCTTAAATTCCTAATTCCTTAGGTGAGCTCAAGTGAAATATGAATTGGGTTTCGAAATTCAAAAGATCACGTAAGAATCAACTCAAATCATTTGATAATCAATAATTGTGATGTTCCTTTCAGATCCTAACAATTCACCAATTCTTCAATTGTGAGAAAAATCCTAAAATCACTAGATAAATGGCCAAAATGAGAAGTGAAGCAAAGAATCAAATTTAACATGAAAACCCATAGATTGAAATTGGTAGAAACGGATTACATGAGCTCAACGTCAAATTGGTATTCTCTTCCCTTAACCTAAACGTTTAGCAAAACATAGCAAAAGAAGAGAAGTGGCAATCCAGTACACGAAGTTGAAAATAAAATTTCTTATTTTAACGTCTTAAGCCCCACAATCAGATAAATGAGTCTCCCTATTCTTCAAAAAAATGACGGGCTGAAATTTGGTTAAGACATCTATGAATAGGCACTTAACATGTACACAAGGAAAATGGAGTCTGTACATGGTGATATAACAGTAACACTTCATGATTCAATGATTCAATGTTGGTTGGTGTATACGGTGAAAGAATATGGTACTTTATTTAATTGGAACATTCAAACAACAAATAATCATCTTGTAAACGCCGAGGTAGCGGAAGTAAAATCCTTTGGAAACAACTCCATTGTGGCTACATAAGGCTTTTGGAGTGCGCACACTAGTGCTCCAATAACCAGTTCCATTACGTTACTAATCCTTTGGGGCTTTCTTACAACCAATCCGAACTAAACAATTTTGATGAAACCAAGATGGAAGATCATTGAAATATAAACTAATATATATGATAATTGGTATTATACAAAGGAACTAGTATTTCCAGTGAATCTTCACAAAATGTGGGAGAAGTATCTGAAATTAAGCCCTATTTACACTCCAAATCCATTTACTGAATGGATTATTATACAATGAAGTGGATTTATTGCGAATGCTTTGGCAAATTAGTATTTATTTTATTTCTTTCATTGTTATGAATGAATAATAATTAATTCATGTCGCATGTTTTCTGAAAGAATAGTGCTTTTAACATTGTGCAGCTGATAAGTAGAATTGGGGTACAGATACAAATATTGTAGTTTTTTTGGGACGAAAAATGAAAGTGGGTCGGGAATAGATAAAATTTCAAGTGTATTAAACCATGTATTATTGGAAGGTAGATTAATGGTCTTTTCCCACTACTAAGAGCTACTTAAATATTCATTTTCATTGATCTTGATATTTATTGCACTTTATTTGATATTGAAATTATTTCCTCTGTTGGTGTCCAGGGTCAATTGTTCCAATTGATGCAACGACTAGAAAGCACTACTCCTCATTTTATTCGCTGTATTAAACCAAATAATCTCCAATCACCTGAATCATATGAGCAAGGGCTTGTATTGCAACAGCTGAGATGCTGTGGGGTCCTGGAAGTAGTTCGAATATCAAGATCGGGTTTTCCAACAAGAATGTCTCACCAAAAGTTTGCCCGAAGGTATAATAGCAGAGAAACTGATGATTTAGTTGAATCAGATGGTTTTGAACTTGTCTAACCTTGTTCTTATCGGTGCATTGAATCAGATATGGTTTTCTCCTCCTTGATAATGTTGCATCTCAGGATCCACTTAGTGTTTCAGTGGCAATTCTTCATCAGTTTAATATTTTACCTGAGATGTATCAAGTTGGCTACACGAAATTATTTTTCCGAACAGGGCAGGTAATATATGTTTATGTTTTTAATGTATACATTGGTTTTTGTCAGATCCCCCAAAAGTCTTTTACTAACTCCACCTGATTTTTAAAACCAGGAAATTTGAGCTTTAGTGATTTTGTATTAGGTTGAATTATAATTTCTAGTTTGTAGTTCTATTTATATCTGCTATTGCTTTCCTTTATGAAAGTTTTTTAAGTATATTCCAATTTATGATGCTGACGGCACTGCAGATCGGTGTGCTTGAAGATACTAGAAATCGTACCCTCCATGGTATTTTACGTGTACAAAGTTGTTTTAGGGGTCACCAAGCTCGTCGTTCTCTCAAGGAGCTTCGGGGGGGAATCAGTACTTTGCAGTCATGTATATTCTTTTTCACTACCTTAATATTTGAGTCATATATGTTTTGTGCATAAAAGTGTAACGAAATGAACACGTCTTGCCTAATCATGCAGTTATTAGGGGGAACAAAACCAGAAAGGAATATTCAGCTTTATTGAAGAGGCATAGAGCTGCTGTTACTATACAGAAGCGCGTGAAAGCAGTATTTGCAAGAAACAGAATGAAGACTATCAGTGATGCGGCAACGGTCATACAAGCAGGTAAGATATTATACATGATATTCTAAGATATATGATTTTATTGTTTGGGATATTCAAATTAAGGCTGTCAAATATGACACCATTTTTTTTTCAAGAATAAATAAATGGGGAATGAAGCCCAAGATAATTCACATAAAAATGCTATTTTTGGTTGGAATCTGGACACTAGTCTTTTCAATGGCGTGCTGTCAATAAATTTTCACAATTTTATTTTACCTACCTTTTGCAGTTATTCGGGGTTGGTTGATTAGAAGATGCTCAGGAAATATTGGATTTTTGAAATCTGCAGACATGAAGGTATTCTCTTTCCCATACTCTAGAAACTAAAATCCATGGACTGTTATTTTTATATTATATTCTGCTTATAAAGGCACCATGTTTGTGATTCTTACCATCCTGAACTCCAAAACAGATGAAAGAGTCGGACGAGGTTCTGGTTAAGGCATCTTTCCTGGCCGAGTTACAGCGCCGGGTACTCAAGGCTGAAGCTGCCTTGAGAGACAAAGAAGAGGAAAATGACATCATTCGTCAACGACTCCAACAATATGAGAGCAGATGGTCTGAATATGAATTAAAGATGAAATCTATGGAAGAAGTGTGGCAGAAACAAATGAGATCCCTGCAATCTAGCCTCTCCATTGCAAAGAAAAGCCTTGCTATTGATGACTCTGAAAGAAATTCAGATGCATCTGTTAATGCCAGTGATGAGAGGGATTACAGCTGGGATGTAGGAGGTAATCACAAACGCCAAGAAAGCAATGGGACAAGATCAACGAATGCTGGTTTAAGTGTTATAAGTAGGCTGGCTGAAGAATTTGAGCATCGGAGTCAAGTATTTGGTGATGATGCCAAGTTCTTGGTTGAGGTAAAATCTGGTCAGGTAGAAGCAAGTTTAAGCCCAGATCAAGAGCTTAGGAGGTTAAAGCAAATGTTTGAAGCTTGGAAAAAAGATTATGGGGCTAGACTGCGTGAAACAAAAGTCATTTTAAATAAACTTGGAAATGAAGACGGCGCACTTGAGAAAATGAAGAAAAAGTGGTGGGGAAGAAGGAACAGTACACGGATAAATTGAGTTTTTCTTCTTTGAAGTTTTATTTATCTTTAATTTTATTTTTTAAAGGTTCGGCTTTGGTCTAATGCACTTTTTCCAGTGCATTTCCCAATTATATATCCGAAAGTGAGGAAAATACAATAGAAAGGTTAAAAGAGTAGGAGTGTTAGGATGAATGAATTTACTGTAGTTGGGTTAGTGGTTGCTAGCCACCTTTATTGGTAATGTCTGCATGAGTTGTTAAGTGAGATGTATATGATTGATGCCCATTGCTTCTCAAATTTGCTGTGAGGCCCCAAATGTAATATACACTAAGCAATTTGTTAGCACTGCAAAAATTGTAAAAATTGATATTCTTGTCCTGCCAATTGTTTTCTGCACCTGCACCTGCTCAGTTGGAACCTATACCTATAATTTTCAAATGATTATTTTACTTTATTGGCTTCTGAATTACTTATTTTAAAATTTATTTGGAACACATTTTCTGAAATTTATGAAATATATTATAGAATACGTAAACAAGAAATGATCTAAATGAATTTTCTGAAACAAATTTTTTAGAACACAAAATGAAAAGAACTTTTTGGAATACATTTCAGGTGTTATGGATATTGTGTTTTAGAAAGTCTTTTGGAACAAAATTCTTTTCGCTCGTTTTCTTCTAATTGCAGTGAGTTATTGTGATGGCAGCAGTGGTGGTGGGGTGTAGAAAGAGGGGATGGACGAGACAACGCGCTCATCTCATCCGGAAGAACTTACCTCTTTGTCCATATTCGGAGTTACATATTTCCAAGGCTATGGCTTCCAACACCCTCTCATTTTTCAACATTTTTCAACCTATATTCTCACTATTAGGTAAATAACTGAATTGTCCTCCGTCTGCTTTTTTCTCACTCATGATTTTCGAAGATGTTTGGAAGGTCTCATCTCATGTGAGCAATGCCAAAAAGTAGGAGCTGCTATCTCTCGTAGGCAACAAATGTGTTAGCAACGTGTCATATTTTTGTGAAATTTTTTATGTGTAGGGTATTGATTTTGAGACTATTCTCTTATTTTTTTTTCTTTTTTTCTTTTGACTTTTCATACATATTACTTATCGTGGACTATGTCTCTAGGTGGATGGAGGCTATAGCGTAAAGACTAATGATGTTCAAGTCGTGAATTTTGTGAGGTCTAACATCTTTTGCAAGAGTAGCTTGAGTCATTGTGAGTGCTTAAGGAACTACTTTTGTAATAAATCTATAAACACTCTACTTCAAAGTATGGGTGATGCAGAATTTTTATATCATGACATCCATAAATCAATGGACATGCTGAAGTTTCTAGCAAAGAAATAAAAAAAATCATGGAGAAAATTAGTAAAGCCTGCCAGGAAGAATTGGAGTCAAAGTTTAGATAATGTTCTTTGGGATCATAGGATTGCTTTCTTGTTTTTGGTAAAGCACCTCACCTACCTATGAAGAATGAGCATAAAACATATTGGACAGGAAAAGCGACAATATGAATAGTGATCAAGTAGTAAGTTAAGGAAACTACAGTTGCAAGAACTGGATAATATTTGTGTAGAGATATACGAAAACTCTAAGTTTATAGGATAAGATTTGTTTAGAGACATACGAAAACTCTAAGTTCTATAAAGAGAAGACTGTTTCATGATCATTTCATTGTTAAGAGAGAATTTGTTGCAGACCATAAAGTTTTATAGTTTAATTTTAGATTGAAGCTCGTGCCTTGTAAGTTGTGGTCACATTGCACTCGACCTTTTTGGTCACTCATGTTTATTCATATGTTGTTGTGGAATTAAGTCAAACCTTCAATAAGACATTCAAAGTTAATAGCCATCATCTAAAGCTTTTTCATTAGAGCCCTACTTTACTAGATTGGACAGTTGAAGAATCTGATTTGTTGATTCTTTCATATTATCAAGCTTGACGAGGGAGTATCTCTTTTTCCACTTTTTTATACATCTTTTGAAATAATTGTTTTTACGTTAACGATAATGTGTGCTTTTAAGTGTGAGAGAATTATAGTTTTAGGATTTGTTTTACTTTCTTGTTTTGATTTTTAGATTATATAATATATAATTTCATATATTTTTAACAGATTTTTAGGGTTGTTTAGTGGTTGGTAGTTGCACAATTCTTGAAAAGATTATTTATAGTGTTCGGACTATGTAAATTGTTGAATAAGTTGGTTTTTAAAATTTTTTGTTGAATATGATTTGTTCTTAGAGTTTTGAGCTTAATCATCATGTTTTTACCATTTCTTCTTTTTCTAATGTGATTTCACTAATATTTGTTTATACTCTACAACTTAGGTTGATTATGTATTTTGTATCTATCTTTCACATGCATGAATTGATATGTTGAGATAGTTTTGTGTTGATATTAAGTCAATAGCCATATTTGTCTACTCTTATAATAATTCACTTGTCAGTCCTTTTGAGTCCATATCCATATTTTGTTTTTAACATTTCATTACAAGTCTTCAAAAGAAAAATCATGATTGTTCCTAGCTTAGAAGATAAAGGAGCTTTGGAATGGTTTTGGGAATAGGTCTTTTGACAAGTATGGAGTGTACTTTGTTGGCTTACCTTCTCATTTGAATGACTCATTACTTGAGATAGAAAAAAAAAAGAAAAGAATAAAACAACAAAAAGGAAAAAAAATAAACAACTGTAAACTATTTAATGCACATGTTAGATCCTACTACATGAAAAAGCAACAACACAAAGAGGAGTTGAACTGTAATTTTGAAGATATGTGCTACATTTGTTTTTGGATTTATTTTTCATTGCTCATGTATTTTCTATGAGTTTTAAGCCTCTTATCTCTCATTTTGCCTACTTTTACCTTATTCTACTACATCCCATTTGAAGTCTTCTTAATCTCTGATTGTATGTTATTCAAATGTTGTAGGTATTAGAGTCTTGCTAATGATAGTGTTTTTTTTTTTTAATTTTTGCATGAATGTTTTACTCAGGATTGTACAAAGATAAGTGTGCGGATACTTAATGGATATATTTTTATTCACACTTAGTATGTTTAATTTTGATTTTCTTATACAGTAATTGAGAGCAAAACTAATTAGAATTCACATAACTAGAATGAATTGGATCTTAATTAGAATTATTTTTTAAACTTGGTTTTAAGAATATTTGTTCTCACATATTATTCTTAAGCATTTGCATAAATTCTATTAATGATGACATTTCAAATAAAGAATTAAGTTATTTTAGAGATTGAAAAGTTTAGTTGAAAAAGGACTAAGCAAACCTGTAGGTGATATCATTTGACAATCTTTCTAGAACATTTATAGTTGAACACATCATTTTAAACAAAAAAGACGCTAATTCAATGATTTTATTACTTTCTAAATAAACAAATTCCAAATTCAATCACATCTGCAATAATATTCTCTCAAATTTTACAAATATAATTCTTTACAAAAAACATAAAAAAATACAGCAAAAAGTGTCCTTTAAATATCATAAAGATCTATCATAGTAGATTCATTTGCAATAAAGAATAAAATTTCAACGCGGATATATGAAACAAAATTGAAAACAAAAAATTGGAAGAAAAATAAAACAAAATTTTACAATAAATTTGGAAAGAACATATTTATAATTAACATGTGACAAAAGTAAAAACAAATGATAATTACAAAAACGATATATGAGACAAAAGTTTATATCTAAATCCATGAAAAAAAATTATAAATAAATTTCAAAAGACGGAAGAGATGAGCTAAAAAGCACATTTCAAGCCTACTTTTAGTTTTTATAATTTTTTTTTATTTTCATCTTCTACGTGGAAAATTGAACCTTTTAGGTGTTTTCCTCGTAAATTCTACGAGATTTTGTTCAATAAGATTTTATTTTTAATTTCTTTTAGCAAATTATACTCTACTATTGATTTTCTTGAAATTTGATTTCTATTAATTTTTTTTTAAATATTTGTTACCAATTTAATTCTTTTCTTTGATTATGAGAAAAGTGAGAGATTGAATACACTAATAAACACTTATTTAATTTACTGTTAAAGTTCTATTAAATTTGATTGATACTTATTTAATTTATAATCTTAGAAAAAACTCATAAGAAATTAAATTAGGAATCAACATGCATACTTAATTATTTTTATATCATTTATTATATTTACCGTTAAACAATACTTAATTATTTTTATATTATCTATTATATTTACCGTTAACCAATCTCAAACTCTTTTACTTCTTTTATTGTTAACTTTTATTAGTTACAAATAAGTTTCTATATGACCAAATTCATAATTGGATATGGTAGAAGACGAGTTGAGATCAACCAATTCTTTCTATATGATCATTTTAAAATTATTTCTTTTGTTAAATAATTTGTCACTGCATTAAAAGGTCTATACTAATACTATTTTAATTCAGTTGTGAATGCATAGACGAGTTAAAGAAATTCTCTTCCGAAATAATTTCCATAGTGTAAATGGGTCACCGAATTACTCTACTTCAGAGGCAAAAGTTACTCTATTATATTGAAAAAGTTAATTTCTCCGGGAAAAAATCGTTTAAAATTAATCCAAATCAGCATTAAACATAAGATAGGATAGAATGGTTGATGAGTAAATGAGATAGAAAAGGCATTAATAGTTTTATATACGCTAATTCGCATTTTAGCTACAGAGTTGCCGTTGAGAATCAAATCTTGTGAAAGCAATATCCAAAGAAGCCAGATTTATGTCAAAACCATAGCTCTGACCTCCATACTGCACATACAGATGTTCTTTGGGTGAGATGGGAGGAGGGAGAATTTGAGAGATTTGTGGTAAGTCTGGCCTAGGTGGAGCCAAATCTTGTGTAAATTTAGTGTAATATAAGTCAGCTAAGAGAAGCCATACAAGATCAGGATCAATAGATGCAAGTCCATGGAGGGCATTCAGAGAAGCATCTCGAAGTCCGACAACACTGCTGCAGGCTATCCCCACAACCAAACCACTAACCTTCTTCAGAACAAGTTCTAACGCAGAGGAACTGTTCTTGTTATGGCATAAATCAGCAATCATGTTGAGCACTGCAATCTGAACCTTGAGATAGGATGTCTCGGCCAATGAATCCTCTGAACTCATGGAACTGCTTCTATAAGGTAGTTGCAAAGGGATCTTCTCATCTTTGAGAAATGACTTTGTATGAAATGGGGATGTGGTCAGAAGTTTCCAAAAGTGAGCCCCATCGGAGAGGAAACGACGTGTGAAGAAATTTCCTCCACAAACGGGCACTACATTGCTGATCACACCCAAACATCTCCGCACAGCCTGCCAACATGAGTTGCATTCAAAAATATCTCAAGCAAAATCAACCATAACTCGTTAATTATACCAACCCTAAAGTAAGAAATAGGGACTACTCACCACTGGGTTTCTGTTCTGAATACAAGTAACCAGGAACGGCCATATTTTATTCACTGCCGGAAGTAGCCTGTTTTCGTCAGCCCCTTCTTCATTAGTTTCCAAAGTATCCTTCAGCTGATACAGTGATAGTGATTCTAACGCTTCTTCAATTGCTTCTTTAATTTCCCTTTCATGTTTATAAGCTGCTTCTACTTTTGCTATTGTTAAAGTACCACTCTAAAACCAGAAATTATCCAAATAGCAATGAGAAAAATACAAAATATATCTTATTGTTCAAAATGATTTTAGATTCATACTCAAACTAGCAGGCAAATAATAACTGACATTCACTTTCCAAACCCCTGCCATTTTGTGTCCAATTCTGCAATAAGAACCCCGTGTCATTTGGAATAGCTATCCATACAATTTTACTTATATAAAATCCAGTTAGACCCCCCACAAGGATTTACTTTTGGTTAAGAAAATAATTCATTAATGATGGAAGTTGTGTAGAATATATATCTTCCCGCAAGGAACCAAGAACAGGATGTCAGATGCCTAAAAGGGCTTGAACTCAATGAATGTCAACAATAAACCTCCTAGGTAACAGAAATACAAAACAAAGCAGAGCAACTATATAAAGAAAAGTGCTTAAGAAAAACCTGAATATAAACATCAGTATAATAAAGCAGTCAAATATCCCTAGATATGTATGACAAATAAAGAAGAGAGATGAACACATAAAAATATCTTTACCATTTAATCCTATTTCTAATCCAAAACAAAAAATAACGAAACAGTGAAATAGAAGTTCTCCTTTACTGCTGTCAAATTTAAAAGCTTTCGGATGTTTCAAGTGAACAAGAGAACGTAAATTTTCGCACTAGACAGGGAGGTAGCAGGGGCATATCCTCTTTTTTCCTTTTTTTACCTTTTTTTAGCATATTTCTTGCAAAGCAATCTTACTAAGACAATTCTCTATTCCAGTAGTTTGCCATTTGATTAGACCTTTCAAAAGAAGTTTAAGACTTAACTGTTTCTTTTTGTTAAACTATAAGAAAAAAAAAGAGACATTAAGTTGAAACCGTGCGTTTATGAGATGAAATGGATGGTTTACTTATATTGAAAGAAAGGAATCAATACAATAAATAGAGGAGACTTAATATCTTTTGTAATAAAGATATGATTTAGATATTATTGATTATATAGGATGTGGTCGCTCCTTATTTCTATAATTGTAACACTTTTAATGGTCACCCAGAGTACTTTCTTTGAGTATATCTATTTTAAAAAAAGATTAACTCATTTCAATCAAACCAATCTCAGTCTAATTCAATTCTCTACTTTCAACAACTTAGTTTGAGACACTGTTAAACCCTTCAAAAATGAGATTTAAGAGTTGATTGTTAGAGAAATGCCTGAATTCATTTTTCCGAAATCCTCCCCCTATTTCTTTGAGACCTTGTTTTCTTCATTGTCCATTAATCTGAACATCTCTACTTTTTAAATTTACAGTTTAATCAAAATGGCCGATTAGAGTCCAGCAATTCATGAAAATCATTCAAAACTGCCTGAAGTACCGATAAAGAATATATGCTTCTCATATTTACATCAATGGCTAACATGTTGAAGTGTAAAGCATTTCAACCAAAAGATACCTCAATTATATCCAAGGCTCCTAAGCATATCTCTTGCTTGATAGATGCTAGAAGTGGGATTGCAGCAGTAACACATGAACCGGCAATATAACCAACTGTTCGTCTATATCTTCTAGAATCATTTAACTTGAATAAAATTTCCTCCCACTGATCTACAAGCAAAACACTTCACTTAATAATAATTGACAAACCACCATTACAACAAGAGAACAGGTATCACAATCTGGTTGATGCAGAAGCACCGATATAAGTCCTATTATACTGTTCTATAGCAACACAATCAAGGAAATTAACAGTATTAGTAATAAAACTATGGGTGTGAACCCAATAAAGTCTTAGGAGACCTAGAACTTGACAGACATGGAAATCCTAACAACGTGAACATATAAATGATTGATATACTATGTAAAATTGAGGTAAGAGTAATGCATATTATCTAATTTACTTACTAATTACTATCACTCTAACATTATACTATTATAAACTGAAATCTGAAGAATTAGAAGATAGTTGTTTGTTGATGGCTAAGACCTCATGTTAACTTCATTGATTTTAAAGATCCCAACAAGTTTTTACGGACCCTAATATAGTAACACACAAATGTTCTGTTTATTAATGGATCTATAATAGATAAAATAGTACTCTTGAATACTAACATAAACCTTTACTAGCCATTCATGGATTAGGAATTTTATGAAATCTCTTTTTAAGTAACGCATGAAGCAAGAAATTTTAGAAAATATAGATGCTCTTGATATATGCAAGCACTAATAGCTTTTTCTCCCTTCACCCAGCCTTTCTTTTTAAAGGGAATTTCAACAATAAAATAAAATCATGCAGTTGATTATCAAGTTATACCTACATATGGGCTTACTAGGACATAGTTTTGTTGGTTTTTCCTCAGTTAATTATTATATCACTTTTTTCATGTTTCAATGGTTTGTTACGGGCTAGCTTTTTTATTTTTCTATCAGCTAACAATTAATAGTAATCAACTTTAACAACATGACTTCTTGCGTCTACACCCTAGAAAACAGAAATCTTCAAGAATTTACTGAATTTTCTACCATTGTGTCCACTTGTGGAAGGGGAGGCCATGGCAATAGGGAAGAACATGATAGTCGAGGGTGTCTTCAATGCCCTTATTGTAAAAAAATGGGTAAAACTCAAGACCATTGCTACTCTCTATATGGTTTTCCTGACAAGGGAGTCAATATGTAACATGCAGCCCAAATCAAGCCTCCCAGCCCAACAAGTGAAGCAGCAAAATGCAGAGCAACAATAAGTGAGGAAGTTAGTTACATGTGAAGGTGACATGGCTAAAGATCCATAGGGTAGGATCACAAGGAGAAGCACGAGGGCAAAGAGAAGGAACGTTTTATTGGAAAGCTATGCTCATTGAGAGGTTTATGTGTTGTACCTATATGTCATCTAGAGTTCAGGGTGAAATTTATTGTTAGTTTTTCTCTGTGTTGCAAGATAGACATCTCTTCATATTTGTGTGCATGTGCGTCTGCGAGCTGAAGAGAGGCTACTACTACTTGTATGTGGCGGGAAGGTGAACTATTCAAAAAGAATGCTACAAATTGAAGGAAGCATTTTGTACTCAAGTCCATGATTCCTTGAGAACTAAAAACAAACTCTAATAATTGTAATTCCAAACCTTGCATAGTTTCTGCTGAATTGGAGATTATAGACCTGACATCTCTGGCAAACAACTCAGCCCGAGTGGGTAGCTGGAAAGCTTCACGTTTTGATGCCTTCACAATTTCCGCTACTGCCTGAAATCAACCAATTTACAGATCACTAACTGATATTAGAACTAAGTAAATATTTTGAAACCTAAAGCCCTTCCATGCTAACTAAATAAGAAACAAATTGCAAAAAGAATAGCCATTCTGCTTCTAAATAAAAAAAAATAGTAAACAATATAAAAAGATGGATGAAATAGTGTGATTAAAATCCACTCAACAACGAAATGGAAGCGCAATTATAGAGGTTTTAGCTTGCAACAGACCTTTAGGAATGGAATAGTTAGATCAGGATGCTGATGTCTACCCAGTATTTCAAGTTCCATTGATACAGAGCGCATCTGTTCAATTACACATAGTTAGACAAAATGATTTTAGGAAATAAAGTCCAAGCATGTAGGAAGGTAATTATTTGCTTTGTATATAAGCATTGCAATCAAATGCAATAGAGTTAATGACCATGTGAAGGCAATCAACCAACAATACCCATATAAATTGAGCATTATTAGGAAAGTCAACCCTTCTATGGTGGTACCTGAACAACACTTTTGGCACAATGTCAAACTACTAAAGGTCATTAAAATTCAAAAGAATAATTATCACATGATAGCAAGGAAGCTAGTTTGCTCAAAATGGCAATAAGAGGCCATGGTCATACTGGTTCCTCAAGCAGAGGCAAAATCTTGTGAGCCACTCCGATGTAGGACAGCATGGATGCTAGCACGTTTGGCACATGATGATTTAGGTCCAAATGACGCAATTGTCGACATATTGAATCAACCACATAGTCTGCATTTTCCAAAACTAACTGTCCGACCTACATAAATGTATATAAGATAGAAGTCAATAATAGTCATCGAAAAAAATTAGAAATAAACAAAGATCATGACTAACAGTTGGAAAGCCAGATGTGGTTGAAAGTATATGCAAGACAGAATCTGCTGCATTTCTAACTCGGTAATTTGAAGAACTAAGATTCTCCAGCAATAGATAAAGTGAAGAGTGTAGAAATCCACTAGAAACAAAATCTCTTCCAAGGCACATATTAAAGATTCCTACTCCATCAATAATAACCTGTTTCACAATAAATAATCCGTTATTGATTTTATGTCAATTTTCTTCCGAAGTAAATATGAAAAGGAAACCAAATCACAATGAATAAACAGCCATGTCACTATATGAAATTAGCATCTTTCCTCACGCAGCATTGCAGCATCTTGGAAAAAGTATAGGCTAATATCTTCTTCAACCACAGCATTAAGCGGCAAGTCAGTTCCACAATCAATTGGAACATTCCATACCTCAGCAGATAAATACTCATGTAAGATACCACCAATGCACTCAACTAAGTAACTCTTTACACCTTTATCCTTGGGCATCTTCCAGAAAGATGTATGAAATGCACAATTATGAAATATTCTAGCAAAATCATTACTTGATTGATCCGATACACCAAAAATTATCTCATTTAGCATGCATGCAGCTGTGCTAGCTTGCCTCAATAACTGTCCAGAACCATGCCTGTCATACCAGGACTGCCAGCTTTCTTTATTATATTCTCTTAAACGAAGCTCAGAAACCAATTTACGGAAGTAACCAAGCAGGGTCTCAATCACATGCAACAGAAGCCCTTCACTTATATTCTCTAGCAATGACAAACAAGGTAAAACAAGTAAATCCAGGTTAAAGACAAACACTGTAAGAGCTATGAAAAAAGAAAAAAAAAAATTGCATTGAAAATCACCTGCCACTAATGATAATCCCACAAATCGGAGAATCCCCGCAAGAGGTTGGTATAACTTAAGACTACCAACATAACTAAACCAAGGGGGCATGCGAGGAAGCTCGTAGTTATTTTGAGCAGTTTTCACAGGTTTTTCTATACTCTTTTCCTCAATAAGCCTGCATTTAGGGACTTCAGATAAACCAGATTTTATAAGAGAGGGGTTATAATTGAAAAAATTGGCTCCAGATTTCAACTCAGCAATGGAGGGAAAATATCCCAGGGCTGATGATTGATCTGTCGAAGTGAGTTTTCTGAGCGATCCAGAAAACACTGAATTATGGCTTAGACATGCAGCAAACAAATCTAGGAATCTAGCAGCTTCAACCTAATCCAATAATCATTTCCATGCATCAGACAGAAGTCCGTGAAAGAAAATATGAAAAGGGGTTCACTTGTACTAAAACAATAGAAAAAAGAAAAATATAAATATAAAAGAGATATAACCTATGTTTTATCTTAGAAAACGTGGAATTTAAGCCTAACTTACCTCAAAATCGGTTTGTAACATGAGATTTGCACTTCTTACGTAATATAATTTGGTCGTATCTCTAGTCGGTGTTGGATCTCTAGCAAATCCCATCACACTAAGGACTAAACATCTCAGGCGAGACACTAAATATTTGTAGGTGGTTCGATAGTACTCCGGTGACACAATAGGTTCAACAAACCTTAATATGATAGGCTCAGATACCATCTTAAAAAGTGTGCATCTTAAGTGTAACTCAACATCACAAAATCGGCTTGTAAAGTAAAGTTTACCCCCACTTATATACAATGTAATCTTTCATATTAAATGGACAAACAGGAAGCATTACTCGTATTCCTAATTAATAGAGATAAAAAAAAAACTTCAAATATAATGAAATATGGAAAACACTCCTAAAAGATCATCTAAAATATTCCAAGGGACAATAATAATGATATATTTTATAGATATTCATTGGAACCCTCAAGCTAAAGCCTACTAAGCTTTAAGCTTGTTATAAATAAACACACTAAAACTAATTAAATAGGGAAGCAAGTAATGAAGTATAATGAAATTAAAAACCCCTCCTAAGATAAAATACACTTAAATATTCTAAAGGAAAAAAGATGACTTATGAGATATTTTCAAGATATTCTAGCAGTAAAATCACAGTTAAATATTCTAATAGAGATGCCTTGTTAGATGCAATTGGTGTCACCTTTAAATTAAAGAATATTTTGAACTAACACAGTTTACACATAGTTAGTTACTGGGGAAGTTTACTGTAGATCCAAAAGAGGAGGAGGTTTGGGTCTTAGTAATTTGGAATCTAAATATATTTCTTTGGCATATAAATGGTTTTTCCTAGACTTTATCATATGTCTTTATTCCACAAAACTCCTGCTTTTCAGTTCTATTCTTTAACTCACTCAACTGTTTCTTAGGATTTTCAGTTTTTAGAAAAGTGATTGGGAATTTTCTAAATTTCAGTCTCAGAGAAAACCTTTGGCAGTGTTCTCAGGCTGCAGTTCTTTGTTAGATTTGGTTGGAAAGAAATGTGAGAATCTTCTCGGCATGTTAATCTCCTATTGAGTTCATATGGGATAGAACAGATTTTCAAATCCTCATGGTGTTCTATATATGGTCTTTTGGAAGGAATGTCCTTGTTAGATTGAAAAGTTACTCTGCATATTCTTGATTTCTGTTTTCTTATCAATTTACTTTTGGCTGTGCCAGTTTTACTCCTTGCAGATTCTATCCTCCTTTTGTATTTTTCTTTTTTTATCTTAATAAATTCTTTCATCATCAAAGAATAATTAAATTACAACGTAGAATATAAACCAATTTGTACCCTGTATGATTAATTAGTTTCTTCCACTATTCCAAACCAAGATAACAATATCTAAAGAAACAAAACAAATCATGAATGTAAAACAGGAGAAAATTATAATAGATGTATAGAAAGAATGTGAGCAATTATTATAGAAGCACGTACAGGAGACTGAAGATGAGCCCCTAATAGACGAGGACCGGAATAAAATATTATTGTTAGTAATTTCTGAGCATGTAACACAGCGTGTGACTCCTCATGGCCAAGCACTACCCTGGGAAGCGTTTCCAGGTGCCTGAACTTGAAAAAGGAAATATTTCTGATCAGGAAAAAAAACCTAAGGAGGAAACCATCCTCAATGAATAACGAATCCAAGCTAAAGGACGAACCTGATAAAAATCTCAGTAGCACTGTTTTTTATAACATGTTTCAAATTTTGTGAGAACAAATACTCAAGGAAATCTTGTGCAGATGAAGACACATCATTGGAAACATCAAAGACCAAGGCACATAAGCACTCCTGAATGATTAGTAAATGTATTAAAAAAAAATATTACAAGAGAAGATTACTTGACAAGATACATATCTTCTGAAGTATTCCATAACACGAGAAAAAAAAAAAAACAAAGTTTCATAGGGTTTAATTTTCAGGCAGTTTAGTATCAAAAAATTATACACTGCTAATCAACCAGTCTTCTCAATTATGTCTACTAAAGTAGGTATTATAAAGTTAACAAATTTAGCATATGGGACAATGTGATTGGATGACTATGTGAGAAACCTTTACACCATCAATGCATTCTAATTAAACTCTTTCATAAATAAGTCAACAAAATATAAAATGACAACTTTTCTCTAAATTATATAACTTTTTAATAAAGGAACAAAAACAAAAAATAAGATTTAATTCTTTTGGTATACATCGCAACTTCGCAAGTCACATTTCATCTGATATGGAAAATTAAGTCAAAACCCGGGAAAAAAAAGTTTAACTAGTTATCAATGGGCTTGCATGGAATAATCGGAGACAAAAGGGGGTAGAAAGAAAATGTAACTACCTTAAAGAAATATTAATAGGAGCAGGTGAAAAAAAATTAAACATGCATTCCCCCCACTTCATTGGACCAGAAAAATGCAACTACAAACAACAAATTCCTGAGTGTAAGCCAGCTTCATTCACTTGCCCACAACTTGACCGTGGGCGAATAAACTATTCATTGTTTATTGGAGGACCTTTGTGTTAGCCTTGCATCTTAGGAGGCTATACCCACTATCCAAGACAAAAATGCTCTCGTTTTGTTGGTGACTGGAGCATAATGTCAACTACTTCACTCATTAAACCATCCGAGAGAAAGATCCTGGTTTATAACTTATTTATGGTAATGGATAAAATCTAACTGTTTTTTATTGGTTTTATAAAGGGAATGGGAACTGAATGCTGTGTGTACCGAAATTTACAAGGATCCAACCTGGTACTGCTATTAAGTTCTTGCTAAGGATTAGATTGCACTAAGCCACACATCCATCAGCAATTTTTTATTATATAGCATCATATCATCAACCTGAATAAAGAATACCAACGGTAATCGCACAAACCTAACATAATTCCCAGTTAACCAGTTCAGAGCTCACCAAAAGCATCAGTCTACTTTCCCCCAGTGTGTAGAAGCACTCTGACAACAGTCCTTTTATGGCATCAAGAAGTCCCTTTCTCACCTTTTGTGAAGTGTGAATACAGATCTGAAATTCAATAATTTTACTGATCAAATATAAAGTTACATTGTATATTAAAATATACACATAGCACTATAGTTTCAAACATCCAAAGCTGGCAAAATAGACAAGGAAACTAACATCATGAACATACGTGTGGAAATGTTGCACCCAACAGCTTATTTACATGTTCTGATGTCTTCTGCATCCAACCTTTTGTTCGGTTCACATGCAAAGACAAGTTCTCTTTATCAGGATCAGTCTTCCCTGTTTCTTGGAGTTGAGTTTGGGAATAAGAGATTTTTTCTGACTCAACACCTATATCTTCTGCAGCTTTTGTACTAACACGATTTTTAACTTGTAAGTGACGAAGCTCCTCCATAAGAGAAAGTGTTGAATTACACTCATTTGAATCAAAGTCTGACGACGATTCAATATCCAGGGCAGGTGCATTAGCATCATCCTGGAGGACTATCATAAGAAACTCTGCGAACCCCCTGATTGCTTGGTCAATAGAATCCACATTCCCAGCAGGCCCACTTATCACTGTTTTTGCACTGTGTAAAACTTTAGCTAACTGACTAGCAATGCCAGGTAAAAAGAAGGCTAATGCATCTGCAGAACCAACCTACAAAAGTAAACCAGCACAATCAATTGATTGATTCCATTTTTACGTCTAGTTAAAATTTAAATATATAAAAAAACTAGTTTCATATAGAGAGGACTAAGTTTCTCGCTTCATGTATTTTAAGACTTTGACTATCCAAATCTCCACTCCATAACCAAAATCCAGGTGTGCATTTTGTGCTGTGTAAGAAATAGAACAACTTCAGAGGATCACAAAGATACAATAAAAGGTAAACCTATACGATGGAGTCCTATTAATTCAGTTATTTCGTAGTCTTCATTGTTGTAATGGGATAGAAAAAGCTTTTATACCTTTGGTTCTCTTCCTATGGCTTCTTCATAGAAAAGTCCAATCAAACATGCGGGGAGATGAGATGACTATTTGATTTCCCTGATAAACTAGGTTGTATTTTTCCCTTTCTTATCTTTTCTGAGGAGGATATCTTAACCTCCTTTATTTATACTATTGGGCATTCATCCCTATAAATATTTATCTTTCCTTAGCAAAAAATGAATAAATAACTCTTACAATTGTTTCAAAAGGCATATTTTATTGCATTACCTTAGCAACAAGCACCCGCAGAGTTTTGAATGCTTCAATTCGAATTCTTGCAGAACCTTGCTGTCCCCTGGCAGCCTCTGTATCTGCAGTCTTTTCATAAGACCAAATTGGTATGATAAATTCAATAATATTTAGCAACTAACTTTCAGAAAAAAGAAAATTCCATTTAGGTGCTTTTAAAAAAAGGTTCTGTCTTAATTACTTGAAGTTATCTTCTTTATAATAGAAGTGCGTATGCTTTAAACAAATTCTGGTTATTCTGTTATAAAATGTTATTATCCAGTCAATCACCCAAAAAAATAAAATAAAAAAATAACTGAATAGGAATTTAACCAAGAAACTCTAACAAAAACCAACATACTTTAAGAAGAAGTGATAGCCAGTGTCCAATAGCAGCTGATGCAAATTGAGACTGAAGAAATGCAAGTAAACATTCTTCTGATTCTGAACTATTCATGAAAGTTTTATGAAGTCTATCATTATTATCTTCATCTGAAAGTGTCGGCGAACCGGGAATTTGTTTACACACGCAAGACGTATCGGAACAGGAATATAAACTCAAAAGCAGTGCCTTGACACACAACAAAATTCCTTCACGAAACTCCTCTGAAGCCTCGGAGGGTGACAACATGGCCCCGTATGTTAACTTTTTTAGTAGCACAACCATCTGTGAAAGAATACCAACGTTCAGTATCGTGTGTTTTAATCTCGCACCAAACACCATTCAGTTAAGATTTTAGACACTGTTCATGCCTAATGAGAAGTATGTACTCAATAGCAGTCGTGAGTTAATACAGCAAGGAATAAATGAAAACAAAAAATAAAGCTCATGTAAACACCGTTTCATGCCACTGGTTATTCAGAAACAAAAGATTCATAACTATTTCAATGTGACACCAAATTATCAAGGGTAAGTAAGCTTAGATCACTGTCTACGATCAGCATATAACCCCTTATATTAAAGATTAAAACGACTGAGGTAAACAATTAACAAAAATTAATAATATGCACAATATATATACACTTGTTCCACGTTTTACACTAAAAATATTTAGAAGGGTTCCTTCATCTCCTATTTTGACCCTAAAGACTGGAGTACAGTACAGCGCAGCTTCAGTTTCTGTGCATTCAGGCCAGTATCCCCAAATCCACAAGTCCCTAGATTCCTTGTGCTCTTTATTTGTTTCTTTTGTTCGTAATCCTTCCCTAATGATGAGAGCAGCATAGCTCTCAATTCACAACACACTCAACAATGGCAGTTCGATTTTACTCAACCAATAAACAAAAGCAAATAAAATTCCAATGTAATACATCGCAATTTGTGTAGAATCCATCCAGACCAAATGTCAGAGGCATACATCAGTCAGCACACACACCTGATCCACAGAATTCAAACGACACTTCCTCAGAAGCTCTTCCAAACATTTAACCACACCTTCAGCAACTCCATCACTCACTTCAACAGGTGTTTTGAAAACACCAGGCATATTATAATTTTCCTGAGAATCGATTTTCTGCGTAGACCTACACTGAATCGCTGCATCAAGTAGCAGGAGTAACGGAAAGAGAGTGTAGCTGGGAAACAAAAATCACATCACATAGTGAGAGCGAGTAAAACAAACATTAAATAAAAAGTGAAATCTGAAATAATAAAATTCCACATGACAATACATAAGAAAAAAATGTAGCTGAATTCATGTGGTGTTAATAAAGTTAAAATTAATCTTAAATTAGGGTTTATGGAGGGTGTAGAGCTTGTAAAGAGGTAGCTTACTCGAAGAAGGGTTGTAAAGTAGAAGGCGAAGAAGTGTGAAGGATACGAAGGAGTTGGGGAATAACGGTGACGGAACAATGCTTCTGATTTTGAATGTGAGGGTTTTGCAAAAGGTCGAGAAGGTGCAACGAATGTGATTTTAAGCGTTGGAAGGTGCTGCTTCTGAGTTGGTCAGTTTCAACTTCTTCTTCGGTGAGTTTGTCCATATCGTTGTTGAGACGCAGAGGAGTGCAGGGTTAAAGAAAATCAGTCCAAGAGATGCTAACAAGGTGTTTGGTTATTTGACGCTGAAAGAGAACGCGATCACTCTTCTTGAGCAGCTTTTTCGTTTTTGTTTGTGAAAACGCGAAAAAGGTCGCATGCAGCGAGGAAGGTCTAAGTTCCGTGGAAGTGCCTAGAAAATCCGAATCGATGCCAGAAGACTCTGGGTGGGTTTTACTTGACCCGAATATAGCTTCATATTTTCATCCCTTTTTAATGGGGTCATTTCTTTGTCAAACTCCATAGTCTCCATGCACATCAAATGTGGTAGTTAAAAACTTTTTTTTTTCTTGTTAACTTTGTTATATTGTGTTATAAATAAATTTAAAAGAAAAAATGTTTTGGATTGTGTATCATAATAATTTTTTGAATTATACAATTTAAAATTTATTTTTTATTTTAAATAAAATTTAAATGGTATAATTTAAAAGTTTGTAGACTTTTTGATGGATCATGAAATCTAAAAGAAAATTATGAATTACATTATCCGAAACTTTTTATAAAGAAAAAGTTTGTTTTATGTAAAAATGATTTCTAAATTATACAATTGAAACGTAAAATAAAAAATCGAATTATACAATCCAAAAATTTTAAAAATTTATACATTATAGACTATAAGTAAAATGATATACAAATTGTAAATTCAGAATTTTTTTTCATAGAAAAAGTAACTTTTAGATTACACAGTTTAAAAGTCACATTTTTATAAACTAAAAATAGTAAAATAAAGATTATCATATTTATGAGAAACATGAGGAAATTATGGAGTGCAAAAAGTAGTCCCTTTTAAGTAGGTCGAAACTACACAAGACAAAGTTAGGGCCTGTTTCTCTCCACCTCCATAACTCTCAAGGTTAAATTTAAAAGTCAAACCCTAATCTTCTACTATTCACACAATTTTTACACCTCAATACTTACATATTATCAATAATCTAAAAATGAATTAATTTTAATTTGATCTTTAAAAGACTAAGATGTTGACTGATTAGTTATCAAATAACTTTTTTTAATATTTAAGTCTTTAAAAAATATTTCACTTAACATATAAATACTTCTGTTAGTGAAAATGTTATCACAAACATGGACCAATCAGTCACTACTCCAATCTCTGAAATACCCAATTGGGTATTTACTCAGACTGGAAATGAAGAACTTCCTTGATGAGAATTGACGTGTTAGTTAATGAAAAAGAGATCCAAGTACTATAGTTGAACACTTTTTGCATACCAATAGGTTTCTGAAGTTGAACTCACTTTTTTAATAAAAGTTAAATAAAAAAAAATTCAGGGAACCAAATAATAGACATTGTGGTTGGTTGTTGGAGTGGAAGTCAATGTTTGACGAGACTGACGTTGTAACATGTTAATACCAAGACAATTATACACCCTTCCAAAATACAAAATCCATAAAACAAATGGAAGTTTAGAAGTGTCGAAAAGTATTTCTAAAATACTTATTTTGTAACTTTAAAACAGCACTTAATATTACTTATTAGAGCATTTACATGATCTCATCTCGAACGATAACAAGCTAAATTTTCCCCTAATCGCGCAATTTGGAATACCAATCAGGTTTGGTGAGCTAGACCCCGTATACTTTTAATTGGTATAACGGAAATGATCACTTTCAAATTAGTTTACCTTCTGAAAAATGTTAGCCAAAATATACTAAAAAGATTCTAAACTATACATTTCGAAGGTACTCTAGAAAAGCCTTGAACATGACATAATCTGCTTTTATTTGTCATGCTTCTCCAAGCTTCTTCTATACCACATTAGCATTCACATAAAGTTGAGCAGAATAAAATTTGATGTTGGATTATGACAGACAACAAACATGACTAGAATGCAATGCAATAATAGGACTTCAACTACAGTTATGAATAAAAATAATCTTAGTTAATACTACATCACACTGGAAACATATATATACACATACAAAAGCCACAACATACATCATGGTCAAACACTGTATGAATGATCCATCATCTCCACTGTTTAGCCTCTACAAAAGGAGTCATGCACTGTCCCTACCAGTATCAACCTAATGTTCTTCAAACCATAAACACCCTAATTCGTATCCTCAAATGTCAGTTATCACTGTCCACGTATATCTCATCAGCTTATTACAACCAAATACTAGTGTACAATCCATCTCCTATTCACAACCTTTCTGCTCCCTGCTTTCACTCCTGTTTACAGCCACTGCCCGAGAAAATCTTTTTTACCCTATTCCTGCACACGCACAATCATATCATCCATCAAATTATCTTCTCACTGAAAACATGACCAAGCAAAGAAATTACACCCTGGTCTTATTTGGATTAACTTTCGATAAACACTCTCAAGAAAAAAAATAACTTTCTGCTATTAGAGATCACACAATGTCTAAAGACATGATCAAATTAAAAATATACAAATGACACATAACCCCCACTTTGCAAATCAGTTTTCTAAGATTAAATAGACCTAAACTCATTCTAATATAGTATCAAAAACATCCTAAATTCATTTAAAAAGACCACCTACCATATTTTATATGAACCAAGCTCAATAGTATTGGACATAAAACGATGTATTGAGAAAACCTTAAATCCCACATCGACAAAAGATAGTCTAAAAAGAATGTGTCTGAAGAACAACTCTCACCTTCCAGATTAGGCTTGAAAAGTTATTATGTCCAAACTTCTAAAAAGATACTGAGGCATAACCTAATTCATAGAAGTTCTCATTCAGTTTCTCCAAAACTTTATGCAGAAGTTAATTTCATATAGCTTATAAAAGAATCTTAATTCATTCTACCTTCTTATTCATTTCTCCTACTACTATTTACTGAAAAGTTTATCCAAACAGGAGCTAAGTTCACAAAAATATACCAATAGCAAACTGGGGAACCACAACCTACCAATTTTTTTTTCTTTTTATCATTTAAACTTGGGGAGGGGAGTCAGGCTCTGAACCACAAAGGGAAGCATATGAAATCGTATCTTCCTTGGATATAGCCACAAAGTTCAGAGGAGCAGTAGACAATCTTCTCATTTCCTTAAAATACCCATTCTGACGGCCGGAGTAGGACCGTGGTGTCAGCAGTTCAGAGGTTGTTCCACCACTTAATGAGTTACGCCGAGGTGTAGGAGGCATAGATCCATTGCCATTCGCACGGTAACTATTTGTCTTTCTAAAGCTGTTATTTTTTCTTGGACTGGGTTTAGAACCATACATGGCTTCCTTTTGATTTAGAAGTAGATCTTGCATCTTCTTATGGTCCTGCAAGATTCAACAAAACACACCAATTATCAATAAATAGTAGTGAAGCACGCGGCAATATTTCTCAGAACATCAAAGTTGAAAAGAAAAAAAAAATTCTGCTATGTGGACAAACAAATAATTGGTAAAAGTATACGGAAAAGTAATTTTACCCTGTGTCGTCTCTTCTCTTCCTCTTTCTGTTGTCTGGCCAGTTTATAATCGTCCAATATTGAAACCAACCGTACCTATAGATCATATTGACAATCAAATTTACCTACTCAAAAAGGCTTCAAGATAGAAAACACAACCAGAATAGTTATATAGTACTTCAAAGCTCACCCCATCATATAGAAAATGAGTCTTCTTTTCATCTTCCCAGGATAGTGTTTTGTTTATAAGATTGTCAACCATGGCTGGAAAGATAACACAAGTCATTAGAAGAAGTTCAACTGGCAGTGTAAAATAACAGATAAGCATGCATGAAAGCAATACCTGGAATTTTGCCTACAGTTATCCTGGCACGTTCTGCACGTTTAAGATTAATGTGTGCGCCTCGCCCAGCACTGTACCGATTGTCATCCTGAAATTGTTTGCTACTTCAGAGAACAAACTAAATGATCTAACACTAACAGTGTTCATAAAAGAAATCATATGAAACAGCACTCGTTTGATCTGTAAGACTTGAACTGCCTAACGAAAAGGGAAATTTGATCATGACTCTAGCGGTATCCTAATTAAAGGGCAGCACTACTATTTTAATTTTCTGATAAAAAGTATGGCATCACAAATAGCCACACCAGATTGATAAAGTTTGAACAAGACACATAAGAAAAATAGAACTGTTGTATTGACTAATCACATAGATACATAAGCAAAACTCGGGGTTACAAAAAATTGTAATCTATGTATCTTGATATATCTGGTTTCACTTTTCTAAACTTTGGTTCATCAACTTTCTCTTCAGACCATCTGTCATGGCCCCTTTTAGGATGTAGTCAAGACAAGTGACTGTGACTAATCCATACAAGAATCTCTCTTTTCTAATAAAAAATCAAGGTATATTCAATAATCCTCCAACAGAAAAAAGGTAGAGTTCCAATGAAAATAGAAGAGTCCGGGCAGGTAAAAGAGACAAATTATAAAATATAATTTCTCGCTTACTTGATTATATTCATCAAGCCAATTCTCCTCTTCACATGCAGCAAGCCACTTGTCAATCCTATCCGTTACTTCTTTTCTGCTCAAGGCTTCATCTTTTGTCTTAATTATCTGTGCTTCAATGTTGGCTAATAGCTCAGAAGGATCCACCAGACCTATACAAAAAAACAGTACAATTAAATGTCAGATAATTTCCTTCTAAACCTTAAAAAAAGAATTTTACAGAAGTGACTAAGTACGTGTTTGGTTCAACTTATTCAGAGAAATAATCCCACATTTTTGTTAGCTTCTTAAGAGAGTTTTAAAAAAAAGAGTATTTCCCAAAAAAAGTTGATCTCTAACACATACTAAGCGATAGTTTACAGGTAAATAATCTATGAATGCACAGGAACAGACCAGAATCTATCAATGCACTAGCTTTCTCGGCCGCAGTACTTGTATCTGGTTCAATATGAGTCAACCTACATATTTCCTCTAACTCTGACCTCTTCTTAAAAACAAGTTCTTTCATTCTGCTAGCTTTTAGTTTTGTAAGCCTGTCCACTTCTGCTGAAGCCTGCAAAAAGACTCTTCAGTTTAGGAGTCCCATCTCCAGAGAATAAATTGCAAGGAATGAAAAAAAAAAAAAAAAAAAAAAAAAAAAAAAAAAAAAAAAAAAAAAAAAAAAAAAAAATTGAAGGGTGAGGAAACAGAAAGAAACTTCCAGACCTTATCTATCATCTCTGTTGAAAGAACACCTCGGTCAGTGATATCTGATTCTGAGGTTCCAACAATAGAAGTAATCCTCATAAAACAGTTTCTCTCTTCTTTTGATGAGTCCATTAAATTCCAAAGTTCAAATAGTTTAGCTACAACATCCTTCAGCTGCATTTTTTAAAAGAGTGTACTATTAGTCTGAGACCAGAGTAAAAGAAAGGGAAGAAATTACAAGAACCAATAAACTAAAAAGAGTTAAGTATGGTGAAACCATAAATCACCTTCTGAATTCTAGTTTTCCTTTCTATTTTTAACTTCAGAATGGTCTGCTCTAAACCTTCCAACGTGCTATTGCTAATATTAGTCGATTGTTCCACCTGAGTTCCATGCAAACTTGGATGCACATCACCCACGGTCTGGCCAAAATCCAACCCAAGCACACTACAAAGAGAATGCACCTCATTCACGCATTGCAAGACCTTTTGAAGACGGTCAGACTGAAAAGAACAGACATAGAAAATGCAAAAAATGAGTTACAAAGAAGGATTGATATAGTAATTGATATGAGGATGCATCTAGAATATCTCAAACCCGAGGGCAGGGAGAGGCACATATAAGAAACAAATATTAAAAGAATTGAACATTCACAAAATCCAAAGGGGTATGGAAGTTCAAAAATCAGTCTATATGAAAGATCAAAGATCAGATTATATCATAATACAAACCTTTTCCTTTTGAAGAGTTCGTAGATGTGTTTGATATTCATTAAGTCTTCTATGCGACAAGTCCTGTTCATCCTCAACTGTTGTGATGCTCAACGAATTATTGACAGAATGGAATCCAAAAATCTCCCCACTTATCTTTTCTATTTGAGCCTTTACATCGTCAAACTGCTTCAACCTTTCATCCTTTTTCTTCTTCAGTTCTTCAACCAAAGGTGTGATGGATGCAAGTTTCTCCTTGAGGGAAGAGGATCTCTTCTCTGTCTTAATCTACAAATTCACGGATAAAAAAGTATCAGAAAGTCATATCATGCAATATCCTCTCAAAGATCAGAAAGCTAATTCCCAGTTATATCTTTTTAGCATGCTCATATCATGTCACCTTTATCCTCAAATAAGTAGATCGAACAAAACACAAACCATGTAAACAAAACAGATACCATCTCGATCAACACATATAAAGTCCATGAAAACATTCCAATTTCCATACATATTACTCAATACAGGACAATGCTTTGCATATATTTCAGGACAACAGTAAAAAGGCACTAACAATATCCTACATTAATATTCACAATTTCATACAGTCCTACAGCAGCCACAGCTCTTAAGATTTACAGATTGCAGCAACATCAAATGAACAATATCATCTACGTCCATTTTTTTTATTGACATGTCGGAGTGAGGGTGCTGGAGCATGAGCAGGAGTGTAGGAGACATAGTGGAAGATTGAAGCTCTAATAACAACATCACACATTCACACTCTCATCTCACAGACTCAAACTGGTGCAAGTTGAGCCACAAACGCCTTAGCATTTTGTGTTCATTAATAATTTTACTTTTTCTTTATATCCAGACAGCAAAGTACTGGAATTCCAGTTAAGAAATTGACTTTTGAACAAAAACAAATTGTTTTTTACCGGCGAATGAATATCATGTTCGCCAAGTGAAGCCATTAGTGTGGCAAGCTCTGCTTCCTTGGCAGCAACTGTTTGATGAAAGCGTGCTTTCGTGTTTGCAGCCTCATCAACCTTTCTCCTGTATACTTCTAGACATTCCCTCTCCAGCTCCATCAACATTCGATCTTTGTCCACCTCGCTCTCCCCAATGTCGTTCCATATTTGCTGCACACATAACAGTATAAGTCAATCCAAGAAAAAAAAATACAACAGAGCAAAAATGTCACAATGAAAGATTAAAGTGAAAATGAAAACATCGAACAGTTTGGTAAATCAACAAAATTATAAGACACTAAGCCGAGGTAAATAGTAGTTAAAGAATGAAAACAACAAACAAATTGGTAAAAACTTTCTAGACACATTAATGCAAATCAACAAAACTATAAAACACTACACCAAATCGTCACCAAATCAGAAACCGGTTCTCTGAGCACAAAGCAACGAGATTAAAGAAACAGCGAACTGTTGTAATTGACGGATTACTAAAGACCAAGTCAACCCAAAACTCCACACCAACTGCAGAACTGGTAACTTCTAAAATGCTTCAAGAATCCCAACTCAATGAAATTTGAAAGCATACAGTAAAAATGAACCTTCGAAATTTAGACTAAAAACAAGGAAATTTTAAAAAGCTGAAAAAGGGTCCCTTTTCAACTCAGGTAATCAATCTCAGGAAGAAAGACAAAGCCCCTTTCCCCCGTAATAAAATAACCTACAGAGACCCTATCAGTGTTTTCCCTTTTGACACAGTAAAACAGACAAAAGTTGACCTCAAGGGAAATAAGACATCATTGGAGTCAAGAAGAAGATAAAGAAAAAAAAAAGGAAAAGGGTAGGCATATCATGAACAAATAATCACGAGCAGACTCTTCATCACGAAAAAAAAAAAAAAAAAAAAAACACCCTATGGTCCTCATTTTTTTGCACCGACAAATTCCTCAAAACCCAGAATTCTTGAACACCAAAGGAGGAGAAAGACCTCAAGTTCTCGGAGCAAAGCAGTGCAAGTAGTACTTGTGCGGATACTGGTGCCATGTACCCCAATGGCCAGCATTGTTGACCCTCTTTCAGTCGCTCACAAGGTAGTGCTAATTTGAAAGTTACTACGTAAGGCAGTGGTAGAAGAAAGACCAAGAAGAAGAAAAAGATGAAGAAGAAGGGTCAAAGCAGAAAGCAAGAAACTTTCATCTGAAAGACCAAGAGACACGGGGTGTCTCCATTGGTTGAAACAACCTTAGCTCCTTCAGATCTAAAGCTGAAAGCTTTGGTTGGTTCTTTCTTTCTCTCTCTTGAACAGATTATTTTGGCAGCCACAAAGAAAGAAAGAAAATAAATTGTGAAAAGAGAAATGGCAGGATCTGTAAAGAGGGTGTGTGTTGGAGTTGGAGAAAGTGTTCAGAGGAAGAAAATGGAAATGATTGCCATTATTATTGCAGAAGAGGGAAAGCCAAATAAATGAAGAGGAAAGAGAAAAAGGGTAGAGCAAAAGCAAAGGGGCAAAGAACAAAGGAAGAGGATAATGCTTTTTTAGGGTTTGGTTGTTAGATGCTCAAATGCTCAAACATGTAGTTGAGAACACAGGAGCAGGTAAAGAACCATCCATGTATTCAAATGGATCTGTATTCTATTCTCTGTATCTCTCTCTTGTGTTCACATTCACCAATGATTTGTATAGGTTAAAAACTCCACTCAAAAACACAAACATGGCTTCTTATTTTATATTCTATTTTTATTATTAACATAGAACCCATGACAATTTTGTTTTCTCTTATTTAATTTCTGAATAAAAGGTTCCATAACATCAAATTTTGTGAAACCTTGTTTGAGTAACTCAATTGGCAATAAATTGTATTAGTAAAAGATTAATTTGACATTAAATTACATATTTCATAAGTCAATTCATCAAATTACACATTTAAGACTAGGTAAGTTCAACCACTAAAATTGTAACTTTTCTTGAACTTCTCTTTCTTCTTCTTGTTGTGTTTGTGAGGGAGGGTCTCACTGAGTCACAGTGTTTTGAGTGAGAATTTTTGTGACAGGATAGAATCTCCACATTTAATGTTTCACGCGCGTTGTTAGTCGCGTGGTTCGCACTCTCTAATAAGACAAGGAAGTTGCTTTTTTAAGTTTGTGGAAGCGCGTGGGAATTGTTTGGGTTGGATTTCGCTGTGACCCAACTAGCTGTTTTGATATCGAAGTGTTTGCGCCAAATATTTTTTTTTTCTTTTTTATTAAAATATTTTGATTTTTGTATGTTATTTATATATTTGTTAAATAACTTGTTCTATAAAAAATAAAATCATAAAAACCACGTCGTATTATAAAAGTTTGACGTAAAAAATATTTTTTAATCATTCTCATAGAATAATAAAGAAATTATAATTAAATAAATTTTGAGATAAAACATTAAATAAATTAAAAAGATTTTATAATTTAAAATCAAAACCGGTATAAAAACGAGTTAGTTTATAAATACGTATTTCCATTCTGTATTTAGTTTAAGAGATTATTTTTTAGTATTCATATTCATATTTATATTGATGCTTAATCAGATACAAGTTGATTTGTTGTGAAAAAAAAATGAAAAAAAAACTATTTTAGGTTACAATGTTTATACATTAACGACGGGTTTGGTATGAATTAATATTATGAGAATTATTTGTATAGTGTAAGAATAAGTTCTAATTTAGATTAGATTTTCATTTATTTTTTGTTTCATTATTTCATCTTTTAAGGAATAACACTTTTATTTTTAATTAATCTTAAAGAGTTTATCAAGTAAAATAAGATCGGATCACAGGTTTTAACATGCATTCATTTCTATAAGATAAGATAATATAAATATAGATATCTCAGTAAATGTTGTTTGAGTTTTGAGGTTTTTTCTATCCTAAAATATGTGCCATGTTTTATTACACAGAAGATACCTCATTTCTGATTTAGGAATAAAGTCTTGAACTAATAATTTAATATGATGCTATTTGATTCACATCTTTCTTAAAATGTGTGGTCATAAAATCATTTATAACTTTTAAATATAGAATATATATATATATATATATATATATATATATATATATATATATATATATATATATTGAAAGAGTTTAGTCCTTTAAATGAAATTATATTTTGCGGGATTAGTCATTAACTTTAGTTTAAAGGTGAATATGACTTAATAAAATGTAAAATACATAATAGATATTTAAAAAATTAAACTATTAAATTCTATCATTAATAACAAAATAATCAAGACTAAATGAACTTTTTTATTTAGTAGAGTTTTTTCTAAACTCAGTTTTATATTGTAATGTTTGTGTCATTCTATGTAAAAGTATCATCTAGATTTTGGTAATGTATTGTGTATAGAGTTCTAAATAGTGTTACAAACTATAAAAGATAATGAAAAAGTTGGTATTGTAGTTTGGTTAAGGCTAAATGCATTCCATCTTAATTATTTTATATACTATTTATGTTAATTACTTAATGGTACTCTTTGTGGTCCAACAACAAAAACTTGCAAACAAGGAACTAAATTCTGAAATTACTATTTTCAAATAAAACTAAAAAAATAAAGATTTATTTATATAAGATGATAATATATCTATATCAATAAATATAATATTATTAATATCCATATATATATATATATATATATATATATATATATATATATATATATATATATATATATATATATATATTAAGAAATAACATTTAAAAATAATAAATGTATATTATAGTTATAAATATATTTTTATATTTAGTTTCATGTTTGTCTTTTTTTAAATATTATTTACTTACTATGTATAAATATTAATTATTCTTTGCCAAATTTATGGTTAAATAATTATCTTTTACTTTATATATTTATAACAAAGAAGTAAATATTATTGGTGATAATTATTTTAAAGAATAATTTAATTTTTAGATGAGATTAATTAATTATGCTTAACAAAAAATAAACTATTATCAAAATATAATACAATAATAGGTAACAGGCGATAATTGAATATATTTCATATATAAAATATAGGTTGTATTATTCCTCCATTTCTACGTGCAGCCCTTTTTTTTCTTTTATTCTAATTACTAAAGTCGTTGAAGTCACTAAACAACTTTTTCATAGTGGGTTCTGTGAATTTTTTATATACGCTAGTAAAATTTCGTTTTTAGTCCAACATTGAATAATTTTGACAATGTACACATTAGTTTTTATTTTAACAAAATTATAATTTTATGATTTTATTTTCAATTTTTGTAATGAAATGGTTACACCAAATTATATTTAAAATTATCTTAAAACTATCTACTTCACTTACTCACAACATAAAGTCTATATAAAATTCGTAATGTTTCAAAATATAACTTTTATATATATATATATATATATATATATATATATATATATATATATATATATATATATATATATAATAGAGTTAAAATTAAATATCTAAATGTTGATCCTATATTTATATATCTTCATGTAAATAATACAATCATAACATATCATTATACAAATAAATACATATAAGGGTGAGTTATTAAAATATATTTTGAATTATAAAATATATATGTAGGAAACATTTTAGTTTATAATCTTAAAACAATTAAATTAACTTCAATGAGACAGAAACATACAAAAACCATATAAATGGAATATTAAGTCGTCCAGAAAATTTATATTAAATATGTCGTGTCAAATAAGTGAATTTAAGAATAATGAATCTATTTATGATAAATTTATTATAATTTAAGTTGTACATCTATCTATGTCATGCAAGAATTTATTTATTTCTAAGCACCTAATATTTTAATATATATAACTTGGATTATAAGAAATTAATTTAGTATATGTAATTTAGATAGTATAAATCATAATAAAAAATTGATCAAATTTAATTACAAGTTGACTTAATTGGAATAAAATAATCTTGTGTTAGTTTTTTTTAACTATGATAAAACTTGTTTACTTTGGTTAACTACTAAAAAATTAATTTAAATTATTTTAAAATAAAATAAAATATATAAATAAAATCGTAAATGATATATACATATATATTATTGATTTGATTTTATCATTACTTATTTTACATTATTTATTCATACTTCTTTATTTTGTCTTTTACGTGAAATAAAAATAGAAATATCAATGAATGCGGAAATCATCTGAATCCATTCACAACATTTATCTCTACAACTTTTTTTGATTTTTGGAACATGAATATATTCTCAAACTCTATTACATTTAAAATAACAAAATAATCAAACTTAATTTTCAATCTTCTTAAGAATATCAATAGTTGTTACTTTTCTTTTGCCTCGCAGCATTCACGCCAATCTTTTACTAATCATATTCATAAATGTAACAGTAATATAAAATAATGAAGAATTATAAATAAACAGACCTGCTCATTTTCCTTTAAATAATATATATATATATATAATATAATATAATATAATATGTAGGATTAATAATGTAATTGTTATGTAAAAACACATATATAAATATACTTTTATCTTATAATTTTATCTTGTTAGTAGATTATAGAAAACAATTATACGCAACAAAAAGTAATTTAAAATATTTATACTTTTTTAATTTATCAAAATATAATGAAATTAATTATCACGATATATTAAAAAAAGCATTATAAAAAATGTGTTCAATTATTATTAATATGAAAGTGGGACAAAATTCGCTCGGAATGTGAAAAATTCTTCCTCCTTAGACGTAGCCACCAAAAAGAAATTTTTTTTTAACTGGCATTGATGGAATTTTCATAAGTGATATTTCTTAAACGATGTTATTAGCAGACAAAACGATATGTTAAATAAGAGATGTAAAATGGTTTGATGTTTATAATAAATTAAAATAAACATTTATTTATAGATAGATTCAAACGATTTTGAATAGTTGATTCATTTGAAGTATAAACCTATAAAATGTTGCAAAATAAGATTTAATCTATACAAAGTCATCTTTACTTTGCACTGTAACAAAGAATCATTCTCTCCATGATTTTATGAGGCAAGAAATTTAATATTTTGAGGTTTTTTTTTGGATTTTTTATAAAGGAAATTACTGTTGAAAATTTTTCAAAATTTTCACCCTTAACTTTACACTTCACAATAATTAAAATTTCAATCAATGTATAAAATAAATAAATAAAAGTATAGCTACAACATCATTTTTTTTTTAACACGAAGATGGCTGGAACATCATGAGATGCTTATTTGAATTATAATTAATTATAATTTTATATTAATAATAATAATAATTATTATTATTATTATTATTATTGGTTGTACTTTTTCAATTTTTAGATGTTATTTACAATCATGTAGTCAAGTTCCAAGTAGCAAAATAATTCGTGGTTTGGTCAACTTTCCCACGATGTGAAAGTGAAACAAGTAAACACTTTTTGATTGTTCCTCCCAAAAAAGTTTAGGAGTGAGTTTTGGGGGAAGGAAGAAAGTTGCATACCCTTTCCATCTTACATTTTGCTTTAGAAAATAAAAAAAGTCAGCCATTAAAGTAAAAATATAATTTTACATAGAAAGTTCATGATAATATCTGATAAATAAAATCTATTGATGGTATGCAATGTTGATATAAAATAAGTCACACTGTATCATTATTTTACTCGACAAATGAATTGATATGATTTTTTTTTTAACTTTTGGACTGTAATTTCATAATTTTCTAAACATTTAAATGTATTGAATTTAAATTGATTATATTTTACATTTTTTAAATATTCTGTTTGGATAAATAAATTCAAATTTTTAATTTTTTTATAAAACGTTTTATTATTATCAAGTATAAAAAATATTCAAATATCAAACAATTATTAATAATTAAAAAAATTAGTCAAAGTTTGTTAAAATTTTATGTTAATTGTTTTTAAGTTAAGTTACAATGAAGGTTTGGATTATCACATTCTTAAGTGAAAACGAGTTATATTTTGATTAACTTTTAATCTCATATTAAGCTTTTAATCTAATAGGTTGGTATCAAAGTAATATCATATTTTTAAATAGAAAGAATTACATCATTATTATAAGTTATAATTTTTTTACATAATAATAAACTTTTAATCCAATATTTTTCATTAATATTGACAAAGTTTTTATATCAATTGAGGTTGGTTAAGACTATATTAAGTTGATATATAACTATTTAAATTGATGTTGATTAGAATTATTTTTAAGACATTGTGGATAAGTTTTTTATTTTTAGTTTCTCTTGTTAAGTTTCTCGCTCAACATCAATCGAAAAATTTCTTCAATTGTGATCAATTAAAAAACAATAATAAGTAATGTTGGTTGAAATTTTTTCAAAAGTTAATATTAATAAAAAAAATATAACAAGATATTAATGAAAAAATAACATTTGTATTTATGATAAAAAAATATTACATACGTAAATAAAAAAATATTACATGCACAAAAAATAATCAAGACAAACTTCACTAAAAAAAATTTAATTCAAATTCATTAAATATTTTTTTTGACATTGATTGATAAAACCTTAACCAATATTAAGATGTAAGAATAATATAAAACAACAACAAAAATAAAAACAATCATAACAATTTATATAAAAAATAAACATCAATGAAAAGACATAATTGACATCGATCTAATAATAATCATCTCAATAATTTCTCAGTTTTAGTTAAATTGACAACATCTCACTCGAAATCTGAATTGAAAAATAAAAATATATATTAAGAATTTCAAAATCTTATTTTTTATGTTAATTTTTTTAAGTGATCCATTCTTTCAAAATTCTAATATATATATATATATATATATATATATTAGATTCTTATTGTAATTTGTTCTGAAACATTTGAAATTCTCTTCTTAAAATTTCCTATCCAAATATAAACCCACCATTAATTTAATTAGAAACCCCGAGTTTAATTTATATAATTTTGTTTAGTTTTAATTAGAACAAGATTGGTTAGAGTGAATACGACAAACCTTATAAAACAGAAAATGATAAAAGGAAAGAACGATTAAGTTGTTGTGTGTGTCGACATCATATATGATAATTTGAAAAATGAGTTTAGAAATGATTTCCCAGTTTGGTTAAGTGTCTATTATCTCTCTTTCAATCTCTCTTTTGTGAAAGTTGCCAAGCTAACATTCATTAGGACTAGACTAAAACCAAACACAACTTCCACAATTTACACACTTTTTATATTCACCTTTGCTCCCTAAACTAAAATAATATATTCCATGTCTTCACATTCTTCACCCTTTTTCCCTAGAGATCAACATCATATTAAAATAATTTCAATTTAGTTTATGTATCATGTTTCCTAAGCAAAGATTGCAAGAGATACACTGTGAAACAAAACAAGTGCATGAAAAAATAATTGTAATCTAGAAAGTGTTTTAGTTTGATTTTTAAAATGTTGAGGAAACACAATTGTACATGACTATTGTTGTTATTTATTATTTTTCTCTTTTGTTAGTTACCATTAAACAGACAGATATCTTTATATAGCAATATATGTCTATCCACATGAGGAAACCCTATTCTTATAAATAGCCTACTTTATGACTGATTTTTTTCATTTGCCTACCATTTCCTCAAAATTATTTTCTTCACACTTTCCTACTCCTAATTCATCATGAAAAGGATACAAGTTACCACAAATTTAAAGTTGCCTTGCTCCTACAACATCAACTAATTGTTGTCTTCCTTTATTTAGTGCATATACAAACCAAAATTTGATTGAATAATTGGTAGAAAGGAAAAAAATAGAGGGACAACATAGAACTACTTCTGCTGTATTTTTAAAAATTTGAAAACAATAACTTCTTTAAAATATGAATAGATATATATATATATATATATATATATATATATATATATAGATATTTTATTTATTTAATACAACACCACTTTGAGTGTCTTTAGTGACATCAATAAATTAACTAATACAATAACAAAATTGTTTACTGGAAAAGTAAGGTAAAGTAATCTATTTTATGAACTTTTAACTAATAATGTATATGTTATTTAAACTAATTTCTAGTTTCTAATTTATTTAATTTTCTTTTATTATTATCTTTTATAATTTAATATATTTTCTTATTATTTTTAATTTTATTTTTCTTATTATTGCCTGTAGTTATACACATTGAAGTATAAAAAGAGAAACTCAATATAATAATTGTTTAAATAAAATAACTCATCCAAATAGAAATATAAATTTTATAAAATAAATAGAAATACTAAAAAGTTTGATAAAAATTTAATTACAATAAAAAAATATAAAATTATAATTACATAATAATATATTTTTGTCTAAAAAACATAAAGTTTATCTATGTAATAAAATTTATATAATCGTGTTATTTTATGTAATTTTATATTTACTAATTAACTTATCACCTACTCTTATCAAATATTTTCAATCTAATAAATTAATTTAGTAGCACGCAATTTATAAATTAACTTATCAATTAATAATACTAATTTATCTAGCTTGTCTGCTATTAACTAACTTATAACCAACTAAGTTATTACAAACACATTACCAACATTAGTTTTTGGTCTAAACAATGCCAACATAATCGTTCTTTTGAGCCATAATAGTTTTGCAGTTTTAGGTTAAAATGCAAATGTGTATTAATGAGTTTATCATTAAAAACAAAATTGAATGAAAGTACAAGGCACACAAGTACATATGCAGATTCATTGATGGCTAAATACTGACAAGAAGTTACCACCTTAGCTACCTTAAATCATATGCCATTAAAATAATAATATATATGTCTTCTTTATAACAAAAGTATAAATAATGTAAAAAAAAAAAAACATTTATCATTGACTATTTTATTTTGGCTTAATTGCAAACTCTGTCTTTCACTTATTCTCTTAAATTTGTTTTCAATCTTTTTGTCATGAATTTTGCCGGTCAGTGTTGAAAATATTGTGAATTTGTCCTTATGTTGTAAGAATGGTGGATGTGCAATCTCACCTTCCGTATAATGGTAGAAATGGTGGCCTTTTATTATAATTATGATTATTATTGTTATTTATTATTTTGTAGTTATTATTGCTATTATTTTAATCGTTACACCTTCGTCACTTTTTTAAAAAGTTTAATATGTATTGAATTCTAAACTTTTTTAGATTTTCATTTGTCCAATAAAACTTTTGAGAAGGCTTGGTCCTAAATATTTTATCCACCTTAATTTTTCTAATTGACTCTAAATAAATCTTAAACTCTTAATTAATCAAGCACCTACATGATGTAAAGAAATAACAAGAAAAAAATGTTATATATTTATTCACACATAAGTTTTAGATATAAAAACTTAAATAGCAAATTTTAAAAAAATATCAAACTAACAAATATAATTAAATATTTCTATCATTGTTATTATTGTTCTATAAATTTATAATTGGCTTTGAGACTAGTATAACTTTATCTTTTAAATTATAAAAAGATGTTCCAAAAAGATTTTGTAAGAATGTCAATCACTTCATATAAAGAAGATGAATTAGACAAATTATTTTTTTTTCTTTTAATTTGATCTTGTATGAAATGTAAATCAAGCTCAAATTGTTTGGACTTAGATTGTGAATGAGATTGGTAGCAAGGAGAACAAATCAAATATTACCTCAATAAACAATTAGATTATCAGAGAAAATCTAAAGTTCTTTAAGTAAATATCATCTACTAAGTTTTGCAAACATAATTGCAATGCTCTTATATTCAACTTTTGCACTGTTTCTGAATACCATTCATTGTTATAAGATTTGTAGAAATAATATTGGAGCCCACATACACACATAATCTTGTAACAAAGTTTCTATATGATCCACAATCTACATTACTGAAGCCAATGATAAATGAAGTGGAAGATCTATGAAGGAGTAGACCATGTTGAATTGTTCCAACAAGATATCATAGGATCGTTTGAGTGCTTTCCAATGATGCTCTTGAGACTGATGCATGTATTGATGTTGACAAAATAATCAAGTTCTAGACGAGTAATAGTCACGTATTGCAGAGCGCCAACTATGGATTTATAAAGGGTATGATCACGTAAGGCAATAGTACCGTATTGAGTTAGGTGTGTTTGGAAAATTTTGGAAAACATATAAGCCATCTTTGAGTATTCCTTGAAGAATTATCTGCTTTGTAACCTAATTTTTAAGATAACAAACATTAGAGTGAAATTCAAAGAAGACATTGTTGTCATAAGCAGATTTAAACACACTTAAAAAGATTTTTGGAAATGTTAGGAATATGTAAAATATTTTTTAAAAGAAACTAAATAGAAGTATGAGTATTAGAATAAACTACAAAGCCAACAACTTTAATTTTCATGTACCACTGTCAAGCTTGACAGTTTCATGTCAGGTGTTTGACAAAGAAGACATTAGCATCATTGGTGATATGGTGTGAAAGACCACACTACTAGGATACTAAAGATGATCTTGAATAGTGGAGGGTGCTCCAAGAATTAAAGGAGTACTATAACCATTATCTGCATTTGAAAACTAAGAATGATTGAGAATGGATATAAGTTCATTATCACCCTATGCTAGTAATTGAGAGAAAAATGACCTATTTCGCCACAAATTTGACACTGGAGTTGGCAAGAACCAGGGATGTTTAACATAGTCTTAGTAGTAGATTTTGTCTTTAAATTGTGAGAGTACTAATTTGAAGCATTGTTTCTTGATAAGTTATGATTGCCTTTGTTAAAAGAACCATTGAATCTTGATTTGTTGTTTTTTTGATTTTGAGAAGACCAAGAACTCAAGGCACAATCTGCTTGAATAATGGAGTGCTCAGTAGTCTTGTGTTTATCAAATCTTTCTTCTTGAGGCAACAAAAGTGATTCAATTTTTTATAATATACAGATCAATCGAAGATAGGAAAAAAGTGACAAAGTTATCATATTCTTCAAATAGGTCATCTAAAATGGCTTCAACATGATCATTGGTCCGATAGTAGCAAGTGTATCCACACTTTTCTTTATATCAAGTAAATAAACAGATATAGATCTATCATTTTTGGGTGTCCTCATTTGAATCTTGAGTTTCTTGATTTTGGATCTATTTTGAGTAGCACAATAGACACACAATTTACTTCATATTTGAAAAGAAGTGTTTAGGCCTACCATTTTAATAAGAATGGGAGTAGCCATCGAAGCCAACAACCACACAGCAAGCAGTTGATGTTGTTCTAAAAAATTCTTTATTGATGACATTACTAAAAGCATCATTAGTGCAAAAGAATTTGCTAGGATAATCTTGAGTTTTTAATAACTTGTTAAGCTTCGCTCTAATGGTGGCAAGCACCTGTTACTTCCAATCTAGAAAGTTATCTTCATCTAGTTTGATGGATATGAGAGATTAAAGGTGTGAAGAAGAAAAAAAGAGAGAGGAAGACAAATTTTCAAAGTTCATTGTGAAAGAAAAAGGAGTAGAAGTCATTATGAGTCTCAAACAACTCTTGATATCATGTTGTAAAGAAAGGAGAAGAAAAAATATATTGTATATTCATTCACGCATAAGTTTTAGATATAGAAATTTATATAACATATTTACAAAATAACAAGAAACTATTAAATATAACAGAACTAAACATTTTATTAGTGTTATCACTACAACAAAGAATAATTTAGTGATCTATCATATGATTTAATATTCTATTACAATAGTCATGTGTAATTTTATAAAGACCATATTAAGGACCACTAATTCAACAATAATAATGAAGTGAAAATGACCATAAAAGTTTGATAGTAACAACAATTAAGAATAACAATGTGGAATGTGATGGACTGTTTAGTTTGTTGATTTGCATAAATATATTCGCTGTATAATTTATAATTCATGTGAACTAAAACATAACTTGACTCGTTCCTAGACAACTGAAATAATTTTTTTTAATCTTTTATTATTGTATAGTATTATATGTGTATTAAATTTGACTAAATATTTTCTTCATTATTTCATCAATGGCATATATTTATAAGTACAAATCTAAATTTTATTTTATGAATCACTTTTATATATTTTTATAATATGTTTTCTTTTTTTTAAGTAAATTGATAGTATTTACATTTTTTACCAGTTATTTTTACATTTTTATAATATATTCAAATTCGAAAGTAACAGAATTACATTTTTTTTTAATTTTTAATTTATCCAAGCTTGTGTACAAGATTGCAAACCTAAAATTATGTGAAAGAGATGAAATCTCTTAACCTATAAATCTCATGGAGTTAACGCATTCCAATCACTTTTGAGAGACCAATAGTAATAGAAGTAGAAGCAGTGGAAATTGCCTATGCATAGCCAACGTACCAAACTAATGGCTGCCATTTATCTACTAACATATTTAATTCAAAATTATGATTATTGGGTTTGTTAGATTAGGTCTTAACATCATGGGTTGTTGATTGATGATATAATTTATGTTTATCATCATTCATCAAACCTTCTGAATTCAATGATACAAAGCAAAGGTTGAAGTTAAGGATAAGAATGCAATGCAAGACAAAAGGATCATAGCTGGCTGCCAATTAAACACATACTGTATGAGATGGACCCCTCTTTCACACAACATGCCACTCTTCAACTTATTCATAAAATCATTCATAGTTTTATCATTGTCCCACCCAATCAATCATCACTTCTTTCTCACTTCTACATTCCCACCATTTCCCACTGCTGTAATTTATTCTGCTGCTTTCAATTCTCAAACTGTAACTTCCTGTTCTGCTTTATAACAAACCCTAACAAGTGTAGCCAAACAAAAATGTAAGAGCATAATGCTCATATCCATGTAAACTTACACCAGGGCATATCTTATGTGATTCTTATAACATTCTTGTAAACAAAAAATATATTAGAAAATCTTTAAAATAATTAATGTAAACAAAATGAAATCCACGTAACTTACATAAAATAAAATAAAAATCTCACACCTAACTTATTATATAAAATGAAATTTGTTTAATTAAACTGGAAGGTGAAGAATAACTTGCATTAAAAAAATGGATGCCATTATATTTATTCATCAGCTTCTTCCCAATAATTAGAAAATGTGTATATAACCAGAAGGGATCGATGAGATGGCGTACCTAAAAAGGAATGAATACTTTAAACAGTATTAAACATTTTAATTCAGGTTTATGCAATCTTTGACTTTCTATCCCTATTGATTTTTGTTTATAAAATTGCCTGCCCTATGTTTTAGTCAACTAAGGTCTTTTTGTGTAAGTTATTTTTCAAGCTTATAAAATACAAGTTTTGATTAATTAATCATAAACAGTTTTAATTAAAGTATAATGAAAGAAAATATTATGGTTTTTAATATGTAATACTCAATATTTCTCATTTTTAAACTACAATTGTCACTAAATAATGCAGGCACAGTTCTGAATTGGAAAAAAACAAGCAAATGAGAGCGATGCCACTGCATCAACTTCCGACAACGAAAGTATTTAATGAGTGGATGTCTCAAACTAAATAACATTAAAATTTGTGATTAATTATGGTGGAAAAGTGATAACCATGCCTGTGTGGTGCCTGCTTAATAGGGGAAGCTTAAGTTTATCGCCAAAAATTAATTAGTGACAAGGATAAGTGTCACGTCAAAAAATGATATATAACTAATTTTCAAGAACAAAAATATAAAGTTATAAATATACTATTTGTGATGCCCAATGAACCCGAAATTTAAAACAGGATCAGGTCGTGAAATTTTATAGTTATAGGCAGGAATAAATGAAGTCTCTTTATAAATAAATACTTTAAAATATATGTATTTTTTTACTGCTTGTTATTTTGGATTGTAAAGTGATTTAAAAAATTCTCATTTTGTCATTGATAAAAATATGTATCTTTAGATTCATTCCTATATATATATATATATATTTATATTTATATTTATATATATATATATATATATATATATATATATATATATATATATATATATACATAAAATATGTTGCTATTACTACAATTGGCTCCAGTTTCAAGATGAAATCTACGCAGACTAACCATGTCTCTTTTAGTGGGAAGATATCAAATACCATTTAGCTAACGATTTTGTTATTTTCAAATTGTGGTCCTTTTACGTGTAAAAATGAGGGAGTTTTTTTTTTTTCTTTTAAAACCATACAATCTATTAAAATCTCATACATACTTTGGTATATAGATAATTAGAAATGAATTTTAAATATAATTCAATCTCATAAAATTAATTTTTAAAAATATGTGAGTCTATTTCTATTAAAAGAAAATTATTTTTTGGTGTTTAATATCCAACATAAATACATTGTTCTTTAATGCATCTTACTTGTTATTTTTTATTTTATTTTTTGCTAGAAAGTTGGTTTAGTAACATGAGGAAAATTGTTGTTTTTCTTATTGTTATTCTGGTCATGTTTTTTAATAAACAAGTGAAGTGAATATGTGATGTATTCCTTAAGAGAATGTTATAGGATTTATAACTCAAGAAAAATTTGAGAAGCTAAACAAGGTGGAAATAACTTTGAAGCTTGTGGCATTCACTAAAGATGGAATAAGGAAGAAAATAGATGCTACTTTAGAGAGAATTCCAAGGACAAATGAAATGAAAATTCTTCACTTGAAGTTCTTTGACAATAATCATAGTATAAGAATCTCATACTTTCAATATACTAAAAATTATTCTTTAGCCATCATTATATTTAGGGGCATGATTTAATATGTGCATGTGGATGATTTTATATTTTCCAATCTGTTTTGTGAATATTTTCTTAAGGGTAGCTTGCATATATATATATGGGTTGAACAATAATAATTTTGAAAGAAATATATCCAAGCTGAGAATGGAAAATACTTATTCACCATCTTAAAGGGAAGTGTTGTGTTAGTTTTGGAAACTTTCAATGTTTATTTTACTGATTTTAATTATGTCATATTAGTGCTAATTTAATATTTATTAAGACTTTATTATGTAAATTATAAATATTATAATTTAAGAAATATTATTCAATTAAAATTTAAAATTAAGGTAGGATTTCGAGATTATCTTATCCACTTATGTATATATTAAATGTATGTAATAAGAAATAATAAATATGAATTATTTTATTTTATTCTCCTTTATTTATTCTTGAGAAATTCAAACAAACATTTTTCAATGGATGTCCTCCACATTATCTTTAAAGCCTTTCTGTCCCTATCCATTTTACTTGTATGAATAATAAACATCCAAAAATTTGTTCAATATTTTACCTATTATGGTTTCTCTATATTTTTTACCATGGAGGTTACAACAAAATTTCTATTGAAGTTCTTTTAGCATAGAGAGCCAAACAAATCTAGGTACCTCACTCAAAAAATAGATAACTAACAATTTTCTCCTCTTTTCCACACAAGGCACATAACATGTCGTTAAATACTCTTTTTATTTTTTAAATTATCTTTAGTAGACACTCTATTTAACACAATTTTCCAAGCAAGGTGAGAGAGAGGAGGGATTGTTATGATATATCTCAATGTGTTCACATTCGTTTCCTCCCCGTCTACACTCACCTATCTTCCCTTGTCAAGGAACCATATTACACTCATATGGATAATACAATAGAATATTCACATGAAAAAACTCCAATGTAAACCAATCCTTCTTTTCATCCCAAATCCTATGGCCATCCATTCTCTCACCACCTTCCTAATTTCCCCACCTTTATCTATTTTGTTGTTAAATTATTATATTCTAGGAAATTTATCTATTTTGTTGTTGAATTAATATATTCTAGAAAATTTATGCTTAAAATAAGTGTCATCACTCTATCTATACCTTATCAAATTTTAATGATAAAGTGCATTAAATATTTATGTAAAATTGGATACTTAAAATTACTCATAAATGATAACTAATATACACAATCACATCAAGTAACTTGGTGGATAAAATATAAGCTAGCGTTTTTTTATTTTTTAATTTTTGCAGGATAAGATAGTGTTAAGTGTTGACTAAATCACCTTTTTAGATAACCCAGACCAAACTAAAGATTTTTTTTATAAGCTCATTATAAATCATTAACCACAAGAGTGAACAATTGATGAGCATGCGATGCGTTAAACCCATAAGGTTCAATCTCGTACGTGTGAAATTATACTAACGTGTTTGCGAACAAGTTGAATACAGATACTGCACAAATACTAGACCAAACCACGTGAAACATGTGCATTTTGAAATATCCCAAAAATTAGGACACTTCTTGCGAATGTGGTCTTCATTTCAGAAACCAGTTTCACAGTTCATTAATTTGTATTAAAGAATAAAGCACAAAGAGTATATAAAAAGATAGTTTTATACGTAACACAAAGTATATAGTGTGTATAAAGTGTGTGTACACGTGCACGTGTGTTTGTATATACAATTGTCTCATTCCCCTTTTTCTCATGAGTTGGACGCAAGGCAACAAAAGACAAACTTCCCTGTTTCCTCGAGATTCAATTAGAAATAAACAGTTCTATATTATTTTACCCTGAAAAAAGTACTGCACGTAATTAATACTATACCTAATATTATACCAATGAATTTCAATTTTTACTTATTTTCTAAAATATCTGAAAATTGAAGGAAATAATTATTTTTGTGCTGTGTGTGTCGTGTTGTTGTTGACAAATAGTAAAAAAAAAAAAAAAAAAAGGTACTTTTTGTGGTGCAGTGGAGGGTGAGTTGTTGGTACACTGCATCAAGATCTTCATGATGACAGATGATAGTTTGAGGAAGTTGGTGAGTGAGAAGGGCATGGGGACACTTAAGGACACTGAGCAAGAACCATGCAATAAAATTACAAGCAGAGAGAGAGAGAGAAGAAGTATGCATATACATGCAGAAAGGTGAAGCATGGCGCTTTACGTAGCAGGCAATTATTTTGGCTCAGCTTTCTCCATCCAATTATAAGAAGAAAACAGAACATGACAAAACACCTATGTGTGTCTTCTGTCCACTTTCTTATTCTCATTTTTCAAAAATAAAACAAACAACACTTCATTCATACTCCTAACAAACCAATCCATTTATATACATTCACCATATGGGATGCTGTATCTGTAACAAAACTCATCCAATCTTTTCACTGCAAAAAGTTATTTTAATTAAATCCATCTATTTATTATTGATTCATAAAAAATTATTCATAGTTAAATTAGGTCACTTTTTATGAAAAAATTAATAAATTATTTGGTTCAATTTATTAAAATCTAAATTAAAGTAGATGTAATAAAAATAGATATGTATGAGGAGGGGTGTGGTGGGGTTTTGAATTTAGGTGGAAGAGATATATTGGGTATAAGATGGAATGATTAGCCGACAAAATCAATGAAAAGCAGAAAATTATGGAATTCGTTATTATGGAATTGACAAGTTATTGGTATAATTTCATAAAAGAAAGCTAAGTGAGAGAGATGAAAATCTATTTTGCCCACCCCTCCATATCTTATTATCTTATATACAAAGCATAATCATGCTGTGTAATGTCTTTTTTTTTTTTTTCTTTTCTAACTTATCTTTAATCTATATCCATCATTTATATACTAATAGTACTTTCTATAATACTTATAAATATTCTTAATCTTGTTAGTAATAAGAATAAAATTCTAAATAAACAAAATTGAGCATGATAGACACAAGATTAACTATGTTGGATAAGTAAAACTATACATTCTTAGTATGGTTCTATATTACTCATAGCAAATGGGGTTATATTTAGTTTCTATGATGTATTCTTATTGTTATATGTCTCTGTAAAATTAAATGAGATATGAACATAGGACAATGATTTCCTTCACAACCATCATATCTAACACATAGGACAACAATTCTAACACTATGGTTTAATTATTATTAAAATGCCATTATAACCATTTTGATTGGAGACTCTCAAGGTTTGTTAGTCTCACCCCTCATCATCAATATATAACTTAAATTTAAAAGCAACGTCAACAAGCTCTTGGCAAATTAAAATCACTTCAATTAAGCATTTATATATGAAGATGACATGGAAATTAGAAAATGAAAAAACTAAGTTGGGGGGCATAGTGTGCTTGTGGACAATCATGAAGAGGCGTACTTGGAGAATAAATTAAAAACAGGTAGTGAAAATAAGTCTTAACAGTTTCTAAACTAAATATTTAACTTTTATCTGTTCACATTATTTTTATGCAATTATTGAATTAGGTTATATTTTCTTATTATATCTAAACACAATTACAAGATGGAAAGAGAGGAGGCTAGAATTCCTTGCTGGTGGAAGTAGATAGATGCGACCACCAAGATGGACCAATAGAAGGAGGTTGCTAAAGGGTGCCTAAAAATATTATTTATATTTTCTTTCGGTTTTTATTTTAATCTGTGGCGACAAAATAAAAATATAATATACATTGACTAGTCCTATGTAATATAAAAAGAATTCATAGCATAATTGAGTAGTATAATGATTTATGATATGAGCTTTGAGAAACATTGACCGAAGAAATTATGACGAACATATGAGCTAGAGGAACAACTCATCCTCCTCTTATCCTATAATATATACAATAACTCTTAACCATCTCATAAACCATAGTTCATTTTTGGTTCACCCACATGCCAATTTAAATCATAATTTTTTATTTAAGAATATGTACAACGGATCTAAAAGTTCACTTCAAAATTTCAATGTAGATTTCATCACAGAAACTAGTTCTTACTACTCACGTATCACGTACTTAAATTTGGATCAAGTTCTAATTAAAATATATACTAAAGCTGAATTTAGAAGTTTAATATTCAATCATATTATGGGTTGAGTATTAGACTTGTAATCCGAATACAAGATTATAGTATTTATTAGTTTAATTAAGAAAGTGAAACTAAATATTTTATTGTTGTTATTTTTTTTATTCTCCAAGGTCTAAAAGTCTACACTTACACAATATTATAAAAAAGAATAAACACTTGATTCTTTTGCCTCATTATTATCATTTTATACCTTGCTAGAAGATTCTTTTACAGGTGAATCTATGGGCTACTTTAGTCTGACAATTATGAATGAATTTCAAGAAGTGTACTAGATCTCATTCCTGACCCTCCAGCTTCTGATGACAATACTAGTAAATAGTTTTAGCTTTAAACTTTTGGAAAAAATATTATTTTTTAATTTCTATTTTTTAGTTAAACAAGATCAATGTTCCTATTTTTTTTTTTTTATAACGATAAAATGGTCTTTTAATCTTACATGAAAATATATGGACTTAGTACTTGTTAACTTTGAATAACCTAATAAACTTTGAATAAGAATTAGACTAAACCTTTGTGTTTTCTAAAATTTGTAGATTACATTCACGAAAATGGAAGCATATAGATTTTGATCTTGATAGCAACTATGAAGAATACTAAAAACATACTTTCTCCCATAATTTTTCAGTTATGATAAATAAGAGGTTAATATTTACTTTATTGTAATTGCAAAATCCTATCACTTTAGTATTGACATTCGCGTAGTAATTAATTTAAACTAGTAATATATAGGTTTGAATAATCAGTTATATGATTTTCAATTAAGCTTTTATTTGGTATTATGTCTCCAATAGTTGTAAGAATGTATTTGATGCGGTGATTGAAGCCAAAAGAAAATGCTAGTAGTGATTATTGAAGAAAATGGACAATAATAAATAAATATTAGTATAAAATCCAATTTTGATTTTAAGAAAAAAAGAACAATCCAATTTTCTTTTGTTCCAAATTAGATTCAAAGTGTGGTCCAGAGTTATATAAAGACGAAATAGGTGTATCTATTTAGTACAATTCAACACTCAATGTGAAGGTGTCTCTGCTACGACTTAATTATCTCACGCAACTTCAATGTAATGCATTAACGATTTGTTTGGTTTAGGAAACAAAAATGAATGAAAAGGACATGAAGGAAGAAAAAAACAAGGTAAAAATGTAGAATGCAGAGAAAACTACGAAAAGAAAAAATTAGTAAGATATCTGCATCTAATGAATCTGACATAAAGAAAAAGGTTATTGGGGTGGTGGATTTGAATTTTGTTATATTGATTACGTGTAGAGTGATGATGTTATGGAACCTGAGTACCCATGAAACCAATGTATGATTTTTTTCAGAAAAATTGATAGAAAATGGGGTGGTGTCCTAGGATGCTGTTGTTGGTGTTGGTGTTGGTGGGTTCAGAAGCACACTGTCCCCTGCATGTGTCTGTGAGAGAGATCAAGTGTGGCCTTTTCTCATTTAACAGCTGGATTTTCTTCTTGCTTCTCACCTTCTAAATCTTTCAACAATTCAAAAAATAAACCCTTTTCTTCACAGTTTTTACAACAACAATTATTACAAAGGTATGGGTTGAATCTTTCTGTCTCAAAAGGTAGCACTGATGAACATATTCAGGTGCTTCAAAAGATTACAAAATATCAAGATAGATTCAACTCATAATTAACAGGGTAATATATATGGATTTTCAAATTTTGTACATAAAATAAGGAATGTGTAGGTATATTTGTCTCATATTTAATTTACTTGATATTTTATTTTAAAATTTATGTAATTATAATTTATTATTAACGAATATCATAAAGAAAGATGATGATTTTTTTTATTATTATAGAAATAGGAATCCGCTCCATTGGCAATGAAAGTGAAAAGGTGAAGAGAAGAGAAAGGGTCTTAAAAAGTTAGTTAATTTAATCTGCTATGATGCAGTACAATATTCTATTGCAATATTGATTTAGTAAAGTTTAAAAAGCTGGACACTTTGTTTGCATTGCTTACTACTTTTAAAAGTAAACCCATCACACGTGAAAAACCTCATAATTAATGATTTTGTTGAATTAAATTGGTTTTGTTCTTCGGAGTCCAAGTTTTGCCACAGCCTGGAACAATTATTCCTACCACACAAAGTGTCTGTCTCCATTATCTATCTTCTCTTTCCATTATTTATTACTTAAAGACATCCATATTCATTGGCTATTCTTCATCAAAATAAATGGATTGAAAAGATAGTAATACATAGATATGAGCAGTGAACAATTCACATAAACTATACACAAACTTCAACTCTCAAAACCTTAAAATATGTTATTCACACAACTTCTTTTTATCAATGTAAATTTCTAATATTACTTGTGGAGGCACAAATCTATGTATATATATTTGTCTTGATTGAATAATAAGAGTATAGAAGAAAAGAGGTAGTGTGTGTTGAAGCAAATAAAGCAATAGAAAGTATGATTGAGGGAGTATGCAACATTTGATGTGGTGAATGGCAGCTAGGGCAAGACAAAGAGTTGGTGATATATTTGAAAAGAAAGAAGCATTGCATGGAGATGGAGATGGTGATGGGGTTGGGGGGCCTTCATGTGTGTTCACACTTCATTCACCACCGACACCAACTAAGGATCCAAGAACATTGTCAATAGGCTTCACACATCCCATTTCAGACTAAAAAGTTCAAATTTAAAAGGACATGAATTGGTGTTCTTTTGCATTTTGCATTTTCATGCAAAAAATGTGTGATGCAATAAATATATAGTTGTTATAGGTTGGACCATTCAATGAAGTGAATTAGAATTATTAATGATTCCTTTTGGTTGGATGGACTGTGCTCAAATACTCACCATAATTGGCTGTGGAATAATTGTTTCAATTCACCATCTTCACACACTCACTATATTAATTATATTCATCCTTCAACTTAACTATTTAATGTTACCATTTCATGTAATTTTAGCTCCTAATTCAGCCATTTCAAATCTTTTATTATCTAAATTTAACTATACTTACTTTTATTTCAGTAGGAATATGAGAATAAGTAATTCAAAAAATAAATAAAAAATAATCATTTCAATAACAAATAAATTTGTTATGTAAGATTTATTTATTTATTTTATTTTAATACCTCCAAAAAAAATTAGTTAAATGCAAAAAATGCTTATAAAAAACGTTGAAGCCATGAGATACAAGAAATAGTACTTTTGCATTTTGAATTTGGTTTGGCTTCTTTAAATAATATTCATGTATTATCAATAGAGGGGTATTGTTTCTTTTTAAACACTTTTTACAACACTTTCATCATATATTTTTTCTGTCTTTCTCATTACAATTTATTTTCATTCCTATTCCTTATTCTTTTAAATTATAAAGAATATAACATTTGGTGTAGAAGTAGAAATTTTGTTTGAGAAGGGACAAAAGAAAATAATGAATGCAATGTGTTGTGCTTATTTAAGTAGATGAAGTACAGTGAGGCATAAAGTATGAAAAGGACTGAAAATGTAGAAGAAAATGTTTTTAACTTTAACTTTAATTGAAGGTGAATTTGAACTCGTTCTTTGTTATATAAAGGTTGAATTTTACCTTTTGGTTCTCCTACATAGTTTTTTTTGTTGTACTAAGGAAATGTGAAACAGATTTTACAAACTGTATTGAGAGAATATTTGTATTGTCTATTTATTTAACACCTTACATGATATTAACTTTAAAATGGACCCACTTGGTCTCCACCAATGCCAAGCTTCTGCAGAATAAGAGTCTTCAAAGTTTAAATGAAGATATAGATACAATTATATTTAAAAAAGTGTGTAACGTTCTCTTTAGCACAATCGTTATTAAAGTCCTAAGAAAAATTATAAAATTGAGAGTGAGAACCATTAAATATGAAGTGATATATAAAAATTTGATTTTAAAATAAATTTCCACCATTAATTAAAAATATGTTTAAAAAAAGTAAAGTAAAGAGTATGTTGTTAACATTTCTTATTCATATATATTATCACCTCCTGTATTTAACTTCTCTTTTCAAAACAATTGTCTTATTTATGTAGTGTAACATATTATTATTAATGGTCTAAGTTAGGTTAGTGGGCTCGAATTCAAGAGAGATTCTTCCTGCACCTCCATGCTTTTCTTCCTGCACTCCATGATTTGAAAAATACTAAAATATCCTTCTAAAATATGTATTCCAGATTTTGTACTCTGGAATAAAATTCTTTTTCATATTTTGAATTGTACAATACAATCTATTGATTTTGTAATCCAAAATACAAAAAAAATCTATTTTTATTTATAATTTTTTGTATTTTAGATTCTAGAATAAAAAAAATTATATAATATAAAATAGAATGCGAGAAGGTGAAAAGGGGTGTGGGTGAAAAATGAAGAAAACCAAAAGAATAAAATGATATTTTTACTTTTAAGAAGGTGAAGGTGTAGGAAGAAAGTTCGGACGTGCAAGAAGAAGTAGTCCAAATTCAAGAGGGACATATGGCCCAATGCCTCTCCCTCATTAGTCAAACATATTGACTACTAAGCTATATAAGTAGTGAGTGTTTGATATATATTTTTTGTTTATATAAAAATAAAATCCTTTTCATTTTAATCCCTATAAATTTTGTTTTGTCACTTTTAGTACTTATATTTTTCTCCTACCATTAGACAATACAGTCTTCACCGTTTACGTGATCGCTGATGTGAAAATTTGTTGTATGAAGTGCTTTATTGTATCACTAGGTTTCTCCTTAGGTAGGTGAATGATGAATGAATGAGGATGATTTTGAAGAAAGATGGCACCAAGTTCAGCAAAAAAGAAATTGCAAGTAATTGAAGCTTAGCACAATGTCCTCCAGTACTATCAGTTGAACGGAAGAGTGTTATTTCTCCATTTTTTTTTTAATTTTGAACATTCTTCTTTGCTATGGCTACATGTTTATCCTCAAACTCTTCTGCAATCCTGAATGTCTACACCTACTACAGCACCGTTCACACAGCACAGAACTATACAAGTTATCCAAAATACAATCAATACTATCATCTTACATGTAAACAATTAGGATGAATGAAGCATAAGACAGGAGTTAGAATAAGAATCCATATTCTCATTATACTATACTCAGTCTACTTCATTAAACTTTTCATCGGATAATATTATGTAAACTTTGTACAGACAATTCATTTTAGCTATAAAAAATTTAAGGAAATTTTAGTAATTGCATAGTGCACTGATGGGCCACATTCCAGATATTAAAAGTGTTTCATTCTTTCGAAGTCCACTTACCTCATATCTCAAGAAGGACCAAGAACATGCTTGAGAATCCTGGTCACCAATCTTGTGATATCATCTACCTTACATGAGGTCACGAAATTTACTGACAACAAAATTCTTTTTGTTACTTGCTCATGATCAGTGAAAAAAGTTTGTTCATATGATTGTGTTAGAATGTCGATAGAAAATGAAACAGGTAAAACTATATTCGAACCCAGATTCACTTTCTTACCCCATGCAAGAACTGGAAACTCCCATTTCTGTCTAGAGACAGTGATTACATATGACGTAACCTGCAGATGTATGTTAGAACCTTGCAATAGTATATTACTTGGAATTTTGAGATAAGTAGTAGGGAATATACCAAGATTGACGCAGCAAGCGATTTAGGAGACCTAAAATGAACCGACATCTCCTCTTTTTCATAGAGAAGATCCATAATATCCATGCAAACTTCAATGCTAATCAATTCACCAACTTTGGCCACTGCCCTGTTCTCAACCATTCAAAAGCGTGACGACACAGTGCAAGTATAGAGATAAAAATGAGTCACACTCACTTGAACTGAACCCAAAGATCTTCCAGGAAGAAAAAAGCAATATTTGCTGTACCAATCTCAAAATTCAAAACCTGGGGAAATAACATTCCATATCAGGATCAACTCAGGGACTGCAATTGATGCCATATGAAGTGTATTTGTGTATAATTTTCCACATGATCATGGACTGTGAAAAAAAGACAACCCCAATGTAAAAAGCTTGAGTGATAGTTGGGGTTGAAGTTACCTGCATGAAGAGGACCTCCTGCAGAAAAAGTAGGTAAAAGAGTGAGAGGAGGATAGAAAAGGAGAAAAGGGAGAAGATGATGATGATGTGTGGCTTACCGCTTCTAGAAAATTACGAGTAGCGAAGTGGTTATCCTTGATGGAAGTGTGAGCCAAGGACTTAAAAGATGCAACGGAGAGTGGTCGAGAATCGTGTATCTGCATGCATGAATGTGAGAAGAAGGGTGACAGAGAAATGAATGAAAAGATAGAGAAGCAAGAAAGGAAGGGACTTTGGTGGAAATCCAGAGAGAAATAAGCGCAAACAGGTGCAAGGTGCTCTGGGTGAGGGGTCGCAATAGCCAGCTTGAAGAGGAAGTTCCAGCAGCTTGTATGAAGGTTGGTAAAGAGGGAAGGAAGCGATCGGCTAAGAAGGAGAATGCAGAGTATTTAACAATGGGGGAAACTTGGAGGTGCTGCCATTACAATTAGAGACATAGGATTAGAAGATTAGAAGAAAGAGTGAAACAGTGAAAGAAAAAGCCAAAGACCCAAACAGCTTTTACTTACTTCAGCAGACTGGATCAGAAACTCAGCCATGGAGACCCGATCCAACCCACTTTCCCTTCCAATCTCCATCTCTTCCATTAATTCTCCACAAAATTTCAATCTATATATTATAACTTTTGATAATTGCATTTTGTAATAGCTTTAAACACAAAATGTAGAAGGATTTAGCTGATAAGCAACAACCTTTGGGAATATTCTTCACAAAATCATTTCTATCATAAAATTCATTCCCTCCATAATTTTCAATTTTAAACATAGTGATAAAGAGGCATGTTTCATTCAATAGGATTGTGTATTGAGCTTAAATCAAAGAATTATGCGAACCTTATTCAATCTTTCACTAGCAGTAAAACCTCATGGCGCCACAAGATAGTGGCATAAAAGAAGATCATAGATAAATTAAAACAAGCACAAAATTCCATGAAAATATGATTCAGAACAACCACAAGACATTGTGACAAAAAAAAAAATTGAACCAAACCCTTCAAAACCCTACTCAGGAGGATGAACTTAACCTGACACAATGACGTTCAGAGGTGCTATCCGATGGTGAGAAAATTTCACAGGGGCTTTGCAATTCGGAGGTGTTATGCAATATCCAATTTTCTGCAGTGAAACAATTTTACGAGAATTAATGTGATTGGATAATATTGGGTTATTGAGAAGCCATGTAATTGGAAATGATTTAAAAAGAGAGGGTTTGAAAAGCTGATGAGTTTCCAGAATAATACAAGTGAGGAGTTCTAAGAAGAAAACATTTTTTTAGGCAAAAAACAATTAATATTGAGAAAAAAAAAGTTATTTTGTGGGAAATTAAATTTTTCTTTAGTAAGAAAAGAAGAAGAAATCAATACTTATATCATTTTTCTTTTAATCAAAAAAGAGAATCATAAATATCTTAATCACTTTGAAATTTTATACTCATTTATATAATATTGTTACGATATCTAATAATTGTAGTTATAGATATCATTTTTCTTCGTAAAATTATTGTATTTTTGTAAAACCACCATATTAAAACACGTATTATTAAAGACCTTTTTTTAGTAATTATTTATCTCTTCACTTTAATTCTTTTAGAGTTTTCATCTATGGTTATTCCAAGGACGAAGACAACAAACATCAACCTCCCGATAAAAGAGTATTTTCAATTTTTTATTAAAAAATAATAAATTTTAATGACATGAAAATAATGTCAAGTGGCATTGATAACATAGTTAGTTATTCTTCATATATGCCATCAGTTAACCTGTCTAAACCAACCAAAAAATAATAAAAACAAAAAAACATAAAAAAAATAACAAGTGCAAAAGTAATAACAATTAGAAAAAAAAAACAATTTTTTACAAAATATATTTAAATTGTTTCTTTTATATTTGAGTCTTTATTAATCCTTTCTCCATGGTATAAAACCGTGCAAAAACTGAAGATATAGGAACTAAAACATGAAATAAAATCATGTATAAAAATTAAAGCATAAAAATTTTAAAGTAGAACTAAAAGTTAACTCAGGTATGCAAATGAAATGGGTATTTAAACCCTTGAAGTTTGATGTGAAGAACTAGAGATAAAGTTTTGGTTTGTTGTGAGCATGTTCCCTCTAATTAGACAAGGACACCTATTTGAACCAAATACTGTTAGAAAAATTTACAATTCATTATTTGAGTGAAGAAGTGTTGGTCAACAATAGCTGCAAAGGTGGGCAGCGTTAACAAAAGCTGCAAAGGTGGGCAGCGCCTCCTGCACCTAATTCAGAAGCCACAAATTAAATTTGCGGTGCCTAATTTCTTGACTTTTCCAA
>Ga0209700_100307_pt1 | contig 87079 bp, 43 predicted proteins | sample SiratroredBW_FD_187528 | JGI IMG/M metagenome (GOLD analysis project Ga0209700, IMG submission 187528) | Root nodule microbial communities of legume samples collected from California, USA - Siratro red BW (SPAdes) (version 2) | ecosystem: Host-associated > Plants > Roots > Nodule | place: USA... | reverse complement strand
GTAAGAGGAGTTTACAAGGTGGAGTTTTCCACGATAAATTCGGTGTGCAGTTTTCTTTATTGTGCTTTGTTTTTCTCCACGAGATTTGGGCTCGCTTCCGCTCACATCCAAAAGTGTGTTTCTACTCTGAGAATTCTAACATAGCTATCTTCTATTGGTGAATTTGAAAGTAGTTGATTCTCATGCCAAAGTGATGGAAAGAAAAACAAACCATGATGATTTTTATTTTCATTTTCATCACTGTGAGAAACAGACAAATAGTGACATGGCTTGCTTGTGTTATAGTAAGGCTTTTATGTTTCCCTTTATTCATTTCAGGTTGAGAATTTAGCTGGAAGGATGATCAAATGGTTAAAAGTAGGTGGATATGTATTCTTCAGAGAATCATGTTTCCACCAATCTGGAGATTCCAAGAGAAAATACAACCCAACTCACTACAGGGAACCTAGATTTTACACTAAGGTTTGTTCTTAATTACTATTTGTCCCTTTCAAAACTTTATATGGAATGTTTCTGAGTTATACTTTATGGAGATAAAGATTATATTAAGAACCTTTTTGACACATAATCATGAAGAATCTACACTAGAATAAAAAAATTGAAACTACACAAATCACAAAGCTTCTAAGGAAACTAGGTAAAAATATCCTAACAGATAGCCTTCTGTCTAGAACCAAAAGTATAATTAATTGGCCAATCTATCAGCAAAATCATTTCTTTTCCTATAAATGGGTAAATATGAAACGTGCATGGAAGAACATAATTTCTGGGATCTCAACCATTTACTCCTTAATCTCCAAGGAACAGCATGATGCTTCTTAAAAGCATCAATAACTAGCAAAGAATCACACTTAATCCATATAAACTCCAACCAAAGTAATGAGCAATACTCAATAGCCTTCATTATTGCAGAAATCTCAGCATAAGCTGTACCAATAAAAAGAAACAAAAAAATCTTAGGAGCAGTAGTAGCATGGGTAGGCACCATAAATGCTTTTAAAATACAGAATTCAAGAACAGAATTAGAAGCAAATCCTTTAGAAAGAATTCCAGAAGAAGAAACCGTCGAAATAACCACATTTAAAGCTTGTTGGACTGTGATTTTAACAGAACAAAATCGAAGACTATTTTGGATATAATATATAACTTAGATAACATGAATATTGCAGATGCAGTCACATCCGTTACCTAACACCCAACTATTGTTGTCCAAAATCTTCCGTCACACGAACTAAGTAAACCAGCTTTATTCAGATCACTAAGAGGATTGGACCCTATTACTGATATAGGAGCTTTTGGGTACTCTCTTATTCTGATATGAAAAATGTTTTCGTATATACATTTCTGAAGATGTTAAGAACACTATAAATAATATATGAAATAATATTTTTTACATCATTATCCAATCATATGTAATCCACTGAGTAAGTATTAAGTATTGAGAAAATCACATTATAAACACAGCAAAGAACGAAAATAAAAAAGAAATAAAGAATACAAAATTTATCGATAATTTGTTTAAGAACGAAAATAAAAAAGAAATAAAGAATACAAAATTTATCGATAATTTGTTTACATTCTCAGAAGACATTTGAGCGGCTCCATTTTTGTTATTAGAGAATTAGAATTAGGATTACAATTACTGCTTTCCATGATTGTGCGCCAACAACGTTGCAGTAATCTCTCCAATCTTGATTGTTTCTTTCCTATATATAAGAGTTGTCACAATATGTTTGTAAGAAGGAGGCAACGAACACAACAAAATTATTGCTATGTCTTTATCTTTGATCTTCACGTCTAGCTGCGCTAGATCCGTGATTATTTGATTGAAAATATTCACATGTTGTGCCAGATCATTACCCTTCTGCATCGTAAGCCCATACAACCTCTGCTTAAGATACAATTTATTCGTTTTTGACATAGAATGCAATTCTAGTTTCTTCCAGATTTCATCTGGAGATGACAAACTAATTACACGGTTTTAAAAAATCGAATTTTTAAAGTCTTCAACAGTCCTTGCTGGGCTAACAGATCTTTCACCCTTGTCCGCATAAATCCGAAATTACCGTGACCACTAAATTTCACAACTTCGAATTTAGCACCTCCTAACATAGTCAATGAACAATGAATGAAAATATAAAGAACACAAAATTTAAGCAAGTTGGACAATTTGTCTACAGGACAGTTTGTGTTTTTGTTATTAGAGAATCAAAGTTAAAGTTAGGATTACAATTACAAATAATTGATATTAATAACCCTAAATACAATATAATTACCAAAATATCCCTACACCGTACTGCAGATGCCCCCGCTCCCAGGCCCAACCCACAAAGCCCATAACTTCCCGCAATGGGCAATGTCTACACTCGGCTCCCCTATGCTTGTTCACTCCATTTATCTTTTAATTCTGTATTATAAGTCATACCTACCAGTAAATTTATTAATTTTATAATAGTCACTATAAAAATAACATTTTATTAGTTGATAACTGAACTAAAGTTGTACAAACTTTTATGTGAACATTTCTAAAAATAAACGAAATGGATTTCTTTATCAAAATTAATTTATGTACAAAGTTGAAAATAAAAGTTTTAAAGAATTTTTTTATGAACTAATTTTAATTTTTAACTTTATTTTTTAAAGTATTTATGGTACAAATTGTCTAAACATACTCTAATTTCTAAAAGGGTCGGGTTTTGATTACATTTCTTATTTTCATGTAGGTGTTTAAAGAGTGCCATAAGAGTGATGATAGAGGGAATTCCTTTGAACTTTCGCTTATTGGATGTAAATGCATTGGAGCTTATGTACGAAACAAGAAGAATCAAAACCAGGTAACAGAACAGGGTTTTCATTTCTTTTACTTATTATATCTTATTTTAGTTTATTCAATTGGTTGAAAATATCTGATTAAAGTAGCAATTCTGTCATGCAGATTTGCTGGATATGGCAAAAAGTGAGATCACAAGATGATAGGGGGTTCCAACGGTTTCTAGATAGTGTTGAGTATAATCACAAGGATATTTTACTCTATGAGAGTGTTTTTGGCCAAGGCTTTGTGAGCACAGGAGGACTTGGTATGCTTTACCACTTTCATATGTTTTCTTGTACAATACATAATTTCCCTTTCATTGAAATTCAGAAAGAAAAATAATAGTTTTTCTATTATTTTACCTGAGCCATGTAGTGGATCAAATGTTTAATATATGTGCTTTCTAAAAGTAACACCAAATCCATTGTAAAGGTTGAGTGCTGTCAAACAATAATAATGCCTTGAAACATGGTTTTATTATACTTCCTTTGCCTTCAGGAACATGCTGCTTTGGATTCATAAAAGAATCTGTGAAATAAACAGATTCTTTTTCTCTGAATATGTTTCTTTTGTAGTAATGTTGTTCTCATTGTGATTATATCTCATTCTTAGACTTTAATGTGCCAATTAAAGTGTTGAAGGTGCCATTTGTTTATTATTGAAATCAATCATAGTAGATTTCTTATGTTTCTGAATTGGAAGTGCTTATTGCTTCTGCAGAAACAACAAAGGAATTTGTGGCAAAGTTGGGACTGAAACCAGGCCAAAAAGTTTTGGATGTTGGTTGTGGTACTGGGGGAGGTGACATTTACATGGCTGAAAATTTTGATGTTGAGGTAGTAGGCATTGACCTCTCCATAAACATGATTTCTCTTGCCATTGAACGTGTAATTGGACTCAAATGCTCAGTAGAATTTGAATGTGCCGATTGTACTAAAAAATCATACCCTGAGAACACATTTGATGTAATCTATTCCCGTGACACATTGCTACACATCAAAGTAAGGAACCATCTTTGCCTTTTTAATTTTTCTTTGGTAAAGGCCACACCCTTTTGTTTCTTAAGTTCATTTCATATTTCTAACTTGTATTTTCTGCAAATTTTTGTCGATTTATACAGGATAAACCATCACTATTTAGATCGTTTTACAAATGGTTGAAGCCTGGAGGTACACTTCTAATAACTGATTACTGCAAAAGTGCAGGAAGTCTATCAGTAGGATATGCTAATTACATACAAAAGGGAGGATACTATATCCATGAGATGAAAACATATTGTGAGGTATGATGGCAACATCATTTGGCTTCTTTATCTCTCCTGAAATTATGGACAAAATTTGTTTCTGGTTTCATAAATGTTTTTAATGTTGTTTTCTTAGAGAATCTATATTAACCTTGAATATAAGCTTGTATTATACAAATTATGACGATAAAACTCCAATTCTGCTGGGCAAATAACGAAAAAAAAAACATGAAATTGCATATAATTTATTATTCATGTGGATATTTCTTGTACATGACATGGTTCTTCTATTCTAAAACATGCACAGATGCTCGAAATTGCTGGATTTAATGATGTCATTGCCGAGGATCAATCTAATTTGGTATGTCAGAACCAAGGATAATGATTTGCTTCATTGACAATTAGTATATTTTACCTATGATAATACTAGAAAAGTTTTTACTTGTGTATTTCAGTTCATGAAAACACTACAACAGGAGTTAAATGTCCTTGAGAGCAAGAAGGATGATTTCATTGATGATTTCTCAAAGGTGGAATTTTTTTGTATGTTTTAAATTTGAACATTTTATATGTTATTTAGGACCCATTGTTATATGCAAAAGTCTTTTAACTAATTCATATTGGTTAAGAAAATTTCATGAGATTCACATAAATTTCAACCCATAGAACAGGTGTTACTGCAAGGAGAATGTCAACATTGGTGACATTTCTTTTCTTTAATTTTAAGTTTTACTTTGAAAGCATTGATTCATTGGTGGAAATAATTGGTTTCAGGAAGACTACAATGAAATTAGTGAAAGATGGAAGGCCAAGCAGATGAGGGGTGCAGATTGTGAACAAATATGGGGCTTGTTCGTTGCCAAGAAAAAATGATGCTTCTTTCTCATCATGTCTCTTATTATGCCTATATATTTAGTTCAGCAGTGTGAACAGTGAGTTTGTATAACTATTTTCTTGTTATTTTATATCTTTTGAGAAAAGAATGTTTGTGCACTCTAGCACAACACAAACGAAACTTCTATGCATCCACTTCCGTTTGATTGTGATGTTCATGACTAGTTATTATTATTATTTTTTTACTTTTGAGATGAATTGGAATCGGTTTAGTGTTTGTGTGACTAATAAAATAAAAGATATTAAAATAATTGTGGCAATTGAAGTGAAAATAATATTCTAAGATGATATAATTGGTTTGATTCAAGTGTGTAATGCATATATTCGTTTTAACAACCTCATTTTTTATTTTCATCACATCCCTTCACTCCTCACACCCACTGAAAATTAGTACCCAAACTTTCTCACTTTCTTACCCTATAATGCAGTCAGGGACTATATGGTAACTTTCATCTCTTCCCATTGAGGCACTGCTCCTTTCAAAGCCCTACTTTCAAACCCTCTTATATTTTCGAGAGCTTCTTCCTGCACCTCCGTAGTTTCTTCCCGCACTATATGGAGGCAAAAGCATCAGGTGCAATTTTTTTCAATTTTTACCAAATACGTGTAATTCTTTTTTTTTTATAAAAATGGGTAAGTCATGCCACGTAGGCACGACTTCTTTAATTAAAGTCGTGTCACATACCAACTGAAGTCGTATCACGTTGGCACGACTTGTGACACGATTTTTTTTATCACTGAAGTCGTGCCAACATAGTACGACTTCAGTTTGTTTTTTTTACACTAAAGTCATACCAACGTGGTATGATTTCAGTTCATTTTCTTACAATCTCGCGTTCGCTTAAAATCGTGCTACGTGAGACGACTTCTTCATTTGAAGTCGTGTCTACTTGACACGACTTACCTATTTTCGTAAAAAAAAAATGTTATACCTATTTGATAAAAAATGAAAAAAATTATACTTGTTTAGTGCTTTTGTCATAGGAAGTATTCTGATAGAGCGTTCTTGTTGGATCTAGTGGGGTCAAACATTTTACTCCAAAGCTATCTTTCTATTTCTAAATTAAACAAAAATCATGACTTTAGATATATATTTTTCTTACTCATAAATCATTATTTTTCAATTTTTATCATGAATTGGCGTCGGTTTAATTTAATTTTATGTAGCTAATAAAATAAAAGATATTAAAATGATTGTAGTAATTAAAATGAAAAATAATATTTTAAGATAATATATTTGGATTGTCTTAATTCAAGTAATACATATATTATTTTATATAAAAAAATAAATTACTTATTTTTAATTTTTTTTATATCAGTTCCCATTTTTTTAACAAAATATGTTTGAAAAAGATAACTAGGTACTGTTTTTGTTTCATATTGTATGATAAATTATGTGCATCTATAATTTTTTTTGAAGTACAAATTGTTACTAATATAGATAAATTTTCGTTTTGAATTGCATGGATATAGAAAGGTTTATATGATGAAGTCACTGATAATGTAGTAGTACTGTTACTAGTGTAACGTAGTAACAAAATCTCAGCAAATATAATAGATAATTAAAAGCAAACATGGGTTTTGAAAAATATTATTTTCTAGATAAATTTATATATAAGCCGGATTAAATATCAATTAGACGTATATAAGCTTTACCTTATTTCATTATTATTTACTTTTGCATGAAAAAGTAAAACTAAAAATATGTTTTATTTAATGTTTAAATTTGTTATATTTTTTATTTAACTTTTGGTTAATTAGACTATCGTGGTTAATTTGGATCTATCTACTTATCTTTGAATAATAAAAAAACTTAATTAAAGCGCATTTAATATTTATATATAATTTTTAATTTTATGCAGAAGCTTCGTGAACAATCTCCTCCTTTAAATTCATCACATACCTCTACTCCTCGCATTCCTTAAAATTAAAACCCTAATTCTCTCATTTTCTAACCCTAGAATGCAGCCAAAGACTATATTCTGGTAACTTTCATCTCTGCCGTTTTAACCTTAATTTCAGTTTCTTATTTGTTCATTATTTCTTATTTGTTGATTTTTTTAACCTAATTATTTTCTGTCAGGTTATATTCTCCAGATCTGATCTTGTGGAACCTACTGAAAGAGTGATTTTGCTATAATCTCAACTGTGATTTCTTTGATTAAAGTTTACAGGTAATGATTTTATTTCAATTTTAAAATAAAATGTATATTTCCTTCGTTTAGTTTTATTACAGAGTCAAAAACGCAATTCGTATTACATCTTCTTCTCTTCTTTGGATCTGACGTCGCTTGTACTTGAGGGTGGCATCTCTTCTGCCGCCTCTAGAACTCTTCACCAAGACTGCTTCTTCCTGCACCTCCATATCATCTTCCTGCACCTCCATTTAATCCTTTTTAAAATATTTCATATCTCATTATACCCTCCACCACTCTTTTTATCCTTCTTCCTCAACTTTGCCTCCACCCAACGCTACTGCACCTGTTCCAACACCACCATTGCACCTCATTCCACGACGGCTGTACCTCTCCCTCCACCTCCACCTCCACTTTGAGTGCTTGTATTTCAGTTACAGATCTACTCACCTTGAGTGCTTGGTTCACCTTGGTTCACCATCATTCTCCATTTACGGTTGGTGAAAACCGTACCTACAATCTTCAAATTCCATCATTTTGGCACCCATTCAAGCAATTGAAAAGAAGGTAAGCATCATTGTAAGTTTAATTTTAGATTGTAGAGGTAGTTGTGGTGGATTGGTGGCGGAGGACGACGGTGGCCTGATTTTTTTCACTGTCGAACAGTTCTACAGTTTGTAGAAACCGTAGATAATTCAAATTTTCTCTTCTACGGTTTGTACAAACCGTAGAACAGTAGAAATTTTTTTTCTGTTATGCGGTTTGTACAAGCCGTAGAAGAAATGAAGAAATTTTTTTTTTCTGTTCTACGGTTTCTACAAACCACAGAAGAAAAAAATTTCTACTGTTCTACGGTTTGTACAAACCGCAGAAGAGAAAATTTGAACTACCTACGGTTTCTACAAACCGTATAAGCATTTGCATTTTTTTGCTTCTTACGGCTTCTACAAACCATAGACAGTTCTACGGTTTGTAGAAGCCGTAAGGAGTAAAAAATGCAAATGTTTTTACGGTTTTTACAAATCGTAATGTCTATTACTTTTACGATTTCTACAAACCGTAGAATTCTCTTATACACCTATGCACTTATGGTTTGTATAAACCGTAAGCTCTTACAAATGTTAAAATAATTACAGTTTGTGTAATCCGTAAGAGGCATAAATATTGATTTTAAACTTACGGCTTACAAAATTCGTAAATACTAAACTTCTACGGTTTCTACAATCCGTGGAAATCAGAAAAAATGAATAACAGATACCTCGACGAAGACGACAGTGGTTGTTTTTCAACCACCCACAACCACCGACAGCTACCCAAACTGCCTTCAACCCCCCACTCCAACACTGTAGGAACCTCCCACCACCACTGCGATACCTTCCACCAATGTTCAGAAATGCACCGCACCCCTTTCATGAAAACCTTCTTTTATAGCAGCAGGGTTAAATTTGTAATTTCCTCGTGTCTATTATTGGAATTTTGAAAATTATGGAGGTGCAGGAAGATGATATGGAGGTGCAGGAAGAAGCAGTCCTTCACCAATTCTAGGGTTTTTTTTTGGATTTGGATATGTGACCCGAAAGCCTAATTAAGCCCAAATAAGCCCAAATTAGGCACTGCTCCTTTCTAAACCAAAACTCCCCTTTCGTTTGTAGCAACTATACCAATTCAAAATACTAGAATCTAATCAATTATTATTATTATTATATATATATATATAAATATATTTATTTATTTATTGGAGTAAATCTAAATAATTTACTTTTAAAACAATAATAAAATAGATAAGGAAGATCTATTTGAATAAAGTAAAATAAAAGAAAATTTTCTTGTATAAATTTTCATATAATTTGTAGGTCTTATTATAAGTTACATCTTCACAACATCAGACTCAGCCTGAGTCGAACGAACTCCCTCTACCTATCAATAGGATTGGGCCTCTTAGAGTCATCTCAGCCTGCACAACATCAGGCTTAGCTCTTACACCTCGCTATGCACAACATCAGTGATGTCTCCCTCAACAATATCATCAACAATATCATGCTTAGCCTGACCAGTGAGACCTCCCTTTGCCCATCACTAGGTTGAGCCCTGACCAGAGTGATTTGTTTCTGTCCATCAGCCCAAATCCATAAACCATAAAGCAGAACGTATATTCGAAGATCTCATAGTAATGGAATGACATCTAAGCATTTTTGAAAATTGTGAACTGCATCCTAATCCTACTTGTTGTCCTACCCATAATTATTTCAAACAAACATATGGTTTGTAAAACAAACATATGAATAATAATTTACACTGCAAAATCATTAATACTAACCTTCAAGACAGCAACACAGCCCGACAAATTAACATTGCTATGTTGTGGGTACTGCTCCCCACCTATACATATTTAAATTATGTAATTTTGTAGTAAATGAAAAGGAAGTGCATTAATAGTTATCGAAGATCGGGAAAATAAAATGTTACAAGTGCAAGTATTATATACAGTCTACAGAAGTTTTTGACATTTTCATCCTTCTTGACATCAGAATCACGCAGCTTTGCAAACATCAAATTTGTGGTAATTTCACTTTTATTAAACAGGCGGTTCATGAAAGCAGCATCACCATATTCAAGGATAACCTCCTCGCTAGTTACACCCAGTCCCAATGTGATGCATACTTCAAACAAAGAAAATGGGGTTAAAAATTCCCTGATCCGGAAACGCTGGTCTGCACTACACCATCTGGTCTGCACTACACCATCTGCTAATCAGTTCCCGCAAAACAACAAATATGCAGTGGCTATTCCAAGCACAAGAGCCATTTGAATGGAGTTGTCTCCATCATCTCCCTTTGAATTGGGGACATCTCACGATTAATGTCAATGATAGCATTGGTGTGGAGTTTGTGCCTGACTTTCAACCGTTAATACAAATCAACAAACAACTTACTGTGTTTTTACACTCAGAGATAATCTCAGATTGGGTTGATTTTTTATACACAAAAGATTTTGTAATTACATCATATGTACCTCAATTATGATAGAATTTATAATTGATACTTAATGTTTACTTTAAATAATTGTTTTCACTCCATCTGCCATTAAAAAGCCATTAAAAAGAGATATGACCTTGTTTGATTTTCTTTAAGAGATGAAAAGTTGAAAAGTTTAAAAAGGGAGAAAAACTTGAGAAATAACTTAAATAACATCAAATTAGTAAAGGTTGGAAGAAAAAAAGAACGAAATATATATGAAGATCTTATTGAATTGGGTGATAGCGGAGATTAGCGTATCAAAATTCCAGTGATTAGTGTATCAAATTCGAAAAATTGTAAGAGAGAAACAATATTGAAAGAAATGTGGAAGAGGAAAGATAAATATGCTATATGCTTGGAAGGAGATGTAATGACATCTTATAACAATGATTGTCCTATAGTATATTATTATTTTTTATAACAAATATTCCACGGTTATATTTTCTTCTCACTCTCTTTGAATATAATATTTTTAAGAGTATAAATTCAGTTGGAATACAATCTTAAGAGTGTAGTAGCATAATATATAATAAAATTATCATAAAAAATATTTATTAATATTTATATTAGAACATGGTTTTGGTTTTACATTTATATAATTCATTTGATTTGACTCTATATATTACTAAAAGTTTAAAATAACATCAATTTGATTTGTTTGTCAATTGATACAAATCACGTTATCAGAAAATTTCAGAAAAGAAATCAAATTAGTGTTGATTTAAAAATTAAGAGACTCAATTAAAGTTTGTAATACAAAATTTATATATAGCCATCTTTCGTCATCTACCGAAAATTAAAAGATGGAAAATAGAAGGAAGTTATGCACTTTGTACTTTTTTTTGTTAAGATGGAAAATAAAAGACAGAAAAATTATGTCAGATGTTTTATTTAAGTTCATGTTAACTGGACATATTCTAATGTTAAACTATTTTACATCTTCTCTCCTTACATGTATATACTATTTTTGCATAATAACAAGATTTATCAATTTTGACAATAAAAAATTTAATCAACGAGTATCATAGATATTTGTAGTTTTTAAAATATCAAAATTATAATTTATTGATCTTCACAGATAGAATCTTGTTTTTTTTTTCTTTTAAGAAAAAAGAGATTTATTTTCGGACCTATGTCTTTAACATAAACTATCAAGAGTAATGTTATGTTGACACCGTTGGTTGATTACTCCCATTTGACATTGGGGTAATTGTGTTAAAGTAGCTTACGTGGCTGGGACAAATTTGAAAGTGAAGTAGCTTACGAAGCCCTAATTTTCAGAATTCCAAAAACATCTTCTCAGTCTCCCGCTCTCTCAGTCTCTCACTCTCCAACTCTCACAGTCTCTTCATCTCGAGCTCTTCATCTCACTCTCGTTCTCTGCACTCTCGCTCTCTATACTTTTGCTCTCTCTACTCTCGCTCTCTGCACTCTCGCTGTCTCGTTCAGTGGAGGATTAGGTCGCTCTCTGCGCTCAGGTCGCTCTCTACACTCAGGTCGCTCTTTGTGCTCAGGTCGCTCTTTGCGTTCTTCGTCTGAGCAAAAGGTTCATTTTTTATTTTGTTTTTGTTTGAAAAGCGTGTAAAGGTTACTCTTTTAAGTGATTGCTCATGCAAAAGGATGTAAGGTTCCCAAGAGGAAGCTAACAAAATTCTTTGGCACTGCCATAACTCATTATATGGCGGTCATTTCAATGGAAAAAGAACAGCTGCTAAAGTCCTGCAAGCTGGATTCTTTTGGCCCTCACTCTTCAAGGATGCAAATGAGTATGTCAAGAGGTGTGACAATTGTCAAAGAACTGGGAGCATTTCCAAAAGGCATGAAATGCCTTTGAACAACATCAAGGAGGTAGAAGTCTTCGATTGCTGGGGGATTGACTTCATAGGACCATTACCATCTTCGTTTTCAAATTAGTATATCCTACTAGCAGTGGAATATGTCTCTAAATGGGTGGAAGTCATCCCTACTCAGAAGGCTGATGCCAAAATTGTCATCAAATTCCTCAAGAAGAACATTTTCTGTAGGTTTGGTACGCCGAGGGTCCTCATTAGTGATGGCGGTTCTCACTTTTGCAATGTCCAACTCTAGAAGGTACTAGAACATTACAGTGTCAGACATAAGGTGGCAACAACCTATCGTCCCCAAATAAATGGTCAGGCTGAGGTATCAAACAGGGAGATTAAAAAGATTTTGGAGAAGACTGTGGCTTTATCTAGGAAAGATTGGTCACTCAAGCTTGATGAGGCTCTGTGAGCTTATAGAACTGCTTTTAAGACTCCTACAGCTCTCTCTCCTTTTTAATTGATTTATGGGAAAGCATGTCACCTTCTTGTAGAGCTGGAGCACAAGGCTTACTGGTTCTAAAGTTACTAAATTGGGATGCTGAAGCTTCTGGAAAAAAGAGAAAGGTGCAATTAAGTGAATTAGAAGAAATTAGGTTGAATGCTTATCAATCGTCTAAATTGTATAAGAAACGTGCTAAGGTCTACCATGATAAGAGAATTTTGAAGAGGAGCTTCTATCCAGGCCAATCCGTGTCACTATTCAATTCAAGATTGAGGCTTTTCCCTGGAAAACTGAAATCTAAATAGTTAGGTCCTTTTCGGGTCAAGCAAGTTTTACGTTATAGTGCAGTGAAATTGGAAGATCCTCAGACTCAAAGGAGTTCGACTGTAAATGGTCAAAGACTGAAGCATTACTTTGGTTGTGAGTTTGATAAGCTTGTCACTGTGATTCAACTGAAGAATTATTAATCATCAAGCGTTAAGCTATATAATGTTAAACGAGCCCTTCTTGAGAGGCAACCCAGTGTTTATGAGTTTTTATTTTAATTTGTACATACTGTGTTGTTTTAGTTTTAACTAGCATGCACCATGAATCACTAATAGAAGTATTGGAAAAAGTTTGGGGTTGTAAAGAGTTGCGAGTATTTTAGCTGTGCAATGTGTAGAAATTTTAAAAATTGTGAACTGAAACTTTCGCCTAGGCGAGAGAGGAGTCGCCCAGAGCGAAAATTAAGGGTGCCCACTGGAGTGGTCTTGCCTGGGCGAGAGAGGAGTCGCCTATAGCGAAAATTAAGGGTGCTCTATGGAGTCATCTCGCCCAGACGACCCAATCTCGCCTGAGCGAAAAATAAGGGTGCTCTCTGGAGTTGTCTCGCCCGGGCCACCAGATCTCGCCTGAGCGAGAATTCACTTACGCAAAGTGTCATGTCAGCCTCGCCCGAGCGAAAACCTCTCGGTCGGGTGAAAGTTTCGAGAAAGGGTTTTTAAACAGAGAAACCCAAAGCGAGAGGGCTCACTCGTCTAGAGTTTCTTGATTTTCGGCGCCCCCTTAGCTCAATCCTTCTTCAATCTTCAATTTCTTCCGTTTGTTTGTGCTAAATTCTTGAAGTAAGTGATTTTTGGTCTCTATCTTTAGTTTCTACCTATTGATTTTGTTTTCTATGCTCAATTTGGATGGTTAAAACCCTAGTTCTTCTTTTCAAAAGGGATGTTGTGATTGACTGGAAACATGATGATTGTTAAGATGTTTTATAGGAATGCAGTTGATTCTAAAGTTATAGAACTGATTTATTATTGATATGTGGTTTGGAATGATTATGTTCACCCCATTTGTACAGTTTGGAATTCTGCATGTCAAGTGTTTGATATAATGTTTGCCTTATGAATGATTGAATAAGAGATAAATATAAAAAGGTATATACTTGTTATAATTGATAGTGTTTGGAAAATTTGTGTGTATTTTACAGATGGGAAGAACTAAGTCAACTGCAGCGGGAACCTCCAGAGGTGCATCTAATCACCCTTTTAAGGGCAAGAGAGTAAGGACAGACTCATCTGGAGATCCGTCCTTAGGACAAGTTTTTATAGATGCAGAGAAAAAGCAAAGACATGACAACATCAAAAGCTGGTCATTCATTCCTGAGAGACGAGTGCAATTGAATAAAGGGGAGTATGATGAATTTTTACAGGGCCTCATGAGAAGGAATTGGATGACTCTTGCTAGTCCACCTCTCAAATTTGATCCGGAGATCGTTTATGAATTTTATGCCAATGTTTGGGGGGAGAGACAGCCTGTAGAAGAGAGAAGATCCAGAGTCAGAGGGATATGGGTGCTATTTGACCCTCAGTCCATCAACAACTTTCTTGGTAATCCTCTCCAGTTTCGTGATGATGATCTGTGCATGTATCAAAGGTTGAGGAGAGGTATGATGGTTTTGATGATACTGTGGTATCAAGAGCTTTATGCCTGAGGGTCCGGAGATATGAAGTAGAACCTACAGGTAAACCCCTTAGGATCAAAAGAAAGGATATGAAGACAATTGTTCAGATATGGATGACATTTACTCTAACAAATATAGTACCCATAGGGCATGTGTCAGACATGAATATGCCTAGGTGCTATTTGGTATATTCAATCTTGAGAGAGGACTATTCGGTGAATGTAGCCAGGATTATATCTGATGAGATACACAAATTTGCTAACCTAGAGATCAATCCCAGAAATGAAGGAGCCAAAGGATCTCTAGGCTTTTCTGCATTGATAACAACATTATGTGCATCGCATAGTGTTGAGGTCAACCCTATATTGAAGATTAGACCTATCATAGATGCAAGGTATATCTTGCAGTTTTGTGTGAATTCTGAGGAGAATCCCTACGAGGCTCAACAACCACCATCTCCTCCTCATGTGGAAGAGCAGTAGTTTCAGCATGGAGAATCTTCAGCTGCTCAGCCCACTAATGCTATGATATATGACCACCTGTCAGTCATCAGAGCTTCTATGGAACAGATGCAGCTGGACCGAAAGACAGATAGAGCATATTTTGAACAGGAACAGAGAGCAAATAAGATATATTTTGATCATATGACTTCACAAATTAGCTCAGTTCATAAGACAAACACTTATACTCATCAGGAGTTGTATAATGACATTCCTGAAGGCCAACAAAATCTGTGGATGACTCCTGAGGAATTTAATCAGTATGCTGCATGGCCTGGGGACATGCCTCATTTTTCTGGGAGAGGTGGAGCAAACATTTCTACAATTGCACCAGAGGATCAGGATGCAGAGTTTGATACAGGTTTGGATCGAATTATGAGGGGAAACTGATTCTTATCTTGATATAATTATGTTGTGTAATCTTAGTATTGTAATTTGCTATGACTATAACTCTCTATAAGTGTGACGTGTGATAGTTAGTTAAGTATGTGGTTGAGTAGAAATTAAACTCATGATTATTCTAAGTCAGGTCAGTTTATTATTGAAAATTTTTATAAGATTAGAATTTTTGAGTTAAGTGGGTGATTGATGCATGAAAATTGAACAGGGTTATGACTAGAACAAGGCTGGATAAAAATTGAGGAATTAAAACAAATTAGCCAAGTGAGTTGTGAATCCTAAAACAGTTAAAAGTTGAGAGTTTCACTGAGTAATGTATAAGTTGTTGGTGCCTGATTTTTTGTGTTATTTCACTTCACATATGAAAACTTGGAGATGATTAAGGCATTTTTTGTATTTAGATATTTCAATCCAGAGCCAAAAAGCCAACCAAGTATAGTTTATAACCAATTCTTTTAATAACTCTTTGAGCTGAAATTTTCTTTGATGCAACCTAACCTTCAATTGATATTTTATTTTCCACCCTTATAGTATGCTTGAAGAAGGAGAACATAAGTGCAATTTTCATAATGGAAAGGGTTGATTTAGCTTTGAGATACTGGTTATGTAAAGAAATGGGTTAGATAATTCACCCTTTTGTTCTACTAAAAAAAAGAAGTGAATTACTAAAAAAAAAATGGTTAGATGAAATCAAGAGTTGGTAGATTAATTCTTTCTAAGGGAAATTTTGTCTCATTTGTAGATATATTCTCCTTGTTTGAAGTATGTGTTTTGTTATCTGAAAAACCAATGTTCTTGATAGCCCAGCCTCATTACAACCTTTAAAAGACCTTAAGATCCATGTTGATTTTGTGTTTGTGATTTGACTAAAAATAAAAGGCAACTTTCATTTGTTCAGAGTTAGTGGAAGTTGAGAGAGACACTATCCTGTGAGATATTAAGAGAGAAATTTCTCAATTACATTATCATGTCTTTGTTTGAGTTGTTTCTCTTGTAGATTGATTGTGTCTTGTTCCTGTTTTGATTTGACTTAGAATATCTGATTTCTGTTATATTGAATTCTTGTTTTGAAAATGAATGTTGTCTGATGATTGAACCATGGGTCTGATTTTTGAGCAACCACTATTTTTGTTTTGGAAAATATTTTGTGAGTCCAATTACTTTGCTTGAGGACAAGCAAGATTCTAGTTTGGAGGGAGTTGATAAGTACCAATTTTTAGTGTTTTTATACATTATAAATTCGAGTATTTGTGGGCTTAAGTGATCTTTAAGATAATAATCACCTCTGAATTGAAATTTTTTGGATTTACTTTGTTCATTTGAGTAAGAAGACATTTGATCTTAATTATTTTGAATTTCAGGTGATAAAAATGAAGGAAACTAGAGCTTGGAAGTTGTATGAAAAGAAGATTTGTTCAAACGAGGAAAGTTCGCCTAGATGAAAGTAGTTGAGGAATGTATATAAGTTGCAGAGGAAAATTCGCCCAGGCGACGTTGGAGCGAGACAACTGCAGAGTATCTCACCCGGGCGAAGATGGTTTCGCCTGGGCGAGATCAGTCTAGAAAGTACATCAAATTTGCGCCCAAGCGAGATGTTTTCACCCGAGCGAAAAGTCACTTATCCTAAACTCGAGAGAACGCGTTTAAAAGAAGATTTTAGGGTTTTAGAAAGGAGAGCTGGATTTGGAGGAACTGGAGAGCCGTCTAAGAACAAGAATTATTGAGAATTCCTGCTTTTCTTTGCAATCTTTCTTCTTTGAAGTGTAATGGCTACCATGGGTAGTTAAGTTCCGTATCTTTGGGATTGAATGTAACCTCTTGAACTCATTTGTATTTTGGTGATTTTAAATATAATATTCAGTTTCTACTCCGTTGGTATTTTTCATCGTGTGCTTAATGCTAGATTTTATTTGATCAATAGAGTCTTGATTTTGATTCTTAAACTTAACTGGAAAGTACTTTTAAGTTTCCGACCTAGATGAAAATACTCAATATATTGGAATACTAGGAATAGGTTTCGATATATTGATTGTGTATAACATTCGTTCTTAATGCTAGGTAATTTACTAAATAGCTGAGGAATGAGTGTTTAGGAAATTTGCTTATGAATTTCATATCAGAGAAATCGGTGTGAATGATTTTTATATGTGCATCAATTGTGAGTAGTTACTAATATTGTATATTATCAATTTCAAAATATGAATGAGGGAAAGAGACGAAGTTCAATCCCAAAGTCCTTCTAGATCTTGCAAACTCCTTTTTATAATTGTTCTTTTACGTTTCTTGACTCAAATTATTATCAAATCATCGTGAAACTGTTATTTACTTAGTGAGTAATGACGCTAAATTCTAAAACAAAACTGTTCTCTGTGGGATCGACATCCTTACTTTATAAATCTATATTACTTGTGACTCGGTACACTTGCCGAATAAAGTCTTAACAAGTTTTTGGCGCCGTTGCCGGAGAACAATCATTGTTTTTGAATTTGAGAACATAGCTCATTAAGTATTGTGAATATTTTTTATTTTTTTTATTTTACTTTTGTTATTTTTATTTTTGTCTTTTGTTTTCTTTTTGTTTTAGTAATTACTAATCGTTTTGTATTAATTCTTGCTTAAGTTGTTCCTAATTTATGTTATTGAGAGGAAAGGTTCCTAGAGATCAACTGCAGTTTGATTCAGAAATGGAAAAGACAGCTCGGAACAACTGTAGAAGGAAAAAGAGATCAAAGCAAGGAGCAAGAGGAGAACCTTCTGCCAGCCCTCACAGAGATATTCAAGTAAATCAAGAAGAGGATATGGCTGAAAGAGACAGAGCTCCACCACCGCCTCCACCTAGAAGAACTTTGGGGAATTATGCCATGTAGCAAGGGCCAAGACATTTCTCTAGCATAGCAATGCCTGCTACTACTCGACATGTAGAAATGAAGGCAACCTTCCTCAATCTGATTAGTGCCAACCAGTTCATAGGGATGGATAATGAAGATCCATACTCTCATCTTGCCACATTTTATGAGCTTGTTGGAACTATGGGGTTTGAAGAAGGTGATACTGAATATGCTTAGCTACGTTTGTTTCCTTTTTCATTAGCAGGTAAAACAAAAGAATGGTTGAAGTCCCATCCCAATCCGAGTCTGACAAGCTGGAATGATGTAGAGGAGAAATTTTTGCAGAACCCATTCATTAATGAGGTGACAGTTTAGTTATAGTTTTGGCGACAAACGTCACATATGTTAATTTGTTCATGTGTTCATGCGTTGTGTCGTCATAACTGTAACTAGGGTGTGACCTCATTAAATGAATTGTTTCCATAGCACGTTTGATGTTAGTTGGTCTTATTGAATTGTTTAGGTTTTTACAGGATTACAAATGACATCATCCGGTGTTGTTATTCACGAACTATTCGAAATAGAGAATAAGGTTTGATTTGTATTCTGTATAATTGTTTTTTATAGTGAAATATATTGTCATGTAATGTCTATATTCTCTGCTTTAATTATATGTAGGAGTGCACGCGTGTCCGCCATTGTTGCAGGACTAAATATCTGCTGAAGGTGAACAACATCTTAACTGATGAGCATAAGGCTTGCATAAAGGGCACCCTTTTTGGTTGGCTCCTCACAGTTGATAGAGAACTGCAAATGAGGAGGATGCTTGTAAATGAGCTATGTTTTAGATTTATTGAGAAAGACTGTGGTTTTGAAATTGGGTCTGAAATTGTTTCTTTTACATTACTTGATGTTTATGTAGGGTTAGGTTTTGAATTTGTGGACATAAAGTGGATATAGAAAAGGAAACAAGTGGTGGCAATCTGAGAAGTTTATTTGGTTCAGATCGTGTTAATATTACAATGCTTAATGATGAATTACTTAAACATGTCAATGATTCAGTAGTTGTAGATTTTTGTAAATTGTATATTTTGTTAGGTTTATGTGAATTTTTTTTGTCAAACACAAAGGGTACTATACATAATGGATTGTTTAATGTTGTGGATAACAACTTAGGTGATTTATGTAAATGCAATTGGAGTGGTGTTGTCTGTTAATACTTGGTACGAAGTTTATGTGAAGGTGCTGCATCAGTTCAGAAAGTGTCAGCGCCTTCAAATGTGTATATTGTTGGGTGTACATACTTATTGCAGGTAAATTCTATATTAAGTTCAAAAGTGCTACTGTATATTGTTCGTAATAACTTTTAAGTTGTGTTTTTTGATCTTTTGTTGTTATGATTTGTGTCATAGATTTGAGCGTGTGAACATTTGTTATTCCGAAAAAAAACGGAAAATAAGGGGTAAATTTCCCGCATCCTTTATTGAAAGGATGTGAAAATTGTGGATAGCATAGTTCGTTCAACATTCAATACTAATTTGGTAAGTGTTTTAAGTGTAATATTGAGGTGTAATGATGTTTACATTATTTTTTTATGTGTTCTAATTTTTACTATGAGTAGGTCGTTGCTGAACTGGCAGTGTTAAATAAAGAGTTTGAATACGACATTGTGAAAGAAGCTGTAGAAGGTGGTGGTGGTAAACCAAATGAAAATAAAAAAGACCACCATCATGTGCAGAAAGATCGTGTTGATCTTTTAAAACTACGTCATATTATCCAAGTGCAAGAGGATAGTATTAGGGAGCTTCAAAGGGAGATTATTGAGCTTAGAAAATTGGTGGATGATAAACAAATATCAGAAACTTCAAATGACATGGCCCCTCCTCCAACAGCAACCGCAGCAGCAGCAACCTTAGAAGCAGGAACCCCAGCAGCAGCAACCCCAAATGCAGGAACCCCAGCAGCAACAACCCCAACAGGAAACCCAGCACCAACCACAACAACAACTCAGAAGACAGAGGCACAAGCACCCAGAAGAACTTGAATCAAGAGTGTAGTAAAGAGGAAGCTTGTTCTAAATTAGGACATCCTTTTACCACATATCCTAAGAAAAGGAGAAGGTCTGCAAGGGTTGGTGCAAGGGTTGTAAAAAGTCTTAACAATTAATTGTTGTTAATGTATATTGAACAGATATTTTGTGGAACAAATTAAATTGTTATTGCATTATATTGCTTTAAATTGTTAGTTACATATTTGTTAATTTTGTGAAACATGCGACTTCTTTTGCCAAGTCTTAAACTAAAGTATCCCCTCATTATATAATGGCTGAAAGTTTTGATGCCCAGAGGTGAGGGAATTGAATATAATTTAGTCAGGTGAAGCCAATGTGGTCCTATTGAATATGGTCTTGCTTAGTTGCCAAAACATTAACTGAGATGTACTTTCGTTAAAACATGGGTAACCCCACATGTTTAGTAAGTGAATGCCACAATAAATTAAAATGCCAAAATGGTCGTACTGCACATAATCGCCACAACGTGAGCTTAGGTATACCCTTGTTAAAACATGGGTAACACTTGATTTTAGTAAGTTTCGAGCTGTTATTTATGCAGAGGTATGTGTCAATTTAACATATTTTGATACATAAAACAGTCATCGAAGCAAGTTATAGGATTGTAAGTGAAGGACACAAGAACTTGAAATGCCAAAATGGTCGTACTGTACTTAGTCGCCACAACGTAAACTGAGGTATCCCCTTGTGAAAACATGGGTAACCCGTGATTTCAGTACATTGACAACTGTTATTTGTACACAAATGTGTCAATTTAGCATAAATTTGGTACATAAAAGGGTCATCAAAGCAATTCATAGGGTTGTAAGTGAAGGACACAAGAACTTGAAATGCCAAAATGATCGTACTGCACTTAGTCGCCACAACTTAAACTGAGGTATCCCCTCGTGAAAACATGGGTAACCCGTGATTTCAGTATATTGACAGTTGTTATTTGTACACAAATGTGTCAATTTAGCATAAATTTGGTACATAAAAGGGCCATCAAAGCAATTCACAGGGTTGTAAGTGAAGGACACTAAAACTTAAAACGCCAAAATGGTCGCACTGTATTTAGTCGCCACAACGTCTACTGAGGTGTCCCTTCGTTAAAGATTTGGTAAATAGTCATTGATGATGACTCCTGTGAGTTTCCTAGCAATGTAAGGAGTGACACAAATCCACCAGATTGAGCAGTGTGCACCTGTAAAGACCATGTCAGCATAATATAACACGAAATACAACAGCAGATTCATGCAAATATATAAATCTGTATGCAAATGATGTTCTGTAAACTCAACCACTTAGTTTTACAAAACATCTGTGATTACCCATGTATTCACGAGGGGACACCTTAGTTCATGTTATGGCGACTCAACTCAAACGTCTTCATCGGTTGCCAAAACAAACAGATTCAACCAATACAAACCTAAAAAACTTACAAAAAACATTCTTTTCTCCACCAAGAACCAAGAACGATCATGTAAATGACATAAAAGAACAAACTTTACTTCAAAACCAACAGAAATCAAACCCTAAACGCAAAAACCTTTTCAGATCCAGAACAGAACAATGAAATGACCAAAAAGACTTTCTTTTCCATAAAAAATCGCATAAAAACCAAAACTTTACACACAAATCATTTAACAAACAAAAAAAACATCCTTTTGTATGAGCAATCACTTAAAAGAGCAACCTGTACACGCTTTTCAAACAAAAATGAAATAAAAAACGAACCTTTTGCTAAGACGAAGAACGCAGAGAGCGACCTGAGCACATAGAGCGACCTAAACCTCCACTGAACGAGACAGGGAGAGTGCAGAGAGCGAGAGGCAGAGAGCGAAAGTGTAGAGAGTGAGAGCGAGAGTGCAGAGAACGAGAGTGAGATGAAGAGCTCGAGATGAAGAGACTGCGAAAGTTGGAGGGTGAGAGGGTGAGAGACTGAGAGAGGGGGAGACTGAGAGAGCGGGAGGCTGAAAGGAGGCTTTTGGGATTCTGAAACTTTCCACACTGGCTTGAAAAAATATTATTTTTCGCCACATCAGCAATGTCAACTGGAAGTATGTCACGTGTGAGTGTCAACCTAAGATTACTCAAACTATCAATAAGGACACAATGTGAAAAAGAAGAATGAAGTTGACAAAGGCAAATAAAGAACGTACAGATAGAAATTACAATATACACTATTGAAAATGTGAAAAGAAAATCTAAGTGAAAGTTATACCACACACATATAAGGATTTTGAAATAGTTGTTGAACTAAACAAACAACAGTTATGACTATCTTCATAAATACTTTAAAAATTATAGAAAATTATTAAATAAAAATTTAATTAAATTTATAAAAATGTCATCACATTTTTCTTACAACATTTTTCATTTATTCTCGTTAAAAATAGCAGACACATTATTATCCTGACACTCTCATTTCTCTTTTAAAAATGGAAAGTTTGTGTATTTTTATGGTAAAAATGTTTTATAATTTCATTTGTTCATCTTTTCATTTTTTAAATATTTGAGATTAAAAAACTACTTATATTTTATATTAGAGAAACACTTGAATTGAAGTATTATATCATATCATAATTGATTTCACAATAACATTTTCTAAATATCGAAAAATTCCAGTATAAATAGAATCTTAGATTAAACTATTTCAGAAATCCGAATATTAAATAAATCAGGAACACTTTATCTAAGTCTCTTTTATTATTTTGCTACGGATTATTCAATATCTTAAACACCGAAGGCAACTTAATTGCTTTTTGAGGCGCGGAACGAAAAGTTTATTAAGCAAATTAAATTTATTCTCCTAATGTAATTTTTCTTATTTTTATTTTGAGTCTCAATTTCCTTTTCACTGAAAAGCAGAACAGATTAAGTTTGTTTACCTATATGTCTATATTATGTTTAAGTAGATGTTTACGTTGTATGTTTATGATTGCTACACAACACACAATACGTGCTCTATATTCCTTTTTTTTTTTTTTTTTTCTCTTAACGAATTTCAGAAATATAAATATACGTACCTTACCTGCTCCACCGCCCTCCCAACAGAAAAAGCTGCAATGTTCCTTCTGCAGCAAGCATAACCGTCACAGATTGCTCATTCTTTATTTACCCGTCCTCAGTCCTCACGTTTTCACCCTCATTACACATTGATTCTCCTACTCTTGTCTTTTGTTTGAATCTTCGTTCCATTTTCTGTTTGGGTAAATATCCTTATATGTTAATGTTTGTGCATTTCCTCACATTACCATGTCAAGCACCTTCACTCAACACATTTTACAATGCCAAAATTATCAGCAACCCAGACTTTCACCGTTCCTATCAATATTCTTGGAAGAATCCGAAACAATAATCAGAATTAAACCAAATTCATGTAAGAGAATCTCACAACTTTCAACCCAAAATCTTAAGAACTTGAATTTATACCCAATATTAAACTTCGACTCACTTGAATTCTCCCTACAAATGTCATCCAACTCCACTAACAGAACGAACTAAACCAAAAAACAGCATCAGCACCGGTTGCAACAACCACCACCTCTTTCGCACTACCGACGACACCATCTTCTCTGCCGTAAGCCAAACCTTCGCTCACGGGCCACCAGCACCGCAGATCTGATCTTATGGAACCTCGACTGTGATTTCTTTTATTAAAATTCATAGGTAATAATTTTATTTTAATTTTAAAATAAGATGTTCATTATGATGGCATTTTCTCTGTTATTAAAAAACTTACTTTCCATTTCTATCTGACAAAAATCAAACCTATTTTCTTTTGCTGCAAACTTAGAGCATGACAATGTCCTCACTTTCCTCTTTTGTTCTTACTCTCACTTGCAACCCTATCACTTGACTGTCTCGCACTTCAATCGCTTACTTAGTACTCTCAACGAAATTTATCCTAATCTTTTCATTTCGATTATTATAGATTGTCTCTGCTGCTTGTCTTAGGTATTTGGTGAATATTTTTGTTGTTGAGATTGAACTCTTGGACATTCCTTCTTGTCACATCTTGCATAAGCACACTTTTCTTGTCAAGGAACTGTAAACTTGTAGGATGAAGTTGATGACACAGATGCAGTGGATATATCTTCACTAAGTGAAACAGGGAAATAAAATATATAATAGTGTGATTTCAATTAATAGAAAATAATAAGAAAAAGTATAATTTCAATTAATAAAAAATAATATTTTGAAGTATTGAAGAATATAATAGAATTAACATGTTGGAGAATGGGACTTTTGAATTAATAAGAAATTGAAGTAATAACATATTGAAGAGTATGATGTGGGAGATTGCTTTAAACTCAAGATGTTCTGAAATGTAACATTATATTTTCTTCTTTCCATCTAAATACAATTTTTTTTAATATTTAAATTAACATTAATTTGATTTGTTTACCAATTGATACAAACCACAGTAACAGAAAATTTCAGAAAAGAAATCAAATTAATTTTGATTTAAAAATTAAGAGACTCAACTAAAATTTGTAATAAAAAATTTATGTATATCTTCATAAAATTAAAGGACATTGAAAATAAAAGAAAGTTATGCACCTGCACATTTTTTTGTTAAGTTCGATTTTGCTTTTTTTTTTTTTTTAGACGTAGATTTGTATCATATAACTTAGATGATAGATGATTTTTGAATGTAAGTACGTTTGGAAATAGTTTAAGAGTGGTATTTTATTATATTAGTCCACGATTTTTTTTAATTTCTGATTATTTTATCAAAATCTCTAATTAACTTAATTATTTATATGTCATTAATATTATTTAAGCCAAATATTTGTTTTCAATTTGTGTGATTGATAAATTACAATTTTAGAAAAATCTCACATAACAGTATTTCGAAGATTATTCTCTTGCCCGTTTTATTTTCATTTTGAATTAAATAAATACATAAATAAATCAATTAACTAACCATATGCACCCATGACAAACTTATTTGATTAATCTTTTTAATGTTTTTATATGATTTCGATTATTATTCTTTATTATTTAAACTTTTAAGTTCTTCGAACCAGTTTAAAAAATTACTTTATAAATAATAATTTGTTTCATGTATTTATATAATTTATGCAATTTAGTCTATATATTATTAAATTTTTTAATTAAATATTTATCATTAATTTGGTCTCATGATGTTGTTTGTAACTTTCTAAATTGATGTTGATTTAAAAATTAAGGGGTTTAAATAAACTTTTAATAATATAGGATCAAATTGAATAAAATTATAGAAATGTATGAAAAAAATGCAATTTAGCAAATAACATGACACTCAATGTTATTTGTATTTTAATTTTTATTGCATTGATTATTAAATTTTATTTTTAATAATATTCAATAAGATAATATTATTATTTAAATTACTATGTATTTTAACAATATCTTAAAACTAGAATTTAAAATCAATTCAAATATATGAGGTAGATATTTTTTATAGATTTAAATGTCATTTTTTACTTTTAAATTAGTTCATTTATATCTTTTCTCTAATTTTTTTTATAATAATTCCTGAATTATAAAAAAAAAATCATTTTTAATTTCAGTCCATCCTTCGTTACAAAATTGATTTGTTGATACGGTGATATATTCCTAAAAGATGTTCATATAGGATTTTGTTAGCAAAACGTATCAAGTAAAAAAGAATTATTATTAATGTAATGCTGATAAAAAAATGTTGTTAATGTAATAAAGAGGATAAAAATAAATAAAAAAATGTAACCACTAAAAAAGATAAATAGAAAGAAATGTGAAAAAAGTTTCACACATTTCATATATGAAAAACGCATTTGTTTCAATTGATTTAAAACTAATATCACTTTATTATTTTTTTTTTTTTAAGGCTTCTATTAGATATAACCCATTATTCAAGCCTTTTTACCATTATTGAGTGAATTCTGACATAATTTGATTAAATTTTGATTGGAACTTACTTTTGAAGGATAAGAAAATCTGATTACTCATTATTTTCTGTCAATAGCACTTAATTGTGCCATTCACAAAATTAATTACAAATTTAGTGAGTCAAGGTATTGTGGAAATTCAAATTATCTGTGAAATAATATAAAGTTGAAAGTACAAGACAAACACGATAGCAAAATAATATAAAGTTGAAAGTTAGCAATAGTGCTAGCTAAATATTTTCCATAATAATGTAATTTATATTAGTATTGGTTAAAATGATTAATTTTTTTTATTAAAATGAATAAATGAAAACAGGTAGCACAATTTTATTACAAATAAATCATGTTAGTTCGCAGCTGGCGGACACAAAGTTGAGTGAAATGGTATATGGCATGATTTTTCTGTGCTTATATTTTTAGTTTTTTTGAATATTTATAACTGAAATTTTCATTTCGAATTATTATTAAATACATTAAATGTTTATTTAAATAATATAATAAAAGTATAATACTATCTAATACATTTATTCTAATTATTATTAAATTTTAATTACTATTAAACACGTTAAATATATATTTATATATATATATATATATATTTAAATAATATAATAAAAACGGTAATACCATTCAGTGTACAGATATAAATTGATACCCAATATCATTAGATAATTCCTGTGAACGTTAAACGTATATTTAATGATAATCAGAATTAATATATTAATATATTAAATGATATTATCATTCTTAATTTTATTGTATTATTTAAATATATATTTATTATGTTTAATGATAGATGATAATCTGAATTCAAAATGAAAATTTTAATTATAAATAATTATTTTCTATTAATTATAATTATTGTTTTTTCCAAGAAGAAGAAATAAATCATGTCAGAAATATCCCATTTCACTTAAATTCCTTTCACACGATTTCAACGTTAATACATAATGCACAATTTTTTCCCTACTTACATGTAAACACCATTTTTTTTATAAAAAATGGTGCACGATCTAACTATTTCGATGGTAAAAATTTTAATCAATGAGTATCATAGTTTATTGATCTTCATGTATATAATTTTTTTTTTCTTTAAAAAAAAAAGTCTTATTTTCAAACCTATGGTCTTTGACATAAATTATCAATAGAAACACCTGAAGAAGAAGAATGTAGTTGACAAAAGCAAACAAAGAGTCTCAAACAGAAATTACAATATACACTATTGAAACTGTGAAAAAAAAAAAAAAATCTAAGTGGAAGTTATACCACATATAAGGATTCCAAAATAGTTGTTGGACTAAACAATTATTTTTTATGACTATCTTCATAAATACTTTGAACAATTATAGAAATTTATTAAATGAAAATTTAATTTTATTTATAAATATGTGATCGTACATTTTCTTGTACAGTATTTTTTATTTATTATCGTTAAAAATAGTAGGTACATTTTTATTCTGACACTCTCACTTCTCTTTTAAATTTTACCATTAATTTGGTCTCATGATATTGTTTGTAACTTTTTAAATTGATGTTGATTTAAAAATTAAGGGGTTTAAATTAACTTTTAATCATATAAGATCAAATTGAATAAATTATACAAATATATGAAAAAAAAGTGCAATTTAGCAAATAAAATAAAACTCAATATTATTTGTATTTTAATTTTTATTTCGTTGATTATTAAATTTGATTTGTAATAATATTAAATAAGATAATATTATTATTATTTAAATTACTATGTATTTTAACAATATCTTAAAACTATAATTTAAAATCAATTCAAATATATGAGATAAATATTTTTTATAGATTTAAATGTCATTTTTTTTACTCTTTAAGTTAGTTTATTTATATATTTCCTCTAGTTTTTTTATAATAATTCCTAAATTTTAAAGTTTTCATTTTTAGTTTCAGTCCATTCTTCGTTACAAAATTAATTTGTTGATACTAGTATAATCATATTATTATGTGTTATATTCGTAATAGATGAGGTTCATATAGTATTTTGTTAGCAAAACGTATCAAGTCAATAAAGAATTATTATTAATGTCATGCTGATAAAAAAAATGTTGTTAACGTAATAAAGAGGATAAAAATAAGGAAAATTGTAACCACTAAAAATAAATATTTCTTTAAAAAAAAAAATAGAAATGTGAAAAACGTTTCATCGATAAGAAAACAAGTGCGAACAAATATTTAACTTTTAAATACAATGTATAAAATGGTTATAAACTGAAATTCTTAAATAACGAATAGTTATATTAATAAGCATACATTTCATTGTTTTTCTCGACCTTCTTTTTCACACATTTCATAGATGAAGAATGCATTTGTTTCAATTGATTTAAAACTAATATCACTTTTATTATTATTATTATTATTATTATTATTATTATTATTATTATTATTATTATTATTTAGTTGAAAGTTAGCAATAGTGATAGCTTTCAAAACCATTAATTAATGTCATGATCTTCTAATGTTAAGACTTTAGAGAAACATTACTCCGTCACTCAATTTTATGTAATCAGTGTCAATTCTCATTAAGCCACATAACATAATATTTTTCACACTTAAAGTGTAAATACCTATTTATGTAAGTTCATATTATAAGAAATAGGTAATGCATTATTATTGTTTTGGTCAATAATAAATATTACTTGATCCAATCTTTATACACTTATAAATTATGGTTTATTTTGCAACTCAAAAATAAATATAATTATTAAGTAATCATTATTCTAAAGTAAATAAATAATATGATTAAAATACTTTAAATTTTACTTACATACTACGCATAAATAATAAGTTAAAATTAGTAAAGATATTAAATGTTTCAAATGTAACACTGGCTAGGAAGGTTAGAAGCAAATTGGATATCCACATAAAAATCACAATATTACCATGACAAACATTCTTTGGCTATGAATTTCACCATATCAGAAAGGATAAATACACTATGTAATATGGTAACCTTTTTAAAGATTCTTTAACTAAATCTCTTTTATTATTTTGATACGGATTATTCAATGTCATAAACAAAAATTCACTATTAGGAACATTGATAAGTAAGTATTTATCTCAAATAATTTATTTTAAATTAACATAATTTATTCCAAATCCAAAGTAACACTGTCAATATTTTGTAAAAAAAAAAAAAACACACCCATCAAGCAAAGTCTTGGAAGTACGAGATCAAGACAAAAATAGCATGTCACATAAGCAAATCAAAGTGATGCATCAAATTAAAACTTTTATTTATTTTTGGTACGCAGCATGGGAATATCTTTATATATTTTCTCTAATTTTTATAATAATTACTGAATTATACAAATTTCATTTTTAATTTCAGTCCTTCCTTCATTACAAAATTAATTTGTTGATACAAGTTATATATTCCTAAAAGATGTTTATATAGAATTTTGTTTAAAAATTAAACGCTATATTTAAATACATTTAATATGATATATTTAAAACACATTATATTTAAATAATACAATAAAAATGGTAATACTATTTATATATTAATTCTAATTACCATTAGATTCTGATTATCATTAAATACATTAAATATATATTTAAATAATACAATAAAAATAGTAATACTATTAAACATAGTGACATATATTGATTTCAATTACTATTAAATTATGATCACCATTAAACACATCATCAAATGTATATGTAATAGTAATTAGAATCAATATATTAGTATGTTAAATAATATTATTATTTTATTTTTATTGTATTATTTAAATATATGTTTAATGATAATATCAAAATTTAAATTTAAGATGAAAATTTTAGTTATAAATAATTATTTCAAGTTTTTTTAGGAACCAGAAATACAAGGATAGAGAAATTATGCCAATTACATACTATCTCACTTAACTGAGAATTTCAGTGTTAATACCAAAAACGTCACTTATCAAGATTTCTTATTTACTTAAAGGTGGACATAATTAAAACTTATTTATCTTTGACATAAACTATTAATAGAGACACACTGTGAAGAAGAAAGATGGAGTTGGCAAACTCCGAAACATATAACTATTCCGAAATAGTTGTTGAACTAAACAAACATCAGTTATTATCTTCATAAATATTTTGAACAACTATAGAAAATTATTAAATAAAAATTTAATTTAATTTATAAAAATATTAAATAAAAATTTAATTTAATATATAAAAATGTCATCACACATTTTTTTCTACAATATTTTTTTTCATTTATTTTCGTTAAAAATAGTAGGCACATTTTTATCCTGACACTCTCATTTCTCTTTTAAAGATAGAAAGTTTGTGTATCTTTTATGTTAAAAAATGTTTTATAGTTTCATTTGTTCATTTTTCAAATATTTGAGATTAAAAAAATTACTTATATATTTTATATTAGAGAGACACTTGAATTGATGTATTGTATTATATCATAACTGATCTCACAATAACATTCTCTAAACTATTCGAAAATTCCATTATAAACAGAATCTTAGATTAAACCATTTGAGAGATCCCAAATATTAAATAAATTATGAACACTTTTATCTAACTCTCTTTTATTATTTGCTACGGATTATTCAATATCATAAACAAAAATTAACTATTAGGAACATTGATAAGTAGGTATTTGACAAATTTTTCACAATGGTGTAATTTTTATCTGAAATCCCCAAAATGATATATTTTTTTTTTATTTTCGGAGATGGATAAATTGTGCATAGGAGACACTATATCATTTGAAGAAACTGTGACCCTATTACATGATTTAATTTAACATTAAATGAAATCGTAGAAAGAGAACACAATCTTAATTTACTAAATAAAATTGTGCAACTAAGATTTCAATTAATGAGTTAATCAAAAATAGTGAGAATATTGATGGTTAATATTCTCCAATTCCTTTTTTGTCACATGCAGTATGTAGTGTAGTGTGTACTATATTGTTACTGTGTAACTAAAATAAATGGACAGTTACAAAATTATTTTTATTTATTGTTAAATATATAATGATTAAAATTAATTCTGATTAAGTAATTGAATAGATATGAAGTTAATTTGAATAGAAGAGTGATTACATATTGTGAAGAAAAATTACCTAGATATAATTTAAAAACTACAATAAATTTATTTAAAAAATTATATAATATTTTCAAATTTTTCTTTCTAAATTTATTGCTAAATTTTAATTTTATTTTAAATTATTTCTATACTAGTAACTAAATTCAAATATCCAACTTATACTTAATTTTGCTAAATATATTTTATTATTAAATTTTAATTTTATTTTATTTTTCTTTACATTATCAAACTTACTCTTAATTTAATATGTAAATCTCATACTGACATCATTTTTATTTCAACCATTAAATATTTATCATAAATAAAACAGTCATTTTTGTAACTTTATATTTATTTTAATTACACATTAATAATACAATACACCTGTCAAAAATTTGAGAAATAGATAGAGAATATTAACTACTATAAAATCTGACTATTTTAATTAACTCAAATCTTGACGGTAGGATTTCTTCTAGTAAATTAAAATCGTGTTATCTTTTCATGAGGTCATTTATTAACATTGATATGGTGTTTGGGCAGACACAATTTAATAAATAAAAGAGATACACCATTTAGAAATTTTAGATAAAAACTACAGGGAAATTTGCCGTAGGTATTTCTTTCAAATAATTTATTCCAAATCCAAATAACACTGTCAATATTTTGGAAAAAAGGAGAACAGCGATCAAGCAAAGTCTTGAAAGATCAACAGAAAAACAGCATGTTACATTAAGCAAATCAAAATGATGCATCAAATGAAAACTTTTCTTTGTTTTTGGTATACAACATGGGAATATTTGCACATCTCTGCATATTTGTAAATGGAAAAATTGTGTACAAATTAACTGAGATGATAAACTTCATATCAGATAGATTTCTTCTATGCATCAGCATCACGATCCGAAAAGAAATAGGCACTGCTGCATCTGGTGACAGTAAAAGGAGGTGCTGATTTCCCATTCAAAATCAAAGGAACTTTCAAGCGACGACACTGAACAAAGGGTGGATTGAAACGACTACTCTTGAACCTTGCATACTTGGCTCTGATTCTGAGATCAAAATCCACAGCCAAGTCCTTGTGAATCCCAACATTTGCCTCCTCTTTATACTCACCAAGTTGTTTAGCTTTGAGCCTAATCACCCTTTGCCCTACAAACACTGCTTGAAGGAAGGTGGTGTTCTTGTGGCCTTGGTCAAAGGGTGTCAAGCTCACCCCCCCAAAAGCATTATCTTTGTACCAAGCTATTGCTGTGATCCTCCTATAGTACACTATGACGTTGCTGTTAGGGTTTCTCACTGTGACATTCACCTTGAAGTTGTAATACAAGGTGTTGTTGTTGCTTGTGAGGTTGAACTGTGTTAGAGAGGCATCAGTTACATGGAACTTCACACTTGAAGGAGATATGATTATCCAGAAGATGATCATGGAAAGTATGAACATGAACATGAGGGTGTAAATGGTAATGAAGATGTAGCAGAAGCTGCAGCGTGGTCTGAAACACATGGTGATAAGTGTTTGATGAAAGATGGTGTAACATTTTTTCTTGTTCTTATTTGTAGCTTTTGAGATTGATGGTTTCTGCGTGTGTTTGTTAATTGGTTGATCTTTTCTTGGAGTTTTCCTAGCAAATACAAGTGCACAGAGAGGCATTGACTTTTGCAGCTGCATAAAGGGTGAGATCCACTAAATATATGTTGTTAGAAAATTTATTGCCAATTAATATTTCTCTTTTGAAAAAAAAAGTCAAACAATATAAAAGTAACATAAAATTTCAGCATAAATAATAAACTTAAGAATAATATCAAAGCACACTCATTCAATCATCCATGCTTTTAATAAACATGTTTTATTTTTGAATTTTGTTTTGTATGGCAACAAAAAAGTAATAAACGGTCTATTATACTAAATAATTCAGGTTTATAGCTTTTGAAAAACACAGAATATTCTTTGTTTCACCATGTATACAAAAAGTTCAAAAGAAACCCAAATTTATGCAGAGGCCACGAAGAATCAGTGCTACCCATTTTTGAAGATATAAGAGTGTATTCTTGCAAGAAATTAAATTATGTAACATGAGATTTTAGTGCATTTTGAAATATTCAAAATAAATATGCACAAAAAGTCTAAAGAGGCTCAAACTAATGCCTCATCAATTTTTATTACCACTTTGAATATATAAAAAAAAACGTGCTTCTAAAATAAAGTAAACTAAGTAATTAATGTGATATTTGTTGTACTCAAAATTCCATTAGAGGGTTCTCTTGTTTAATATATATATATATATATATATATATATATAATCCATTATGAAATTAAAGTAATTTCATTTGAAAAAATGAAATGAAAATGATGTGTAAATGGGTTGATGCCATTTTCTCAGAACGCGTCTATGTATGAAAACCCTAAACAAACTAAGTATTCCATCTTTGACATTTTAAGTTCAACCATGTCCACATCAAATGTTCTAACTACTTTGAAAATCATTCATTATTGATTGGTCATATTTAGTTTATGGCCAAGTGACATCCACGTCAAATTCTATGTGCTATACTCTTCATCGAAATTCATTTTAGAATTCCTTTTCTTCGTAAAATAATAATTTATATAATTGTAGAATGAATGTGATAAAAAAAAATGTCAAAATGAATCATAGTTCATCAAAAATACAAAACAACATGAAGCTAACTATTTATTGCTTTGTCTTCCAATCTCAATCTTTACTTTGCATAAACATTATAAGATTTCGTTTTCATTATATTCACTAAAAAAATAATTTTACTCACAGTTAAAATATTGGTAGATAACAGCAGCAAAAATTCGTAGATAAATCATAGATATATTAATCATGAACAAAAGTTCGTAAGTAATTTATCTTCGTAAGTAATTTATCTGCAAAAGTTAAATTTATAAGTAATTAAAACTGTAAATAATTTTCAACAACTCTAATCCGTAGATAATATTCATCATTTTCAGTCCACACAAAATATATATGTAACACATATAGGTAACAATATATGAAAGTAATGAAAAAATTGTACAAATTAATTAACATTACAGGGAGCTATATATAGAGGTTTCATGCAGCTTCAGCATCACGATCAACAAAGAAAGAACGATCAGTTCTACAGCTGGTGACACTAAAAGGAGGTGATGATTTACCCTTAGAAATCAAAGGAACACTCAAACGCCGACACTGAACAATGGGAGGATCAAAACGACTACTCTTGAACCTTCCAAACTTGGCTCTGATTCTGAGATCAAAATCCACAGCCATGTCATTGTAAACCCTAATATTTGTCTCTTCTTTATACTCACCAAGTTTTCTAGGTTTGAGCTTAAGCACACTTTGCCCTTCAAACAATACTTGAAGGACGGTGGTGTTCTTGTGGCCTTGGTCAAAGGGTGTTAGGTTCACCCAACCAAAATCATTGTCCTTGTACCAAGCTATCGCTTTGATCCTCCTATAGTACACTACGATGTTGTTGTTGGGGTTTCTCACTGTGACGTTGACCTTCAAGTTGTAATACAAGGTGTTGTTGTTTGTGAGGTTGAACTGTGTGAGGGAGGCATCGGTTACATGGAACTTCACATTTGATGGTGAGATGATTATCCAAAAGATGATTGTGGAAACTATGAAGATGAATATGAGGGTGATGAATGCGCAGCAAATGCAGCTGATGCAGCGGTTTCTGCAACACATGGTGCCTTATTTTCTACTGATAAGGTTTAGGTGAATGATCAAAGATGGTGTAACACTTTTTTTGGTTCTAAGGGTATTTGAAGAGTTAGCAATTCATGGTTTTCATTTGGCTTGTTACTGATTGAGGTTATTTTCTGAGAGATTTCTTATACAATACAATGCAAATGCATAGAGAGAGGCATTGACTTTTGCAGGCAAGAACTTTTCAATGGTTTAAAGCACAAGTAATTAACAAGGAAACTTACAACTATAAAATAATAATTGGATGTGAAGAAAACAAGAAAGGGTTGGGATTTTGTATTAAACTATTAGGTTAAACATACTAAACATTAAATGGAATAAAATATATATTGAGGAGTAAACATATTTTGAGAAGAAAATTTCTACTTTTGACATTTTTGTTTATTAATTACTTCCATTTGCCACTATTTTTTTAATAAATATTATTTAATAATAAAATAATAATTTATTTTAGTGTTAAATATTTTAGTATTTACATTATCAAAATATCATAATCTTCTGGGAATGAATCATCTTATATGTATCATGCATGAGATTCTAACTATTGAATTAATTTTATTAATATAATATATTTCTAATTTAAACAGTAAGATTTTATTAAAGATAAATTCAGAGACTCTGTTGAAAAAAATAATTTTTACTAAAAAATAATTATTTCGAGATCTATGGAATAATTTTCTATAAGAAATACTGAGCGTTTATTTACTATGTATCATACTTAATTTATGTTAATATTACATAATACAATATATGTTTTTTAAGACCAACTTTGTTTATGCATATTGAAACTTGGACTTTAGGTATGTTATATATTTTTTTAACTGCCTAGTTTCTTTTAAAAAACTGGACACTTTCTGGTACACTGGAATTGTGTCCATGGATGCCTACGTGTTTCCAACAAAAATAACAATTCACAAAGTTAAAAGAAATATTTATTGATTAAAAGATGATAGATTCACATCTTCTCCAGACAATTTGACAATTCAATATATTAATATTTTAATTATATTACTTTTATATTTTAATATAAATTCTTAAGGAAAGTTGAAAGAGTATTAGTAACCTGATCAATGAATAATTACTTCTAAATGCAAAAATATCTTTTGTTAACAAAATAAAGTCTTTAGATTTAAACATATAAGATAAAGATGCTACAAATTCCCCTTTTTATGTATTATAAAAGGTTTTGTAGACAGAGAACACAAAAAAAATAAATACAACACGTCTTTATATGTAAAATGAGAATAACATAGAATCATTAAAAACTATGCAACCAAACAAAAGATAGACGATCCAATTAATCTTAATATTATTGAAAAAATTAATAAATAATTTTATTTATTATTATTAAATATTTAAATGTGAGAGTATTAAGAATAAAAAAATTAATAACATATTAAAAAAATCCATAAATCTAATATCTTTAAAATTTTGAATTAAAAATGATATCATTTATATGTTAATTTTTATAAAATCTTTTTGATTTTTTTCCTTAAACTCTCTCAGCAAATAATATTAGTCTGTTATATTTAAACTCAATCAAGAACAAATATGCCTACCACTTCAATTAAGTAGAGCATAATATCACAACATTATTAATGGTTATATATAATAAACTAGATTAAAATTTATTTATATTTGAAACTAATTTCTTTTTTATTTATTTTATCCATGAGCATCACCTCTATCTCCCTAACCCCTCTAAAACCCTCTCTCATGAATCATTATCGTTAACCCTTTTTTCCATTCCGAATCAAATTTCTTCTGTACCCATGCCATTGATTCGCTCTATTCCACCGCTTCCCTGTGCTATTTCCACACTCACCAATGCGCCACCATCATCGTCTTCCACTCTCTCTAATGCCACATTTGGTTCCCACCTTCTGCGCAAAATTCAGAACCCAATTTTTGGGTTTTCCACAACCAGGAATCGTTCGCGTGCTGCAGTGATCAGAGCCAAAGCAGGGGCCGATTACTATTCCACCTTGAACGTAAGCCCCGGTGCCTCGCTGCAAGAAATCAAGGCCTCCTATCGCAAGCTGGCGCGCAAGGTTCCCACTTTCTCGCCTGTTTGCGTGCCAATTTTAATGGGTCGTGTTTGGTTTTGGGGAAATTGGAACAAACTAGGGTAATTGGAATATGAGTTGTTATGTTTATGGGAAATTCATTTCATAATTCAGCATATTTAGATGTTTTATTCATATTAATAGTTGTAATTTAAGATTCTGAGTCGGTCTATGAAAATGTGTGATACGTGATTTGGTGCATTCATTAGGCTATTGATGAGGAATGCTAGTAATATACTCTCTAACGCACTCTTCCATATAAACTCTATTAAGAACGTTATTATTGGTTAAATTTTATTTGAAACTGAAAAATTATAAGTAAAGCTCATTGAGTAAGAAGTGATACTTAAAAAATTTTGTAATTATTCATTTCTGTCATTAATAGAATGTGTTACAGAGTATGATGCAATCATTTAACAAATCACTCATCTGTCTTCGTCCAACAACGTAAAACATTTTGGGATTGCAGCTAATGTTGCTAGCATTTTTTCAACAAACCATTTATTGCCTCACCCAACAACTTGCTTTTGGGGGTATTGATTCATGACATGTTATTGCAGCTTCTATGACCTTGTGGTCTAGAATTCAATTTTTTTTGCTAACATGTTTCTTCATGAAAGTTTAATGCTAGCTGAAGCTAGGGTGATTCTGTGTATTGTCCCCATTAATGATCGATGTTACTTTACCAAACAGTTTAATCTTTTAGAAGAATTGATTCTTGACTATTTGGTTTTTAATTTTTGGGATCAGTACCATCCAGATATGAACAAAAGCCCTGGGGCGGAGGAGAAGTTCAAAGAAATAAGTGCTGCATATGAGGTAATTCTTGCCCTTGAATGATGCAATTTCTTTTATCATTGGTAATACTTGCCCAGGGAGGACATATTTTTAATTCATTAAGGAGCTTATTTTACATTCTTTTGCCTTGTTAATTTTTTAATATCTGTCTATTCTACTTTTTTTAATGATCTGAACATTGGCATTGTAATATTTTATGTGTCTGGGATTCAAGACTGGATGACTGAAATTTATAGATACTACTTCAGGGACAATAACTGTATGTGTAATATACTTTCATCTGTACCTTTTTATTTGTTTGGTGACAAATTTTGCATATAGGTCCTATCAGATGATGAGAAAAGATCTTTATATGATCGCTTTGGCGAGTCAGGTCTTCAACAAGAAAATGGAGGGTCAAGTGCTGCTCCAGGGGTGTGTGCATATTCATCTCTTTCACTTTTTGTATTTCAATATGAACTTGTGACTCTCTTGATATGAAGATATATTTATACAGAAGTAACATGTCCCTTTTTTCATTTCCCACCTGATTACTTACTTCTGATGCCATGTGAATTGATCAGGTTGATCCTTTTGATTTATTTGATACATTCTTTGGTCGTTCTGATGGAATATTTGGAGATGGTGATGAAGGGGGCATCAACTTCAATTTTGGAAGCAAGAGAAACCGTACTCATGATATTCGGTAACTATCCTCTGATTATGTTCATTAATTTCTGTGAATTAACTATGATTACTGGACTCATTATGAGTGAGAGTTTTGAAAATTTTATTTGTTCTTATTGAGCCTTCTCTTACCCTAAGGGATTTTCCTTCTCTTGTTCATAATTAGAAGAATTTTATCTAGCAGAAGATAAGAAAACGGCAAGCAGAAGCATGAGGTGTTTTCCAGAAAAAACTAACTTATCGTGGTGTCATAGAGCTACTCGCTATACGAAGAAATGGGAAAGGGCCATTGTATGCAGCCATAACTTTTCATAAGAAAAGAGGTTATTTTCAATTTGAACTCATGACTAACTGGTCACCAAGGCACAAAATTACTGTTGTACCAAGGCTCGCATTGAGCTGTTCTCCAGAAACAAAATTGAATAAAAAAAGTATAAAGAAGAACTAGCACAATGAAGCTCTCAAATCTCTTGGAATGATAATTATAAAAGACCTTGTGTCAAGCACCAAATATCAGGCAGATGAAGTTATCTGCTGTACAATGAATTTCCAAGAAAACACTATAAATCTACAAAGTTCACTACTTTTTACTGTAAGAATTCTAAACTTGATTATTGAAAAGGGCTCGCTAGTTGAAGGAAAAGAACATGTTTACCCAGTAAGAGTAGGCACTGAACAGTCTTTACCCTATTTTCCAAAACTCCAAATAACACGCTATCAAACTGCTTTGTGTCTGAATTTAGATTCCAATAGATTTTGTAGGGTTTACTGTTTCTCCAACTGGGTTTTAATATTGATCTTATTGTATTTAAGGGGTGGGAAATTTTTTTAGCTTTCATTATGGCCTGTAACTACAAAGAAATTACAAAATTGAAACATGGGTAGGACTTGCAGCCAAAGTCAGAAATTATCCAAATATCCAACTTGGAACTGTAGAAAAGATAACAGAAATAAAATAACTACGGAAGGGAATATTATTGTAATTAACAAATTATGAGTGAAAGTCCGGAGATGTTTAGTATAATGTATTATGAAGAGCATTCACAATTTGATTGATAATTGAATACTCAGCAAATTATCAGAATCCTATGATTTAAGTAGAACTCACTTAGATGAAAGAAGATAGCCAGAGTTTGTCTGCCCTTGGAAGATATTGACCCTGGAAGATATTGTGCATGTTCCTTCCGTAAAATGCCAACAAATATGACCTTCATTTGATTCCAACAGATATGTCTGTAAAATTTGGCATTAACTTTATTTCATTCTGTCATGCAGATATGACCTTAATTTGAGCTTTGAAGAATCAATATTTGGAGCACAGAGGGAGATTGAAGTTTCCTGTTTTCAGACATGTAGCACGTGTGATGGTACGGGAGCTAAATCAAAAAATTGCATTAAGCAGTGCACAAATTGTGGTGGCAGAGGGGGAGAAATGAAAAGTCAGAGAACACCCTTTGGAATGATATCTCAGGTAATCTAAATTAAATAGATTTAATTAGTTAGCAACCGTGTTGCCAATGGTATTTATATTATCTGAGACGTAACAAGGTGATATCTGGAACATGTGATATTCAGGTTTCTACTTGCTCTAAATGTAGTGGCCTTGGTAAAATAATCACAGATTACTGTCGAAAGTGTGATGGCAATGGTCAGGTGCAATCTAAACAAACAATTGAAGTGGACATTCCTGCTGGAGTCAGTGATGGAGACACAATGCAAATTCAAGGACAAGGGAATTTTGATAAGAAGAGGTTAGAAGGATTCCAATGAATTTTTTACTTCGAACAATGTTTCTACTTGGGTTTGTCAGTTTGATAAAAGGAAAATAGAGTTGTGATAAAGACTGTGAAGTATCTACTTTATTATAATTCATTAAGTAAATATGACATTGTTTCTACATCTGGATGGTAAGCTTGCCAACATTAAATGTGTAATTACTCTGTCCATATTCACAGTTTTAATAAATGGAAAATAGAGTTGTAATAAAGACTGTGAAGTATCTACTTTATTATCATTCATTAAGTAAATATGACGTGGTTTTGTAAATCTGGATAGTCAACTTGCCAACATTAAATGTGTAATTACTCTGTTCATATTCACGGTTTTAAGCAAACTCACCAACTCATTTACCATAAAGTCACAAATGAAGGACCCAAAGATCTCCTACAACCAAGTTGAGGAACTGTCCCATTTTGTTCATTTATTCTTAATTATCAATTTACTACTAGTTTAACCAGATCGGCTGATACGATGATTAACTATTGATGACAGATTACCTCAAAACCATTCCAGATTATCATGTGTCATAATAGAAAATGATATCACTTAATTTGAGACACAAGAAGTTACTTAAAAATAAAATTGAATCTCATTTTCAAAAGCCTATTTATTTGCAACCTGGTTGGTCAGATTCCCTGAGAGTTCAACTTATCTAAGTGCTATTAATTTGGCACATTTTATTTCAGGCAAATTACTGGGGATCTTTTGGTTGTCCTGCATGTAGACGAAAAGCAAGGAATTTGGAGAGAGGGTCTTCATTTGTACTCAAAGATTAACATTGACTTCACAGATGCAATATTGGGGTCAATTAAAAAGGTAATATCAGTTATTTGATTAGGATCTTATGAGAGTTTTTATATGACTATGTAAGTCACATCCCTAGTTGTCTTTGGTTATTTGTTTTGATATTGATGTACCTAGAATTTGGACTTTGAGTATAATTTAACTCCAGTAAGTTAGCTTGTAAAGTGAGCATTGCTGTGAGACTAAGCAAACCCATCAAGGTTGCAATTAAGGTAGGCTAGGGGTGACCATAGGTCCACCATTATGGGACTTTTCCAAGACAATACCTTCACACATAGGGTTATGGGCTTGGAGCACAGCAATGTAGGTAGCCCAACAATAGATCTAATATAGATTTCGATATCATCTTAGTGTTCTGCTAAGACCCTAACTTGCTCTACCAAATCAATTTATAAGACAAGAATTGCCCAAGTTTTATTTAAGTCATTTCTCTAGTAAAAGTATCTCAGTAAATATCTAGAATTATACGCCTTCCTATATTACTCATGTCAAGGCTAGTATTAATTATAGGTTTGCGACAGTGGAATGCCTTTATCTATGTTAGTGAGGTGCAATTGGATAATAGTAATACCCAAATTGTCAATTGTTGAGATTTTGACTTGTTAGAAGTTTATATCATCTTCTGAGCAAAAGTTGTTTATAGTTGCATCTATCTGTAACCTAGTATCCTAAGTTGTTTTTTTACCTCTTAAGTTTTGTAGAAAGCCACTGATCCTTACAAATATATGAATTTGAACAAGTAGAGAGATTAAGTTAAGATCTCTCAAACCCTTTTTCTCATATATTCTCTTTAAGTTGCTATCAAAGCGGGTTGATCCTGCTCCACCTGTCTTGTCTGACAAGCAAGCGCTTTCCACCCCCACCTACTGTCTTCGACCGCCTCTGTTTTTCTCTGGTGACCACATGATCTAAAGCTCCTCTCTAAGTGATGCCAAGCCGTGAAGACTGGTTCTCCTCAACACTGACTTAACTAGGATAAATTCAACAAGATTAAAAACTCAAAGGTATTAGTTCTGACTTTAGCTCATAATATGAATTAGAATATTAATTATGCACACAACCATTCAATAGTTATATATGATACAATTGAAAATTGTTTTAGACCTAAATAGCCTACTCATAAGCGATCAACTAGAGTTGGCCTAATATTTGACGAAATATGGATGTGACCCACTAAAGAAATCTATCAATGGGATTTCTCCGAATCAATGTTGAGGGTCGTTGATCTGTAACAAAATTATGGGAGATGCATTTAATAAAAGACCTTATTAAATATGATTATAGCACAACTTATGCATGTTTTTTCTTGATGGATTACCTTGGCCACAAACAATTCTAATAATTTTTCTTTGTAATCACTGCTTGAGAACAACAATTTGTCTTGAACAAATTTCGTAGAGTGATGCATAAATCTTAAGATTGCCCTTAGATGTGAGTGTTGAAAGGACTAGTGACAAAACAAATCATGGAGGACGGGACACTCTGGGAAGAGAGAATCCAAGAAGGAATACAATGAATTTCCCCCTTATGTGCATAATTTAGAACTTGATAATTGTTATTTTGTTTGTAATTAGTAAAAATATTATTTGCCTCATATTTGGATAAAGGGAATTTTTTAATAATAATAATAATAATAATAATAAAGAGCAAGAGTTTTCTCAATTTATATCAATGTTATCATAACAAGGTTTGTTGGCCTATCAAACCATCCTTTATTGGGTCACTCAGTCTGTGCTCAAAATGTTGAGTCTTTGGTGTGAGGTGAGGTGTTAGAGATTCCACGTCAACTAGAAATATGGTTAAAATTATAGTATATAAGTGGGTGTAAATTTTATTTTACAAATTATTAGAATTATTTGCAGCCATGATAATCTATCAACAAAAATTGTGCAATTGTAAGTACAGCATTATAATCTTGTTTGATGAGGTCCTTCATTAAGTGTATCTCGTTATTTTGACTCAAATCAATGCTATTTGCTGGGAACAATCGGTAATTCTGTATCATCCATGTGGTTATGGACACAGATGGTCATGCTTCAGTAAGCACTTATGGTGAGTTCCATCGGGAATGGAAACAGGTCAAGTTGTTAATTGGCCTATGGCTTTGTACACACCAAGCATACCACGTTAAACCTTGAATTTTCAGAAACCTATTTAGTTAGGCTAGACTTTTAACCATACAAAAAGTTTTTAAAGCCTAATGATATTATTTTTTTAGTGTAATCTTTTGAAATTATGGACTTAGTTAATTTAAAAGTTTTAGTCTGTTATCTTACATGTAAGTTTAGTCTCATTAACCCATTTACAGGGAGGCTTACTCAGACCATACTATAAACTAGGCTTGTAAATAATAGACTTTCAAGATATATCAAGCTTATGCCTTGTAATGTCTAGCCAAGCCTAGTCCATTTTCACCCTTAATTTGAAATTGTTACTTAATGTATTATGATCTTTTAGGAGCCGATAATATTACTTCATCCATTTTTTAGATGTGATAATACACAAGTTTAATCTTTCTGTAGTTCCTTTCAGGCTCAGAAAAGAATTTAAATCATTGATAAATTAAGGAATATCTTGTCTTGTCTTTGAAGGTTGTTTTTACGTTAAACTTAGTAGTTCAGGTAGGAACTATTCACTATTATTATAATATTAATTGAGCCATTTCTTATATGTGCTTAAAGGCAGAGCTCATATACAATTTTAAATTCTGTTTGCATTTTCAAGAATAGTTCAGTGAAATCATTCATGACATTGAGGAATATCCTGTAGCTTTTGTGTCTTTGAAGGCTTTTTTAACTTCAAACTGAGGTGACTTCAGGTAGATACTGTTGAAGGTTTACGGGATCTTCATATTCCTTCAGGGATTCAACCTGGAGATTCAGTGAAGTTGTCACGTTTGGGAGTTCCAGACATGAATAAACCATTTGTTCGAGGCAATCATTACTTCATTGTGAATGTTCTTATTCCAAAGGATGTCAGGTCTGTATTTTTCTTAGCATTGTTTCTTATATCCCCTAAGAGAGAGTTCATCATAGATTGTCTTGTTTAGAGTTTTGCATGTACTGGAAGTTTCTTAGTTTTTGTTCTTCGCTTGAGGTTCCCAAGAGCAGCAACTTTTAGTATATATTTTATTCCCTTATCGATTAGAGGCCAAAATCTTTATTGCACTTCTGTGGATTTCATTTACCGTTGTTATTGGAGAACAAATTACTCCTTGTCTTATAATCCCAGTTTCCTGCAGTTACAAATTTACAATAGACTGATATGCAGTTTGCAATGATCATTCCACCTTCATGAGAATATTGAGAACATATTACTTCACAGTCTATTGCCTACAATACACATCATGCTTTCTTCTTAATTGAATACTTTTGTTACTTGTATATGCGGCTTTATGTTAAATTTCTTATAGTTATGATTTCCTTTTATCTTTAAATTGTGCTTGTACTAGTGACACCGAACGTGTGCTTGTTGAGCAGTTAGCTTCACTAAGAGCTTCTAACAAAAGGGATTCACTGTCTTCGGGTGACAATGGTATTAGTTCTTTATAATCGGATACTTTTGAAATTAAAAATGTATTACAGGTTAAAATTATGCTGAACATATTTTAACTAGAAAAATTGTTCAGGATTATTTTTTAACTGCTTTCCAGGAATACCTCAAGGAAAGTTCAATGAATTCACAAAGAGGAGGGATTCAAGGGGTGATGGCTCAAGCAAGGGAATAAAAAATGTTGACTCTCTATGGGGATCGATCAAGAACTTCTTAAGGTATATCCTAGCTGTGCTATATGTGCTAATGATGATGGAACAATCATAAATAATTTCAGATGACTGTTTAGAATTGGACTTCGTAATTTATCTTAAACAAAGTAAGAAAACTACACTACCATCCTTCATGAATAACATAGATAAGGCTCTTACCAATCTTTTTATGTACAGTGGAAGACAGTCCGATGAAAGGTTTGCTTCAATCAGCATGGATACATCAGCATTAATACGGACATATGGTGATCAAAATCCGTCTGTCCTTAGTTCCGTTTTTGTTGTTTTCGTTATAACTTGGATTTTTGCCTCGATAGCAAAGTCTAAGTATTCGATGCTTCAGAAAAGATCTGAGTCCTTTAATAGAACACAGTGAAAAAGAAAATTAAAGGCATGCTTGGTTAGAAAAGTAGAAATTAAGGTGGGGAGTGAAAGTGGAGTGGGGTGGAAAGGTTTTGATAGTTCAGGCCTTGAGCTTTTTGGTGGAAAGATGTGTATGTGAAAAGTGGGGAAAGAATTAGTTTGAGCTTATTTTCAAACTACAAGAGACCAGAATTGAGAGTAGAGTAAGGGTGAGTTCCACTAGACTAAACACCCCAAACCATTGTTAGTAATTTTCTTCCAAAATTCTCTCCTATTTATTTTTAGCTCTAGTACACCCCTAAAGCATTCTGTTTGAGCCAAGATTGGTGATTTGAGCTCACCTTTAGTAACCAGGCCAGGGCAATCAAATTAAACTGTTTGCTCCCAATTGTGACCCCTTAACAATCTTTGGCGGCTTATGCTTAAACATGGTCCTGTCTTTATATTTTAAGTAGTGGAAGTTGCATTGAAATTTTCCCTTCAAGTTGGCATGCAGGGTGATCCTTAATGATAACAAATTTGCTAGAAAGTGGGGAAAAGAGTTAATAACTAACTATGCAATTGCTTAGCATTGTTCTATATTGTATTTGTTTTTGGTAATTTATTGTCAAGCATTAGTCTAGTTTGTTCCCATTAGTAACATTTTTTTTAATCAAAGCTGAATTTGTTGGCAGAAGATTTAATATGACGAAATTATAGAATTTATAGTTTGCATACTGCTTCATTAAATTGCGATGACAAGTGTTCCAATTCTCATTAATGAAACATATATGATTGAGTCTGCATTTTAGCTTGATCAAAGTGTCAATTAAGTTTCAGGAAATTTCATGCGAAGAACTCATCCTGATGGAAAACTAAGTTTGTGTTTGGGTGCGCATTTGTAAAATTAACTTTGAATTAAATTTTGTAAAATAGCTTTTGAAGTAAATTGTTATTATATCTTTGGTTTTTTTATTTCTAAATTTATTAGTCAAATGGGTTAAAGTTTGTTCATGCAATGCACTATCTATTTATAGTCATCTTAATTCCAAATTAACGTTGAACTAAATCAATTTCGCTTTCTAAAAATAAAATATGAAAATTTACGTAAAACCATGTTAATTGATATCTCAGTGTTATTCTAAATATTTATTTAAAATTATATTAGCTGATATTTCAAAACAACTTTGATGTAAAAAAAAAGTTGTGGATGGGGGTTCAATACTTCAATAAAGTTTAAAATAAAATATTACTTCTGATGTAACCCATGTTTCTTTACAATCTGGCACATAATGTTATTCTTGGGTCTACATTCTACAAGGTTAGGTGCAGAGAACTCTTTATTGTGCAGATAATGTCCTTTGCTTAACTTTCATTGAAATAAAGCTGCATCTGAACCTCTCCAAACATAACTGGATAGTATTCTAGTACCCCCTCTGCATTTAACAATGTAGCATCAACAATGCACACTCAGGAGTCTTCAATGTCCATCGATAAATGTCTTGTAAATCAAGCTACACAAATGGAACCACTACCTCTAACATGAACAACTCATCACAGCACCAAGTAATTAGCTGGCAAAGTAATGGTTTGAACAAATCCTGATGCAAAAGTTTTCCATCTCAACTGAGATTAGACACAGTGCTAAAGCCCTTAACACTATTTACTCACTCAAAAGCTCTATAACTTTGTAACTTGCAATCATTAGGAACTTTCAGAATTGCCATTTTTTTAGCATTGGTGGTGGTGGTTGTGGTAAGGTACTCTCCTTTTTCTCCCTCCTTTGTCATTTGTAAATATAAGAGAGTTCTCAGTTGTATTGTATATGAGCTAGCAAGTTGATCACACAGATTCCTTTTTATGATTAAGATATGCCCCCACAACTTATTTGTGTATGGTCACTCCAATTCCCACTATAAGATCACGTTCAGAAATATTCTGCGCCATTTTTTATCTATCAGGAAATCCAATGTAATCATATTTTGCAGTAGGGTTTCAACCGTTTCATCTAAGTTCTAGTTGAAATTAGAAATCGATTTAATGATTCAAAAGCCAAAAATATGCAAATCGCTTTAATGATTCAACCACCTCAAAACCTGCAGTTTCTTTTTCTCAAAAAAAAAAAAAAATCCATAGTTGTCAGCTCCTTTATGTCGTTAAGTTCATACTCTTTCAACTTGCATTTACTTTTATTTGTATTATAAATGCACTGTTATCATCATAAACCACACTCTTTGTCATTTCTCCAACAAAATTAGTCTCTTTAAAAAAAATTTGTATTTCGTAAGAGCTAGTATTCAATAATTCTTTGTGCATTATTTTATTACAAATTGATAGATTTATCCAATAACAATTTTGCCATCTTTTGAAGAAATTACATGAATAAGTAACAACTATTTATGATGTTTAATTATATCAGTCTGCATTATAAAAACTCCACTGACTGAATACGACATTGTTAAAAGTATTACTTTAATTGGGAAACCAGTCCTATGCAACTACTCAAGACTAGATTCAGACATCTAAGTTCATGTTTGCAAAAAAGCTTTAAACATATTTTAAAAATAATAAATTTTGTATCTTTTATTCTAAAGCACACATTTTGAAGAAAATTTAATCCCAATTATCATTAGCTGTTGAAGTAGTTCCCTGTCTACATTTTGATATTATTTTTGCAATATTTACTAGGATTAATGAATAACAAAATAAACTGGAAGAGTTACGTTTAATGAAGTTGCCAAGATTGAATCCTTGAATAATGGACCAAGTTATACAAATATGTTTAACAGTGTATAATATATTCTTTAGATATGATTATTTGATATTTCTGTTTGAATAAATTCTGGAAAAGATTTTCAAAGGCTTTAGCTTCCCTCATCCCTACCGCTTCTGTATGGCACAATGGCATGGTGTAGAGTAATCATGATGTTCACTACCTTTTCTTATGCTTTTAATTCCCAAGTCTGAATGACCATTTTTTTTATTTACAGTTTTTTTATAAAGATTTTATATATATATATATATATATATATATATATATATATATATATATATATATTGTTTTAGAAAATTGAAAACAAAGTCTCTTATTTATTGCAGTAGTTAATGCAAAGTAATTGACAATTTGATGTCTATCAAAAGGGTGTGATGCTAATCAAACAAGAGAAAAATAAATTCAATTGCGATTAATTTCGTATTCAGCCAGGATCAAGTAATTTGCACTCATCACAATCAAAGGAAAAGGGATGAATGAAAAAATAAAAAAAGAAGGAAAGAGGTCGAATTCAAACTTCAATATAGCTCTAGATTTAAACATCTACGTCCAATTGAATTGAATTTAGTTCTGTTAAAAGAAAGAGTTGTGCTAATTGTCCAATAGCTATACATCAATTTATGCAATAATAATATCTTCTGCATTTCTCTCTCTTGATAAAATCAATAATTTCATACCATATATTTTATTCTCATTTAATTGTGTAACTAATATTTAATTGTATAATTAGTTTGTTAGATAAATATATCTTCTTATTAGGTTTCCATTTTGTTTAAGGTCTCATAATTGAAGAAGAAAAATGACAACTCAAAGATCAGGACATTAAAGAAAAACTTGGTCGAGTCACTTAACTCTTTATAAATCACATTTTAAGCTAATTCAGTATTTGATTCCTGTTAACATTAATTCTTGACGAGCCTTAACAGCAAGATCAATCGGCAATTCCTAGGTCCAGTTTCTTGTTTGATTTTTTTGTACTTTGGTCATTAGTGCTTTATTTTGTTAAAGTTACTATCCATCCTTTCCTTATATATTTTCGCACTTGTTCGATTTTGGCATAAGTTTATTTTAATTTTTTCAAGTTTTTCTTTATTTCCCGGGATAAATGAATTTTTATTCGCAACATTGTTAAACCTTTAACAATTTTGGAAAGTATTTAAGCAAATAGGCATGACTTTTCGAAACAATTTCACTTAAATAGTAAAACATTATTCTTATTATTGATTATGTAAAAACTTTTTTGGTCATAAAGGTAATCATTTCCTCACGGTCATTTCTCAGAAAGGATTCACTAAGCTGAAAACTTCTTTAATTAACAAGGTTCTATTTTAATAATAGCTATTTTTCGAAAAAATTCACTTAATGAAGACTTCTTTAACCAACCAAAAAAACTTCTATTTTAATAGTTGTTATTTTTTAAAATGATTCAAAAGAAATTTTACAAGATCGAGATTGTCTATTTAGGATCACGTGCTCTTTTGCGGTTGGTTTCTTCTAATTATCATCTTAAGAAAAATCTTGATGATTTTCTTTAATATTATCTTTTCTTCTCAATTCTTAAATGTCATGACCAATATCTGTAAAGATTTTTCAATGCTCTAGTTAGCTTTTGTTCAAATAGAAATTCACAGAAAATTCAATTACATAATAATAATAATATAAATTCTACTTGTCTTTACTTTGTACTCTAGATGTGCTTATATCTATACAAATGATTAGGATATGCTTAAATATCTTCTAATTATACTTTTTAGCGTTATTTTAAGTTATATTTTAGTTAATCATATGAAGATAATACATTTATATATTGAGAGTCTAATATAGATGTTCAAGGTTGTACATAAATTATGTTACCAAAAATATCTCACCGATCCAAAATATTTTGAATTTGATATCTATATGAAATATTATTGTCAATATGATATTCATATTTGAGAGATTTCTCAAATTTACAATACCATTTACCTTAATTAAATGGTGCTTTTGGTTTAAAACTTGCTCCTGTGTACTCCAACATGAAGGGGACAAAAGCATTTTGTATGTCAAAAATAAAAATAAAAAAAATAACAAAAACACGTCCAGCTAAACTGGAGTTACAACTTTCAAATGTCTAATATAACTCCATTTTCATGCTTTCACAATATGACCACGCTTTGTTTTCTAGCAAACCACATCCTCCTCCATAATACGAGGAAGTAACAATTTAAGTTTTCTTGTTTTACAATCTACATATATATCCTACTTAACATCCACCAAATTCAATTATTGTTTCAAAATCCTACAACTATAGCCATAAATCTTTGAGTGATTAATAAGACATTCATCAATGCTTTCGTTGATCAACCACCATATCCAATTTGAGGTTTTCCTAGCAAAATTAGCTTGATACACAGAAGAACCTTCTCTTTATATGGCACAAGAAAACTTAGGAGTTGGAAAAGTAGGTCTAGGTGAATTGCATTGGTCATCACATGGGTAACCAAATTGGAAAGTTATTATATATCTCCCTCTCTAAAGTGTACATAGAAAAGTAACCTAATTCACTAGCTTTCCAACTAAATGATCCCTTCAAAACAGTCAAGTTTGTGTTGATGTTGCATGTGTGTGTACTGTGGTTGTGGACACTCTTGAAGGTGTGCTATCAAACCCTCAAGAAAAAAGTGTACACAAAAATCTCACCAACACTTTCCATTCTATTACAGTTTCATTTTTCATTTTTAGATTGTTTAGTCTTAGATTGTAGTGTAGGTTACATTGTTTTCCATTTTCTATTCTCATTGTCCATTTTTACTTTCCAAAGTTGAAACTGTGAGATGGAAGTTACTTGTTGATGGTCCTACATCTATTTTTTTTTTTTTTTTTTTTTCTTTTTTTTTTTTTTTTTTTTTTTTTTATCATGACTTGTCAATTATTTATTAGGTTGGATCTATAAAGTCCACAACCATCAACTGTGAGAAGTAAAATTTTCACCAACTTACCAATTGAAAACAAAGAATTATAACGTTACGTGGGACTTATAAGTCACAACCAACATTAAATCAAAGTTACTCTTTTGATGAAAAAACTGTATAAAGGATTAAAGTATGTTGTCCAAGAGATCGAATTGGTTATATCAACATTTTTTTTAATAATGTTCTTGTATTGTAGTTTTGCCAGTAAGATTACTCTCACTGCAAAGCCTTTTAAAGAGAGAATTCCTGTTTCATTTTTATATCGTTTTATGCATTTGTTATTAGTTTCTTTAATAATTATGATCATGTGGGTGATTTTGTTTTGCATGGCCAAATGCAACATATGACATTTTATCTAAACAAGTCCATGATTAATTATTTTTTTTTTTTTTTTTAATTCTTAAAGATTGCCTTTGAAACCAATATTGAAACCAATGTTTGGACCAATTCTTCTTTCTTTTACTCGTACATAGTTCATGTTCTTTTCATGTATAAATATATTATTTAATGTATCAACATACGTAACTTACCAACTGTATTATAAATCTATAGCCAAATAAATTAATAATCTATAAAATTTAAAGTAACAAGTTATACATTTGTAACTTTCTAACATCAATTCATAAAGTTAAGGCTAACTTATAAATTTTAATTTGAGTCTTGAATGAACCAATAAAATGAATAATGTAAACCTAGCTAATAGCAGAGTACACACAACATGGGATACCAAGAAAAAATGGCTGTTAGCTGTTGGTATGACATCATCTTCTTTTCTAGATCAACGTGGGGTTGTCCCTTCTTTACAAAATCAAATATATAATATTTTAATATTACAACTCATATTTATTACCATAACATTTAAAAAAAACAAATATATTCTAATATAATTTTTATAATATTTATTACAAAAAATAATCATATTATCATATACGTCAATCACAATATATAAACTATTTAATAAGTTTGACCTGATTCAAGTTTTCAATATTCCTCATTCATTATAATTTTTTAAAACTTAATGATATTATCTATTTTAAAATACTATTTAAATTTAAAAATAGCACTTTATTTTTTGTGTGTGTAAAGTTTCCTTTTTTTAGTATAAGTTATAGAAAAAGAAGTTCATGAAATAAGACAATAATCACCCAATCAGAAAAGGGGGTGGTTTAATGGAAGTTTTGTAGATGAATTAATTATCATCGTACATGAAAGGTATTTGTTTCCTAAGATCCTAGCATATTCTAATTAAACTCTATGTTTAATCTATAAATTGTTTGAGAAAGATGAAAATAGTAGTTAGTAATTTGGTATTATCATATTGATATAAATTTCAGTCATTTGAAGAGTGATGTGATACAAAAAGTGACGTATCTTCTGTGTATCTATCAATGCATTTTTCTTTCTTCTTCTTACCAACCTTCTCTCTCTCACAACATCATCAATCTAACACTACTGCACAAACCTTGTTCTTTACACGTTAACGTTATTTTTATGTCTCTAAAATCAAAACACACACACACCACAAAAGCATAACTACTTAGAGTGTCTGAACTCTCAAACTAAGAACACAAAACAACAATGCAATATTCTCACACACTCTTTTCCACCATTCTCTTTCTCTTCTTCTTCTTCTTCTTCTTCTCTTCCACACTTTCCGACATCTCGTCGGAGCGTGCGGCGCTCCTCGCCCTGCGCTCCGCCGTGCGCGGCCGCACGCTCCTCTGGAACACCACCTTCACTTCGCCCTGTGTCTGGCCCGGCGTGCAATGCGACGCCGGCAACGGCACCGTGGTGGAGCTCCACCTCCCCGCCGTCGCTCTCTCCGGTGAGCTTCCCGCCGGTGTGTTCCCGGAGCTCCCCAACCTCCACACTCTCAGCCTCCGCGTGAACTCCCTCTCCGGCGCTCTCCCCGCCGACCTTGCTGCCTGCGCCGCCCTCCGCAATTTATTCCTCCAACAGAACCACTTCTCCGGCGAGCTACCGGCGTTTCTCTCCGGCATGACTGGCCTCGTGCGGCTCAATTTGGCCTCCAACAACTTTTCCGGCCCAATTCCGGCGCGGTTCGGGAACCTCACCCGGTTGAGGACCCTTTTCCTTGAGAATAATCGGCTCACTGGTTCGTTGCCCGGTTTGGAAGAGCTCGGTGAATTGGCTCAGTTTAATGTCTCTTACAACATGTTAAACGGTTCTGTTCCTAAGAAGTTGCAGACTTTTGATAAAGATTCGTTTTTGGGCAATACCCTTTGTGGGAAGCCACTTGGGATTTGTCCCTGGGATGATGGGGGTGGTGAGAGTGGTGTGAATGGGAGTTCAAATTCAAGTGGGGTTGGAGGGGGTGGAGGGAGTGTGATTGGAGGGGAAAAGAAGAAGGGGAAGCTTTCTGGGGGTGCAATTGCAGGGATTGTTGTTGGGTGTGTGGTGGCTCTTTTGTTGGTTGTGTTTGCTTTGATTCTTTTGTGTAGAAGTGGGAACAAGACTAGGAGTGTTGATAATGTTAGCAACATGGTGGGCTTGAAGGAGGAGCCTCTACAGCATGGAGAGGTGGGAATTGAGGGTGTTAATGTGGAGAGTGGGGGTGGGAATTCGGCGGCGGCGGCGGCGGTGGCGGCGGCGGCGGCGGGTGGGAATGGAGTTGGTGGTGGAAGTGGTGGAGATAAGAAGTTGGTGTTTTATGGTAATAAGGTGAAGGTGTTTGATTTGGAGGATTTGCTAAGGGCTTCTGCTGAGGTGTTGGGAAAAGGAACTTTTGGGACCACCTATAAGGCTGTTTTAGAGGATGGGCCTGTGGTGGCTGTGAAGAGGTTGAGGGATGTCACGGTTTCGGAGAAGGAGTTTAAGGAGAAGATCGATGCGGTGGGAGTGATGGATCATGAGAATTTGGTGCCTCTCAGGGCTTACTATTACAGCAGAGATGAGAAACTTCTTGTTCATGATTACATGCCAATGGGCAGCCTATCTGCAATTTTGCATGGTGAGTAGAGCCTCACTTTGGTTTGATAATATCAGATGCTTGCTTTTAACATGCTCATGATTCGGTTATGTCCTTTTGAATTTTCTGGTTCTGACTTGAGGTTTTCTTTGCTGTTTTTGGTATGAGTTTTTTCTGTAGAATAATTTCTGCAATTTGCGTTATTGTGTTCATTTTTGGAGAATGCATAATTGCCATCAATCCCTGACTATTTGATTATATTGCAATTGAGAATGGAAGACGCAAGAGAGTATATATGTATTGTTGACTATATGTGTAGACCGTCTCCATTCATCAGAAACAATCAGTCACAATCAGTCGCATGATCCTCATGCATTCGTAACCTACCTTTAGTTATAGTTTTTGTTATAATCACATTATTTGTCTTTCTGCCTGTATCTTTCGTTACAATGATTTAGAAACAAATCCTTTTATAATTCATATATCTACGATATATCTGCCATTACCATTTAGGAATCATAATTTGTTTGGCATTGCATCTCCTCTTAAATGGCATGAACACTAGCAAAAATGAAGTTCATGTTATAATTCTGTATCATCACAGGAAACAAAGGAGCTGGTAGGACACCATTGAATTGGGAAATGAGATCAGACATTGCACTAGGAGCTGCTCGTGGCATCGAGTATCTACATTCACAAGGGCCTAGTGTTTCTCATGGAAGCATAAAGTCCTCAAACATCCTCCTAACCAAATCCTATGATGCCAGGGTGTCTGATTTTGGCCTTGCACACCTTGTTGGCCCCTCAGCCACACCCAACAGGGTGGCTGGCTACCGTGCCCCCGAAGTAACCGATCCACGCAAGGTTTCTCAGAAGGCTGATGTATACAGCTTTGGAGTGTTGCTCTTGGAACTTCTCACTGGGAAGGCTCCTACACATGCCCTCTTGAATGAGGAAGGAGTGGATCTTCCAAGATGGGTCCAATCAGTGGTTAGAGAGGAATGGAGTTCAGAGGTGTTTGATATTGAGCTTCTTAGGTATCAGAATTCTGAAGAGGAAATGGTTCAGTTGTTGCAACTTGCAGTGGATTGTGTAGTTCCATACCCTGATAACCGCCCTTCAATGTCTCAGGTGAGACAACGCATAGAGGAGTTACGTAGGTCTAGTAGCATGAGAGAGGGTTCTCAAGACCAAATCCAACAACCTGATTTCATCGATGATATAGATGATGTATCCTCTAGATGAGTTTGTGTAAAGAATCAATCTTCTTCATATTTTGCTTCCTAAATCATGTGCTTATGTTGTATTTTCTCAAGACAAAATTGGACGAGTTTTTTAGCCACTTTTGGTGTTAGTTTTTCTATCAGAATTGGAGTTTTATATTAGTAAATGACATGATAAAAGGTTTTCAAAAAACATGAACATTGATCACTGAAATGAAACTTCAATTCTGACAGAAGAATACATCAAAAGTACCAAAGGAAGTTCATCTAAGTTTGGTGATTTTTTTTGACCTTGTGTTCATAATTTTCTTCTAATCTCAATTGTACCACCCCTATTGTTTCTTTCCTATCTATCTACTCTACCTTGAGGGAGTTGGATATCTATTCCATTAGTTATTGCCGGTGGATTCTTGTTGATGTAATTATTAACTTTGCTTTTAACATTGGCTTTTTCTTTTTGTGACACTTTTTCTTTGTTGACACTGATCATATAGTCGCTTTCATGGTTGGTTGGAGTGTCCTATAGGTGGCATGTTGCATCTCTTCAATTGTAGTGACCCCACCTTGTAAAGACAATATGGATGATTTATACCTACAACCAACTTTGATTTAACTCTTCCTTCAGTTCATAGGTGAATTCAGATTTCAACCACTTGTAAAAATATCAGTCTCACATCACACCAGTTCCTTAATCACATTGTTTTTAATCAGTGTTTTTACTTTTTTTACTAAGTTTAGCTTCTATGAAAGTTGTATGCTTTATTTTCTCTTTAACATGAAATGAAGTTTTAAGTTTGAGACTCCTGTTCTGACCATAAAATTTAGTGCTCTCCCATCAAAAAGAATATTAACAAAAACATCTTTTAGCTCAAACTTGAGGTTGAAGGCTTGCAAGGCTAAAGTGTCAAAAGGTGTCATTTGATGTGGAAAAGACTAAGGTCAAACAGCTGTGGCCACGTGTAAAAAGTTTGATATGATATGATATGACAATTCAATAAAAACATAGGATTAAGGTTTTAAGCATTATGCCTACTTTTACTAATCCAACATGATTTTCAACAATAGTTGTATTTGTAAGCATAGCCTATTTTGATTCTTAAGAAAATGTGAACCTTTATAGTGTGTATTGGTATGTCAGCTAGATGTGTCCCCCATATAAGCCAATTTTGGTATTATTGGCAAGGGTTAAGCTTGTGCTTTGTTATCCATAATGTAAAATTTAAACATCAAATCAAACCTTGACAATGTTGAAACAATTTTCTAACAAGCCAAACTGAAAAAGTTCACATAAATAAGGTGATGTATTTGTGAATGTGATTATAATTGTGACTTTATGGTGGACCAAAGAATAGAGAGTACACACACATAGTGGATGGGGCAGTGCAGTTTAAAGTGACCCTTCCTGACATAGTGGTCCTACAGTCTCACTGCTACTTCATAGTGCTTCATGATCATAGTTTGTTGGAATCCAGTGATATAGACCCTCTTTCTAAATTTGTTAATACTTTGAGGGACTCCATCTAGATAAGGTTCAAAATAAATAGTATCATTTTTTTTAATTGAAATGATTTATCAGTTTTAAAGATTCATTCAGTTGAAAAATAAGCAAAATCTGATTAACAAAAATTCTGTCAAGGATTAATTAAACTCATACAATGTATTAACCACTTGTATCTAATACACTTTGTGCTGAATTTAGTTTTTGTAGCCCATCATTGTATCTGTCACAACTTTTTTTTCTAATTCACACCAAAATATGTGAAAATATATCGAGGGTTTTTGGACAAACCCTAAACACTCTAGCTATCATTGTTAAGAAAAACTAAACTAAATGATAAGGTGAAGAGGGAGAAGAAAAGATTGAAATGCCATCATTTTACTACTACATGGGATGCTCTTGTCTCTTGGCTATTGTTGTCTTATTATGTGCAATAGCTTTCAAAATTTGTGGCATTTATAGTAACCACAGAGACACATGAAACATTGCAAGATTGTAGCTTCTTTCTGACAAATTGATATGGCTGGATTTGGTTTTATTTGGTTCTGGTTGGCATGGTTGTAACAGAAAAATTCACTCAAGAAGTCAACTGTAAGATTATGATCAATGAAAATGTTATCTCTTGAAAAATAAAATATTTTATAGTTGAAAAGTGAAAAATTATTGCAGGAGGAATCAACTTTTCTTCTTAGTATTTATAAGAGAAAAAATTAAAAAAACAAAAAATTAAGTTTTTCTTTCATAAATTAAAATTATAATTTATGTGCTCAAGTTTCAGGAGAAGCTAAATGAAACAATTTTAATAAAATTTAAATGAAAAATTAATTTTAATTTAGAGAAAAACTCAGTTTATTTTATCTCCTTGTATTCTTCTTCTCTAAGTAGTTATAGAAAAATTATTTCGACTTAACCTTAATTTTATAATTTTGCCAAGAAAGAACGGAGGTTTTGTGAATACATTAAACATGAGATCGGAATCAATTTTTTGAAAACAATAGTTCATTTTACTCAGTTAAGTTTGGGCACCATTAAGTAGGTACATTTCTTAATTTGGATATTTCTATATGAATTGTCTGGATCTGATTTCACAACCTAGCTCAAAAGAGTCTTGTTAAGTTATTATATTATAATTTAATCGAAAAATATCCCTTTTCATAAATGGAAAAAAAAAATGTATCTCAATAATGCTATCTTTTCATTCTTCACAAAATTAATCGTTTCGTATAAACAAATTGGTTTAACGTTTGTGCTTGTTTAAGTAGTTAATTTGACTCGTGAATGGGTACATTAGTGAGACTTAGATAATATGAATGAGATCTTAAGTTCCATTCGCATTGTCATTATTGTACACGAACAAATATTGACCTGCTCATTTAGTAAACTAACAAGTGTTTAAAAAATTATACGAATAATTTTAAATATAAAAATAATAAAATAGACAGATTAAGAATTATTTAAGAGATGTCAGTTGAATCGACAGAATATATTTTACTGGTGATAAAAGTAAATTTACGTTTAACAATATGGCTACGTGCGTCGTGAATATTTACTTGATTTTATATAACACAAAAATGACTTCCTTTGAAAAAAAAAAAAAGTAGAAAAATGACCACGAGAAAAGCAAAATATGCAGAAGTGTGTCTTGCCATTGAGAATAAGAACCTGAATTTTCTTTCTTTTGTTTTATGCTTTAGAAAGATGAAGAAGAAGAAAATAATTGGGTGTAGTTCAAATACCACCATAGAATCATCATAAAGAATGGTAGTGCTCAGTTCTTGGGTTATCTTCAGTCGCAAAACCACACATGAATTTGCTTTTGGAAAAGGGTGTTCCAAATGCTCCAATTCTTTGACAATATGACAAATAAACCTATAAATGACTCTACAAGAACAACTTGTTTTGGTTTCAACGTGGGACCTTTTCTTTTTCGACTGGTAACCCCAATTTACTTCTCTTGCAAACATTTTTTTCCTACATTAAATTTCTTTTACATTCTGCACTTCCATTATTGAGAAAATAGTCTTCACTATATCATGTAAAAAATTGGTTTGACTTTTTTTTTTTTGCCGTTTGACTGATAATTATATATTTAAAAAGGTTAATGACATTGACGTTGGAAGAGATAGCCAAAGGCAACTCATTATTTACCATTATGAAATGACAAAGACCTTTTGAGCACTAATAACTCGTGCAAATCAAATGACTTGTCTCCAATAAGCATAAAGTTCGAATAAAGCAGTGTTACCTGAAATAAATGAGTGGGGTTGAAAGCTATGTTTCCGCGGTTAGCTTAATAAAACCAGCAGAACTCAACGGGGGGAACAAGTAAATGACGTTTGCTTATAGATCGTTTAATGATCGCTAAGGTAAAAAAAAATTGAAAATGCTCAAAGGGAGGGGTTAAGAAGACTTATCAGCAGCATCTCAATTAAGTAAATAATATAACAGTGGTTTGTCTGAACAAAAAGGATGTGTTCTCATTGCCAGAATAATAAACAGTACATCGCAGAACAATGTGAGCAACTGTGATATGCATTTTTAAATTTACAGTTCTCAATTCATACACAATAAACGGTAAAGCTGAAACCCCCCACCGTTGCCCTGTAACCTAACAAGCAAAGAGTACATCCTGAACCACTTTGAACCTCTAAATCTGCAAAATCCAGCAATACAAACTATGTGAGCAAGAAAACAATCAAGACATGATGAATGGACAAGTTATGAGACAGAATCGTACATGTACAAGTTATACAAACGATAAAGGTGCTTGTGCCCCCAAAATTGCTTGGATCATAGGTCGAAAACCAAATTCTGGACTTTGAGAGAGGATAATACATACAGCTATGCACTAGAATTCGTTGGCGGGTCATCTTTCCATCCTTTAGTGAGATCATAGTTGATAGATGCAAGCTGCGAGAGATTCTGAAAACACCAAGGAAACATACGCGTTCAATTTAAGAGAATATTTCGACAAGAATGGGAAAGTAAAGCATAAGACAAAGAAGAAAACTATCAAACTAAACATTAACAGAACAAACGCTACATAGGCAAGGTTAAACATATTAGGCTACTTATGAATAGTATAGTAAGCTCAGAGAAGCCATTTTAACACACTAAATCCCACTGTACGTGACAAGAAAACAAGCATGATCCATTCAAGTTATTTCTAAATGTTTACTTATGGATTACAAAGAAATGCATACGATTTGAGTGAATTACCTTAAAGGAGAAATTACTGAAAGAGTAATTGACAGATGTGCCAGAATCAAACTCGGCAAGACCTCCGCATTCATCTCCCTGTTACCAAGAGGAAATCAGTCCGTTATACTTTAAATTGATTTCAGCAAGTGTTTTACGTTTAGCAATACAATTTGCAATACCACTTCATCTTGGCGATTGCTCAAGCCACTACTGCTGCCACTTAAGCTATCAGCATCACTAGAATCCTCAACATCACTGGCTGGATATACAAGGCCGCCATCAGAAGTATTCCATGAGTAGCGACTAGTGAAGTAACTGGTATCTAGAGCGCTCTCAGAAGCAGGAACAAATGCAGCCTACAAGACCAACAGAAGCGTTACACTGGACATCAAGAGAGCGGAAGTAAAATTAACAATTAACATTTATCGCTTGGGCAAACTATTACATACTTTCTGCCTGGCAAGTGTGTCCCAGTTTATATCCTTGAAGAAAACATGTTGCTTTACCTGGATCATTAAAATCAGTTTGACATTTGAGCAGAGAAAATAAACCATAAAAATGTATAACAAAGTTCTATGTGTATGAGAAATTACATCACCTCTGATGCGCCTTTTGATCCTAGTCTTTGATTAGGATCTTCTGTCAATAATCTGAAAATTCATAATGTCACGAACCAAATGAAAAACATTCAGCTATCTTAGATATACGAGTGCTTAGCCAAGAATAATACCCAATAAGAAAGTATTAAAAAACAACATATAATATACCGATCAATAAGATCCTGTGCTTCAGGACTCATCTCTTCAGGAACTGCAGGCCAAGGTATCTTACGATTAAGAATATTCTCAAATATATTCTACAAACACAAAAACAATATCAAGTCAGAGAGAACTTCAATCATATAAAGGCAAAACTGACATGAAAATAAACTTAAAAACCATCTAAAAATTCATCACACAAAGAAGCAAGATATAAACCTGAGGATGCTCTGCATTGAAGGGTGGAATACCAACAAGCAACTCAAATAGAATGACCCCAACAGACCACCAATCGGCAGTATACGCTGTAAAATTTGCAAAAGTATTTCGTTTGTTATGTTCCAAAATTAAATGCTATGAGTATTCACCATATATAAAGTAGAATAGAATCATTAAATCAGCTAGCAACAATGATCAAAACATTTTTCATTCAACTACATCATTTCACTATAAAGAATAGCGATCATTTTGAGGGATTTTTAGCATTTTTAAGAATTTAATTCTACACACAAGGGAAATCATGTTTTCTCTAAACTGTCCAAATAATGACAAAAGTCAAATTTATATTTTAAGAGATGGGGGAAAACAGAAATGAAACCACCTTAAACATAAAAATGGGACAATACAAACCATGTCCAGTTCCCAAAAGTATCTCCGGGGCTAAGTAATCAGGCGTGCCCACTGCAGAGCGTTTCTTCCTCCTTTCCCATTGATCCTCGGATGTAAATACATCAGTCTCATCTTCTTCAAGTAGGGATGTCACATTCACTGCCGGGCCAGAAAGATCATCTGTGCTGTTGATGAGACCAACTTTAGAAAGCCCAAAGTCTGTTAACTGCAAAGTAGACAGAAAAACAATCAAGCTGATTAGCAGTTTATAAAATGTATTAAGAGAGCCACAGGATTACATGAATGTTGAAATTGAACTCAAAAGGATCCAATCTACACGTAAGAAATGGAAATTCTCCAAAATAATTGAACCAAATACGTGGAATCACGACTTAAAGGATGGGATTGGTGGTTCTGTTGAAAGAAGCTAATAATAGAAAAGATGCAAAACTCTCAATGATTCATCATAGATATAGGCACCAAAAAATTCTAAAACACAATGCCACCCAAACAGGCTAATCCAAGCAAATGCCATAAAAATTATACTATAAATTACAAAACTATTGATATTACTCCTAAAGAGTAAGAGAGGAAAAAAGATTAGCCAGCTTTTGGATTTCCATTCCAAACCAAGTTTTGGGAAAAAATTACAAGAAACAACCTTTTCGCATAACCATGGTTTTGGAGGTTTATAAGCAGAAATTAGAACATAAACAGTAGTTACCTTGATGTGACCATCATGTGCGATCAATAAATTGTCAGGCTTCAAATCTCGATGAACCACACGTAGTGAATGCAAATACTCTAACGCAAGCACCTAACATCGAACAAAAACTCAAGATCTAAACAATGTATGAAAAAATTTCAGATAACCAGTGATAGAAAGTGCCAGTAAAGAGATAGAACCAAGAATTACCACTTCAGCAATATATACACGGGCAACTTCCTCATCTAGGCAACCTAAATTCCTTAATAATGAATACAGGTCACCTCCATTCAGATACTCCATGACAAGATATAAGTTTTCACGACATGTAAAAGAATAGAAGAATCGGACCTGATTAAATTAAAGCTGACATTAGAATAAGATAACATTTCACAAAGCAACATGGAACAATAAAAATGTTAGACCTGCTCACCACAAAAGGATTGCGTACTGTAATTAAGATATCACGTTCTGCTAATATACTTTCCACAGCATTTTTACGGATCATATCAGCCTTCTTGAGAACCTATTAGAAAATAGCTCAACAGGGTTAAAGAACAGCAGAGTAAGCATAAACCAAGATAGAAACAAGTTTATTTTAATCTTAGAGGTCTGCAAAAGCATCACTATACAAGATTGAGATCCTAACTAGGTCAGCACCTCAGCTTATATCAATCATTTCCAGCACACCAAGAACTCTATACAGAGAAATAATAAAACAAAATGCATGATAGTGGGGGCGCAAACCAAACCAAACCCAATAGATAAACCGAAAGGTTTATTTTTAACGTAAAGGTTAGACAGAAAGAAACAAATTTACAACAAAGTTGATTAAAGAAATTGGCAAAATTGCAACAAACCTACGATACCAAAATTCCATGAAACTTTGGAATGAAGATACAAATATCACGAAGTAAGAAACAACACGGATAGAGTTTAGAAAATAATTCCACGAAAATTTTATTTTCCAGTAAAATAAGAAAAAATAATAAATAAATAAAATACAAGGTCAGATTTAATAACATATCTAGCACTCCCAGCAACAAGTTATGAGAGCTACAACAACAATTAGCGAAATATATAGAGATCAAACACAGTGTACATTAGAGCTTGAAGAGCATGTCAGAAACTATTATTTTTAGTAAAATTATCTCTTCTTTTTCAGTAAGCTATATAAAGGAGCCGTTAAAAGGGGGGCCTTTGCCCTATATAATAAGCATTTCAAACACACAGTGGTAAGCTTCAATACAACTCCACACAGATTATTCAAACTTGTTACCCAATTTCATTAAAAAACCCTTATATACAAGCCCAAAAAAGTACCAAGCACAACCAGGCATATAAAGGAGCCGTTAAAAGGGGGGCCTTTGCCCTATATAATAAGCATTTCAAACACACAGTGATAAGCTTCAATACAACTCCACTCAGATTATTCAAACTTGTTACCCAATTTCATTACAAAAACCCTTATATACAAGCCCAAAAAAGTACCAAGCACAACCAGGCATGAAACAGAGGCAAGTATATGGATGTCCACATCAAGAGATGATACAACAAATGAATCAGACGCATAAAGTATATATACCTTTATTGCAAAAAGATCACCAGTTGTTCTTTTTTTAGCCAAGAAAACTCTTCCAAATGCCCCACGACTGATAGGTTTTATAATTTCAAAGTCATCGATAGAGGTACGATCCCTTGACGAATGGATTGGACTTGTTCTCAAGCTACGAACCACATCATCTTCCAAGAGAACATCATCATCTACTGTGCTCTCAGTATCTATCTTTTCAACATCCACCATCTCAGTGAGCTGGAGATACTTCTCTCTACCAAACCAAATTACAACTTATCAAGAATAATCAAAAAAGATTTCAAAGGACAACTAGCAAAGTCCATGTTATTAAATTAAATGTACGGCAATGGTAGATTGAAGGGGAAAGTTTTAGAGACAAGGCCATGTGCAAGACTTGCACTGTAATCTTGCAATGAGGGCAATGCTTTTTATGCCACGGTCCATTTTAGCTAAGGACTGCAGGAGAGGCAACTTTTATTCCATGCTCTGTTTTGTTTCCTTTTTAATTATTTTGTTTGCAATCTAGCCTCCCTTCTCACACTTTATTAGTCAGGTACCTCCCTCACATAAGCTCGTCCTGTTTCTCACTCTATTCTGCTGTGTTTTTCTTCACCAAAAACGGAACCTTAGTTTGTTTCATCTTTTATTTATTTATTTAATCCATGGAAGCAGTTACAGAACAGAATCAGCACATGCTCCTTTTCATTCACAATCATAACAAAGCCTAGACATCAACACAACAGAACCATACATACAAAGTGTTCCTTAAAATTGTGCTATTGAAGTTTCTCTGTTTTCTTTCCTTTGAACTGCTGTTAAATAGATTTCATGAACTTTGATGAACTAGAACAGTATAAAAGTAAATTGCATGAGTTTAATCCTGTAAGAGGAGAGGGGACTAAGTAAGAAATTCAACCAAGTTTACAAGAAAGATCTCATGAAAAATAACATCTCCAAAACAATGGCCTGTAACCAAACTGAATAACATCATGTAATCCATGCAGCCGACAGCCAGCCTCACCTTGTGGCATAACACTTTGTTATTGCTGTTGTTGTCTCGTTGATATACTACATGTTTGAATTATGTTAATTATTCTTTATACAATTTTGAATACGTTTTTATTTTAGATATGCAGAAATTTTAGTTTTTTTAACAAGGGCACACCACGTGTCCACAATTTGCCACTATGCTGCCCACCATAACCTATATTGGATTTCAACTTGCTGCTAGTAATAAACAACGGGATAGTCAAGAGTACACGGTAAAAAGAAGAATGAATATGGATGTCTGTTGTGCACAGCGCACATGTGTGTATGTATATTTTTGTGTATATGTATATTTGTGTGTGTGTAGGCATATATATTACAAACTTAAGAAAAAAAAATTACTAGCCAGAAAATTGCAATTGTACAGATAATCAGGTCAGGTGATACTCATCTATGGTGAGAAAATGAGTGCATATTAAATTAAAGTAGGTTAAGTTTATGACATACTTTAACAATGGATACACCAATACTTTCTCTACACACATTTCCTCGCTATAGAGTCAAATCCCAAGATAATTTGGACACATAGTTGTAGCAAAACTGTTATGCCATATGGTATTCTGTGTTCAGTTATAAAATTATGCCTATTCCCTCAAAAAAGGGTCTAACAAGATCTTTCCCTAAAGCTTATGTTTAATAGGAGTACTTTCCATATTACAGAGATGTCTTACGTAATGTATACCAGAAAAAATACTAACCGTATCAGCTTCTCAATACGTGTTCCAAAGGTCTCCACAGTAAGTGCATCAAATTTCCTTCGTTCTACAACAACCCGCAAGTCATCAAGACAAGATAATAAATATGAAGTTGTGCGATCATCATCCAGAGGTGCATTTGCCACACATCGAGCTATGTCAGCAAGTTCATTCATCTACGTAAAACAGAATTGGAACAGAAGAATACCAAAGATGAGATTTTTCTGACTAAAATATCATAGAAATAGGAAGGTATTTGATATTTCTTTAAGCAAATGTAATACATGTCTAATATATTAAAAATCCAGTCAATATACAGGCATAAACAGTAGGATATTTAAGCACAAACAATTAGACATCAAAATCCTCATTTATTTTAATAATTATAGAAATGCGGCACATATCATTTATACTCAGGAATGTCTATTTTAATCTCTTAGAATCAGGAATATTTAGATCATATATGTATTATTCTTACATAATCAGTCATCAAGCTGCTACCAGACAACCCATAATATCTATTCTCATGCACATGTCTAGTCCTCGATGTGTGAGTGTGTTGGAAATCCCACATTGACAAAAGTTATAACCAAATTATATTATTTAAGTATGTATAAACCTTACTTTACAAGCCGATTTTATGAAGTTAAGTTAGGCCTAAAGTCCACTTTCTAAAATGTTATCTAGAGCTTCTAGAAAACCCTATCAGCCCAATGAACCCACTGTCTGCGGTGTGAAGAGTTCTTTTTTTCTTTTTGCAAACCTTGTTGATGCGTGCGGTGAAGCAAGCCTTACAGCGGCGACCCATCATTGTGCTTGCCTCTTCCGTATGAACATTGTTTTCGTCACTAGTAATTCCCTTCATCCTTAGGTCCTTGACTCTAGTGCAACTGAACATATATTTGGTAATCTCTCTCCTTTATCTTCCTTTACTACTATGAAAATTTATCTTTCATCATTGTTGCTAATGGTTCACAATCAAAAGCATGTACGCTCTTAGAACATTGAGCTTAATGGTAGATTTGATCCCTATAAAGCTCACTTGGTTACCAACGGATGCACACAAATCTATTGACAAGATTATATTAACAAATTCTCTCCTGTTGCAAAAATCGCTCTATCCAACTTTTCTTCTCCATTGCAACTATTCGTCTCTAGACTCAGTTTCAGCTTGACATCAAGAATGTATTTTTGCATGATGATCTTGACAACGAAGTCTACATCGAAGAAATGTCCTAAATTTTTTGCTTAGGGTGAGTCATCTAATATGGTATGTCATCTTCGCATGTCTTTATATGACCTCAAGCAATCACCTTATTCATGGTTTAGGCGTTTTTGGCCAATCATCTAACAATTTGTAATCGTACAAAGTGATGTTGACCATTCTCTATTTTATTGTCATTCTCCTCAATGATGTATCTACCTTATTGTATATGTGGACAACGTTGTTATAATAGGTAGTGATAAGGAGGGTATTGTCTAACTTAAAAAATATCTTGCTCAACAGTTCCAAACAAAAGATCTTGCACACTCGAGGTACTTACTTGGTATACAAGTTGCATAGTACAAGGACATTTTCAGAGAAAATATGCTTTGGATATTTTAGAAGAAACAGGGATGTTAAATGCTAAGCTTGTGGACACTCCAATGGATCCAAGTGTCATACTCGTATCTTGAGTCTGGGAGAAACAAATGGTTAGTTGGTTCTGATTGTGTCCCGTCGGATGCTGCATTTGCAGTGAGCATAGTAAATCAATTTCAAAACTCTCTTAAGACCATTGGGATGCATTCCTACAAATCCTAAAGTATACTAAGAATGCTCCTGACAAAGCCATATTTATGAAAACAAGGGAAATATTCAAATTGTTGGGTATTCTAATGTTAATTGGGTAAGGTCACCACGCGCTCCACTTTAGGGTACTGTGTTCTTGATGGAGATAATTTAATATAGTGGAAAATTATGAAAAAATGTTATTGCCAGATCAAGTGCAAAAGCATAATATAAGGCAATGGCATTAGTCACTTATAAGCTCATATGGCTAAAGCAACTCCTCAAAGAGCTTAAAGTTGAACAAAATTCCCAAATGCACCTTACATGTGACAACCAATCAGCATTACACATTGCCTCTAATCTTGTTTTTCATGAGAGGATTAAACATACTGTTGTACATTGTCATTTCATAAGAGAAAATTTGGGTTTGAAGGCACCACCACTAGATTTGTCAAGTCTAGTGAAAAGTTAGTAGACATATTCACCAAGTCTCTAAGAGGACCAACGAAAAATTGCAGCAAGCTAAGCACATATGACTTATATACTCCAACTTCAGGGGAAATGTTATAATTATAGAAATAAGGCATAGATGTTTCATAAACAGGAATATCTTTTAGAATCAAGAATATCTAAGACTTTATATTTATTATTAGGAATGTTCTATTTATTATCATATCATATCTTTATTATTAGAGGATACCATAACTCCTCTATTTATTGTATTGATTTTGTTTTCTCAATATAAATAAAGCACACGTTTTGTCTCAAAAACACATGATTTCAACTCAATGTCTTCTATTTCCTACAATTTAACACTATTGAATATAGAATGAAATAATGCTTAGGGATGGCTATGAATATTGGATCATGTACCACCTCAACATCATATGTAAACACATGGGGAGGACCGTTTGGTAAAACATGCTAAATTGAATGGACAAAGCCAGCCATGACAACTAGAATAGAAAATAAATTAGATATAAAAGAATTATAGAAAATGATTTAAAAAATGGCATGCCTGCAGTAGATCATCGTGTTCAGAATAAGCACCCTTCCCTGCCAAGAGCAAGTCAATCTGACTTGTCCGTGGTGTCATTAATGGTGACCTTGGAGTCATGCTCCCGGCAGATGATGTTGTCATACCTTGGTCAGACTTTGGACCAAAACGAGTTTTACATGATATAAGTGGTAATCCTTTTAGGTCATCCATAAAAGCAGAATTATCGGTTTCGGGGAAACAGTCTAGCATGTCCTCTGAGCCTCTGCGAGACCAATCACTAAGTTTAGGAGAAGGAACATCAGATTCTTCAGTCATACTAGAATTTGATACTTTTGCAACATCAGGACTTCCTACCATTTGTTGGGTATCCTTTTGTGAACATGATTCCATCATCTTTTCTAGTGTTTCAGCAATTCTGACAAGACGCTCATTGACACTCAGTCCCTTCTGATCACATCTATCAGCAACTGCACAAATCCTTGAATGATCTTCAACATGTGAAGTAGGAACTTCCTCTTCACATATACGACAAATTATCGAGTTCTCCTCACTATTATTCTGCTGATCTCCCCAGTATCCCCAAGAAACTTTATGTTGGTGTTTGGAAGCATGATCCAAGGAATCTTTGACAGGAAGAAACTCAGATGGCTTAGCGGTAGAGAGATCCACATCAGAAGGGAATCTCTTGTTATTTGATGCCTTTGAAGATTCAACCCTCCCATGATTTTGGTCCTTCAACTGAGCAGCTTCTTTGGGGCTTTTTCCTGACGGGGATGGGAATTTCTTCCAAGAAGCCATTCGATCCCTGCCTGAAGAGTCAAAGTGTTTTGTATTGTCATCATCAGCAGGAAGCGAAAGATTTTCTGGCTGCATAACATCTTTCTTCCAACCCATCATACTCTGTTCTTGACTAAAAGCTTTTTTTGATGAAGGCTTTAAGGTTTTTGCAGCACTTGAACTTTTAGAATCCCTTCCCACACTAGGAGGAATACATTTTCCAGCAGAATGCAAGACTCTTGATTGACGGAGATTGAAAACAGGTTCATCCTCAGCCAAACCACTTTCCTTGTGGAATTGCAATAATCGGGTACACCTTGTGAGAATGAAAAGCATTCGAGTATGAAGCTGCTTTAGCATCCCTGGAGGATGCTCTTGACGCCTATCATCCAACTCCTGAACTATGCTTTCACACTGAAGCCAAAACTCCCCTGATGAAGTCATAGCACAGCTCCTTGCCAAAACTAGCAAGTCTTCAATCGTCTCTTGCCATTCAGGATGAGTATCTGCATTTTTTTCAAGAATTCCAACCAGATCTGCCGCAAAAATGGCTAGATCAGAGTTCACGTCTTCCTTTGCTTTATCAAATTTTGCCCTAATAACAACCAAAATCTCCTGCACAACAAAGTAAATCAATTTCAATGCAATTCCCTCCTATGATACAAAACATCAACACCACAATATAATGTGAAATCAAAACTAAAATACCTCAAGGTTATTTAACCGTCGAGGCTTCAAAAATGGAAAAGGCCAGACACCTTTCGAATTCAACTCATGGGAAAAACTTTTGATATCTGAAGGAAACCTCTTTCTAGGTGCACTAGTGACACGTAATATGGCTTGAAAACGAGGAGATTCAGACTCCTTTGGGTTTTCAAAATCATATGCTGTCTGAAAAGAAACAATTGAGTTATTTTCTACCATAAAAGATGAACAAACAGAAAATAACAAATAATTCAGAAAAAAAGAAAAGTTAATCAAAGTGATTACAAAAGATACCAAGCACCAACACACTCTAAACCAGTGGTACCTCTGGAGTACAAACATCTGCACTTCTTAAGCCTCCAGACTGAGCCCATGATGATGCCTGCTTGCCTGTTTAAAGTGATATCATAAGGAAAAGTAACATTTTAAGAAAAAAAACTAACAGTTTTTCTAAAGACTTTAAAAACACATAAATTTAAAACAAATTTGTTGATCAATGGTGTGCATATAAAACTAAACCAATAATGACATCAACCTAAAACCGCCTCATCACAACCCCATCTGGAATTTGTGAGCAGGTCCCAGTCCAAGCTTGTGTGAGGGAGTAGCTTAGTTGATCTTGAGCTTATGTGTGCTGTTGTCCAAAATTGCTTGGGCTATTTGTACTAGTCTACCTCTTACATATGCAGCCTTATATGTGTGCTTAACCCACTTGGGACTATTTCCAATACCCCTTGTGTTCACATTTGACACATATTACATACACAAAGCATTACCTCACCAATATAAAAAATTCTGTTTACTACAGAGACCAACAATAGATGAGATTGCGAGACAGAGAAACAGGAAGGTAAAAAGTTGTGAATTAGCTACTACAACCATCCACTTTTTCTGTATAAAGCTGCAACCAATGTGACATGGCAGCACTAAAAAATTTATAAGAAATCTTAAGTTCAAAGATTCAGTGATCCACAGGCCTCAATAGTTTGATTTAATGTTGTGGTAAGGTTAATTGCAATATTTAGTCATAGGGATATGTCAGTGCTTTAATTAGGATCTGTTAATGCGATATTTTAGTTGTGCATTTGCGCAGGTTAAAGCTTTAGTTACGTATTTACCTTCAGTTATTATTGTTATTTAGATATTTATTTCTACTTAGTAGAAGCTGGTTATTTTACAAGGGAGTTAAATTGTGAACTACATATACTTGAATAATGAATTTCCAGAATAAGTAATGCAAATAGCTATCTAAATATAGAAAGCGTGTGAATAAACTATTTCAGAACAAATTCTAGTCTCACTGCATTTGACATGCCTCTTTCTATCAGGTGTGATATGCCTAGTACTAAATGCTTTTCAGTCAAACATGGTCAATGCTCAGTGAACCAGGTAATATCAAGGAAGACAAGCCAGTTTGAATCAGGTAGAAACTGGTAAGCCCAGTTGGGTTATATCAAATCTGAAAATGCAGCTGATTTTTCTGATTTTCATTCGTACTTTTTTTATGTCTAACCAGTTTTCCCAACTAGATTGAGGTCATTTGCTCAAGTCAAACCCCGGTCCAGCTTTCACAAGTTACAACTAAGATCCCAGACCATTAGAAACTAGTTCCCAAATTGAGTCCGAGTGGTCTCAACTATTGTAGCTGACTCCATCTAGTGGAAAAAGACTTTTGCTGTAGCGTTTACAGTTTTTAAATTAATATTTCTAGTTAAGAGTACTTCCCCAACTACATTACTAAAAATATCATTTAGTTAATAAATGATTAAGTAAAACAGTGTAAATACTTTCCCCTTCAAAGTGTGATTAGAAAAATGATTGCCATAAGGATTAAGGAGAATATCTGAAAATACTAGTCAACTTCGTCAACTGAGCTATGCAATTCTCTCTTTCCTAAAGGAAAGCTGGTTATAATCCATGATTATTTAATCATTCTGAAATGACGTGTGAGCTATATCTTGTAGATAAAATCTTCAAATACAAAAATTAATAAGATGTCATCCAAGTATGGACGATTATTTCAATGCAAGATCATCATATTTGAGATGTACATATAAAATGCAGTCATCAACATATAAGTTTTATGTGTGTAGGTGTATATATAACAACTGTGAAGAACTACATAACAGTTTTAAAATGTAATTACTAATATAAATTAAAATTCCATTACAATTTTATCCCTCATCTCTTTACTCTTGTTTCAAACACGAGAATAAAAGTCTAGTCAACTCCACTTCAGACCATATTAAAAGTGAAATAAGAACTACAATCTTTTGTTCCACTGTTGTCTGCCAAACAAAATTGAAAGAACATGGAGCAACTAATCTAGACCAACTCAAAGGGAACAGAAACAACTAAGTCCTTTCAATTAGCGGTTCCACGCCAGAAGGTTCTAAACCTAATAGAATCATAGTACCAGAACAAGACCAAGCAAGATACCCACATATAGAGATACAGATCCAAAAGACATTCTCCCTAGTCCATTCCGTCATATCTCAATTAAATCCAAATTAGAACAAGCCATTCTTCTAAAGCATGCAAATAAATAGCAATGCCTTGCGGACCCATAACAACCCTTCTCAACAAAAAATCTAATCAAACTATTGAACCAACAATCCTTAACTGGTTAAAAAATCAACCAAAAACACACAATCAGAATCAAACATTACAAAATCCACAGACACAGTGACAGTGTTACCTGCAGCTTCCGAGGATGATTCCCCGTTCTGCAACCGCGACCGAGGCAACACCACCGGACTCTGCTCCCTTGACGGCAAGCTCCCCGAGGTCGACACGCTGTCAGAACTACTCCGGTTATCGCCCCAACCTCCGGCAGCAGCGGCACCGCCACGGGAACCCTCCTGAAACCCGACCCTGTTCTGGCCCGCCGCCTCCTTCTTCTTCCCATCGCCGCCGCGCACGCCGACGCTGGGCCGGGAGAGGTTGCTGCCGCCGAGCGCCGCCCCTCCCTTCTCGCCCCTGAACCCGAAGAAGCTCTCCTGCGGCAGCGGCCCCGATCTCGTCTTGATCCTGTTTAGCCCCAGCGACGACGCCAGAATCGGCGACACCGACGCCGACGATTCCCGTCCCTCCGCCGCCGCCACCTTCTTCACCGGCGAATCCTTCCGAGCCTCCGGCGGCGGCGTTTGACTTTCCTTCCCCTTGATCACATCCTTCTTCTTAGTCCCGTCCTTCACCTGCGTCTGTCGACACGCCGCAAGAGCTCCGCCGCCGCCGCCTCCGGCCGCTAGAGTCGGATGAGCGGCGGATTTAGCCTTCTTCTTGTCGGATCTGGAAGGGGAATTGGAGGATAAAGATCGAGGACTGTTGGATAACGCATCGGGACTAGAGGAATCGGATTTTTTGGAAGAGAAGAACCTTCCCTTGAAGACCATGTTTGGATGAACCAAACAAACCCTAGCACCATGCTGCTGAGAAGTGAGACATTGATTTCGAAGATGAAGTTAGAGAGAGAAAACGAAGGTAGAGAGAGAAAGCGAAAGAGAGGGTTTGGTTTGGTGTGTGACAGTGATGATGTTGAATTCAAAGGAAAATGTGTATGACTTTTACACATTATTCAAACACCTTCTTCAACCCCAATTTTAGAATCATTTTAACATTTTCTATCACCCACACTTTACTTCTTTATTATTTCATTTTTTTTTTCACTCTTTGACTAAAATAATGCACTTTCTTTGTGTGCTTGTTGAAAATGTCCAAATGAAAAATCATATTATTACCATTTTAACATGATTTTAGTTAAGTGGGGATGTGGATTTTGTGTAATTCTGAAACCTTTTATAGCTTTTATGGAAAATTTTATCTGGTAGTGCGGAAAATTAACAAAAGAAAATTAAGAGAGTTTTGTCTTAAACTGAAATTAGTTTGTAGGTAAATTAAGTTTTATAAATTTTCATGTTAATTTCTTTAAAAAGGTGGTTTTTAAGTTACATAAGTTAATTATAACTTACCTGTGTTGAAACCAGCACAAAAAATAACATTAAAAAATACTTGTTTTTCGTGTTGAAATTTTGAAAAGAGTGAACTTTCGTTTGTAGTATAAAAATATTTTCAAATAAATTTATTTTCTAAGATTTCAAGTGAGGAAGTTTATCGAATTGAATTCAGAGAATAAATATTTTTAGTTTTTATAAGAAAAAAAATAATATAAATGAGATACTTTAGAACTATATACAAAAATTAAATGTAAGTACATATGTAAATAAAATAAAACCTAAAGAGATAAGAAAAGAAAATATATTCATAAAATAAAAGGTAAAGAGATAAGGAAAGATAATATATACATAAAATACTTTTGTACTTATTCTTTTAACAAACATTTTGTAACTAATTAATATATTGAGTTACGCATTTGAATATGTTATAAAACATGATAAGAGTATTATTTTGGATTCATAGTTACTTATTCTTTTGACTATGAGTCATTTTTGGTTAACTTCGTTTAAGTATTTTTATTTTTTTTTCAAAGTCACTTCTGATTTAATTAAGAATTTTTTCACAAGTTATTCTTAATTAATATTATTTTGAAAGTCATTCATGTTTTGGCTCAAAGATACTTTTGGTTAACCCAATTCAAGTATTTTTTTTTCAAGTTATTTATGGTTTAATTAAATATTCTTTCACAAATTACTGGTGACTTAACTAATATTATTTCAAAAGTCATTCATGACTTAATCAAGTATTATTTCACAAGTTACTCATAGTTTAATAAAGTTTTTTTTTTTCCAAATAGTCACTCCCGACTAATACAAGAAGATTATTTGATTAGTGATCAACAGATCACACAGTTGCTCACTAAAGAGAGATGTCATATGTAGATATATATACAAATTTTTGCACTCTCCTATGGTTTGCATAGTATAATGTGGTTTCGCTCTTTCTTTTGATTGCTTTATATATGCTAATAAAATATTTGCTGTAAATTCATCTCTGGTCATTAAATGGCTTAAGTTTTTTTAAATGTTTTTATTTTGTCTAATGAGCTTGAATGTAAACAGTGCATTAAATTCATTCCACGCACCATTAAATATCATTTTTTTTTTGTGTATGTAACCTTCCAAAAGTTGAATGTACTTATCTCTTATTGGACAATGTCTTGTTACTTAACTTTGTCTAAAGTGCATAGTCTTCTTATAAAGTAGACAATCTTTCCAAAGTTGTGAATGCTAGTATCAGAAAATTGTTGAAGAAAAATAACTTTAACTCTTTATCAAATAGTTCATTTGATGTGACTTGTGTTTGTAAATGGATTTTCTTGATGGATGAAAGTAACAAAGATTCCTTGTAACAGATAATAAACACATATATCTTTTGTACAACATAGGAGGTTAGCTTATAGTTATGAGCATATCATTTGATCTTATGAAAGTTTTATGAGGCGTAAATGAATATTGCGTAGTGTTGTATCGTTTACATGATTCATTATTGAACTAATTTATCATATTAGAGACAAAACATGATCATGTTTTATACTTGTTTGTTTTTCAACACTTTAACAAAATCATAGGGTGTTTAACTTTTGCTTTAACAAATATATAGCAAAAGTTTTGGTTCATACATATTTTTGTTTTCCAATGTTGTGCTAAATTGAGTGTTAGAGTTTTGACAAATCATTCATTAATTAGATCATATAGCATTAGAAAAATGAGTTATGTCAATGATTGAGGTATAATACATATTTATCTAACAACCAATTTTGGACAATGCATAAACTCATGTTTAAACATAACAAGAGTCTTACTCATTTTTTTGTCAAAACAACAATTGAAATTGAAAAAAACAAATCAAATCTATTAAACGGAACATTAAAATGTGGTGCACATTATCACCAATACAATAGAGAAATAGAGAATTAGCTATCTTATTTAGACAAAACCAACAACATGCATTCACAGTTCATATAAGTGTATAATAGAAACAATAATGAATTTGATGCATAACTAAGTTGTTGATAATAATAAATTATACATAAAGTTAAGTTAATAATAGTATGCAAAATATTCCAAAAACTTTAATATCTTTCTTTTTTATGCTATAATTGTTTGTTCGTTGTAGTTTCTAAAATATAACATTATTGTTCATCCATAAGTTTGGAACAATTTTTTTAAACTTATGAAGTTAAATTTTATTTACTTTGAAACTATAATTATCGATTTTCGTATTCATGTTCAAGTTTCATCTGTGATATACTGTACAAACTAATAATTGAAAGTAAACTATATAACTCATATCTTTAAAGAAAGTGGAAGTAGTTATTCTAAAAGTGAAAAGAAATATTATAGACATCAAAATTATTATTATTATTGTTATTATTAATATTATTATATATAAACATAATTTCTAACACTTTTATCTTCTGCTTATAATTTAAACGACAAAGCAATAACTATATACACATCTTAATTAATTTTAAGTCAATAATTAGATTAATAAAACATAATACATCACATCCATAATTTTAATCAATGACAATAATATTTTTAATATAATTATTAATAATTAATTTAACGTTTATTTTCAGTTATTATGTACTTTAAAATATTATCTACTTTTTACACTTTTTTTTAAAACAACACATTTTAAATATTTACTATAATTTATATCAAATATAACATTCTCTTCTAAATTTCATAAAACAATGAAATAATCAACCTACACCCAATTTAAAAAAATAAATTCAAAATTTATCATTTAAAAAATAAGTAAGTACATTTAAAACTAATTATATACCTAAACATTAATTTTAAAAATAACATTATTATAATTAAAACTATAAATTAAGATTTTTAATTAATAACATCAATACTTTTAATTGATATATTTATAATTAGTTTATATGAATATAAAGTCAATCTTTAAATTAAAATGTACATATATAAATAATATAATATACATTTTTTAAGATTCTTACTTAAAAGAAGTTTTCAACAAAAGATCTTTTCTCTTTAAAAAACGAAGGAAAGTTCTTACTTAAGTATCAATCTCAATTAAAAATATTATTGAGAAAAATAACAGTATTCCTAAAAATCTATTATGCTCAGAATTAAGATTAATTTCTTAAAAATAATTATTATTTTGTCACTACCCGCTACTTGCACAGCCTATTTGGTAAATATAAACCGTTTCTATCAAAATGAGTTATACCCTCTCTTTCTTTCACAAATAAAATAGATTAGATGGGTAATAACTATATCTATTCTTACAAAATTAAAAGTAATACTTTTTAATAAAACATAAACAAGATAGTATAATTTAAATGTGAGATACATATATTTTTAAAGTAATATTTCTTTTTGAATAGACCAAATGTTCTATTGGTCCTATACGGTATCTGACTAAACCTAATTATCACAGTTTACGGAAACTATTTTATTAATTTTTGTATATTTCAAATAATATTACTTAAAATGTAATACTTTTAAATATAAGTTAAAATAAATTATAATTTTAAATATAATTAAAGAAAATAAAATTACATATACACATAAGTTTAGTTTTTACAAAAGTAAATTTAAATAAAATGCAATAGATATAATTAATCCCTTTAAAAACACTTTAATTTCAAAAACGTAAAAAATATAAATTTATAAAATGAAATTTTAAAAAATTATTCAATTTTTATTAATAACTTTAATTTTAAAAGAAATATTAAAATAAAAATAACTAACAAGTAACAAATATATGTTAAAGAAACCAATCTTCTGTCAAATAAAACTTTACCTGCTAATATTTCTAAAGGAGTGTTTGGATTGCAAAGTGGATTTGAGAGAGTAGATTTAAGATGATTTGAGAGAAAAGTATATGAAAAGTTTGATTGTTTGGATCAAGTGAAAGATGGTAAGATTTGAGTGAAAAGTTTGTAAATGTTGTGATAGGTATAATAAATATTTTAATATTTTTTTAATATTAAAACTATAAATTTATTTTTATAATTAAAAAAGATTATAATTAACTTATTTAATATAATTAATAATATCTTTAAAATTATAAAAATATTAAATTACGTAATTATTTTTAAAATAAAATTTAATTTATTATAAAATACATTAATTTTTTAATTAAGATTGATTAATTTTTTTAAAATATAAAATTAAAACTTTTATAATAACTTTAATATTAAATTTTAATATTATAAAATAAAAATTATCATCTTATTATTTTCTATTTAAATACTTACCTTTATTGAATAATAATTTTTTTATATTATTAATTATTTTAATAATAATGTTATTATTATATAATATTTTTATTAAAAAATTATATAATATTTAATATTTATACTTTTAAATATTATTTATTATTATATTATATAATAAATTAATATATATATATATATAGATAATATATTTCGTAAATTATATATATAATCGATTACGCATATAAGGTAATCGATTATATATACAAATTGTATATATAATGGATTAGCGTATATGCATAATCGATTATATATATAATTATGTATATTAATATTTTATAATATTTAATTATAATATTTTTCTTTATAATTTTATAATTTTTATTATTATAATTATTGTTTATAATTTTATTTTTAGTTTAAAAATATTTTTAATAATTTATTTTAATAATTATTTTGATTTTATTTATTATTTTATTAAATAAAAAAGTAACTTTCGTTGTAAATCTTTTCTAAATAGCGAAGAAAGTTAGGGGGTGATTTTTTTTTGTTTTTCAAAAGTACTTTCTTCGCTTTTTTCTTTTAAAAACTTTCTGTCGTTAAATATAAAACATACTCTATATGAATATATAAAAGTATTTTCAGTCTCACGTAATTTAAAAAATTAAAATTAAACATATTTATTATAATACTTTCAAGAACAAAATTATACAAATTCTAAATGCCTAAATAGTAATCATTGTTTTTTCCTTTTTATACAATACACACATGAGAACTTTTTTCCTCTTCTGCGGCAGAATTTGGCCATAGTTTAATGAATTGACCTTTATTTGATACAGTATTTAGATTATACTATTTGTTAAAGTGAGATTAATTTTTAATATATATTTATAGGAAAAGTTAAATCTTAAATATGAAACTTGAAAACTCAAGATACACAAATAATTTAATAATGATACGACAAGAAGTAATTAAATAGGTCTTCTAGATTCCAATTCAAGTTCTAATCAGTACCTAATGCATGAATCAATGGTTTCATACATTTTGTAAGAATATTTGTACATACATTATTTATTTAATTATCAGTAAATACAAGACTTTCAACCATGATTCGGAAACAACCATAATTAAAAATGTTTTTATGATTGAAAAATCAGTTCCATAACTGATTGTAAGAAAGGATCTGTATTGGAAAATTTTTTGGTGAAGGGAATAGCCTGTTTTTTCCTCATGCTACCAAGGTACCTTGTAGCCTTCTCTGTCTTGAATCTGTAAGATATTAAAAGGTGTGCAATGTAGAAAGAATACAATAAGCTTATTTATGAGAAAAGAAAAAAGAATCACATAGTTCAGGTGCAGGGTGCCACCGTATTGCAACATAGTCCTGAATAAGATTAGGTAAAATCATCAGTCAGCAAAATGGTTAGAAGAATGATTTTGGAAGAGAAATAATTAATTTGATTGCATTCTCCAGTTGAAAATCTTCAAAGGTAGAAGCAGAACAGAAATAACAAGTACATCAATTTCCATGAATACTTACTGTCCACAGTACAGCTGATGCACTTTCATTAAATGAAAGTTGAGCAAGTCCAAAATCACATATTTTACTCTGTAATCAGCATTGGCTATAATATTTTTGGCTTCAAATCACAATGAAACAAATTGTATGAGAAAAAAAATTGATAATGCCTAAGGCTAAGATCATCATTTGCTTTAGTCAGTAGATGAAGTTTAGACTCCATCAACTCAAACACAACATGGACATCCCTGAACTCTCATTGATGAAAATGAAACATTACATTCTTAATTACAATTTCAGGATGTCAAAGGAACGAAGGAGTTTGATTCTAGTCATGCAAGTCTTCCATCATGAACCGCAAGGTCAATGCCTCGTTAAGCAAATTCTGTTTATATAAATCTTAAAGTGTATATTAAGATAGTAGCGTTGAATCACAAGATCTTGAAAAGTCTACTCACCTTACACGTTCCATCAACAAGTACTATGCAAGCATACATGTTGATTTGAATTCTCTTGTGTCATTTTCCTGAATAATTCAATTGTCATGCCAACATAATTCAATTGCATAGAGTATCCAATACCGAAATACGTAAGTGATTATATCTGATTCTTGATTTCTATCATGCATCTCTTACCAGAGCCAAAATATAAGAGATTCTCCAAGATTTGCATAAACCATCAACAAGAGAGTGTGGTAAGTCACTATATCAAGAACCACATTCCACATGCATATTTCCTGAAAGAGATCCATAGCCTGGTCTATCGTTCTATCCTTACATAATCCATTAATCATGATATTATAACTGTAAACATTTTTTACTCCCAATTTGAGTCATAACATTGAATACATATTTCACATTTTAAACTTCTTTAACTAAGTAATACCCATCAAGTTAAGGGCAACAAACAATAGTAGGTTTCGGACAAACTCTCACCGTCAGAACTAACATCCTTAGCTTGTTTTATCTTTCCTTCTTAACACAATGCATCAATTAGGTATAACATCTAGAGAAATACCATTTCAGAATACAAATTATAAGTTTCATTTACAAGTTTACCCTTGAATAGAGCATGCAGCTCTGGTATCTCGTCATTTACTAAGTCAAGAACAGATCCTTGTTCTACCACATGAAAGTTGAGTTCTTTCTTGACCTCTCCCATAAGAGAGAGACCTCCTATGGCTATAATTAAGGTCATGGCATTTGGGTGATAATTGAATTCGAGAAATGAGAAAAAAAAATATTTGACCTAAAGTGGGATGAAAAAAAAAAAAAAACACCACACCTAACTCCTATTGTACGATTAATCCTACGTCATGATAAATGGACTATGTAAGAGTAAAAGATTGGATGAGACTATGAATCTGTGTCAGAAAATGCATAGGAAAAAATATGGTTCGTGATAAAGTGATTTTACCACTCTTATTCATGGTTTGTGCAAATCTGGAAATACCTCTTTTGCAGTCTGATGAAGGAGGAAAACTGGAAACTGATGAACGAAGGAGAAACCCTAACAATTGCGGCGCATAGACAACCCTAAATTTTATGATTTGTGTCTCTTGCTATTTGATCAGCGAGTGTAAGTTCACTGTGGTTGTTGTCACGTGTGCATATTTATAATAACTCCTTCACATTGCGTAGTCAATAGAGTAATTTATAATAATAATAATAATAATAAATATAAATTACTCTATTTACTATTATTGTTATTATTATTATTATTATACAAACGTCTTTATAATCGTCATATCATATCATAACATCTTCCAACATCATTTCACATAATAAACTATCTACACTTTATTATTTAACCAACCCGACTACTTTTTCTATTATTCTTTTAAAATATAAAAACATTAAATTCTCTTTTTCATTAATATTATATAATGGGTTTATTAGATGTTTTATATATTATTATTTATAAAGGTTATTCTAATAGTTTACGAGGAATATAAATTATACTTTTTTTTATTTATTATGATATAATTATTACTAATTTTATGCTTTATCCTAATAGTTTCTTGTAACATATCTTCTTAATTTTTAAAAGTAATATAGTTATTAAATTTAAAATATATAATTTTAAATAATTAATGTGAAACTAATTCAAACAAAATTATTTTTGTGTGGGTTGAGGAGAGAAAGTAAAAAAGTGGAAAGAAAATAATAATAATAGAAAAAGATTATTTAAATTAAGGAAAAGGTAACATAAATTTTTAATTTTTAATTTAATCAGTAATTTGTAATTTATTGATTTCATTCTTATATTTTATTATTAGTAAAAGAAATACTTTTTGTTTTATTTTCAATGTTTGTTTCTATGTAATCAATTTTTTGTATTGGAATAAAACTTCAATGAATGTATAATAAAACACTTTGGTGGGTTTTAGACAATTCCATAAATATAGTGATTTTTTAATTTTTCTTTTTGTATTCTCATTTTCTTATCTATATCCCTTAAATTGGTGAAATTCTATTATTCCTTCTAGAGTTAAGAGTTTGTAATTAATTTTTTTTTATCTCCTTTTTTCTTAATAGATGTTGTATTGTGTTGTATTGGTAGTGATTATACTTCTCATTCTTCTTCAATCTCTGTATTGTGAATATTTATCAAAAATCTAAACTTTCAAAATTAAGTGCTAACTTATCATATGTTTATAGATAAATAAAAATTAAGTGTTTAATTGATTAATTATCACTAATTTATACATTTTAAAGAACTATTCAAACACATTAAAAAAATCGTATCAATCTCACATGTCTAATTACCAACATATAAATCATAATACTTTTAGAAAATTAAATATTCAGTCCATACCATCTCAAATTGAATTCAATAAAATAAATATATTTATTTAAAATTATTAATTTTAAAAATATTTATTGAATTAATTATATTATGAAGTTGACTAATTCAATTTGTATTTGCACTATATGAAGTTTATAAAGTTTATTGATCGACTGATATAGATCCTTGTAGGTCGATCGAGATCCCTATATCTCAGCAGGTACTAAAGACTCTCATAATTACATACTAAAGAGTAAATACATGACGATTATCATCCAAAACCTATAAAAGAAAACATATAAGGGATCCTTAATAATTTAGGCCTCTGGCCCACTCACAAAAAATTCATTTAGAATAAAAATATATTTTTAAGGCATAAGGTATTATTATTCTAATTCTAAACATCATATAATCTTTATATAGTTGATTGATTTTAAGTACTTAAAAGAATTCTTCTCGAAACTGAAAACTGAATCAAAAACAGAAAAAAAATAATATCTAGACTTTAAAAGTTTGGAATTGACCAAAATACTTGTCCAACCTATTTTACGATATATATATATATATATATATATATATATATATATATATATATATATATATAAATCTTAATTTCCAAAAAGTAAGAGATGATTTTTTTATATAGTAAAATAATTTTTATCCACGTATTTTATTTTATGTTATATTTTAGTTTTGTAATTATTATTATTGTTATTATTATTATTATACAAACTTATTTATAATCGTTATATCATGACATCTTCCAAAATCATTTCACATTATAAAATATCTACACTTTATTATTTAACCAGCAGTATTATTATTTTTAAATATAAAGACATGAAATCCTCTTTTTTCACTAATATTATATAATGGATGTTGGTTTTTTCTATTCTAGTATAATTTTTTTAAAAAATTTTCAGGTAACTTTTCAATTCATGAAAAAATCTGTCATTATAACATAATTTTAATTAATTTATAATGAAATCATGTTGTTATAATATAATTTTAATGAAAATTATAGCATTAATTAAAATAGTGTCTGATGTGATTTTAGTTTAACTTTTAAATAATTTTATTATTTTTTGTAATAAAATAATGTCATTATGATAATATTTTATTTAAGAATAAAATTGTATTGTTATGATATAATTTTAATGAAAATCGTAACATTAATTGAAATAGTGTTGTTCAATTTTTAAACAATTTCATTATTTCAGTTCAGTTTTTTTTTTAATTTTTGTTATTAAAAATTTATGTTATTATTATTTTATTTAATTTAGAATGAAATATAAAAATGTAGCATTAATTGAAATAGTGTGGTGGTACCATTTTAGTTTTTTTTTTAAATGGTTTTATTATTTTTTTTCCTAATAAAATCGTGGCAATTTAGATACAATTTACCCAAAATAGAAAAAATATTTTTTTTGTCCATTCTAAAAATTTTATAAAAAAATTACATCAGAATGAAAAGAAAAATAGGTTTTATTAGATGTTTCATATATTATTATTTGTAAATAATATTATAATATTTTACTAAAAATATAAATCATACTTTTTTATTTACTATGATATAATTATTATTAGTTTTATTCTTTATTTTGGTAGTTTTTTATTTATAGATAAATTATTACCCGATTATTCTGTTTAATAGTTTATCTCTTTAATTTTTAAAATTAATATACTTATATACTTTAAAACAATTAATGTGAAACTAATTCAAGTAAATTTATTTTTATTTGGATTCAGGAGTAAAAGTGAAAAGCTGGAAAGGAAAAAATAATAATAGAAAAAAATTATTTAATTTAACGAAAAGGTAAGAAAAATAATTAATTTATTGGTTTCATTCTTATATTCTATCGTGCAAAATAATTTTCTGTTTTTATTTTTAGTGTTTCTGTGTAGTCAAATTTTTGTACTGGAATACAACTTCAATAAATGTATAATATCTTAAATATTTAGTTATTATAATAATTTATGTTTTAATAGGGTTTATTTTATATTATTAGTGAGTTAAATTTTCCATTATGGCAGATTTTAGGCAATTCTATAAGTGTAGTGATATTTCCGCTTTTGCTTTTTGCACCACATTTTTTTTATCTAGACCCCTCAAATTGGTGAAATTTCATATATCCCCTCACGAGTTTATAATTAAAATCTAGCTTTTTTTCGTCCCCTTTCTTGTTGTTTTTTGTTTTTTTTTTCCCTGTGTTGCTAGTGATTGTACTTTGTCTTCAGATGTGGTTTGTATTATTCTCATATAAAATTTTGAAGTTAATTTTTGTGATTATATTGTCAACATTTCTTAAAATCTACTTAACTTCAAAACTTAAGTGCTGACTTATGATATGTTTTTAAACAAATCAAAGTTAAGTGCTTAATTGATTACTTGTATATTTTAAAGAACTATTCAAATTAATTTAAAGTAATTGTATCAATCACATGCTTGATTACCACCAGCATATAATCATAATGCCTTTAGAAAAATAAAAATTAAATGTTTAGTCTAGAAAATCATTTATTTGAAATTAATAAATTTGAAAATGTTTATTTATTTAATAAATAGATTTTATTAAATTAATTTTAATAAATATAATAAAAAAAGTTAGTGAACGAGTTTGATTACTCCGCTGACAGGCCACATCGTGTTTCCAACCTATTTTAAAGAATATATATATATATATATATATATATATATATATATATATATATATATATATATATATATATATATATATTCGTTATTAATCTTAATTTTCAAAAAATATAGGACTTTTTTTTATATAATAAAAAAAATCTATGAGTTGAATGTTAAGAGTTAAAGTGATATGACGTCCACTTTTATTTATGTTAACAATATGAACAAATAAGTGAATTCAAATTATTGTTTTAAAATTCGATGTTTCAACCATAATATTTTACCTTTTAAAATATACATTTGTGATATAAACGTCTAAAATGTTTAATTCTACAATCAATTTTTTTTCCGAATATAATGGATAATTAATAATTTATATATTTTTATTATATATATATATATATATATATATATATATATAAAGAATATACAATTTTTCGTAACTATTTTCTGTCATTTTTAATTATCTAATTTTATTACTTATAATGAACAATTGAGAAGATACGACTTTTTTTAACTAATTTTATATCATTTTAATTTATTATTTCTAATAATACAAAATTCCAATTCAAACGTAACTATCTAATCTTTAAAGAATCATTTAATCTATCAATTCTTATCTTTACAGAATAATTTATTTTTTACATTTTAAAAATTTGTATTATTTTAATATAATAAAAATGTAACACGTTACAAGCATGTATTGTTTATGATAATAATAGTAATTAATACTCGAGACACCAACATATTATATTATATTATAATCATCAAATAAAATATTATTATAATATTATTGGTACGTGGGGACCAAGTAAGGTCACGTCGCGTGATAAATAGACTCACTAATCACATGCTCTCTGTTTTGTCCCCACTTTTCCTTCTTTCTTCACTCTTTGCATTTTTTATACTTTTCTCATCCATGTGTCATTTTTTTTATTTCCATTTAATTATATATTATCATCAAGGTCAAATTTCGTAACTCAATTAACACTTTTTTTAATATTTTCTTGCTTTAAAAATAACATAAAAAATAAAATTCATCACTTTCAACACTTATTCATTTGAGAGCAGGGAGTTGGAATTGTTGGTGACTAAAAATAATGCATTTTTTCTATATTTTTTTTTACATGCAATGTGAAATTAGTTTACAATATTTGTGAGAAAAAAGAGAAATTTATGTTATCTCACGATAGGTGAATAATGAACTCTAACATTTTATATTAAAATTAGATATTGAAATTATTTTTAATTTAAATATGTTATTTTGACTCTCTAGAATTATTGGTTAAGATTTATCAATATTTTTCTCTCCCGTTATAAATTAAATATAATTATTAAAAAGTATACGTTTAAATACTATAACTCTTTATTTGTAAATATAATGTTTAAAGAATAAATACTTTAAAGATAAGATACCTAATAAAGGTTCATCCAATTAAATGATTGAAATTCAAACCATTTAATTAGTTTTTTCTAAGATGAAGACCAACCAAATTAAACATAAGTCTAGATGGTCACAATCACTTAAATATTAACAAGAAATTTAGTATATTTTTTAAAATTTATACAACGTCACACTCTTTATCTATCAAAGAATATCTCTTACAACTTGCTCAAATCTTTATATTATATATTGTTATAACATTTTATTTCATTTTTCATATATATATATATATATCATGATTATATATATTTGAACACGATTCACTTATTGATACACAAGCACTATGAGGAAGTATATATAATATAATTAAAATATAATTTTTAATATGGTAGTTAAATATTAATTATCCACCAAACAGTATATTAAAAGAGTGTATAGTTGGTTATTTTAACATTTACTATATGTTAGATCAAAATTCAAATATCTCATTGTTGTGGATAACTAAAAGAGATTTTAGTGTTTATAAAACATTTACTTGTTCATCATTAAGTGTATTGGTACACCTAAAAAATTTATGGTTGCAGGTTAAATTAATAGAACTTATTGAGAAGTTCCAAATCTAAAGTGGTTTAACAAGTTCGTAATTAAATCTTTTATACAATAAAACTTTCCAAATAAAGAAAAGCTCAAGAAAATATGCCATTTGAAGAAATTTGTTGAATTAATTTATGATTAACATGTTGGTAAGAGATCCTAATAAGACAAAAATAATAATGCAATGATTTTTAACTTTGTTTTGGATTAAAAAAGATTGGTTTATTTTTAATTTCAAAACCTTCGGTAAAAGCTGCTTTTGTATCTTTATCATTGACGACAGAAGTTGCTAATGACTTAAGATGATTGTGATGATTAAAATAGGAAACAAGATTAGCCAAGAAAAGAAGCAAAAAGTTAGATTAAACCAAAATTTGCATGATTAGTTAAAAAAACCTCGACCAACCAAATAATAGTTACAATGTACAAAGTTTTTTTTTTTAATGTTATTCTTATTATATATTAAATATTATATATATATATATATATATATATATATATATATATATATTATTAGTACAAGGCTGTCACAGCCCACAGACAAATCGAATCCATGAACTATTCCTCGTGAAACGTTTAGCCATGAAAATAATAAAAAAAGTTTTGATGAATAAAACATTAATTAATATCCAAACATGTGAGTCCAAAGTCAGAAAATAAAGGACAGTACTTAATTAATCTTTCCGAATATATATATATATATATATATATATATATATATATATATATATATATATATATATATATTTTTTTTTTT